>Ga0209579_10000854_pt1 | contig 27269 bp, 24 predicted proteins | sample Coa_R1_2_FD_187152 | JGI IMG/M metagenome (GOLD analysis project Ga0209579, IMG submission 187152) | Surface soil microbial communities from Centralia Pennsylvania, which are recovering from an underground coalmine fire - Coalmine... | ecosystem: Environmental > Terrestrial > Soil >... | reverse complement strand
GGTTCCTACGGGTCTGTGCTGCGAAGGTTACGGTTGTTTTTTCGGCGACGCCTTGCGCGGTCTCGGGTCGACGCCCAGTTCTTTAAGATCCTTGGAGATCTCGTCCCGAAGCGCCGTATGCTCCGGCCGGGCATCGTCGAGAACACTCAGTGCTTGCTGGTAAAGCCGAATAGCCTCCCGGTTTTCGCTATGTGCCTCGCGTTGCGTCGCTTCCTGAGCCAGGCCGCTCGCCAGGAACAATCCGCGAAGGGCATTGGCCTTCTCCGCGGCATCGGTGCCCTCCGGCCATTTCCCCTGCGCGCGATAGAATACGGCGACCTTATCCAGCGTTAACGCGACCATCGGATGCGTCGCGTCGCCGGTTGAACTGATCCAAAGCATCAGCAGGCGCTTATAGAACGGCTCGGCTTCCTCATACCTTTTCTGGCCAAAGAGCGCGTACGCCAGGCCTTCCACGCATTGAATGAGTCCTGGGTCGTTGGGGCCCACCAGGCGCTGGCGGATCACCAGAGCCCGGCGGTACGTCGCCTCCGCCTTCGGATAGTCGCGAATGTTAATCAGGATCGATCCCAGCCGGTCCAGTTCGCCCAAAATCGCCGGATGTTCCGCCCCCAGAACTACCTCGCGGATCTGGATCGCGCGTTCGAGTGGCTCAGTGGCGAGAGCCGGCTTATGATCGTCCGCGTAAACCAGAGCCATCCGGCTGAAATCGTCCGCGACAGGCAAGCTATCGGCACCGTTGTCCCGGATATGCGCGCCCTGCGCCCGCAGCAGCAGCGCGATCGCGCGCGGAAAATCCTTCTGGCGCTGGCAGAGCGTCGCAAGTTCGATCCATTCGTCGGGAAGCTTCGGATCGTCGCGGCTGATGGCAGTCTCACGCCAGTTGATCGCCAGTTCCACGTAATTCTGGGCGGCCGCGTAATCCCCGGCGGCGGAAAGGACGCTGGATAACTGTTTCAGAACGTCGTAGCGCTTTGGCTCTTTGGGATCGCTCTGCTGGAGCTGCTGCCACGCCTGCTCGAGAGTCTCGCGAGCCCCCGGATAATCGCCTTTCGAATACGATTCGCGCGCCGCCTTCATCAACGCGTCGATGTCCGGCTCCTGCGCGGCAAGAGCTCCGGCAAGAAGGAACAGCAACGGGTGTCGCATACGAGTTGAGCTGCTTCAGCGGCGCGGGCCGAACAGCGGCGGGCCTTCTGGAATCGCCTCGCCATCGTCGCGTGGATCGGAGGCGCCGAAGTTTACGCCGGTCGAGATCCGTTCCACCGCCTGGCCGCGCCCCATCGATGCCGAGAACGATCCGCGCAGATTGATCTTGTGCCCGAGTGCCGTCAACTCGTCGCGCACGCTTTGCGGAACGCGGGATTCCATCATGACGTCGCAGCCTTCGAAAGTTCCCTTCGTGAAGCGCGCCGCTTCCATCGCCATTTGAATGTTCATTCCAAAGTCGACGATATTGGCGACGAACTGCGCGTGCGCCTGCGCCTGGTTGAATCCGCCCATGATTCCGAAGCCGATCCGCGTCGAGTCTTTTTCCATGAAGGCCGGAATGATCGTATGCAACGGGCGCTTGCGGGGACCAATGGTGTTCGGCTGGCCTGGCTTCACGGAGAACAATCCGCCGCGATTGTGAAGCGCAAAGCCAGTCCCCGGCGCGACCAATCCAGTGCCGAACGCGCTGTAGTTGCTTTGGATCAGCGAAACGATATTGCCGTCACGATCGATCGAAGACATGTAGATCGTGTCGTTTCCCGTTCGAACGCGATCGGTCAACTCGGCGGGAACGACCTCGCAACTGGCGTGATCCGCCCGAATGAGCTTCGCGCGTTCCGCCGCGAAGTCTTTTGACAGCAGTTGCTCCACTGGGATTTTTCCAAATCGCGGATCGCCGACGTAACGCAGCATGTCGGCATAGGCTAGCTTCTTGGCCTCGATGGTTAAGTGCAGCGCGCGAGTGCTGTTGTGGCCGTATTCCGCCAGCGGGTATTTTTCCATGATGTTCAGCATCTCGAGCGCTGCGATTCCGTGGGTATTCGGCGGCAACTCGTAGACGCGCCATCCGCGATATGTCGTGGAAATGGGATCGACCCAGTCCGGCTGAAACTCGGCCAGATCCGCCAGCGACATCACGTTGCCCTGCTCTCTTAGGAAACTCACCAGGCGTCCGGCCAGGGCGCCTTTGTAAAATCCGTCGCGGCCCTTTTCGGCGACCAATTTGAGCGAAGCGGCCAGCGCCGGATTCTTGAAAATCTCACCGGTCTTTGGAGAGTGGCCGCCGGGCATGTAGGTTTCCTTGAACCCCGGCTGGTTCGCGCGAATCTTCTCCGACCCGTTCCATTCCTGCGAAATGATTTCGGTGACGGGATAGCCGTTTTCGGCGTAATAAATCGCCGGCGCCAATAGCTTGTCGAACTTCATGGTTGCGAACTTATCCCGCATCGCCTGCCAGCCGGCGACCGCGCCCGGCACAGTTACGCGATGCGCGCCCGCCAGATTCATGTCGGTGATGCCGGCCTTGGTGAGCATGTCCGCGGTGAGCGCCGCCGGCGTCCAGCCGCTCGAGTTCAGACCATAGAGTTTGCCGGTCTTCGCCTCGTAGATGATCGCGAACAGATCGCCGCCCATGCCATTCATCGCCGGCTCCACCACCCCGAGAACTGCATTCGCGGCGATCGCGGCGTCGATGGCGTTTCCGCCTTCTTCCAGCACCCGCGCACCGGCCTGCGACGCCAGCGTCTGGCTGGCGGCGACGATGCCGAATTTCGTGATCACCATCGAGCGCGCCTGATCCCGGCCAATTCCCGAAACCGATGCCTCCTGTGCCGACGCCATTGCAGTCAGCGCCAGCGCCGTAAGCAGTAATCTCATCGACTATCCCTCCCGATTCGAAAGCAAGCCATCTCGGTGGCATTGCGAACCAACAGTAAACCATGATCGATGGCCGGAATGTTCCACGTCCGCCCTTCGATTGCCGTAAAACGGGCCAGCTCCTGGTGACCTTCCGGTGTCGCGCGCACCAGCACCACATCGCCTTGTTCCGTGGTGATTACGAGATATCCTCCGGCGAGCAACAACTGGCCGTAACCGTAACGGCCGCCCTTCCACTTAAGCTCGCCGGTCTTGGCGTCCATGCACGCCAGGATCGCTTCGTCGAAGCCGTACACATATCCCTGATACAGAACCGACGAGTTGAACTTGTTCTTCAGACGATTCGTCTTCCAGACCGGCCGCGCCGAATACTCGTCGCCATTCCTCGAAATTTCCAGCAGAACCGCGCCGCCTGCGTCACTGGAGGAAAACAGCACGTTGGATTCGTCGACCACGACGGGCTGTGCGCAGTTCATGTCCATGGAAGCGGGATACGCGAAATCCCACAACTGTTTGCCATCCTCAACCGCGACCGCCAGGGCGCGCTGGGCGCTGAGCCACACGATCTGCCGTTTGCCTGCGAGCGTGGCGAGAATCGGCGACGTGTACCCGGCCCGGTCATTGAGCGATCGCCAGACCGGCTCGCCCGTGAGGCGGTTGTAGGCGACCATGCTCCTTCCGTTGGTCCCGCCCGGCGTGACGATCACCTTATCGTCAACGATCAGCGGAGAGCCGGCCATGGCCCAATGCTGATTCGACGTCCCGTTGTCTTCAAGAACGTTCTTCGACCATTGCGGCTTTCCCGTTTTCGCCGAAAGACAATACAGATCGCCATTCGCGCCCAACGAATAAACGAAGCCATCGTGATACACGGGCGTCGCGCGCGGGCCCGGCCCGCCGAGCACCTCTTCGAAATCCGCTGGATAGCTGAAGGCCCACAATTCCCTGCCGGTATCGATGTCGTACGCAGTCACCGCTTCTTTCGCACGACGCTGCTCGATCGTATACGCGCGGCCTTCGCCGGTTGTGAACGAGGCATATCCGCCGCCGATCGGCTGCTTCCAGACGAGCGGCAATCCCGTTGAAGGCCAATTCGTCGTAATTTCCGACTGGGAGTAAACACCGTCGCGATGCGGGCCGCGGAAATCGGTCCAATAAGAGACCGGCACTGTCTTCACGGGAGTAGCAGTGGGAGCTTTTGCGGGAACGGCTTCGTTCGCGGGCGCGGAAACGGGGGTTGGCGCGGGAGCCTCCTCGCGCTGGCGGGCACGGCTTTCTTCGAGTTCGGTGTAGTGACGGCCGCGATGCTCGAATCGAAGGTGATGTTCGCTCATCGCGCCATTCCATTCGACGCGGAGTCCGTAGACTTCGAAGAGTTCGACCAGCGCTACCACAACGACCAGCAGCGTTCCCGAGACGCGGCGGAGGACGCTCCAGTCCGACCGCATCCACACGAGGACCAGGCCCAACGGGGGGAGCAGTCCGATGCTGAACCACATCAGCGTTCGGCTGCGAAGCATACGCATTACTGTATCACCGGGCGGCCGGTGACTAACGCTGGACGGCTATGCGGGGATTTCGGCGTCGAGCGCTTCGCGAACCTTGCCGACCAGCACGCTCAGCGTGAACGGCTTTTGCAGGAACTTCGAGCCGGGCGGGAACGCGCCGGCGCGGACGGATTCGTCCTCGGTGTAACCGGAGACATAGAGCACCTTAACATCGGCGACCGACTTTCGCATGCCTTCGGCCAGTTCGCGGCCGCCCATACCGGGTAGCATCACGTCGGTGAGCAGAAGATCGATATGGCCAGGGTGCGATTGCGCGAGACTCAGGGCTTCCTCGGCGCTGCCTGCTTCCAGCACATTGTAACGTTCGCGGCGAAGAATCTTGCGCACCAGGGCTCTGATTCCGCCCTCGTCCTCGACCAACAGAATCGTCTCGCGAACCTGTTCGACGGGTTCCACGACGGGCGTTTCCACGGGCGCCTCGGCGGCGGGCTCCGTAACGGGCTTGGCGACGGTGGGAATCGGGTCGCTGTGCGGGAGGTAGATTGTGTATCCGAACCCTACGCTCGAAACCGCGATATCCCCACCCCAGGCTCGCACGGTCGCGTACGCTCGAGCGATCGCCGGCGCGTGTGAATCTTTCGCGCCCAGGATGGACTCGAACATGCCCGCGCGCTTGTCCGCGTCCAGCGGGTGACCGTCATCGTGAATTGTCAGGCAGGCGTAAAGTCCTGCTTTCAGAGTGGCTGCGGAAAGCTGCTCAAAGATCGCTTCGTTGCTGACCGAGATCGTGACGCGGGATCGCCCTTCGCGGTCTTCCCGCGAGGCGGCAATCAACGCCAGCACGATCGATTCCAGTTGCGCCGCATCGGCCGAAGCCCAGACAGGCTCGGCCGCCGGAGAGATCGCCACCGCCACCGATTCGCCAGCAACGCCCGGCAGACGCGCTTCGAGACTGGTGATCAGCGCGCCCAGATCGACGGGCTGCGGCGGATTTGCAAGGCGCCGGGTGAATCCGAGAAGCTGGCCGGTGATGCCTGAAATTCGCTCCGTGGCGCCCAGAATCTGCTCCACGTCGGCGCGCAGCGGATCTTCCGGCTGAAGCGTATGCAGCATCTCTTCGCCGTACCCGGTAATGATCATCAGCGGATTGTTCAGATCGTGCGCCAGGCGGCTGGAGAGCCGCTGCAACGCGTCCGATCGTTCCGCGGTGAGCAATTGCTGTTCGAGCTGCTTGCGCTTCGTGACGTCGGTGAGAACGCCGGTGACGGTGTCTTCGATAACCCGAATGGTCTCGCGGCACCAGATTACGTTGCCGGTGGAAGATGTGGATCTGAATTCGGCGCTGGCATCCCCGCCGCGTTCGATTGCCGATCGGTAGAACTCCATTGTCCCAGCGCGATCGTCAACGTGAATCCGTTCGCTGAAATACTGCGGCGTTTCAAGCCAGTGGGATGCGGGAAATCCGAGAAGGCCTTCGGCTGCGCCGCTGACCGATTTGAAAACCAGAGTCCTGGCGTCGGCCTGCCAAACGATCGCCGGAATGGCGGCGCCGGGAGCGGATATCTTCGCCGGAGAGACCGGGGCAAAACCGGTCACGTCCTGGACCATCAACAGGGTTTCCGCGTCACCGTCTTCATCCCAATTACGGATCGGGACGATGGCCAGGCGCAAAGAACGCTGGTCTTCAGTTTCGATGAAAAGATCGCGCGGGGCGGTCCCGGAAGTGTGAACGTCGCGGATTCGTTCCACGATCTGCGGGTAGGGCAGCATCTGCTCGATGGTCTTGCGCCGCAGTTCTTCCATGCGGACACCGAACGTCTGGCGAAAAGCGCGGTTCGCCGAAATGATGGACCGGTCGGCTGAAAGGACCACAAGCGGCACCGGTAGAACGGCGACCATCTCCTGGTAATAACGGCGCTCCGTTTCGACCAGTGCCAACAGCCTTGCTACTTCTTTTGCTTTCCACTGCTCGAAGTCGGTGCGCTCCATGTTTTAGAGACAGATTCCTGTCTCTTAGTCTGGGACCCACCCCCCGGCCCGGCAAGAGTACCCCGGGTTTAGCTGGTACCGGTACGACCTAAATTGAATAAGATGGAGGTCACGCCAGCCTCGGTCTTGCGCTCCTGGATCTGGCCTTCGGTCGCGATCAGACGCTGCATGCGGCGGTTGTCCGCCAGAACATCTGCGCGAAATCGATGAATGCCATTACGCTCCGCCGCGCGCATGATCTCGCGCAGCATGATGCGTCCGAGCCCGCGATTCTGCCATTCGTCCATAATTACCAGCCCGAGTTCGAGCAACCCCGGATCGTCAGTCCGTTCGTACCGCGCGACCCCCACAGGCCCGCGGTCCACTTCCGCGACGAGCGCGAAACGGTCCTTGTAATTGACGTGTGACAAATGATGAGCCATGCTCGGCGTCAACTCCGGAAGGGCAGAGAAAAAACGTTGATACACCGTCTGCGGACTGGACCCGTTAAAGATTTCCACAAGAGCTCCCTCGTCTTCGGGGCGAATCGGGCGGAGGTGCACGGAGGTCCCGTCCTTGAGAGCGAAGTCCGATTCCAACACTGGACTCATGTGATTACTCGGATGCGCGCCGCCCGGGCGTGGTCGCAGCTTATTGGAGGGTGTTGGGAAACATATCCGGAACCGCGCGCGATAGCACGCGGGCCGCTATTGGCCGAGCAGATTCTTCATCTGGCCGAAAATCAGAATGACGGCCGGTCCCAGTGTGACCAGGATCACTGAAGGGAAGATTAGGAAGAACACCGGAAAAATCAGCTTCACGCCGACTTTTCGCGCTTTCTCCTGGGCGACTTGCCGGAAACGAATCCGCAGATATCGCGAGTGCGTCTTAAGCGCCGGACCCAGACTGGTGCCGAAACGATCGGTATCGATCAGAAGATTCGCGAACTTGCGCAGTTCCAGGTCGTGGCTGCGATCGGCGAAGTTCTTGAGGGCTTCGGCGCGAGTCGTGTTGGCTTTCAATTCGAGGTGAAGTTGGGTGAATTCGGCCGCCAGATCGGGATGCGTCACGCGAAGTCCGCGGCTGGTGTCGAGAATCGCGGCATCGAGACCCTGGCCGGCTTCCACGGCAAGCACCAACAGGTCAAGCGCCGCCGGCAACGCACGGCGCAACCGTTCCACGCGTCGCCTCGCAAGACGATCCAGGATACGGTCCGGCAGCATATAGCCGAACCCGAGCCCGCAGATGATGGGAATCGCGACGCCGGTTTCGGACCCGAACGTCAGAGCCGCCCAGGCACACGCCGCCGCCAACATCACAGCGCTGGCGGACTTAATTCCGAGGAAGATGGATACGGCGGACGGCCAGCGGTAACCGGCGGCGATTAATTTCTGACGCGCTCCAGCAGCCTGTCCCTCTGCTCCGGGAACCGCCTCGCCAATCAGACGGAACATGTCGACGACGGCTGCCTGCGCCATCGGCATCTCGCGCTGACCGCGCACCACGGGAGGAATCTCTCCGTCGGTGCCTTCCACACGCGAGGGACGAAGCACGAAGACATATCCGGCCACACCGACCGCGCCCAATGTGAACAGGAAAAACGTGATCAGCAGATGAGAGGGCGTCATACCTTGATGTCCACGATCTTCCGGATAATCAATTGCGCGAGCACCAGGCATACCACTGCCGCTGTGATCAGATTCTTACCGTAAGGATGGTTGAACAGCGTCTGCATGTAGCCGGGACTCACGATCAACATCATGATCGCGATGCCGATGGGCAAAACCGTCAGGATGATACCGGTTAGCTTTCCGTGTGCCGCCATCGATCTCACCTCGCCCTGCAACGAGATCCCCTCTCGCATGTTTTCCGCCAGACCGCTCAGGACTTCGCTCAGCTTGCCGCCGGTGCGCGAGTGCAGTTGGACGGCGGCGATGAAGAGATTTACTTCGAGCAGGGGCACTCTGCGGCCCAGATCCTCCAGCGCCTGTGGCCAGCCCATCCCGAGATTGGCCTCCGCCGACGTCTTGCGCATTTCCGTCGAGACCGGCGGCAGCGTCTCGGCCGAGATCATTTCCATCGAGGCCGAAAGCGGATAGCCGGCCCGCAAAGCGCGAGAGAGCGAATCGAGCACGTCCGGAAAATTCTCCGCGAACTTCCGGAAGCGTTTCTGCCGGCGATGCAGAATGTAGCCGTAAGGGATGGATGCAATCAGCAATGCGCCCAGAAGAGCCGCCCATCCCGCCAGAAATTTCAAAAGCACCGCCAGCGCGATGGTGCCTGACAACAGCATCCCGGCCGTAACCCGGCCCACCGACCAATCCAGGTCCGCTTGGGCGATTCGTTCTTTCAAGAGCTCGATGAAGTCGAAGCGAGCGAGTACGCTATCCCAAAAGTTGAGAGTGCTCAGCCGCTGGCTTCGGAACAGGGGCGAGTCTTCGTCCCCCGCTTCCTGATCGCGCCGCGCGGCGTCGCTTTCTTCCGCGGCATTCTTGAGAAACGCCATCCAGGCGACCGTCACCGAGATGGACGCCATCAGGAAGATCGCGACAAAGAAAGCCAGAATGGAAACAATCAGCATGGAATCTCTCGACTGAGATTAGGGCTGATCGGTAGTTGAGCTCTTGCCGCTACGCTTCGGCGCGGAGGATTCGCCGCTCGAGCGCATGACCGCGCCCAGCGACAGCGGCGCTCGCGTCCGCAAATCCTCGTCGAGCGGATTGCGCAGGGACAGGCGCACGCGCGCTCCTGAATCGGCCGCGGCCAGGACATCGGCTTCGGATGGTTTCGCAAGCAAGGTGACCACCGGAAGCGTCGGCCCTAGCGAGCTTTGCTCCGTCTGCGGCGTCACGGAAAGCACTTTCAGATTCTCGAGCGCTGTCCGGACAGCGACATCGCCCCTGTCTGCTTTGCCGACCACCACCTGAACGTCCACTTTCTGGCCGACCCGGAGCAGCGACATGACACCCGTCGAATCCGTCACGTGCACGGATACTGCTCGCATTCCAGTCGGTACGCCGGAGCCGCCGCCACTCTGGGCGGAGGCCAAACGCGAAGCGAACACCGGCTCGTCTTCGCCGATCCAATCGAATACCGTATTGCCGATCACCTCATCGGCGCGTCCAAACGTGCCTTTCGGCAGTTGGTCCCCTGGCCACGGAAGCAGCGTCACGTCGGACGCCTGGACTACCGTGCCGGGTTTCAGAGCCTTCGCTGCGATCACAAGCATTTTGCCATTCCCGGAGTTGCTGCTCAGCTTATTCACGAACAGCCCGTAAAAGATGCCTGTGGAAATGATCGCGACGACAAACGCGATCCCCAGCAGCTTGTACAAGTTATTTTTCTTCATGCAGGCGCGGGTTCCCTCACCCTGATAGATCGGTAAGTTCAAGAAATTCAGTAGGGGTGGAGCGGGCAGACGTGTTAGCCATTGGGGATACGAGGCCCCTGGGAATTTCTCTCGGATTGCTCTCAAGGAGATTGATCCTAAAATGAAGTTATGGACACGCTTAGAATCGCGGGGCGGGATTTCCAGTCGCGCCTGTTTGTCGGCACCGGAAAATATCGCAGCTTTCCCGAAATGGCACGCTGCCATGAAGCCTCGGGAGCCGAGGTGGTCACGGTTGCCGTCCGGCGCGTCAATCTCAGTGATCGTTCGAAAGAATCGCTGCTCGACTACATCGATCGTTCGAAATTCTTCCTGTTGCCCAACACGGCTGCCTGTTATACGGCGGATGAAGCCATTCGAACCGCCCGGTTAGGTCGGGAAGTCGGACTCTCGAATTGGGTGAAGCTCGAAGTGATCGGCGATGAACGGACTCTGTTCCCGGACAATCAGGGGCTACTCGAAGCGACGCGTGTGCTGGTTAAGGAAGGTTTCGTAGTCCTGCCGTACACCAATGACGACCTGGTGAATGCACGCCGTTTGATCGACGCCGGCGCGGCGGCCGTGATGCCGATGGCGGCTCCCATCGGCAGCGGTCTGGGTATCCAGAACATCACGAATCTCCGCATTCTTCGGGAAATGATCACCGAGGTCCCGCTGATCGTGGATGCAGGCGTCGGCACCGCGTCCGACGCCGCCATCGCCATGGAGCTCGGCTATGACGGCCTGTTGATGAATACAGCGATCGCCGAGGCCGAAGACGCGGCGGTTATGGCAAATGCCATGAAGCTCGCGGTTCAGGCTGGGAGATTGGCGTATCTCGCCGGGAGAATGCCGAGGAAACTCTACGCCGCGGCAAGCAGTCCGATGGCTGGCGTGGTGCGTTAGCGGTGTATTCGGGACCCACGCGCTATCGCTCGTGGCTCCGTGCGCCAGACACCGAGCCGCGAACGCAGTGAGCGGGTCGGCTAGTTCTTCGCTTTCGGCGGCTGATACCCCGGCGGGAACGACGAACCTTCTCCAAAGAAGTACTCTTCCATCTGCTTCAGCAGAAATTCCTGCGCTTCCTGGGTCCCCAGGTTCAGCCGGTACTCGTTCATGATCATTTTCATCTGCTCGAGCCACAGCTTCCAGGCTTCTTTCGAGACATTCTCGTAGATGCGCTGGCCCAGGGGGTGGTTGTCGAAGGGAACTTCATCCAGACCGGGCATTTCGCGTTGAAACTTCACGCAGAATACTTTTCGCCCACTGCGATTGGCTTCTTCCACTTTCGGTCCGAGCGCACCGCCGCCGCAGCCCATAGATTAAGCTCCTTCGGACTCCATGATACCAGCAGCGAAATACGAACAGCAGGAAATCGGCTAGATAGCGGAAGCTACCGGAGCCACCTGCGCGTTGCGCTTGGTTTTGACGGCTTCCAGATATTCGGATAACTTCAGCGGTAAACGGGCTCCCTTATCCATATGGCGTTGGACGGCCTTTTGGTAACGCCGCAGAGTCTCGCGTTTGGACGACTCCCGCAGGTTGCAGCTCTCGATATCCAGAAGCAACTCTATCTCCCACGGCCGGAAGGTGTTGCGATGCATGTTTCCACGAAGCAGCTCCTGGATAAGGCGGTTAAACTGCGCCAATACTGCGTCGCTATCTGGTAAGGAATCGTGCATACGCGTAATTGTCGTATCGTCTCGATTCTTTCGAATGTTAACACATTACTTCCACCGAACCGGTGTTCAATTCACCTTAGCGAGCCATCGGTGAATCGCCTGAAGCTGCTTTAGGATTTCCGGCCGGTCGACCGCTTCCGGCTGAAGTTTCAAATACATTTCCAGATCCTTGCGCGCCGCCTGGAACCGTTTCAGCTCCAGCGAAAGAAGCCCGCGAAGTTTGTGCTGCGCCGCGCGCTCCGGCGCATTTTCCTTGGTCCCCAGGATCAGGAGATCGAACGCCTCGATGGTTCGCTCCCAGTCGTTGCGCTGCATATACACCCGCTGCAGGTTCTGGAGCATCCGCATCACGATCTGCTTGGGCGACGCACGGCTCAACAACATCGGATCGGCCACGCGAGCCCCAGCCAGTGCGAAGCACTCCTTCGGCGTAATGGTGCGGCCGCCGTTGAACGGATCGATGTAGGTGTCGTAATTCCCGTCGTCAAACTGGATGATGAAATGGCGCGGCAGGCTGATCCCGAAAACCGGCATCGCCAGACGCCGGGCGATTTCCATGTACATCACCGACAGGCTGATCGGAATGCCGGTGCGCCGTTCCAGCACCTGGTTCAGGCAACAATTCAGCGGATCCTCATAGTTTTCTTCGTTGCCATGAAAGCCGAGTTCCTGGAACAGATAGCGCTGCGCCGTCTCGACGAAATCCCGCCCGTCGTTGAAGTTACGGAGACGGTCGCCGAGTTGGGAAGCGAGCTCGTTCAGACGGTCCAGAAACGGCCCGGCTTCGAGACCCGGAAACTGGATGGTGGCGATTTCGAGAGCGGCCAGGTCCAGCCTGATTTTAGGCGCGCTCCCATCCAGAATTTGAACGACGTGCTTCACCGCCTACTATTTTCGCCCACTACTTACCGCCCGCTACTTTCGTAGATATGCGTCGTCGCCGCGAATCCAGTCCTCCCGCGGCGGGGAAAAGACGTCGACCGCTACCGAATCCTCAAGCGCTTCGGCCGAGTGAGGAAGATGGGGCGGAATTTGTAAGGACTCGCCCGCGCCGATCACCACTTCCTTCCCGCCAAAAACGAACTTCAGGCGGCCTTTTTCAATCGTTGTGATCTGCTCGTTGTGGTGGCTATGTTCGGGGACGAACGATCCCTGCTTCATTTCCAGGCGCGCGATGGTCATGGTTTCGCCATGAATCATCTGGCGGCCCAGTTTAGGCGTGATCTGTTCCTTTTCGACCTGATTCCAACGATGAACTTGCATGTCTTAAAAGATAACCCCTAACAAGATAACCCGATGTAGCGGAAGCCGGCGCGCGAAACGCGTGCCCGGTCGAGCACCATTCGCCCGTCGAGAACAATCGCGGAACGCATCAGCTTCGCGAGCGGCTCCCAATCCATTTCCCGATACTGCTGCCATTCGGTGACCAGCACCACGGCGTCGCAATCGCGAACCACCTCCTCGGGACCGTCGCAGCAGGTGACACCGATATCGCCATGCTCGCGTTTGAATCGGTCCATGGCGACCGGGTCGTGCGCCTTCACGCGAGCGCCACGCTCGATCAGTTTGCGGGCGATATCCAGGGCGGGCGCTTCCCGAAGGTCGTCCGTGTTCGGCTTGAACGCCAGGCCGAGCAGGCCAATGGTGCGGCCTTTCAGAATTCTCAACTCGGCCAGAAGCTTCTCGACCACGCGCTCGCGCTGATGTTTATTCACTTCGCGGGCCGCGCCGACGATGGGCATCTGCAGTCCGTACTCGCCCGCCGTCGCGATCAGCGCCGCGGTATCTTTTCCAAAACACGAGCCGCCCCAACCGATGCCGGCCTGCAGGAATCGCGTGCCGATGCGTGCGTCCAGCCCCATTCCGCGGGCCACCTGGACGATATCGGCGCCGACTTTCTCAGACAGCAGACCGATTTCGTTGATGTAGCTGATCTTTAGCGCCAGGAACGCGTTGGCAGCGTACTTGATTAACTCCGCCGATGCAAGATCGGTTGAAATCAGCGGTACCGCGCCTAATTCTTCCGGTCGGGGAAGGTACGAAGGGGACTTGAATGTCTGATCGAGTATCGGCCGGTACAGCGTGTACAGCACTTCCGCCGTTTGCTGTTCATCCGTGCCGATCACTACCCGGTCCGGATAAAGGCTGTCGTGCAGAGCGCTTCCTTCGCGGAGAAATTCCGGGTTCGACGCGACCGCGAACCGGCCGTCGGCTTTCTGCCCGTTGCGCTGTTCGTAGGCGTCGCGCACCAGCGAACCGACCCAGTTTCCGCTGCCGATTGGCACGGTCGACTTGTTCACGACCACGGTGAAGCTTGCCGTGAGATATTCGCCGATCCCACGCGCGGCCGACTGAAGATATTTCAAGTCAGGCGCGCCGTTCGGTCCAGGAGGAGTGCCGACCGCGATAAAGATCACCTGCGCGCCGGGGATCGCTTTCGCATAGTCGGTCGTGAATAAAAGATTGGGCCGCGCCTCACCGAGTAATTCAGCGAGATACGGCTCGTGAAACGGTATCTCGCCGTTCTCGAGCATCTCGATCTTGCGGGGGTCCGCGTCGGCGCAAGTGACTTTGTGGCCTAGAAATGCAAGACAAACACCGGTCGTAAGGCCGACATAGCCGGTGCCCAGAATAGAAACATTCACAATTTCCTATGATACGACGGGAAGAGAAGTGACTAATTTAAACTCGAGCATCGAATGACATTCGCGTAACGCCGCGTCCACCTGCTGCGAGGTCCCGCCGCGAGCGAAAATAAAGCCCAAATAACTCGCGCCTTCCGGCAGCGGGACCATCATCTGGCCCTCCTTAGCGGAAATCACGACATCCTCGATGCCAGCCGTTGCGCGGGCCAGGTCAAGCCCGTTTATGCCCGTGTAGACTCCCGCCCGCGGAATGGGAATCATCATGACGCCATGCGCCCCGGACGCCAAACGGTATTCGGAGACATCCTCGCCGATCGCGTGGCGCAGGATCACTTCCTCAAGGGACGCCTCGGGGTCGAACTTGAGAACCCGCGAACAAAGCCCACCGATGGGCCGCGCTGCGATTTCCAGCATCCACACGCCGGCTTGATTTACCCGCATCTCGGCATGCACCGGACCATGGGTCAAACCGAGCGCCGCCACCGCCCGCTGCGTCGTTTCAACAATCGCGTCCTGGACGGCAGCCGGCTCACGAGAGGGTGTCAAATAAATCGTCTCCTCGAAAAACGGCCCGTCGAGCGGGTCCGGCTTATCGAACAGCGCCAGAACCTGAAGCCGCCCACCGGTAACCAATCCTTCGAGTGCGAACTCGCGCCCCGGTATGAAATCTTCGACTTGAATTGACCGATCGGTTTCGTGATCGAGCAGGGCCCGGATTCGCGCGAGAGCGGTCACGAACTCGGCGCGATTGTCGACGCGAATTACGCCCCGGCTGGCGGATAGACCGATCGGTTTCAGGACGCTCGGGTAGCGAGTTGGCTCGACGCCGTCTTCGAGCAGCCGGTACGCCGGCGTCAGGAGTCCGGCCTTCTTAAAGCGCTCCCGCGCCAGGAACTTGCTCTTCGCGGCACGAACAGCGCCGGGCGGGCTGAATCTCAGACCCATGCTCCAGGCCGCCTGCGCCGCCACGACGGCCGGCCGATCCCCGACAGCAACCACGCCATCGAACGGACCGCGCTGCTTCAGCGCGTCCACATCCACCGGCGTATCGTCGAAGCTCACCGGCACGGCATGGTCACCCCACGGATCGTCCAGGATATGGCAGCGATCCGTGGCCAGGGCCAGATCGATTTCCAGGCGCGCCGCCGCATCGGCGAACGAGCGGACCTGGTAACCGGTGGTGGCGGCGAACAGGAGAACCCGTTTCTTCATAGAAGCGCAACCTGCGCCTCGGTTGGTTCCGCTCAACAGTACCAGGGCTCGTCCAGATACGGAATCGCCGCGCGCGGGACCAGATCGAAATTTTCCAGACTTAAGCCGGCTAGCGTAGCGATTTCCGCAAAAACTTCGCTGCGCAAGCGATCCTGCTTCTCGTGAACCAGCCGGAAAACTCTTCGGGCGAGCGAATCGACCTCCGGATCGGCGTGCTTCCACGGATAAACCAGAGATTTGGGATCAAACGGACCGATCGCGGCCTGCACTTCCGGCAATTCCAGCAATCGTGAATGGGTGGTCACCAGCAACCGCAGCGCGAGCTGCACCGGCGCGACGTTCTCCACCAGATCCAGCTCCCGAATTACGCGGAGCAGTTCGCGATAGCCTTCGATGGTCGTCCACGGCGTAAAGGCGATGAACGTCGGCTGGAGCGCCAGGCCGGCCTCACGCGTCAAACGGACAGCTTCGAAGAAATCGTCGCGCGTGTGGTTTTTTTCGAGCTTTGCCAGCACCGAGTCGTCCACGGATTCGACCGCGCTGGTGATCAATACACAACCCGATTCGCGCAACACGCCGAGCAAATCGCGATGCTTCACCAGATGCTCGACTTTTATCGTCGCGTCGTAAGTGACTTCCGGAAATTCGGCGTGTAGAGCTTTGACGATTCTTTCGGCATGGGCCGGACCGTTGAAAAAATCCGGATCGCCGAAGGTGACGTGCCGCGCTCCAGCCGCGACCTGCTGGCGAATGTCGGCGAGCACAACATCGCGTTGAATCACGCGAAATTGGCCCCGATACACCGGCACGATCGGGCAGTGACGGCAGAGATGCTTGCATCCGCGCGACGCCTCGGTATACGCGACCTGTTTGCTTTCACCAAGGTGATGCAGACGAGCGTACCCGCTGTCCCTATCACTCCGATCGGGCGTGAGAAATTCGAGACGTTCGAGCGAGATTTCGCCGACGGTCTCGCCGCGAGCAAGCTTAACGAGAGCGCCTTCGAACTCTCCGCCCGCGATCGCGTCGACGCCCAGACCGCGCAGCAGATCGGCGTTCAGGGGAGCGTACAAGCCATAAGCTGCCAGACGGGCGGTGGGATTCAGACGTCTCACACGCTCGATCACCGGCAGCGCCAGCCGCGTCGCGGTATGCATCGGCAAATAGAACGCGATCAGATCGGCCTGTTGAATCTCCGGTTCGGGTAACCGCTCGACGGTTAGGTCGACAGCGCGAACCTGATGGCCGTCGCGCACGAGCCACGCTTTCGGAGACGCGAGACCGAACGGCGAATGGCCCAGCTCATAGGTGGAAATGAGAACGACATGCACCTGCCTCTAGACTACTCTAGGTACATACGCTTCTGAAGAAATGGGACTCGTCCGCGCGCTCACACCGACATTTCGCTACTGGATGCAGACCGAAGTCCATGTGTACGCCTTCTCGGTCGCCGCGAACGTGCTGCTGTCCTTTTACCCGTTCCTGATTGTGACCATGTCCGTCTCCCGGCGATTCCTCAATGAGCGCACGACGATCGCCGCCATCCAGCTCGCCCTGCAAGACTATTTTCCGGAGTCCTTCACCAATTTTCTGTACACCCGAGGCCAGCACGAAAATCTGCCGCCACACGGGTCCATTGAAATCGCGTCCGTGATTCTGCTCTTGTTCACCGCCAACGGGATCTTCGAACCGCTGGAAGTCGCACTGAATCGGGCCTGGGGCATTCCCAGGAATCGGAGCTTTTTCCGCAACCAACTCGTCAGTCTGGGCCTGGTCTTCGCATGCGGCGTGCTGGCAATGCTGTCGATGCTGCTCACGGCGATGAATCAGACCTCGCTTAAAGGGGTCTTCGGATCGCTGCTGCCGGGCCTTTTCTTTAAGCTCGCCGCCGTCCCCATGGCCGTGCTGGTGCTTTTCCTGATTTATTTTTTCCTTCCGAACGGCCGGCCTCCTATGAACCGGGTGATCGCCGCGGCGATCGGCGTCGGCGTCCTACTCGAGCTCTTGAAATACATCAATAAGCTGGTTTGGCCGTGGTTTCAGCGGAAACTTGAAAACGAGTACCACGTGTTCCAATATTCGGTCGCCCTGATCTTCCTGGGATTCCTCGCATCGATGCTGGTTCTGGCTGGGGCGGAATGGGCGGCGCGCGGACATCGCTTTGAGGCCAAAGAAAGTGCCTGATCGCCCATTAGCCGTCATCACGGGCGCCTCCAGCGGCATCGGCGCGACCTTCGCCCGCAAACTCGCCGCACGAGGCTACGACCTGCTGCTGATCGCCCGGCGTGAAGACCGTCTTCGATCCCTCGCGGCAGAGCTTGCCGATACGTATCATGTGGCCGGCCAGACCATGGTCGCGGATCTGACGCTCGATTCAGGTATCGACGCCGTCGCCCAGCGCATCCGGACATCGGCCAATTTGGGGCTTCTCGTGAATAACGCCGGCTTCGGAGCTCACGGCTATTTCGTCGAGTCGGATATTCGCCGTCAAGAGGAAATGCACCGCCTCCACGTCCTGGCCACGTTGCGGCTGATGCACGCGGCGCTTGAGAATCTTGTCCCGCGCGGCGTGGGGGGCATTATCAATGTGGCATCGGTCGCGGGCTTCTCGCAGGCGCCGGGAAGCGTCAGCTACAACGCAACCAAAACGTGGATGAACAGCTTCACCGAAGGGATCGCCATCGAACTCGCAGCCAAGGGATCGCCGGTGAAGGTGCAAGCCCTGTGCCCCGGGTTTACCTTGTCTGAGTTTCATGACGTGCTTCACGTCGACCGCAGCGCCATCCCGAGTTCTCTTTGGATGACGGCGGATTTCGTGGTCAACGATTCGCTGCGCGGCTTTGATGAGGGAAGGCTGTTCGTGATCCCGGGCTGGCGATACAAGCTGATCGTCGCGGGAATGAAGTTGTTGCCCGGCGCGCTGCTTCGCTGGGCGGCGGTCAAGGGCACACAGCGATTCCGAAAACGAAAGACGTAGGACGCGATTTCGCCAAGAAGGTTTACAGGCAGGTTCACATGATTGTTCAAGCAACCTTGGCCCTGCCGGATTACGTCTCGATTCAGTAAGGAGAAATCTATGCGCAGAGAACCGAGCAGGCGGGAAATCCTGGCGCTTGCAGCCGGCGTAAGTAGTTTGAGCCGTGTCTACGCAGCCAGCTCCGATTTCTGGAACAAGAAAGACCCATCCGAATGGTCCAGCCAGGAGATCGATCAGCTCACCTCGAAATCCCCCTGGGCAAAAGAGGTCACTGCATCGGTCGCCGTGGACGGGCAAGGCGGTGGCATGGGACGGCAACGCGGCGGCATGGGAGGTGGAATGGGTGGCGGCATGGGCGGTCCTCTCGGCGGGGGCATGGGCGGCGGCGGAATGGGTCGCCATGGCGGAGGAATGCCCTCGCAGAACTACCGAGGCACAGTGCGTTGGGAAACCGCAAAACCCGTGATGGAAGCTCTCAAATCGCAGCAATTTCCTGAGGCGTTTAAGGATCATTACGTGATCAGCGTCAGCGGCATTCCGGTGAACACAGGCAGCCGCCGCAGGCAGCAATCGCAGGACGACGATTCGAACTCGCAGCAATCCACTCAGGAAACGCTCGACCGTCTCAAAGGGGTGACGGCGCTCCAGCCGAAGACCAAGCGCGATGTTCAGCCGGGAATCGTACAGCAGCCGCCATCGGCGAGCTATGGAACAGTCTGGTTTGGCTTTTCGAAAGACATGCTGGCGTTGAAACCCGAAGACAAAGAGGTGACGTTCGTCACCCAATTCGGCCGCATGAGTCTCAAGGCGAAGTTCGTTTTGAAAGACATGCTATACAAAGGCGAACTCGCCGTCTAGCCCTATTACTGGCCTCGACGCCCCTCGATAGTGTCCGCGACTGGGGCTCTGGAGACACGTCTGGACCCGCTCGCTACCGCGCGCGGTTCGGTGGTACGGGTGCCCGGCACAGAACCGCGCGCGCCAGCAAGCGGATCGCGTCCAAAGTGATCGACTCGACGTTCTAAGGACGGCGCGAGAATCGGTAGGAGAGCAGGTCGGGATCCACCAGCCGCGTCCCGGCGCTCTGCAAGAGCCCTGGTTGAACCGTGTCCGCAGGTTGAGAGACACATCAAGACCCGCTTGCTGGCGCGCGCGGCTCGGTGGTGCGGGACCGATGTAGGGTCGCGACACAGAACCGCGCGGAGAGTCTGTACGAGAGCCCGTCGGGCTCCACCAAGAAACTCGCCCCGAGCCGTGAACGCCAGTGAGCGGGTCCTGACGCCAGTGCAGGACCGATCTAGAGTCCCCGTCACAGAACCGCGCGCGCCAGCAAGCGGATCGTGTCCAAGGTGATAAACTCGACCTTCGAAGGACATCCCCGTGGATCTCAACTTAACTCCTCAGGAGTTGGCGTTCCGAGATGAAGTGCGCGCCTGGTTCACGGCGAATGTTCCTAAAGATTGGGTGAAGCGCCGTAACGCGGAAGAGTCGATGGAGGGTCGCTTCGCCTATCTCCGCGCCTGGCAGAAGAAATTATTCGACGCGGGCTGGGCCGGTATCTCGTGGCCCAAGGAATACGGCGGCCGCGGCGCATCTCTGATGGAGCAGGTGATCTTCATAGAAGAGATGGCTCGCGCGGAGGCGCCGCCGATGGCCAATGTCCTCGGGCTCGGCTTGGTTGGACCGACCATCATCGCCTTCGGCACCGCGGCGCAAAAGCAACGATTCCTGCAAAGAATCCTGAGCGCGGAAGAGATCTGGTGCCAGGGATTTTCAGAACCGAATGCCGGCAGCGATCTGGCGTCGCTCTCGACCGAAGGGAAACTCGACGGAGACCACTTCGTCGTCAACGGGCACAAGTGCTGGACCAGTTACGGCTGGGCCGCCGATTGGTGTGAGCTCGTGGTCCGGACCGATCCTTCGGCGCCCAAGCACCAGGGCCTGACCGTACTTCTGGTCGACATGAAAAGTCCGGGCGTCGAGGTTCGCGGCCTGAAACAGATGAGCGGGGAAAGCGAGTTTGGCGAAATCTTCTTCCGCGACGTGCGCGTTCCCATTGAAAATGTTCTTGGCAAAGTCAACGACGGCTGGAAAGTCGCCATGGGAACGTTGATGCATGAACGGGGCACGTTCGGCGCCGCGCTTCAGGTGAACTACCGGCGCAACTTTAATCGCCTCGTCGAGATCGCCCGTGGGATTCAGCGGAACGGCCGGCCTGCGACCGAAGACCCGGTGATCCGGCAAAAGCTGGCACAGTGTTATGCCGAAATCGAAGTGATGCGATGCAACCAGATGCGCGCGTTCAGCAGGATCAACGAAACCGGAGTCCCAGGGCCGGAAGGCTCGATTCAGAAAATCTTCTGGAGCGAGCTGAACCAGCGGCTACAGCAAGTCGCGATGGAGATTCTGGGACCGTACGGCCAGCTTGCCCAGGGCGCCTGCGACGCGTTCGACGACGGCCAATGGGCTTACGGCTACTTGCGGAGCCGCGGAAACACCATCGAAGCCGGTACGTCCGAGATTCAGCGCAATATCATCGGGCATTTTGTGCTCGGATTGCCGAAGAGCTACTAGCCATGCAATTCGGCCTGAGCGAATCTCAACAGATCCTGAAGAACAACGCACGCAGGTTCTTCGCGGCCGAGTGCCCCATGAGCGAAGTCCGCCGGATCTCGGAAACCGGTACGGCTCACGACGAAACGCTGTGGCGGCACATGGCGGATCAGGGCTTTCTCAGCGTCCTGATTTCGGAGGAATCGGGCGGCATGGGACTCGGCATGGTGGAATTGGCCGCGCTCGCTGAGGAAATGGGACGCGCTCTGGTGCCCGGTGCCTTTCTTTCGAATGTGTTCGCGGCAAGCGCCATTCAAGCCGCCGGCTCGACCCAACATTTGGCCGAAATCGCGGACGGATCGCGCACAGCCACCGTGGCGCTGCTGGAATCGGACGCAAGCTGGAGCCCCGATTCTGTGAAGATGCCGGCGCTCGACGGAGAGAAGATGTTCGTCGCCGATGCGGGCGTTGCGGACCTATTTGTTGTGGCCGCCCGCGACGGCGGCGATCTGGGGCTTTACTGTGTCGAAGCCAGAAACACCGCAATCACACCGATGCCGGCCATGGATTTGACGCGCAATCTGTGCAAAGTCGTGTTCCATCACGCGAGTGGCGAGCTTATCGCGAAAGGCGACGCGGCGCGCCGAGCGCTGGACCGCGCGCTGGACATCGCCACGGTAACGATCTGCGCCGAAATGACCGGCGTGATGCAGCGGACTCTGGAAATCGCCGTCGAGTATGCCAAGACGCGCAAGCAGTTCGGCAAGCCCATCGGCCAGTATCAGGCCGTGCAACATCAGTGCGCCGACATGCTTCTGTGGACGGAGAGCTCCCGTTCGGCCACTTACTATGCGGCATGGGCTTTTGAAAACGGCGCGTCCGATGCGCGCGCGGCGGTCAGCGTCGCCAAGGCGTATGCGAGCGACGTCTGCCGCGAGGTCGGAAATCGCGGCATCCAGGTGCAGGGCGGCATGGGCTTTACCTGGGAAAACGACATCCACTTTTACTACCGGCGCGCGAAGGCCAGTGAGATCGCGTTCGGCGATGCGACGTTTCATCGCGAACGCATCGCCCGTCTCGTCATCGATAAGATGACGGACGCCGCCTGAAGAATAAAATTAGTAAGCTATTAACCTATGCAAGACATCACCCGGCGGGGTTTCGCGATATCCGTCGCCGGCGCGGTCGCCGCGCAGATCTCTAAAAGCTCTCCGCAAACGTCCCAAGATTCGAGTAACGACCTCACTAAACTGAGCCTGGCCGAGGCATCCGCGCGTATCCATGCGCGCTCCGTTACGCCCACGCAGCTCGTCGAGGCATGCCTTGTCCGCATTCAAACCTACAACCCGAAGGTGAACGCCTTCATTACCGTGATGCGCGATTATGCGCTCGCACAGGCGAAGGAGCTGGAAGCCGAACAGAAGGCCGGAAAATTCCGTGGTCCCCTTCACGGTATCCCGATCGCCCTCAAGGACAACATCGATACCGCCGGCGTCCGAACCACGGCAGCCAGCGCCGTGTTTGACGATCGGATTCCGAAAGAAGACGCGGAGGTCGTGAAGAAATTGAAAGCTGCCGGTGCGATTTTCATCGGCAAAGCCAACCTGCACGAGTTTGCTTTCGGAGGAACTTCCGCCACCAGCTATTTCGGACCGGTGCGTAATCCCTGGGCGCTGGAACGAAATCCCGGCGGGTCGTCCGGAGGCTCGGCCGCGGCGGTCGCGTCCGATTTGTGTTTCGGCGCGCTCGGAACCGATACCGGCGGGTCGATTCGCACGCCGGCTTCGTATTGCTCGACGGTCGGATTGAAACCGACGTACGGGCTGGTCTCGATTCGCGGGGTTGTGCCGCTGACCTATTCGCTCGACCACTGCGGACCGTTGACCCGAACGGTCGAAGACGCCGCCATGCTGCTTACCGTAATGGCGGGCTACGACAAGCTGGACATCGGCAGCGTCGAACATCCCAGGGAAGATTACGTGGCCGCGATGAAGCAGCCGATCTCGGGCTTACGGCTCGGCATTCCCCGGGCTCCGTTCTTCGATCTGCTCGACCCGGACGTAGAAAAAGCGGTGACGGAAGCGATCGCTGTGCTGGCGAAGATGACCAAGGGCGTAAAGGACGTCAGTCTTCCTCCTACGGGCAATCTCAGCCTGAACGGCGAAACTTACGCCTATCACGAAGAGTTCTACACCCACGGGGCGGGACGTTATCAAATCCCAACGCGCCGTGCGTTACAAAACGGTGGCAATGCCAAGGCTGCCGATTACGTCCGCTCACGTTGGAAACTGGAGCTGATCCGCCGCACCATCGACGATGCTTTTACCGATTTCGACGCCGTGGTCCTTCCGACGCGACGGCATACGCCTAGAACGGTGGATGCGTCCATTAAGAGAGAAGAAACCGACAAGCCTCGGAACCCAGAACTGGAAAACACAGGACCGTTCGATGTCTACGGGATTCCGGCAATTTCGGTGCCGTGCGGATTCACTTCCGCAGGTCTCCCGGTCGGTCTGATGATCGCTGGTCCGCGTTTCTCCGAAGGCCGGGTGCTCGCGCTAGCCCAGGCTTACGAACAGGCGACGGAGTGGCACAAACGCCGGCCGCCATTGAAGCCGGACATGGCGGTTCCGGCGTTAGCCGTTACGGACGATCAGAATCTGTAGCGCCGGACGGGATCGTACAACTTATTGATAATAAGTAGGTTATCGTCGGCGATCTACACGCCCGCGGTGGGTTCGTTTGGTAATTTGGCTCCGCTGGACGGGGACAAATCTTTATTTACAACTCGAAAGAGGCGTGCTACTCTGAATCTGTCTTTGTCCGCATCCGCTCTACCTCGAGTGCCTTGGCGCCGCGTCCTGGTCCTAAAGTTGGGTCCTTAGCGCAGTTTCCTCAAAGACAATCTCTCCCAGAAAAGGAGCCACTTTCCATGACCAATATTTTCGTGGGAAACCTCAACTACCAGACGACCCAAGACGAGCTCTTAGCGGCATTTTCGCAATACGGCAACGTCGAGCGGGTTAATATCGTAACCGACCGTGACACCGGGCAGCCGCGTGGATTCGCATTCGTCGAAATGACGGATAGCCGCGAGGCTGAAACTGCGATTTCACAATTGAACGGAACCGAGATGAACGGCCGGACCATGAACGTAAACCAGGCGCGTCCGAAACCGACCGGCGGTGGCGGCGGAGGTTACGGTGATCGCCGCGGCGGCGGTGGTGGTGGCGGCGGCCGCGGACGCGGCGGTAACAGCGGCGGCGGTGGTGGCCGGTCTCGCTGGTAAGTAGCGCCCATTTCATCGATAATTAACGTTGGCCCCTTGCTTCGGCAATGGGAAGGGCTACCCTCGCCGGGGGATTTAAGTCCTCCGGTGAGTGTGATATTCAGGAGATACTATGGCCGGTCGTGGACCACAGACGTTTAAGAAACGGCAGAAAGAGCAGGCGCGGAAAGAGAAGCAGCAGGAGAAAATCGCCCAGCGTCTGGAACGAAAAAAGACGGGCGTCGGCTCCCTGGACGACCTGATCGAATCCGAGGAAGAAACCAGAGCCCGGCTGGAGATCGAGAGCAGTCTGGAGAAGCGCTAGTCTTCCCCTTCCGTCTCGCCGCAGCGGACCTGATTCGGCCGCGGTGTTCGTGTTTTCCTTCCCCAAGCGCGGCGCGTTTCGCTGGCGTATTCGACGCCAACAGCGCTAAACTCTTCCTCATGAACTTTCCCCTGCTCCGCCCGCGCCTGCTCCTGTTCACGCTCTTATTTCTTCCGGCCTTCATCTCGGCCCAGCCTTCGCCAAAAATCACGACCCCGAAAGAGTTCCTGGGGTTCAACATTGGCGATGACTACATGATGGCCAGCTACACGAACCTGGAGGCTTACTGGAAAAAAATCGCGTCCGAGTGCGACCGCTGCAAGCTGGTGGACATTGGTCCGACGGAAGAAGGCCGCCGGCAGTACATGATGATCATCTCTTCGCCGGCGAACATGAAGAAGCTGGATCATTACAAGGAAATTTCATCCCGCCTTGCACACGCCGAAGGGTTAACCGACGATCAAGCGCACGCGCTGGCTCGGGAGGGAAAAGCGGTGGTGTGGATCGACGGCGGATTGCACGCGAGTGAAACCGTCGGATCGCAGCAATTGATGGAGTCCGTCTATCAGATGGCGAGCCGGACGGATCCGGAAACCATGCGTTTCCTGGACGACGTGATCGGCCTGTACGTCCTGGCGAATCCCGATGGTCAGGAGTTCTGCGCGAACTGGTACATGCGGGAAAAAGATCCGCTGAAGCGCAGCCTGAATGGCCTGCCGCGCCTCTACGCGAAATACGTCGGCCATGACGACAATCGCGATTTCTACATGTCGGCGATGAAGGAAACCACCAACATGAACCGTCAGTTGTTCCTGGAATGGTTTCCCGAGATCATGTACAACCATCACCAGACGGGTCCCGCCGGCGCGGTGATTTTCATGCCGCCGTTCCGCGATCCGTTCAACTACAATTTCGATCCACTGATTCCGCTGGGCATCGAAATGGTGGGAACCGCGATGCACAGCCGTCTGGTCGCTGAAGGCAAGGGCGGGTCCGCGATGCGCACCGGCGCGAATTATTCGACGTGGTGGAACGGCGGCCTCCGCACCGTTACCTACTTCCACAACATGATCGGAATCCTGACCGAAATCATCGGCAATCCGACTCCGATCGATATCGCGCTGGTTCCCGAAAAGCAGTTGCCGCAAGGCGACTGGCCGCTGCCGATCGCGCCGACCACCAATGGCCAGAAATGGCATTATCGCCAGTCGATCGATTACGAAATCACGAATAACCGCGCGATTCTCGATCTCGCGTCGCGCTATCGGGAAACGTTCCTGTACAACATCTATCAGATGGGCCGGAACTCGATCGAAAAAGGAAACCACGATACCTGGACCACGACGCCGAAGCGCATCGAGGCGATGGAGGCAGCCGCGGCGAAGATGGCTCCCGCAGGCGGCCGTGGTGGACGGGGTGGACGCGGCGCCACCGAGGCAAATCCCGATCTTCCGGGGGGCTTGGGCGCGCGAACACTTCCGTCGGAACTCTACAACACTGTTCTGCACGACCCAAAGATGCGCGATCCGCGCGGCTATATCATTCCCGCGGATCAGGCCGACTTCGCCACGGCAACAGAATTCGTCGACGCGCTGCTGAAGAACGGAATCACGGTCATGAAGGCGACCTCGTCATTTGCAGTCGCCGGAAAAAATTATCCATCCGGTTCGTACGTAGTCAAGACGGCGCAGGCGTTCCGGCCGCATATCATGGACATGTTCGAGCCGCAGGATCACCCAAACGATTTCGCCTATCCCGGCGGCCCTCCGAAGCCTCCGTACGACATCACCGGATGGACGCTGGCCTATCAAATGGGTGTCCAGTTCGATCGCATTCTCGACGGCTTTGACGGGCCGTTTACGAAAGTCGCCGGACTTCTGCCGCCCCCTCCGAGTTCGATCATGGGAACCGGAACGGCCGGCTATCTGATCAGCCATAAGATCAACAACTCCTTCGTGCTGATCAACCGCCTGCTCAAAGCGGGAGCCGATGTTTATTGGCTGAAGAAGAACGAATCGGCCGATGGCCGGGAACTGGGAACCGGGACCATCTGGGTTCCGGCGAACTCGGCCGCCCGTCCGATTCTGGAACAAACCGCCCGTCAGTTCGGTGTGCCGGTCTATGCCGTCGCGAAAGCTCCCACTGGCGATGCGTTGAAGCTGAAGCCGATTCGCATCGGTCTCGTGGACCAATACGGAGGCCTGATGCCATCCGGCTGGACGCGCTGGCTGTTCGAGAATTACGAATTTCCTTTTGAAGTGGTCTATCCTCAAACTCTCGATGCCGGCGAGCTGAAGAGTAAATTTGACGTGCTGGTTTTCGTCGACGGCGCGTTTCGCAGGGCCGGAGCGACTGGACGAGGCGGCCTCGGCGCATTGTTTGGCGGCGCGATCGATCCCGAAAGCGTTCCCGCCGAATATCGGCCGAGCATGGGACGCGTCAGCGAAGACAAGACCATGGCGCAGCTTAAGAAGTTCGTCGAATCCGGCGGATCGATTGTCACAATCGGAAGCTCCACGGGCATGGGCGAGCTGCTCGGACTGCCGGTGAAGAATTACCTGACCGAAAAGGGTCCGGACGGTCACGATCGCGCTCTGCCGCGTGAGAAATTCTTTATTCCCGGATCGCTTCTGAAGACCAACATCGACAACACCAATCCCCTGGCCTACGGCATGCCCAGCCAGGTGGACGTATTCTTCGACAACAGCCCGGTATTCCGGATGGAGCCCAATGCCGAGCAGAGGAGGACGTCGGCGGTCGCATGGTACTCCGGCGCGACACCGCTCGATAGCGGATGGGCGTGGGGCCAGCAGTATCTCGATGGCGGCACTGCGGTAGCGGAAGCGAGCATCGGCGAGGGCAAAGTGTTCCTGCTCGGACCCGAAGTCGCATTCCG
>Ga0209579_10000851_pt1 | contig 27322 bp, 21 predicted proteins | sample Coa_R1_2_FD_187152 | JGI IMG/M metagenome (GOLD analysis project Ga0209579, IMG submission 187152) | Surface soil microbial communities from Centralia Pennsylvania, which are recovering from an underground coalmine fire - Coalmine... | ecosystem: Environmental > Terrestrial > Soil >... | reverse complement strand
GCGGGCGTGGGCATGACCATGCCCGTGGCCGCCGCGATCCGCTCGATGCGCTGGTCATCGGCCAGCCCGGCCACGCTGGCCTGGAGCGACTCGTTCTGCGTTTGAAGACTCGCGCTGCGCTCCAGGGCTCGACCCATGCTCGTCCCTAGCTTGAGGATCTCGACCTGCATGGCCACGATCCCAGCCAACAGGATGCCCAGGACAGGAATCCACGCCCGCCCGCGAACCAGACGGTCGATCAGCGAATGGTCGGGCAGGCCTCGGACGAGAGCCAGCGCGCGACCGCCGAGGGCAACGGTATCCCGCGGCGCCTCGCGGAGCCGTGGTCGCCGCACCGCATTGCCATCCATCCTCCCGCCGACGGGCCCGCTCACCCGGCGCGGCGGCGCGCTCGCATGGCGCGCTGGCGTGCTCGCGGGACGCGCCGGAGCGCTAACACGACGCGCGGGCGTGCTCGCACGACTTCCGGTCGACGCACGCACGGGACGTGGGTTCGTTCGGCGGGGAGCGGTGACCGTCGGGCTCATGCCGCGTCTCGGACCTTCCGCGCCGCGCGCAGGTGCGCTGAACGGGCGCGAGGGTTATCCGCGACCTCGCCCGGGCTCGGCCCCACCGCACGGCGGGTCAGCAGTTCCGCCTCGGGCTGGCGACCGCAGACGCAGACCGGAAATTCGGGCGGGCAGACGCAACCCCGGGCCCGCGAGGTGAGGAAGCGCTTCACCGCCCGATCTTCGAGCGAATGGAACGAGATGCCGGCAAACCGCCCGCCGATGCGCAGCCGGTGCCAGGCCAGCGGAAGCGCCTCGTCGAGCTGGGTCAGCTCGTCGTTGACCGCAATCCGCAAAGCCTGGAAGGTCCTCCGCGCCGGATGCCCGCTCGCGAACGGGGCATGAACCGGAACCGCGGACTTGATCACGTCAACGAGCTCGTGGGTGCTGTGAAGCTCGTGCTGGCGCCGGGCCCGGCCGATGGCTCGGGCGATCTGAGTCGCGTAGCGCTCCTCGCCGTACTCGCGTAGGAGCCGGGCCAGCCGCCGCTCGTCCCATACGTTGAGGATCTGCTGGGCTGTGAGGTCCTGGTCAGGGTCCATCCGCATGTCCAGCGGGGCGTCGTAGGCATAGGAGAACCCACGCTCGAAGGTGTCGACCTGCATCGAGGACATCCCCAGGTCCAGGTAGACGAGATCCGCTTCCAGGCGCTCCGCCGCAAGCTGCGCCAGCGCCGTGACGAAATCGGCCCGGATGAATCGCACATGGCACGGCAGCTCGGCTGAGAGCTCGGCAAAGCGATCCTCCGCCATGGGATCCCGATCGATCCCGATCAGGGTTCCGTTCCGGCCGATGCGCTCGGCGATGAGACGCGCGTGGCCCCCGCCGCCGAACGTGCAGTCGATCGCCACCTCCCCCGGGTGGGGATCGAGCAGCTCGATCAACTCACCCGCCAGCACCGGGATGTGGGTGTATGTCATGTCAAGCAGTGTCGCCAAGGCTCGCGGCAATGTCAGGGACTCGGGTCAGGACGTCGCTGCTGTACGTCGCGTAGGCGGAGCGGTTGAAGACCTCCAGGCACTCGCCGGAGCCCGTCACCACCACGTCCTTTTCCAACCCCGCGTAGTCGAGGAGCATCGGCGGGATCATCACCCGGTGCGCCGAGTCCAGCTCGGTGTCGTGGGAATAGTTGAAGAAGAAGCGCTTCATGTCGCGGGCCTTCGGCGACAGCGGGCTGATCCCCGCCAGCGCCGCCGCGGTGTACGCCTCGTAGCTCTCGGGCTTCCAGATCGACATCGAACGCGGCGAGTCGTCGGTCGTCTCGGGAGAGGCGGCGAGGACGACGCCCCCCGCGAGCGCGGCTCGAAACTTGGACGGAATGGTCAGCCGGTGCTTGGCGTCGAGCGCGTGCTCGAAGGTTCCGCGGAAGACGATCAACGCTGTTCAAGGGTTCCGACGCCAGTGACCGAAACTCAGAACCCGGGTGGCTGGGTGGGAGGAGCCCTGCCACCCGGGTTCCACATCGCATGTCATGCATCGCCCACTATACCCCACTCTCTCCCACTATGCAACCTATTTCCCAAATTCCTCCCACTGAGGAACACCATTGCGCCATCCGACGCGAGATTCGCCTGCGCGCAGGGGCGTTTCGCCCCCAGCACGGCGCCGCTTGGCGGCGGCTCGTTCTGCACGCTTCGTTGCGCCTGACCGGATTGGAGAAGAAGTTGCAGCCCGCGGCCGGTTCCGTCCGGCGGATGTGCTCAGCGCCCGAGGGGGTGTTTCGGCGCTCTCGCCTCAGGTTTCCCCCGACCTGGGCGAAAAAGCGAACTGTGGGTGCAGGTAACTCGCCCAGGTAGCCCGCGATCCCGCCTCTCGCCCCGACCTGGGCGAGAAAGCGAACTGTGGGTGTGGGTAATTCGCCCAGGTCGGCGGTTTCAGGGGGCGCGCCGGTCCTCGGAGGACGCCCGGCCCCGCTCGCCCCTCGGAGGGCGACGGCCGCGACTCGCCCCTGGGAGGACGGCCATCGCCTAATCGACGTGCGCGCTAAGGGCCCTCGGCCTCACACCCCCTCGACCCCACAGCCCTCTATCTCACAGCCCCGCGGCCTTACAGCCCCTCGATCTCCCCCACGGCCCCTGGCTCGCTCGCGGGTAGCGCCAGAACCACCCGCGCGCCGCGCTCAGACGGGGCCGTGGCCAATCGTCCCCCGTGGGCGGCGGCGATGGAGCTGGCGATAGCTAGGCCATGGCCTCGCGCCGTTGCCTGAAGCCTCCAGGGCCGGCGCCGGGGCGTGAGGTCGGCGATCGCGGCGGGCAGGCCAGGCCCGGCGTCGAGAACCTCGAGCCGCACGAGTCCCCGCTGGGCGCCGAGCCGCACCTCGACGCCTCCTCCCCCATGCTCGATCGCGTTCGCGATCAGGTTGCCGATCGCCTGAGCCAGCCTCGTACGCTCGCCCGTCACCCATATCGGTTCGGTCGGGCGATCGAGCCGCAGCGTGACTCCATGGGCATCGGCCGTGGCTCGCCACGCCTCCGCCGAGTCGACGGCCAGGCCGGCCAGGTCGACCGGCTCGCGCCGCAGCACTCGATTTGGGCAATGAATCGCGCCCAGGTCGTCCAGGGCCAGCTCGGCCCGGCTCAGCTCGAGCTCGATGGCGCGGAGCCGCCCCGGGGGCAGGACCGGACTCCGGATACCGAGCTCGAGCCCGAGCCGGGCCGCGGTGAGGGGACCCCGAAGCTCGTGTGCGGCTCGCGCGACCGCGTCGAGGGCGCGCGCCAACCGAACGTGCAGCAGTGCCGCCAGCCCGAGTGCTCCCACCGTGCCGCCCCACCCGGCAAAGGCCAGAGCAGCGCGCATCAGCTCAGACTCCCGTCAACCAACCGGTACCCGACACCCCACACGTTGATGATGAATCGATCGCCCCGGGTGTTGAGCTTCTTGCGCAGCCGATGCGCGTGCGAGTCGACCGTTCTGGTCGGACATATCACCCTGAATCCCCAGACGCCTCGGAGAAGTTCCTCGCGCGTGAAGACACGTGTCGGCTCCGCCGCCAGCGCGCGCAGGAGCGCGAACTCCTTCTTCGACACAGCCACCGGCTCGCCCGAGACCCAGACCTGGCGGGAGGGTGGGTCGATCTCGAGGTTGCCGACTCACAGCCGGCCCGCCTGGGGGCGCTGGCGCGTCCGGCGCAGAAGAGCTGCGATTCGCGCCCGCAGCTCCTGGTAACTGAAGGGTTTGACCAGATAGTCGTCGCAGCCGCGCTCGAAGCCACGCAGGCGGTCGATCTCGCTACCGCGCCCGGTCAGCACCAGGATCGGAAGCTCGGGATCGATGCGCCCCGCCACAGCTTCGCCGTCACGGATATGCGCGACGAGATCGAGGCCGTCGCGATCAGGCAGACCGAGGTCGATGATCGCGAGGTCCGGAGCCGTGGCTTCGATCAGATCCTCCGCCTGGACGACCGAGTCCGCCTCGAGCAGGTCATATCCGTCGGCGGCGAGGTTTTCCGCCAGGAAGCCACGGGTCGGTTGGTGGTCCTCCACGAGCAGAATCATCACCGCGTCATCGTCCATGTCAGTTAGAGCCTCCAGCGAGCAAAAACCACCCCCCCAGAAGGCAAAAAACCCGTCGGAACGGCCCGCCCCGACCGGCGGGAGACGGTTCCCCACACGGCGTGCAACATCGCGTTCAAGCCGTGCGCACGTGCAGGATTCGGCCATATGATCTCGACGCGATGTACCGGCGCGGGAATTACAGCTCAGGCGATGATTTCGTACTCGAATACGGCGAGCTTCGGTTCACCTTCAACGAGCGTGATTTCCGCGAGCGCTGCGAGCAGGCAGCGCGGAAGGTGGGCTTCATCGAGGATGAGATCGCCTCTGACGAGGCCGAGGACCTGATCAACCTGGTGGTCAACGGCGAGGTGAGTGAGCCCGCGTCCGGGCTCGGCGAGCACGTCAACGAATGCTGGCCGGAGCTCGTCGGTCCATCCGAGCGCTCGCTGGTGCACTGGCTCCGGCGCCTGATCTTCAGAAGCGCCTGGCTGGACCAGCGGGTCAAGGAAGGCGAGCTCGACGTGTGGTTCGACGACCGCGCCAACTCGTTCATATACGTGCAGCCAGATCGGGGTGATGAGCCGATCCGCCTGGCGCCTGAGCCCAGCTGGAACCGCGTGGCGTACGTCCGCCGATAGCCGACGCCGATAGCCGTGGCCTACGTCCGCCGGTAGCCGCCTCCACGGCGCTGGCCGACCAACCCACCCACCGGCGCCCCCGGAGCCGCGTGCGCCACTAGTCTCATTCGTCGTGTCGGCGCGAACCTGGGTCGTCATGCCCACGTACAACGAGGCGATGAACATCGAGCCGATCGTCCGCGCCACGACGGCTGAGCTCGAGCGCGTGATCCCTGGCCAGCATCGCCTGCTCGTGGTCGATGACCAATCGCCGGATGGCACCGGAGAGATCGCGGATCGGCTGGCGCGCGAGCTGGGCACGGTCGAGGTTCTGCACCGGACGCAGAAGACCGGTCTCGGGCATGCCTATCTGGCCGGGTTCGCGCACGCGCTCTCCGGTGGCGCCGAGCTCGTGTGCGAGATGGATGCCGATTTCTCGCATGAGCCTCACTACCTGGGCGACCTGCTCAAGGCTGCAGAGGGCGCGGACCTCGTCCTGGGGTCGCGTTACGTGAAGGGCGGCGGGGTTCGTGACTGGGGGCTGGCACGGCGGATCGTCAGCCGCGGCGGCGGGCTCTATGCGCGCGCGATTCTCGGCGTCGACGTCCATGACCTCACCGGCGGCTTCAAGTGCATCCGTCGGGAGGTGCTCGAGGCGATCGACCTGGGCAGCGTACGGGCCGAGGGTTACGTGTTTCAGATCGAGGTGACCTACCGCGCGGTGCTCGCCGGCTTCCGCGTAAAGGAGCTACCCATCGTGTTTGTCGACCGTCAGCAGGGGGCAAGCAAGATGTCGGCTCGTATAGCGTTCGAGGCGATGTGGCTGGTCCCCCGTCTGCGGTGGACGGTCCCGGAGGCTTTGGCGCGAGCCCAGCGCCAAGGCGTCGAGTCTCCCGCGGACGCCGAAATGGGCCACCCCGCCCCCTAAAACGCCCCGGTCCTAACGTAATCGCAATGTTCACAAGGGCATCCTTCTGGCGATGAGCGTCAACGGCCCTCTTGGCGCGACAGAGTCCGGTGCCCTAGAGATCAGACCCGGCGCGGAGCGTGCTCGCGCCCATGCGCTGACCGATCGCGGCGGACTCGTCGCGCTCGGCGGACTGCTCGTGACGACGTTGCTGATTGCCGTCGCGGCAGCCCAAACCAATGTCCTCCTGCCCGAGTCGGTGCGCCCGGTCCCGAGTTGGCTTGCCGGGCCGTTCGGCAGCAGCGGCCTGTCGCTCGGGTCAGTGGGAGCGATGGTCGTACTGGCGGCGATGTTCGTCGCCTACGTCTTCGCGGCCCGGTCTGCTGGGCGTCTCTCGGCGCGCGCGGTGCTGATGTGCATCGCCGGGATGCACGCACTCGTCCTGCTCGCGCCACCGCTGCTCTCGACCGATGTCTTCAGCTACCAGTTCTACGGTCGCATGGGAGCTATCTATGGCGCCAACCCGTACCTGGCTGGCCCGCACGCTCTGGCGCTCGACCCGCTGTTCCCCTACATCGGCGCCAAGTGGTCCTACACACCCACGGTCTACGGACCGCTGTTCACCGCGCTCAGCTACGCCCTGGCGCCGCTCTCGATCGCGGCCAGCGCGGTGGCCTACAAGGCGATCGCCGCCTTCTCGAGCCTGGCCATCATCGCGCTGGTCTGGAACTCGGCGAAGCTCCGCGGAATCGACCCCGTCAAGGCGGTGGCGCTGGTTGGCCTCAACCCGCTGATCGTCGTCTACGGGGTTGGCGGCGCGCACAACGACCTCCTGATGATGGTCGGCCTGATGGCCGGCGTATATCTCATCCTCGCCCACCGGGAACGCTCGGGCAGCGCGATGATGGTTGCCGCCTCGGCGATAAAGCTCACCGCCGGGCTGATGCTCGCGTTCGCCGTCGCGAGCGGCGGCGGTCGCCGGGCCCGGGACCGTCGGCGCGACGTGCTCATCGGAGCCGCGGCCGCCGGGGTGCTGCTGATCGGGCTTGCCTTCGCGTGGTTCGGCGTCGGGCCGCTGCACCTGTTCGCGACGGTGCAGAAGGTTCAGAGCGAGGGCGACTGGCACAGCGTCCCCGGCCTCCTCGGGGTTGAGCTCGGGAACACGGTCGGCCACATCAGCGGGATCGTCCTCGGATCGGTCTTCGTCGTGATCTGCGGCCGCTTGCTCCTTCGGGTGTGGCAGGGCCGAATGGACTGGATCGATGCCGGCGCCTGGACGGCGCTCGCGCTGCTCCTCACGGCAAGTTCGCTGCTGCCGTGGTACGTGGTTTGGCTGCTTCCCCTCGCCGCTCTGGCCACCGATCGCCGGCTCTGGAAGCTCACGATCATGCTCAGCGGCGCGGTCGAGCTGCTGCAGGTCGTCGGGTACTTCCCCCACGCAGTCCTTCTCGTGCAGTGACCGACACCATCCCGCCCTACGACGAGGATGTCGCCACCGAGTTCGTGGGGCCGAGAACGCTGGGCCTGCTCAGCGTGGTCGCTCCGGTTTACAACGAGCAGGAGCTCCTGGATGAGTTCTACGCCCGCGTCTGCGCCGCTCTGGAGGGGCTGCGGTTCGAGCTCGTCCTGGTCGACGACGGCTCGAGCGACACCACCCCCGCGCTCCTGCACCGACTCGCCTCCAGCGACCCCCGCGTCCACGTCGTCTACCTGTCGCGGAACTTCGGCCACCAGACGGCGCTGACGGCTGGGCTGGATCATGCTCGAGGCGACGCGGTCGTGATGCTCGATGCCGACCTTCAGGACCCACCCGAGCTCATCCCGAGGATGCTCGACCACTGGCGCGCGGGCTGCGATGTCGTGTATGCGGTGCGGGAGCATCGCGAGGGGGAGTCGCGGTTCAAGCTCACGACCGCGCGTTGGTTCTACAGGCTGTTCGACAAGCTGACCCAGGTCGAGCTCCAGCACAACTCGGGCGACTACCGGTTGCTCGACCGCAGTGCGCTGAACGCGCTCCTCTCGATGCGGGAGCGGAGCCGGTTCCTGCGCGGCATGACCGTGTGGGTTGGCTACCGCCAGGCCGCGGTGCCCTACCGGCGTGACCCGCGGTACGCCGGCGAGACGAAGTACACGCTGTCGAAGATGGTCCGCTTCTCGCTGGACGCGATCTCCTCCTTCTCGCACCGTCCCCTGCAGCTGGCGACGCTTCTGGGATTCATGATCTCGACGCTCGCCTTCATCGCCATCCCGATCGTCATCATCCTGCGCCTGCTGGGCTCCTACCTCCCCGGCTTCAGCGCGATCACGATCGCGGTGCTGCTTCTCGGGGGGATCCAGTTGATTGCTCTGGGGATCATCGGCGAGTACGTGGGCCGGATCTACGACGAGGTCAAGGGCCGTCCTCTCTACCTCGTGCGCTCACGCCTCAACTTCCCTGAGGAGGAGACGCCGAGACTGCCCTTTTCGCCTGTCTCGGCTGAGCGTGAGCGCTCGGTTGAGCGCCGCCGCATCGGCTTCTAGCGCAGGTCAGCCGCCGGCGGGATTCGGGCCGACCGAGCGGCTCTCGCCGGCACCGCGCAGCGCGGCATCCGGACCGGTTTCGTCAGCCGGTGCCTGCGACGGGGTGGGCCCGCCGGCCGCGCCATCGCCGTCACGCAGGCTCGTCCCCTCGATCGCCGTTATTCGCCTCGCCAGGCCCTTGATCGCATCGGCGATCGGGTCGGGCAGATGGACCCAGTCCGCGTCCGGACCCTCCGGCCGTCGCCCCTCGACACGGACGGGGTGACCAGGATTCCCGACCACGGTCGAGTTCGGCGGAACGTCGTGGATGACGACGCTGTTGGCCCCGATCTTCGAGCCGTGGCCGACGGTGATCGGGCCGAGCAGGCGAGCCCCGGAGCCGATCGTGACGTTGTCCTGAACGGTGGGGTGGCGTTTGCCTGTGGCAAACCCGGTCCCCCCGAGGGTGACGCCCTGATAGAGCGTCACGTCATCGCCGATCTCCGCCGTCTCGCCGATCACCACACCCATGCCGTGGTCGATGAACAACGCGCGGCCGATACGGGCCGCCGGGTGGATCTCGATGCCGGTGACCGAGCGCGCGACCGCCGCGATCAACCGCGGAAGGAAGGGAACACGAGCCCGATACAGCGCGTTGGCCACGCGGTGAGCCAGGAGTGCGTGGACGCCGGGCCACAGGACCAGGATCTCCAAACTGCTGACCCCGCGAGCCGCCGGGTCGCGGTTGCGCGCGGCAGCCAGGTCCCGCCGGACCTCGGACACGGCCCCGATGATCAGGTGCTGAGGCGACATGGAGACAGCGTAGTCCCCGTCGGCCCGGGCTCAGGGGGCAAAGAACGGAGTCGAGACATAGCGCTCGCCTGAGTCCGGGAGGACGGTCACGATCCGAGCGCCGCGGAGTTCCGGCCGCGCTGCCACCTGGAGCGTGGCCCACATCGCCGCGCCCCCGGAAACCCCGGCCAGCACACCCTCTCGCCGCGCGAGCGCTCGGGCCGTCTCGATCGCAGCCTCGTCGCCTACGGGAACGATCTCGTCGATCACGTCGAGGTTCAGCACCTCGGGCACGAAGCCGGCGCCGATCCCCTGGATCTTGTGCGGCCCCGCGGGGCGGCCGGATAGGACCGCGGACGAACTTGGCTCGACCGCCACCACCCGGCAGTCGGGGTTGCGCGACTTGAGCACCTCACCCGCACCGGTGATCGTTCCGCCGGTTCCGACGCCGGCCACGAACACGTCGACGCGCCCCTCCATCGCCGCCCAGATCTCCGGGCCCGTCGTCCGGCGATGGATCTCGGGATTGGCTGGATTTGAGAATTGGTCGGGCAAGAAGACGTCATCGCGGGTGCTCAGGGCCTGTGCCGCTTCGACAGCCTCGGTCATCCCGCCCAGGGAGTCGGTCAGCTCCACCTGCGCCCCATAGAGCCGAAGCAACCCCTCCCGCTCGCGGCTCATCCCCTGGGGGAGCGTCAGCACCAGGTCGTACCCCTTGGCCGCACAGACGAACGCGAGCGCGATGCCCGTGTTTCCGCTCGTCGCCTCGACGATCGTCGTGCGGCCGGGCTCGATCCGGCCTTCGGCCTCCGCGGCTTCGATCATCGCCACTCCGATCCGGTCCTTCACGCTTCCACCCGGGTTGAGCGCTTCGAGCTTTCCGAACAGCTCCGCCTCGAGCCCAGGCGCAATTCGCGTCAGCTGGACCATTGGCGTCCCGCCGACGTGGGCGGCGATGTTGCTCGGGATTCGCGCCACTGCGACGCCCAACCCTACGAGATGCCGCTGACCGTGGGCGATTCCCCCTGGTCGCGGCGCCTCACCCGCTGGGCCTGATTCGCGCCTTCTCGCTCACCGCTTGGCCGGCGGAGTCGACCGTCTTGACGCTGAGCGTGACCGACGGGCGATGGTGGCCTCTGACCTGCGCCGCCAGGCCATTTGAGGCCCTCAGCGCCGGATAGTGAATCGTGATGCGGATCGTGCCGGCGGGATGCGTGAGCGCGATCTCGAGGCGGCCATGGACGAGTTCGGCCGTGAACGCGACACGGCGCCCCTTCTGCCCGGTCACGCTGACGGCATGGTGCGGCCGGCGGAAGCCGAAGCCCCGAGGCGCTCGCAGTGAGATCGTCTTCAGCTGGGATGCGTTGCGCCCGGCATTGATCGTGAGGCGAAGCGTCGGGCGACCCCCACCGACGCCCCTGAGGGAGGTCTTCGACAGCTTTGGCGGACCGCCGACCTTCCAGGTGAAGTAGGCCGCGCGCAGCGAGAGGTGCTGGTCGGATGCCGCCACGCCGACCCGCCACGTGCCGATCTGCTTCGGCTTGCCGGTTATGCGCCCGCTGGAATTCGAGATCGCGAGCCCGGGCGGAAGGTGACTCGAGTAGAACGTCAGCTTGGCACCCGGCAGCGCGGTCGTGGTGACCTGGAGCTTGACCGGCTGCTTGACCGTCGCGAATTGCGTCCCGGGATCGTTGACGCGCAGCGAATCCGCACAGAGTGCCGTGGCCAGGGCTCCGGCATTCGGGGTGCCAAGCCCGGAGGCCATGTCGTACGCGGGCGCGGCCGGGTAAAGGCCCCCGTTGGTTCCCGTGTAGTCGTTGTTGCCGGTCGTTATGTCGTTGAAGTAGGTGCGGTAGCCGGACCCAGCGGCCGTGTACAACGCGGGATTGGCGAACCCGATGGCTGAGCCGTGGCAGGCACTCAAGGAATCGGCGTCGGCCAGCAGCGCAGCCCAGACGGGAGCCGCCGCGCTCGTGCCGCCCACCGCCTGCCAGCCCTGCGGGGACGTCGGATCGCTCCCGGCGCCATTCCAGTAGATGAGGTACCCCGTGGCCGGGTCAGCGTCCGCGGCGACATCCGGGACCTGCCGGCAATAGCCGCCGGGATTGGCGCAGTTGATGCCCCCTGAGCTCGGCCCGATCACGTGCACCGAGGCCGCGGCGTCACTCTGATAGCCGGGCATCGCCCAGGCACGCGAGACACCACCGCCGCCCGCCCCGCCCTGCAACAGGAAGAGGCGGATGAGATTCCCCCCGTGATTCCAGACCGTTTCGGTCGGTGGAGGCCCCAGGACGGGCATGCTGCTGCCACCGACGCCGGTGATGAACGGCTGACTGCCCGGGTCGTCCACTGCGAGCTGCGGATCCGGCAGCCCGCCACCCGATCCGTTGCAATCCTCCGAGCCGTTGTCACCGGTGGCCGAGACGATCGACTGCCCCTGCGCCGCCGCCTCCTCGAACAACGTGTTCTCTCCCGCGATATTGGACGAGCCCTGAAGCTGCTCGCACTCACCCCAGGAGACCGAGACGACGCGCGCCCGGTCCTGACTGATGATCGCGTTGAAGGTGTCGTAGGGGCCTGAGCCGGGCGTATCCTGATTCGAGTTAGGGCCCTCGTAGACGAGGAAGTTCGCCTTCGGCGCGAGTCCCACGGCGTTCTCGATGTCGAGCGCCGCCTCACCTGACCCGGCCCCGCTGCCCGCGCCCCCGTCGACCGGCACGTCGCTGATCGGCGCCGAGAGCCCGTAGCACGACTGGTAGGCCGCGACATCGCTGGCGGCATACGGCTCGAGCTCGTAGATCGCCACCGTCTGTCCCTGGCCCTCCGCCCCCTGGCCGTAGAGGTCCGAGAACCGGTAGGCCGAGGCGATCTGGTCCGCCGTGTACGCCCCCTGGGAGGCGGCGGCGGCTTGCGCGCTCGGGCATGCGCTGGCCGCACCGGGCGCCGAGCGGGAGGCGAATGCGCGGGCCGCCGTTGCCGCACGCCGCGACCGCGTGGCTGGGCGGAGGAGGAGCGGCTGAGGTGCCGAGACCGAGCTGAGGCCGACCACGCCCTGCACGTCGCCGGCCACGCTCACGTCAAACGCGGGAGCGGCGCTGGCGACGACGGCCACCCTGCCGCCGCGCAGCGCTTGGCGCCGGAAGGTGAGCGAGAAGGCTCGCTCGACCTGGGCCGCGGTCCCGCTCAGCGGAATCGAGAGCCGATTGGGCGCGACCTTCCCCACGGTCAGGCCATGGCGCCGCATCGAAGCCTCGACGGCGTCGATATGGCTCGTGGTGGCACCGAATCGGCGCGCGAACTGGCCCGGGGTGAGGTAGGCGCGGTAGCGGCTCGAGCCCGGCGTCGACACAGCCCGCGCGAAGGCGGCCAGGCCCGCCGCATCCCGGAGCCTGAGGATCACCGTGACATGCATGCGCGTTGATGCGGCCACGCCACCGATGTCTCGGGCGCTCGCGGCGCGCGGCGGTGGCCCCCCCACGCGGATCCGCGCCGGTCCGCGCCGTGACGCGAAAGCCGTTGCCGCACCCACGCCGCAGAGCACAAGCGCCGCGCAAACGAGCAGCGGCCAGGCGTGGCCCACCTCCCGCAGCTTGCGAAGTTGCCCCAACATCACCCCGCCGACTGTATCCGCGGTGCGGTCAGATCGGCTCGGCCGGCTGTCGTATCTCCCGTCACGACCCGATCAACATCGGCGGTCGCCAATAGTTGCTGGAGTTTTCGGCCGCGGCTTCGCCGGCTCAGGGCGAAGCGCTTAGCTCAGTGCAATCCCCAGGTGTCGTTCAGAAGCGGTGCCCCCAGCGAAGGTGATCCCTCGCCACCGAACAGGATCGTCTGCGCCGTCAGGGGATCAAACGTCATCGCCGCGAACGCGCGTGCCGCCGGAGACGGCGAGGTGAGGTGATCAATCCACCTGGTCCCGTTCCAGGTCTCGGTGGTGTTCTGAACGTTGCAAAATCCATCTCCGCCGAACAGCACAACGCTTCCTCGGTCGTCACCCGCCATCGAGTTGTAGGTCGTATTGCAGGGGCCGGACGCCGATGCTTGGATCCACCCACTTCCGGTCCACTCCCACGTCTGAGTGTCGGTGGCGTGATCGGTTCCATACAGAACGACGGTGCCCAAGTTGGGGTCATAGGCCATAGCGCCGCCTCGTGTCGTCGGACCGGCCGTATTCAACTCTGTCCAGGAAGCTCCATTCCAAGTCCAGGTGTCCGTGCACTGACCGCCGCAAAGCGCGCTCTCACCGCCAAACATCAGCAATTGGTGCATTCTCACGTCGTAGGCCATCATTTGCCCCTCCCGGCCGACCGGACCGCTGGTGTTCGGCGGCTCGATCCACGTGCGCCCGTTCCAGATCCAGGTGTCCCCGCAGGAGCCCCCGCACCCCTCGCCGCCAAACAGCACAAGTTGCGCAGTCGCGGGGTCATAGCCCATCGCGGAGAGCTGCCGGCTCGATGGGCGCACGGCCGGAGCCAGCCGTCGCCAGTCACCACCCGTCCATAGCCAGGTGTCGTTCGTGACTGTGGTGGCGATCTGGCCCCCGAAGAGGATCACTCCCCGGTCGAGTGGGTCATATGCCATCGTCGCCTGCATCCGAGCCGGCGGCTGGTGGGCGGGATTCAGCTGGGTCCACCGCAGCGGAAGCAACTGGCTCGCCGCCCGAGCGCCGCTGGCACCCGCCGTCGCACCCGCGCACACGGCGACCAGAACGCAGAGGAGACCTCGTCTAGCTACCCCCAATTGCCGGCTCCCCGAAACGTGCCCATCCGGTGCCCTCCTCCAGGCTTTCCTAGCGGCCGATTCTCTCGCTTCAGTCAAGTCGGCTGCTCCGCCGCGCCTTGGCCACGTGATACGAGCTTGTCCACGGCCGTTGCGCCGAGCGCACGCTCTAGATGTGATACATCGGCGCCTGCATGGCCCGCGCCTCGGCCTCGGCGACCTCGACGATCGTGTGTCTCCCGAGAACGCCTCGGGCGGCTTGCGCGGCCTCGAGGAACGGTCCGCTCGCGCCCTGCCCGACCGGGCCGTCGAGAAGCTCGACCAGTTCGAGGACCGTCACCTCCCCCGCCGGACGCGCGAACGAGTAGCCCCCCTTGACCCCGCGCTGGGACCGCAGAACGCCGCCCCGCCGCAGCGTCGCGAACAGCTGCTCGAGGAACTGAACCGGGATCCCCCGCCGGCGCGCCAGCTCAGCGATCGGCACCGGAGCCCGATCACCAAACCAATAGAGCTCAACCAGCGCCGCCAGCGCGTAAGGCGACTTCGATGTGATGGAGATCACCCATCGATCTTCGCAGGCACCGCCACCGCCGTGGCGTCTCTGATCACAGCGGGGGGCGGATGCCGCCCGGACGCACTCGCGCCGCGCTGGGCGTCCGGCGGCATCCGCCGCCCGCGACGCTTAGATCCAGCCCCGCTCCGTAGCGATCAGCACAGCCTGCGCCCGATCCCGCGCGCCCAGCTTGCCGTAGATGTTGTGAAGGTGCGTCCGGATCGTGCTCGTGGACAGCCCCATCTCGGAGGCGATCTGCTTGTAGACCATGCCCCGGGCGAGCCGCCGAACGACGTCCAGCTCACGCGCCGACATGGGACAGGGATCGATCCGGCGGGGGCGGCTCTCCGCCCCGGAGAGCGGCAGCTCGTACATCACCTCACGCAGTTGGTTGGGCTTGATCCCCACCGCCCGCGCGACTTTGAGCAGCTCGGCGGGGGCGATCGAGCTGCCGAGCGCATAGTGCGCGAGCATGTCCGCGAGGCGGACGATCGCCGTCTCGCCCTCGCAGTCGGGCGAGTGGTGGCGCTCGATCGTCGCCGCGAGTGACTTCGGAAGGCTCCAGCGCCGCGCCAACACGCCGCCGACCAGGGCGTGGTCGACGCCCAGCTCCCGGCGTTCGGCTGACAGCCGATCCTCCGGGGTGCGCGCATCTCCATGCACCTGGCGGGGATAGCCGGGATAGGCCTGGACGAGCACCAGCTTGCCGATGTCGTGCAGCAGCGAGGTGACCATCAGGCGATCGCGCCCGTCGTAGCCGATTTCCCGCCCGATCCGGTCAGCCGCCCGTTGTGTGGCGATCGCGTGGAGCCGGAACCGTTCCGGCATCCCCTTCCAGAGCGCGTTGCGCTGGAAGAAGTCGAAGGTCCGGGCGCGGCTGGCAATCGTGCGGACGCCGTGCAGCGATAGGACCTCGACGGCCTTGACGATGCTCTCGACCCGGGCGCGGTTGCGGGCGTCCACCTGGTTGGCGAGCCGAAGCACGCTGATGGCCAGGGCCACGTCCCCCTCCACAGCCGCCACCACGTCTGCGGCTGAGGGTTCGCCGGCGTCGAACAGGCGCATCACCTGGTTGCGTGACGCCGCGAGCGCGGGAAATGCCTCCAGAGCCTCGAACGCCGCCGTGAGCCGGCGGCCGTGACCCTCGTTGTGGTGGTGCTCCCGACCGGCGTAAGGATCGGTGGGCCCCTGGCCGGGGACAGCCGCTAGTGCCACCACGGGACGCTTTGCTCGATTTGCAGGGTCATTGGAGTAAAGGAGGCTGGGCGGAGCCTCCTGGACATTTGACCTATCGGCAGTTCCAGGTCCCCGGTTTAGGCCACCTGGCCCTGTGCTAGGCACTCCCGGACGACCCCTCACGGGCCCGCGCGAGCGCCCGATCGATGCGCTGAAGGGTCTCCTCACGGCCGAGCAAGGCCACGCTCTCGAAGATCCCCGGCGAAACGGTTCCCCCGGCGATCGCCACCCGCACCGGCTGAAACACCTGGCCCGGCTTGGCGCCGGTGCGCTCGACGACCGCCCGCAGCGCCTGCTCGACGTCCGCGACCGTGAACGGCTCGCCCACGCCGGCCAGAGCGTCGCGGGCGGTCTGGAGCCGCTCCGGGCCACCGTCGCCGCCGATCACGCGCTGAAACGCGGCCGGGTCGTCCGCCGGGCCTTCGAAGAGGAAGGACACCAGCGGCCAGAAATCGGCCAGCGTCTGGATCTTGTCCGCTGCGATCTCGACCGCCGGCTGGAGTCCGCGGCGCCCCGTGAAGCCCTCGAGCCTCGTCGTCAGGTCCTCCACCCCCAGGTGGCGGACGTACCATCCGTTCATGTGCCGGAGCTTGCGCTCGTCGAACACCGCCGGGTTCTTGGACACCCGCTCGAGCCGGAACCGGCGCGCCAGCTCGTCGAGACTGAAGATCTCCTCGTCGGAGGCAAAACCCGCCCCCAGCAGCGCGATGTAGTTGTCGACCGCCTCGGGTAGGTATCCCGCATCACGTAACTCCTGCACCGAGGCCGCACCGTGGCGCTTTGACAGCTTGCGCCCGTCCGGCCCGAGAAGCAGCGGTAGATGGGCGTAGGCCGGCGGCGCGGCACCCAGAGCCTCGATCACCAGCAGCTGCTTGGGCGTGTTCGACAGGTGATCCTCGCCGCGGACGACGTGGGTGATCTCCGCATCGAGGTCGTCGACGGCGACGGCGAAGTTGTAGAGCACGGATCCGTCCGCGCGGGCGATGACCGGATCGTCCATGTTGGCATTGGGGAACCGCGCCTGGCCTCGGATTACGTCTTCCACCACGGTCTCGCCGGTGTCCGGCACGCGAAGCCGAACCGCCCCGGCGTCCTCCGACTCACCGCGGAAACCGCGCTCCTGCCCGTGGCGCTGTTTGAACTCCCTGACGTCTTCGGCCGTTGCGCTCGAGCGATAGGCGTGGCCACTTGCCAGGAGCTGCTCGAGTGCCTCGGCGTGGCGCTCGGCTCGCTGGGACTGGAAGATCGGACCCTCGTCCCAGTCGAGCTTCAGCCACCTGAGCGCGTCGAGGATCTGCTCGACGTTCTCCGGAGTCGACCGCTCGCGGTCGGTATCTTCGATCCGGAGCAGCAACGCGCCGTCCTGGCCCCGGGCCAGCAGCCAGTTGTACAACGCCGTCCGGGCGCCGCCGATGTGTAGCGCTCCGGTCGGCGACGGAGCGAAGCGAACACGCACCCCCCCATGCTAATCGGCGCCCACGTATCGCAGGCAGGCGGTCTGGAGAAGGCGGTCGAACGCGGACTCGAGCGCGGTTGCCAGGCCATTCAGATCTTCAACCAGTCGCCGCGGATGTGGCGGCCAACCGCCTATAGCGACGAGGATTTCGCCGCCTTCCGCGCCGCGCTTCAGAGCACGCCCATCCGCGCCGTGCTGATCCACGCCGTGTACCTGCTCAACTGCGCCTCCGAGGATCCGGCGATCCGGCAGAAGTCGCTCGCGTCGCTGATCCAATCGCTGCGCGTGGGCGACGGGATCGGGGCCGCCGGGGTGGTTCTGCATGCCGGGTCGGCCAAACAGGGAGACGTCGGCGCGGCGATCAAGCGCGCGGGAAAGGTGATCAAGGAGGCGCTGGCCGAATCCGGGCGCTGCCAGCTGCATCTCGAGGACACCGCGGGCGCGGGCGGCACGCTGGGCCGGTCCTTCGAGGAGCTCTCGAAGCTCCTCGACGCCACCGGCGGCGATGAGCGCGTAGGTCTCTGCCTGGACTCCTGTCACCTGTACGCCTCGGGGTACGAGGTGTCCAGTTACGATGGACTGGCCCAGACGCTCGAGGAATGCGACCGCCTGGTTGGCCTGGAGCGGCTGCATTCGCTGCACCTGAACGACTCGATGGTGCCGCTCGGCTCAAACCGGGATCGCCATGCCCTGCTCGGGGAGGGCGAGCTGGGCGAGCGGGGCATCGCGGTCTTCGTCTCGGAGCCTCGGTTTGAGGGCGTCCCTTGCGTGCTCGAGACCGGGCGCGATGGAGGCGCACCTGCCGCAGAGGATGTGGCCCAGGCCAAGAAGCTTCATTCCCGCGGCAGAGCGGCGCGGACCCGGCGCGGCTCACGCGCCAAGGCCAGACGATAGGTTCCTGGCGGTGAGCGCAGACTCGAGGGCAACTGAGGCCGACGCGCTCGTCGTCTTCGGTATCACCGGGGATCTGGCCAGGAAGCAGACCTTCCGGGCTCTCTACCGCCTCCAGGCCCGCGACCTCCTCCCGTGTCCCGTGATCGGGGTGGCCGTCGACGACTGGACCGAAGAGCAGCTGCGCAAGCGGGCCCGCGAGTCGATCGCGGCTGCGGGCGAGGAGATCGACGAGGCCGCGTTCAGCGCACTGGCCGGCAAGCTTTCCTATATCTCCGGCGACTTCACCAAGCCAGAGACCTACCACCGCTTGGCCGAGCACCTCGCGGACCACCGGGAGCCGGTGTTCTATCTGGAGATCCCGCCGTCGTTGTTCGCGACGGTGGTCGAGGGGCTTGCCGGCGCGGGCCTGGTGTCCCACGGCGAGCGGGTTGTGGTGGAAAAGCCCTTCGGCCACGACCTTCGCTCGGCGCGAGAGCTGGCCGCCGAGCTCCATCAGCACGTCCGTGAGTCGCAGCTCTTCCGCATCGACCACTTCCTGGGCAAGCTCGGGCTGGACGAGTTCCTCTACCTACGGTTTGCCAACACGATGCTCGAGCCGGTGTGGAACCGGAACTACCTCGCCTGCGTTGAGATCACGATGGCCGAAGCCTTCGGGGTGGAGGACCGTGGCCACTTCTATGACCCGGTTGGAGCGCTCCGGGACGTGGTCCAGAATCACCTCATGCAGATTGTCGCCGCGGCGGCCATGGAGCCACCCTCCGGCGGCGATGCCGACACGCTCAAGGACGCAAAGCTCGGAGTCTTCCGGGCCATGCCGCCCGCGCAGCCCCGCTACTACGTCCGCGGCCAGTACGACGGCTACCTCGAGATCGATGGCGTCGAGGAGAGCTCGACCACCGAGACCTACGTCGCCTTGCGACTCGAGATCGAGAACTGGCGCTGGGCTGGGGTGCCCTTCTTTCTGCGCACCGGCAAGCGTCTGCCCGTCTCGGAGACCGAGCTTCGGCTCATCTTCAAAGAGCCTCCACGGCTTCATTTCCTGCCCGAATGGGACAGGCGCCGCGACCCCGACCCGTGTCAGATCGTCGTCCGAGTCGACCCGCACACCGGGATTCGCGTAATCCTCGACGCGCGTCGCGCCGACCACCCCGGTCCGGGCGCAATTCAGCTCGATATGCAGTTCTCCGAGGAGGGCGGCGAGGGACCGACGCCGTATGAGGTGCTGCTCCGGGCTGCGATCGAGGGCGACAGCACACATTTCCTGCGCCAGGACATGGTCGAGGAGACCTGGCGGATCATGCAGCCGCTGCTCGACTCGCCCCCGGAGGTCAAGACCTATAAGCCAGGGTCATGGGGTCCGGCCGAGGCAGACGAGCTGGTCGACGCCTATGGCGGCTGGCACGGTCCGTGGGTCCCAGAACCGGCGCCGGCCTGAGGCACTGAAGCTCGGACAGCGCCGAGCTGGCTAGGCCGAGACTGCCACTGACGCCGGCGCGTCAGCCGCAGGCTCTCCCGCCGAGCGGTCGTCGCTCAGCAGCGCGGCGCCCAGAAGATGCTCGAGCTCGGCGTGCAGACCGGCCCCTCTGGCCACGCGGAAGTTGCGCCCCAGCTTGAGGCGACGGCGGCCGACCGACGTCTTCAGCTCGATCACCACCTCCGAATCACCCGGGAACCCTGCCAGGAGCTCCTTGAGCTCCGCAAGCGCAGTCGGCGGGAGAACGGCAGCATCGAGGCGCAGGCGAAGGACACTCGGAGGGACCGGCGGCGCTTCCGCCCGCTCGGCGGCCCGACTCAGCTCCTCCGCCGTCGGCTCGAAGCGGTCGATCTGCTGAACGACGACACACGTCTTCTCACGGTCCTTGTGATCCACCCGGCCGCGGACGAGCACGATCGCATCGGTCTGGGCCGCCGTTTCGTTGGCGGCCAGCGCCTTGCCGAAGATCACCAGCTCGATCGAGGCCTCGAGGTCGTCGAGCGTGGCGAACATCATCGGGTCGCCCTTCTTGGTCCGGATCCGCTTGGCCTCCACGATCATTCCCCCCACGGTGACCCAGTCGCCGTCACGACGTTCCGCGAGCTCGGCCAACGGGCAATCGACACGCGCCGAGAGCGCCGCGCGGACGTCTTTCAGCGGATGGTCGGAGATGAATAGGCCGAGCGATTCCTTCTCGGCCGCCAGGAGCTCTGAGCGGTCAAACTCAAACGAGGGAATCGGGGCATGAGTGGGAGTCAGCGGGCCGGGCGCGCCCGCGGCGGCCTGGCCGTCGAGGCCAAGGTCGAAGATCGACCCCTGACCGATCAGCGCGTCCTGCTGCGCCTTCTGCCCCGCGCCCTGGGCCTGCTCGAGGACCGAGAGCATGCCCTTGCGCGTGGCTTTGGTGGAACCGAAGGCGCCGCACTTGATCAGCGCTTCGATCGCCTTCTTGTTGACCGCCCGGCTGTCCACGCGGGCACAGAAGTCCCACAGATCGCGAAACGGTCCGCCCTCTTCCCGCGCGCGCTTGATCGCCTCCACCGCTGCGTAGCCGACGCCCTTGACGGCGTCGAGGCCGAAACGGATGTTGCCGTCGACGACGACGAACTCGTGATCTGAGAGGTTGACGTCCGGCGGCAGGATGGCGATCCCCATCTGCTCCGCCTGGGCCACGAAGAACGGGACCTTGTCCTTGGTGTCCATGACCGAGGAGATCAGGGCGGCCATGTATTCGGCGGGATAGTTCGCCTTCAGCCACGCGGTTCTGTACGCGATCAGCGCGTAGCAGGCCGAGTGCGCCTTGTTGAAGCTGTAGTCGGCCGAGCGCTCGTTGATCGTCCACAGCTGCTCGATCACCGCCTCGCTGGTACCGGAGCGACGGCAGCCCTCGATGAACTCGGGCTTCAGCTTGGCCATCGCCTCCCGGTTCTTCTTGCCGATCGCCTTGCGCAGGTCGTCCGCCTTGGCGCCGCTGAACCCCGCGATCTCCTTGGCGATCTGCATCGCCTGCTCCTGGTAGACGACGCAGCCGTTGGTTGCCTCGAGGATCGGGCGCAGGCGCTCGTCGGGATAGGTGACGGCACCCGGGTTGTGCTTGCCCCGCGTGTACGCCGGAATCTGCTCCATCGGACCGGGGCGATACAGGGCGTTCAGCGCGATCAGGTGCTCGAGCTCTGACGGCCTGACCCGCTTGAGCGTCTCGCGCATGCCCTCAGACTCGAACTGGAAGACGCCGATCGAGTCCCCCTGAGCCATCATCTCGTACGTCTTGGCGTCGTCGAGCGGGAGCGTCGCCATCTCCGGCCGTTCCCCGGTCGAGCGCTCGATGATGTCCAGGGCATCTTCGATGACGTCGAGGTTGCGCAGCCCGAGGAAGTCCATCTTGAGCAGGCCCAGCTGCTCGACCGGCTTCATCGTGAACTGCGTGACCGTCCGGAAGACCTTCTCCCCGGCCTCGTCCGTACCGGCGTCGGCGATCTGGAGAGGAACGATCTCGGTGAGCGGGCGATCGGCGATCACGACGGCGGCGGCGTGGATCGAGGAGTTGCGGACGATTCCCTCGAGTCCCTGCGCCACATCGACGATCTGCCGGGCCGTCGGGTCCTTGTCGACCTCGGCCCGCAGCGGCTGGCCCGGCTTGAGGCATTCCTCGAAGCTGGGGGCCCGCCCCATCACCGGATCGGGGATCAGCTTGGCCAGGCGGTCCCCCATCCCGTAATCGTGGCCGAGAACACGGGCGGCATCCCGGGTGGCGGCGCGCGGGAACATCTTCCCGAAGGTCACGATCTGGGCCACCGACTCCTTGCCGTACTTCTCAGTCACATAGCGGATCACGCGCTCCCGGCCACGGACCGAGAAGTCGATGTCGATGTCTGGCATCGACACGCGCTCGGGGTTGAGGAAGCGCTCGAAGAGCAGCTCGTAGCGCAACGGATCGATGTCCGTGATCTGCAGGCAGTAGGCGACCAGCGATCCCGCAGCCGAGCCGCGACCCGGCCCAACCGCGATCCCTGAGTCCTTGGCGTACTTGACGAAGTCCCAGACGATCAGGAAGTAGCCGCTGAAGCCCATCCGCTCGATCACCTCGAGCTCGGCTTCCGCGCGCTCGAGCGCCTCGGCGGGCGGGGGATCGGCGTAGCGAAAGCGCAGCCCCGCCTGGACTATCTGGCGCAGGTATTCCTGCTCACTCGAGCCGTCCGGTGTCGGGTAGCGAGGGATCAGCTGTCGGCCCAACTCGAGCTCGACGCTGCAACGCTCGGCTATCTCGAGCGTAGACGCCAGCGCCTCCGGCCATTCGGCGAACGCGTCGGCCATCTCCTGGGTCGAGCGCAGATAGAACTCGTTGGTGTCGAAGCTGATCTTCGGCTGCGTGAGCGTCGACTTCGTCTGGACGCAGAGCAGCGCAGCGTGGTGGTGGTAGTCCTCACGGCGCAGGTAGTGCACATCGCCGGTGCCGACGAGCGGACGGCCGAGCTCCCGCGCGATGCGGACGATTCCCTCGTTGGCGCGATCCTGTTCGGCAAGGCCGTTCTTCTGAACCTCGAAGTAGACGTTCTCAGCCCCGAAGGCGTCGATCAGGCTCTCCGCGTGGGCGCGCGCCTCCCGCGGACGGCCTTCGAGCAGGTGCTGGCAGAAGCGAGATTGCAGGCACCCGGTGAGGGCGATCACGCCTTCGGCGTGGGCGGCGATCTGCGCGAGGTCGACCGAGGGCTTGCCGCGCTGAAAGCCCTCGAGAAACCCGGCCGAGGACAGCTTGACGAGGTTTCGATAACCCGTCTCGGAAGCCGCCAGGAGGGTCAGGTGGTGGCGGTCCAGCCGGCCCGGACCACGCCGCGCGTGATCTTCGACGACGTAGGCCTCGCAGCCGAAGATCGGCTTGACCCCGTGGCGGCGGCACGCCGTCCACAGGTCCACGGCACCGTTCATGACCCCGTGGTCGGTGAGCCCGATGGCCGGCTGGCCGAAGGCCGCGGCCCTCTCGGCCAGCTGCTCGATCTTGCAGGCGCCGTCGAGGAGCGAGTACTCCGAGTGGACGTGGAGATGGGCGCAGCTGGAGGTCATCGGCGGGTATCCGAGCATAGGCGCCGAGGCGGACACCTCGCGCGTTCCGAGTTGCCTAGGAGCGGGATTTTGCTAGCGCGGATCGCGGCCCCGGCGCACCCGCCAGGCCATCCGCGACTGAAGCGACCACAGCTCGATGAACCCGGGTGAGGCGGCCTGGGAGAACAGCCCTCCCGACTCGGCAAAGGTCGCCAGCTGCGGGTCATAGACGGCGTTCGGCGATGCCCGGGTCACGACTCGGGCCGTGCCCTTGTAGAGCTTGAGCCCGATCGTCCCGGTGACCTGGGCGTTGGCGATCTCCATGTAGGCGTCGAGGTCTTCGCGCAGCGGTTCCCACCACAGCCCCGCGTAGACCAGGTAGGCCCAGCGCTGATCGAGAAATGGCTTGAGCTGGTTTTGATGGATCGTGCCGACCAGGCGTTCGAGCTCCTGATGGGCGGGGAGGACGATCGCCGCGGCGGGGATCTCGTAGATGTCGCGCACCTTCAGCCCCACGATCCGGTCCTCCAGCTGGTCGACGATCCCGACGCCGTGGCGGGCGCCGACCGCCGCGGCTTGCTCGAGCAGCGCCACCAGCCCCAGCCGCTCGCCGTTCAGGGCCACCGGCTCGCCGTGCTCGAACTCGATCGTCACCAGCTCGGGCTCGTCGGGGGCCTCCTCAGGGCGAGTCACGAGCCCGAACACGTCATCCTCGGGGGCGTGCGCGAGGTCCTCGATCCATCGGCCCTCGCTGGAGCGGCCCCACAGGTTGTCGTCGATCGAGTACGGGGCGCTCTCGCTGCCGCCCTTGACTGGGATGCCATGTTCGCGCGCGTAGCGAACCTCCTCGTCACGCCCCATCCGCCACTGCCGCACGGGCGCGATCACCTTGAGCTCGGGGGCGAGCGTCGCGATCGTCGCCTCGATCCTGACCTGGTCGTTGCCCTTTCCCGTGCACCCGTGGGCGATCGTGTCGCAGCCCGTCCGCCGGGCATACTCGACGGCCAGCTTGGCGATGAGCGGCCGGCCGAGGGCCGTGAACAGCGGGTAGCCCGACCCGTAGGTTGCGTTGGCCTTGATCGCCGGCAGCACGTAGTCGCGGGCAAACTCCTCCCGGGCGTCGACGACATGCGCCTCGATGGCGCCGATTTGCAGCGCCTTGCCCTGCACCACCTGGTAGTCCTCCCCGGGCTGCCCGAGGTTGACCGTCAGCGCCACCACCTCGGCGTCGTACTGGTCCTGGATCCACTTCAGCATGACGCTCGTGTCGAGTCCGCCGCTATAGAGCAGCAGCACTCGCCGGACCTCGGCCGGATCCGCCACGTAGGAGGCCGTCGGCTGCACCGTCGTGTCGGGAGCAAAGCGGATGGGCGGCGGCTTGGTGGCCATCAGGGGAGCGCTCGCAGGCGGGACAGAGCATCGTCGATCTCCTCCTCGGAGACGATCAGCGGCGGCTCGAGGCGGATCGTGGCCGGGCCGGTGGCGTTCACGACCAGCCGCTGCTCGAGCAGTGCCCGCCGGGCCAGTTCCGGCGCGTCGAGGGTCCGCTCGACGTCGACCGCGAGCATCAGCCCTCTGCCCCGCACCGTCTGGACGTAGGGCAGCCGGGCCAGCCCGTCGGCAAGCCGCGCTCCCAGGCGCCTGACCCGGTCCAGCACCTGGGGATCGGAGCAGATCTCTAGCGCCACCCGGGCCGCCGCGGCGATCGCCGGGCCGCCGGCGAAGGTCGAGCCGTGGTCGCCGGGCTGCAGCACGTCGGCCAGCTGGGGGTTGGTGATCAGCGCTCCGATCGGGAACCCGCCCCCCAGCCCCTTGGCCGCGGTCAGCGCGTCGGGCACGACGCCCGTCTGCTCATAGGCCCAGAGCATTCCCGTCCGTCCCATCCCGGACTGGATCTCGTCGAAGATGAGCACGGCGCCGCTGGCGTCGCATGCGTCCCGGGCCGTGCGCAGCAGATCGTCGCTCAGAACCTTGATCCCGCTCTCGCCCTGGATCGGCTCGAGCAGGACCGCCGCCGTCTCGTCGTCGACTGCGGCGGTCAGTCTGCCCGGATCCTTGGGGACGACCTCGAATCCCGCCACCAGCGGCGCGAAGGGCGCTTGCTTTGACTCCTGTGGCGTGGCCGAGAGGGCGCCGTAGGTCCGTCCATGAAAGGCGTCGGCGAGGACGACGATCTTTCCCCGCGGACGGTGGCGCCGCGCCAACTTCAGAGCGGCCTCGACGGCCTCGGCCCCGGAGTTGGTGAGGAACACCTTCCCGCCGAGCGCCCGCTCAGAGAGCTCGGCGCAGAGCCGCAGCGCCGGCTCGGTGTAGTAGAGGTTCGAAGCGTGGGTGAGGTACTTGGCCTGGGCGCAGAGCGCCTCAATGACGCGTGGGTGGCAGTGGCCGACGTTCAGCACCGAGATGCCGGCCAGGAAGTCGAGGTACTCGTTACCCGCCTCATCCCAGAGCCGGGCGCCCGCGCCACGCACGAACTGCACCGGCTGGCGGACATAGGTGGCAATCGCGTAGCGGCGTTCGAGCTCCTGGAGCTCACTCAGCGCGGCCGCCATCAGGCAGCTCCGATCTTCGTGCCCTGGCCCGCATTGGTGAACAGCTCGAGCAGCAGCGAGTGGGGCACGCGCCCATTGACGATGTGTGCGAAGGAGACCCCGCCGTGCAGTGCGTCGACGCAGGCCTGGAGCTTGGGGCGCATGCCGCCCGCCACGCTTGGCAGCGCCGCCTCCACCATGGTCGTGTCGGCCTCGGAGACGAGGCTCCCGGGGTTCCCCGGGTCGCGCAGCCAGCCCGCGACGTCGGTCAGGAACACCACCTTGTAGGCCTTCAGCGCCCGGGCCACGGCGCCGGCCGCCTCGTCCGCGTTGATGTTGTATGAGACGCCGTCGCGGTCGGCGCCGACGCTTGCCACCACGGGCACGTAGTTCTCGGCCAGCCTGTCGAGCAGGTCCACGTTGACCGTCTCGATGCGGCCGACGAAGCCGACGTCCCGCCCGCTGGGGGACGTCTGCCGGGTGACGCCGAACAACCCGCCGTCATCGCCAGAGACGCCGACCGCGGGATGTCCCTGGCGGTTGATCAACAGCACGATGTCCTTGTTGACCTTGCCCACCAGGACCATCTTGGCGATCTCCACGGTCTGCGGATCCGACACGCGCAGGCCCTCCACGAACTCGACCTGAAGGTTGAGGCGCTCCATGTAGCTCGTGATCTCCGGGCCGCCGCCGTGGACGATCACCGGGTTCATCCCGACGTACTTGAGCAGCACAACGTCGCGGGCGAAGTCTTCCTTGAGGACGGGATCGTCCATCGCCGCCCCGCCGTACTTGATCACGACGGTCTTGCCGTGAAACTCACGGATGTAGGGCAGCGCCTCGAGGATCGTGGCGACGTCTCTCATCAGGGCGCTCCGGCGAGCCGAGTGGCGGCAAGGGCGGCCACTAGGTCGTGTACTCGGCGTTGAGCGATACGTAGTCATGCCCGAGGTCCGAGAAGAAGAGCTCGGTTTCCGCGCCCTCACCCGGGAGCCCGACCTCGTACTCAACCTCTTCCCTCGCCACCGCCGCCGCCAGGGCCGCCGGGTCGTGGGGCACCGCGGCGCCGCGTGAGCAGACGCTCACGCCCTCGATCGTCACGTCGACGGGAAGCGGAGCCGTGCCCGGCAGCGTCATCCCGACCGCCTGCACGATCCGGCCCCAGTTGGGGTCTCCGCCGTAGAGCGCGGTCTTGACGAGCGCGGAATTGGCCACGGACCGGGCCACCGACTCGACGGCCTCGGGATCGCCGCCCCTGACCACGACGCGCCCGACGCGCCGCGCCCCCTCTCCGTCACGGACCAGCTGCAGCGCCAGACGGCGCAGAACCGAATCCAGGGCCTCGCCGAAGCGGAGCTCGTCCTCGGTTTCGGGGTCGATGGCCACCCCGGATTCGCCGCTGCACTGGAGAACGACGGTGTCTGACGTGGAGAGCTGACCGTCTACGCTCACGCGCTCGAACGAGCGCTTTACCGTCACACCCAGCAGCAGGTCGCACGTCTCAGCTGACATCGCTGCGTCGCTTTGGACGAAGCAGAGCAGGGTGGCGAAGCCGGGCGAGATCATCCCCGCGCCCTTGGCCTGGGCGCTCAGGCGCACGGGGCCGCCACGGAGTGAGACCTCGACGCTGGCTCGCTTGGGGAAGGCGTCGGTGGTTCTGATCGCGTCGGCGAAATCGGCTTCGCCGTCGTCTCGAAGCTGCGCCGCGGCACTCTCGATCCCCGCCCTGACCCGGTCGACCGGCAACGGCACGCCGATCACCCCGGTCGAGGCGACGGCCACCGATTCGGGCTCGAGCCCGACCGCCCGCGCCGCCGCACCCTGCATCTCGGCGGCATCGTCGAGCCCCGGCAGGCCGGTGGCGGCATTGGCGTTGCCGGAGTTGACCACCACCGCCCGAATACCCCCGAGGTCACACCGCTCGCGACACAGGAGGACCGGAGCCGACTGGGTGCCGGAACGCGTGAACCGCGCCGCGCTCGTCGTTGCCGGGGCATCGCAGACGAGCAGGCCGAGGTCCGGAGTCCTCCCGTCCTTGATCCCGCAGGCCACGCCGGCGGCC
>Ga0209579_10000850_pt1 | contig 27353 bp, 18 predicted proteins | sample Coa_R1_2_FD_187152 | JGI IMG/M metagenome (GOLD analysis project Ga0209579, IMG submission 187152) | Surface soil microbial communities from Centralia Pennsylvania, which are recovering from an underground coalmine fire - Coalmine... | ecosystem: Environmental > Terrestrial > Soil >... | reverse complement strand
AACGACTTCGTCGAGGTGGTCGAAGGCCCTCCGGCCAAGTGACTACGGCAGAATCGCTTTGATTCCGGTCAGCTCACAGAAATCGACTAGCGCCGGGTAAAGGTCCGCGCCATAGCCGAGGCACGCATATTCATTTGTCCAATTCTGCAGCATCGTTTCCATGTCGCCATGCGCGGTCACGAAGCCGTGTGGCCAGAAAGGAATCCCGCATTCGTCAAGTCGCTTCTTCAATTTCTCTTTTGAGGGTTCGAAGACGCTGGCTCGCGTGATCACCATCTGAAATTCTCCTTTGACCCTGCCCAGCCGCGCTAAGACCCCCTCCCCCACCTTGCAGATCAGTTTGACTGAAAGCCCGCCGGCCTCTCCCTCGGTAGGGATGCCATGCTCTGAGAATCCCGCCGGCCCTAATTTGCTGGCCAGAGATGGCGGGCACGCCCCGTCGCCAATGATTTTGATTTCTTTTTCTTTCTTGTCGACGTGCTGTAGATCCCCGTAATACACGCGCTCTTTACTCAGCTTGGTAAGAAGCAAAACCGTAAGCCCGGTATTGAAATCGCCCAGAGTCGAAGTCCCATAGCCGTCCTCAAGCATCATGCTCTGCGCAAAGCAGGTTGCCGAGTAGTCGTCGCCCAGCCCCGGAAACGATTGAATCGTATAAAAGTCGAACTTCTCTCTGTCCACAATTTTCTTAAGCGCAAGATACAGGCGTTGCGATCGCTCGTTAACTAGATTCCTTTCCGGTGCTGCTCCGAACAATCGCCGCAACCTTGGTTGCAAGTTCCCCAACTCTTTTGAAGGGATTTTCTCCGCGGTTCGAATTAATTCAGTTGTATCCCGTGAATCGATGTCGACACCAAACATCCGCATCCATTGCGAGGGATCGGCAACTCCGCAAGTCTGCCCCATCCCTCGTCCGCCGAAGGTGCCCATCGTCGACATGTTCAGAAAATTCTTCAGGTGAGCTGCCCGTGCATAGCTCACAATGCTGTCGACGGTTTCTTTTTCATCCGCCATACCATAAACGAATTTGTGCGGCACCCCGATCTCCAGCAATCCACCATGCATCACCAGTCCGCCAACCGGCCGCCAGCCTTGCGATCCCGGGTGCGTCCACAGCAACACCGCTTTGCCGCTGGCAACGAAATCACGAATTGCCCCCACCAGGTGTGCTGCCCATACCCACGTCCCGGAGAAGAGCACGACGGCGTCCACGTCGTCATTGGCCTTCATCTTTTTCATGGCTGCGCGTGCTTCCTGTTTGGTCGCGAGCACCGTATTGTGCTCAACTAAGTTCAAACCAGCTTGCGCCAACGCGCGTTTCGACCGCTTCACCATCGCATCATCGATGAAGGGTGTTCCCATTGGGTCCTTCAAACCATCTTTATGAACGCCGTAGACTATGAATCCAACTGTTGGTCGAATCACCGTTCCTCCTTAGGTACCGAACGCCAACGTTCGTACTGCTTCAACTGTTCCGCGTATTCGGCTGCAACACTTGCATCCGGTTCAACGACTGCATTCTCGTGTACAACCGCGCGGACGGCCTCCTCAACACTCTTGTACTCACCAATAGCAACTCCGGCCAGAATGGCCCCGCCAAGGCAGACCGCTTCGGGCGAGTGCATCACATGCAAACGTTTCTTCGTTAAGGCGCTTCGCAGCTTTAGACCAAGCCGAGAACGCGTTCCTCCCCCCGAAACACGAACTTCTTCAAATTCGCCAACCGCGTGGGTCAGGAGTCGTGTAACCAGACTTAATTCGCAGGCGATCCCTTCCAATATCCCCTTATAAATCTCCCCGCGTCCTGTGCCCGGATTGAGGCCGTACATCATCGCACGCACCTTCGGATCAAAATCCGGATTACATGTGCCGATCAGGTTCGGCGTGATGCAAAGTCCCGTCGGCCCCTCCGGCACATCTGCCTCCAGGACCGCATAATGCTCGGATTCCGCCCGTGCCGCATCATCGCCATACAATAGATCGTGGAACCACTTCACCATAATTCCAGATGGAAAATACGCGATCGTTACAAATTTGCCCGGAACCACGTGGCAATACGAATTCAGAGATCCTTCCAGGGCCGCATCCGATAATACCGGCTGATCTGAAGCTACCAGGACGCATTCATACGTTCCCATCGAATCTGCGGCTTGGCCGTTCTGAATCACGCCGAGACCCAACGCACCGCAGGGCTGATCGTGTCCGCCCAGAACAATCGAGGTCCCGCAAGGCACGCCGAGTTCGCTGGCAGCATTCGCACTAAGTTTGCCCACGACGGTTCCCGCGGCTACCGGCGCGGGAAGACTGTCCAATCGCAGATCGGCAGCTTCAAGAATCTCCTCCGCCCAGCGTCCTTTGCGAACATTAAAGGCGAGATAGCGTGATGCCAGGGAGTAATCCACGTATGGTGGCAACCCTAATCGAGCAAGTATGTACCCGATCACGGTCAAGAAACCAGCCGAAGCAAACACGTCCGGCTGATATTTGCGCAGCCAAAGAAGCTTCGGCACAGGGTACATCGGGTGAGTTACCAGCCCGGTGATTTCAAAAAGCCGCTTGCGCCCCAACTGTTTTTCAAGCCAAGACGCCTCCTGAGTCGCGCGATTGTCCTGGTTAAGAATCGCCGGCGCAATGGCTTCGCCTGCATTATTTATGGGAACAAACGTTTCGCCATGCGAACTCACACATACGGTTTGAACAGGTTCTGCCAGGTCTTTCGCGACCGACTGCGTGCACTCGCACACCGCATGCCAGAAGCGCCGCGGGTCCATCTCCGCATGAGAAGGTTGCGGGAAATCCGGTGTATAACCGCACGAGTGCCGTGCCAGAATATCGCCACCCACGGTGAACGCTACTGCTTTGCACGCACTTGACCCGATATCAACGGCAAGAAAACTCATCAAGAGTTCCAGGGCTACTTCTGTGCATCATGCAGTCACCGGATCGGAAGCACGCATGGCCAGAATGGCGCGTGCCTGTCGGAGAAACGAATGCATGTCCTCCGACTGAAACACGTTTCGCCCGAACAAAACTCCCGCTGCTCCCGCAGAGACCGCGCCCCGAACCACCGCCAGCGAGTCTTGGTCGGAACTTTGTCGGCTCCCACCCAGTACAAGAATCGGAACCGGGCATCCTTGCACAACTGAGCGCATAGACTCAACATAGCCGCTGTAGTCGGTCTTCACCGCATCCGCGCCTAGTTCCACCGCCATCCGCGTATGCAGGTTCAGCCATTGCGGATCGCCCGGATTCTGCACCTGCTTGCCGCGCGCCAGGCATTCCACGATCAGCGGAATTCCAACCCGTTCACACTCGCGGGCCACCTCTGCGTTCCGACTGACTTCTTTTGCTTCGAAATCCGCATCCCCGGTTCCCACGACCATATACGTCAGGACCGCATCCGCACCGTGCCGCAGCGCTTCTTCCGGACGTGCGAGCAGCGAACTGCGCAATTCGCCTTTTCCGCCATCGCGCATCACCGCCCATACCGTCGTCCAATCGATCCTGGCGATCAGCGGCGGAACTGCGATGTTCAGCGCCGATTGTGCAAATTGCCGGATCAGTCCAACATTGAGCAGAATGGCATCAACCTCGGCCTTGGCAAATCGTTGAATCTGCCCGACCGGATCCTCAGTGCCCGGAATTGGTCCCAATACCAAGGCATGATCGAACGCCACGACTAATGCGCGGCCCGCTGGATTCCCTAATATTCGCCTTAACCGGATGTGCTTGCCACAATCACTCAAAGGTCCCTCGAAAATATTAGATTTATAAAAGCGCTCCCGAATCTTGTCCTGCTCTCAACGCTCATCACGCCTCACTGCATGCTCCGGATCGTAGGTGGTTCTGATATCTCCTTCTACCTTGATCGAAGCAGTTTTGGTCGCCGTCATGCCTCCTAAACCAGTAACTTTCAGCACCACTTTGTGATCGCCATTTTGGGTGTAGGCATGCTCGGCAGACGGACCATCAACTGAAACACCATCGCCGAAATCCCAATGGTAACTGATCGCAGCCATGGAATCGGGAGCAGTTGTGGATGAAAACTTCACGTTTGTGCCCAGTTGACCCTCGCTCGGCACCTCCAGCGTTACCGAGGGAGGAGTTGCTGCCACCGAGTTGTCCACCAGTTTGATAAGCCTCACGGAATGAGCAGGCTGATTTTCAATTTGCAGCGCTCTCCCGCTCAACGCGACTTGCCGGTCCGGATGAAACACATCGGATCCTGCCAACGATTTGCCAGCGACACCAAGCTCGGAAAGTTTCAATTCATGTGAGCGAGCACTGTCGCTCCAATTGAAAACCACCAGCATCGATTGTCGCTTGTCCTCCTGCAAAAAGAAAATGCTCGGCTGCTCGTCTTCAGGAGAGTAAGTCATCAAATCTACAGGTTTTGCCGCTCGCCGCAATCGAACCATATCCAGCAGGTCGCGGTTGCGAAGCAGATTCACCCGGTCTGGATCCGCGCCCAGTGTCGGCAAATCATCGCCAATTTCGAACATCCCGCCCGCAATCGCCGCCAATGTGATCGAAACCTCGGCATCATCCAAGCTCAGCGGAGTCTTCGATTGGTGCCAGGTTTGATCCGTAATCAACTGCCGTGCTACCGTGAAGGCGTCCGGATCGGCGATGTAGAAATTATTGTTCATGTAATACCTTGCTGCGATCCCCGTGGCATCTTCTTTGTCCCCTTGAAATGAGTGCCCCGTGTCGGTCGACGTCCTACCCAGCTCAGTGAGTCCCACTGTGTTGAGCATCGGGCTTCCATCTTTGTCGAGCAAAACATCTGGCCCAACTGCGTCGCGAATCGTCTGCAAACCGATACGTTCTGCTTGCAGTGCGGTCACATTCGGCTGATATCGTTCTCCTTCAATCGCCGTGTCATCCATGAAATCCAGCTTTATATAACGAACACCCCACTCCCGGGTCATGGTCCGATAGGTGTCGCGAACATATTGCTGTGCTCCTGGGTGTGTAGCGTCCAATACATACAACGGATCTTGGCTGGACTCTACAAACCCGATCTGGATCGGTTTGCCTTGTGCATTGTGCACCAGCCACTCCGGGTGGTTCTGATAAACCCATGCTCTTTGCGATACGCGAAATGGCGCGGTCCATACCGCCAGTTTCAAGCCCAGTTCGCAAACTCGATGTCCGAACGCCCGCAGTCCATCGGGAAACAGAACAGCATTCGCAGTGGTGTATTCTCCGTCCGAGTACGAATAGCCGTCGTCCAGATGGAAGTAGTCATATCCTAAGTCCCGCAGATTTTCCGACAGCCATTTAGCATTAGTGAGCGCCGTGGCTTGCGAAAGGCCGAAGTAATACGCAGTCCAACTCCACCAACCCCAAGGCGCTTCGCGCGGAATCCGCGGCTTGTAAAGCAATCGCACTGCCTCTCCATAATCTTCAAGCTGCGCATGGTAATCCTGGCTCACGGAGAACGCCAGCCGCTCCGACGATATCTTGTCTCCAGCCGCAAGCGGAACACTCAATTCAATCTGGTCGGACGCGTTATCCTCCTTCAGCGATTCCTTCTTCATAATTTCCGTCGTTCCGGTGGAATCGACCGTGTAGGACGCAACCCGAATGCCTTTCGCCTGTTGCGCTGTGTGCAAGTGCATGATCGTCAGCCAACGCTCCGAACTGAGCGCCGCCAGCAGCAAGCTGTATTGGTTCTGGCGGTTGTAAATGAGTTGGCTGCCCACCGCCAGATGCACATCGCCGGGGCCCTTTTCAACATCATCTTCGCCGGAATACGCTGGGGCCTTGCCGAGATCATAAATATGCAATGGCGGCCGGTCCTCGCTATAGCTATCCGATAGCACACGCTCCGTACTCTCCGTCGCCCCCAGATTCAGGCGAGGGTCACTCACCACGTCGATCATTCTTATGTCCTGTACCGTCATCGCCCCGCCACCGGCATTTATGACGACCACCTGCACACTTCCGTAGGGCTGGTCGTTGTACAACTGCAGCGTGTATTTGAGATCCGGTTTGCCCGCAAGTCCGGTGGACAATACTTCGAGTTGGTTCCCCTCACCGAGTGCATCATGAAACCTCGATGTGGATACCTCGTGCTTCGGATACTCCGTCGACATCACCCACTGGTGGTCGATCTCGGCGCCCACGCGTGCCGCGAACACCGGATCTTTCAGGCCCGCGCTACGGAGTTCAAACGACCCATCGGCTGGCCGCATCGAAACCGTTAACCACCGATTTTGAAGCGGCAAAGCGCCATGGCCGCTTCCAGTACCCTGAGCGCACGCCGAAGAAAAGAAAAATGTTATGAAAACGAAAATCGCGACATGAGCAAATGCATAAGAGCGCTTTGACCTCATCACTGCCTCCTTAGGTCACAATCCGGGAATCCAATGAATCGCGTTGTCATGAAAAATCTTTGCCAATACTGGTTTCGGCAGATTCAAACCGTGCACCGTTCTTCCCTCTGATTGAAACGTCTCGTCGGTTGCCAAGAATCGCCAATCCCGCGCATACGTCGATTCCCATTCCTTCAAGGATTCCTGCACATCGGCCGTCGCCAGCAAATCCAGATCGGTGCCGTACAGCACACGATCCTGATACTTGATGAGAAATGCGCGCACTTTGTCCGGCGGCGCCATCATCAGATATTCCATCCGCGCAGCCATATCCACCGCAAAATTTGGATAGCGATCAAGATGGGTTGCGATGTTCTCCAAGCTTTTTTCCATGCTTCCCAAATGCACTCCCACCATGCGAAGCTTCGGATTTTCCGCCAGCACATGATCCCGTGCATTCAGGATCTCCTGTTTCGACGGAAATCCCGGCTTGTTATACAGAAACCACTGCGGATTTTCCTGGTAATACGACCACGACGGGTCTGAAAGATCGGGCGGTCCCCAGGCCACATCCGGCTCAGCCTGGTGCGCCATCAGAGTCTTCCCATGCTCGGCAATGTCCTTGTAAATCGGTTCGAACTTCGGGTCGTCCGCCATGATGAACTTGCCGTCGGCATTCTTGATTTCCATCCCGATGTTTTTCCATATCTTCACCGCAACCGCACCATCGGCAAAATCTCTATTGATTTGCTTAATGCTGCCTGCATCAAAGGAAGGATCACTAAATTTATAAGGATCAAACGTGGTGCAGAACGCGATGTGGCCGTGACTTGAATGCATGAGCGCTAACGCATCTTTGACCTGCGGTTCAAGTTCCTTGCGATACGGCAAGGTGTCATCCATCACCAGAATGTTCATCAATTTCAAATTTAAATGTTCTAGCATTCCCTGAAACGCCGGATCTATCTTGAACACGTGGACGTGCACATCGATTGGGTGCTCCGCAGCGAATGCCCGCAGAACCTGCTCTTCCTCCTTTCCTTTTTGCGCTTGGGATTCGGCCTGTGTCGGCCGCAGGAACGCACCGCCCAAAATAATGACGATAACCGCTGCGAAAAACTCAAGACCAGAACGATGCTTCATTTTGGTACTCCCTTGCATAACATGCCTCGAATGTCATCCCGAGCAAGCGTTTTATCGGGCGCCGCGAGAGCCTGCCCTGAGCGAACCCTGAGTGAAACGAAGGGGAGTCGAATGGGGATCTGGGCGAGCCGCGCGATGTGTCGCGCTTTGTGCGACACATAAACCGCGCGTCTGGCTCGCTTCCTTATCAACCATGCCACTCACCGTTCAAGTTTTTCCTTGACACTGCGTGCCCTCGAAAGCAATAGTTATGAACCGTAAGCATACGAAATATAACTGCGAAAGTCTACGGAGGTCCGTATGTGGCATCCGGGCAAGAGCGGTTCCACCATTCGTTTCCTGATTTTCTCTCTCTTCGCTTCCATGCTCGCCAACCCTTATCCCGTGCTTGCCCAGGCTAGCTACCAGGCCCAGGTTCGCGGCAATGTGACCGATGCCACCGGCGCGGCTATTCCAAACGCCACGATAACCATTATCGAAACCGGCACAAATATCTCCCAGACCGCGAAAACGGATCGCAGCGGCACGTATATTCTCCGCGCCCTTCGTCCCTCCACCTACAGCGTCCGTGTCGAGGCTCCCGGCTTCGCCATGGTCGAGCAGCGCGGCGTCGTCCTCGCCGTGGATCAGGAAACCAGCCTCAACTTCACCATGCGTCCCGCTGGAACGACCACAACTGTCGAAGTCCGCGAAGCCGCCCCGCTCCTCGATACCGGCAGTTCGTCTCTGGGCACGGAGGTTACGAATGAGTATGTAAAAGAGATCCCACTACTCAATCGCAATTTCTTCGGTTTGGTCTTCCTGAATGCGGGTGTCAGCGAAACCGCCGGTTCGGGCACGGCGGACAATTATCCCTCCGGTACGAATTTCGTCTCCAATGGGCAACGCAATGCTACCGCAGAAGTGCGAATGGACGGTGCTTTGATCACCGCCCCGGAAGAAGGCGAGGGCGGCAACACCAACATTTACTATGAGCCGTCCGTCGAAGCGGTACAGGAGTTCAAAGTCCAGAACAATGCTTTTTCTTCCGAGTTCGGCAGTAATGGCGGCACGGTGGTAAACATGGCATTGAAGAGCGGCACGAATGCCTTTCACGGCAGCGGCTGGTGGTTCGGGCAGCGCGGTGCCTTCGATGCCAACGACTTCTTCAGCAACCAGGCCGGGCTTCCCAAGCCAGACCACTCGCGAAACCAATACGGCATATCGCTGGGCGGTCCCATCCGCAAAAATAAGACCTTCTTCTTCGTAGATATCGAGCGAGTCCTTGAGCTGGATCCGATCGGTATTGTAGCCACAGTTCCCACCGCGGCCGAGCGGATCGGCAACTTCTCTCAGGCGCTGATCACCGACCCGAACACCGGAAATGTTGTGCCTAACCTGGTCTTCAATCCCTTCATGGTGAGCAGCCAACCCTGTCCTGATGATCCAACCACCCTGTGCCCGACGCGTCCTGGTTTCTCCGGCAACAAGATTCCCCAGAACCTGTGGGATCCGGTGGGCGCGAAGATTCTGGCCCTCTATCCGCAGCCAAATCAGCCTGGTTTGCCCGATGGCACCAACAACTTCCGCACCAACACGAACAGTGACACGAGAAGCTTGCAGTTCGATGCCAAGCTCGATGAACAGACTTCGAACAACACGCACCTGGCCGCGAGATTCAGCCATGCTCACTACACCCAGGCTGCTCCCACCGTTCTCGGCGATGGTGACACCTGGAGTGACGGCTACAACTATCTCACCAGCGTGGAAAATGGCGGTTTGCAATTCGATTGGACAATCAAGCCGACTCTGCTCTTGAGCAGCCGTTTCGGCCTCGACTACGTTCACGCTCCCGGTTTCACAACCTATCCCAGTGCAGCATCCGTAGGTTTTCCCGCCGAATTGGACCAGGCCAACAACATTTCTCGCATGCCCGCCATTCAGGTCGATTCCCCCTGGACCTCCATCTACGACCAGTGCTGCGTGGATACCAAGCTGAACCACTACCTCTACTCCTACTCTTCGTCTCTGGCTTGGACTAAGGGTAAACACAACATCAAGTTTGGTGGTGAGCAGCGCATTTTCTACAACAATTTTCAGGAACCCAACTACGCGAGCGGCTATTTCCATTTCGCCCAAACCGTGACCGAGAACGTTATCGGTGCCTTCAATCCTGATCAGGGCAATCCTTTTGCTGACATCCTTCTGGGAATCGGCGACTACGGCGGCATCGGCATTGACCCTGAGGCTTTCAACAAATCCAAGGACACATCTTTTTATGCGCAGGATGACTGGCGAGTGACCCAAAAGCTGACCTTGAACCTTGGCTTGCGCTACGAATGGAGCACGCCGTACAACGAGCGTTTCAACCATATCGAGTTCAGTGATTTCAACGCGAACAGCGGCGTTACTGTGGACCTGAGCAGCGGGCAGGCAGGCCTGCGAGCCCTGGGCTTGGGACCAACTCAGCTAACTGGAATAACAGAGTTTCCCACTTCCTCTCAGCGAAACGTCCCGGTCGATCGCAATAACTGGGCGCCCCGCCTGGGATTTGCCTATCAACTGACGCCGAACACCGTGGTTCGCGGTGGCGCGGGAATCTACTTCGGCATGAACGTTGCCACTAACTATCAATATGTAGGTACGGCCTTCCGCAAGGACGGCGTTGTCTATTTCACCAAGAATGGTTTCAATTGCACGAGTGGGGTACGAACCGGTTGTCAATATGCAACTCTGGAAAATCCATTTCCGGCCGGCCTGCCTGCGCCTCAGGGCGAAAAATACGGCAAACTTGCAGAGTGGGGATTTCCCAATGCCAATGATTTGGGCACCACTGAGGCTCAGAACGCGGACATCTATCAATGGAGCTTCGGCGTGCAGCGCTTGCTGCCGGGGCAGTTGGTTGTGTCCGTAGATTATTCTGCGAATCACAGCACCCATCTTCCCTGGGGCGGTTCGGGCGGCCTCAGCGGCGTCACCACCCGTGACCGCAACTTTATCCCCTCGTCGATCCGCAGTAAGTTCAGCCAAGGCGGAGGATGCAACCCGGACGGTACCGTCGATTTCACCAACGTGTACGCCTACAACAATCTGCAGTGTCTCGTCACCAACCCGTTTTATTCCATGTTTCAGGGTCCGGGCGCAATTTTCAACGAGCCCGACTCGCTGTACAACGATCCTCAAATTCCGCTCATCAATCTGCTGCGGCCCCATCCCCAGTTCAACGGCACCTTTGAAGGTCTGCCTCTTCTGGAAGGCGAGTCTTTCTACAACGCCCTGCAGATTCGCGTGACCAAGCGCGCCAGTCACTACATCAGTTTTGAGGGTGGCTACACCTTGGCCAAGTCGACCGACGATTCGTCTTCCGGTCGGAACGCGTGGATTGGTGGATTGCAATTCGACAATCCCCAGGAACTGGACAATTTGAAGGCCGAGCACTCGATCAGCGCCAATGATGCCACTCACCGCCTGGCGTTGGCCATCATCGGCGATATGCCTATCGGACGCGGCCGCTGGATTGGTCGCGATATGAACCGATTCGTCGATGGGGTGATCGGAGGCTGGACCTTGTCCGCCATTCTCACTCAGCAGTCCGGACAACCCATTGACATTGGCATGTCGGAACCCGCGCTCGATGACGGCAACCAGCGCCCCAACGTGATTTGCAACCCCAGCACTGGCATTGGCTCGCACCGCTCAGCATCGAGCCAATCTTCTGCCAACCCTTTGAGTACCCTCAATTCAAGCTGCTTTGCTGATCCCGGCCTCGAGCAAGCGGGCAACGCGCCTCGCTTCTTTTCTAATCTCCGGACGGATGGCATTCACAATATCGACCTGTCGATTGAGAAGTCATTCGTTCCTCATGAAGGCATGAGGCTGGAAGTACGTGGCGAGTTCTTCAACTTCTTTAATACCCCGCGCTTTGCCGTTCCCGACAATTTGTGGGGCGACTCGACATTTGGACAAATCTCGTCTCTGGCGGCGGGCAGTACGCCTCGCCACGGCCAAATCGGTGTGCGCTTTGAGTTCTAAGCACATGCGCCCAAGGCTATTTCGGCGCGCGTTCAAAGCTCGCACCTGCCTGACCCTCTGTCTACTCGTCTTTGCGAGTCTTCTCCTGGCCTCCGGCCGCGGCGATCAGGACTGGACCAACTATGTCCGCATAGGCGCTTACAGCCTCAAGTCCGACAACGCCGACAAAATTGTTGCCAATGCCACTGCCACCGATGTTTCTGGCATCGAGGTCGACAACGACATCCCCGGTCGTTACGAAAGCTTTCTCAATCCGGAGGAAAAGCTTAAGGCCATCCACGCCGTTGCGGATAAGGCCCACGCCGCAGGAAATCACGCTTTCGTCTACATTGCCGGCCTCGAATGCATCACCGCAAATGCCGACAAGACTCCGCACACTCTGGCCAAAGACCATCCCGATTGGCTGCAACGAAAAATTACTGGCGAGCCAGCCGTTTTCGGCGGTGGCACAGCCTTCTGGATCGCCAAGGGCGACGAGGACGTCTGGGTCAGCCCCTATGCCCCTGAGTGGCGCAAAATTTACATGGCGCGGGTTGTCCAGATCGCGGCCACCGGAATCGATGGCATCTACGTTGACATTCCTTACTGGATGACCCATTTCGAAGGATGGGAAGACAGCTGGGCCAGCTTCGACGATTACACCGTCGCTGCCTTCAAACAACAAACCGGTCTCGATGCCAAGCACGATCTCAAGCTCGGCAATTTTTCCGATCCGAATTTTCGCAAGTGGGTCGACTTTCGCATTCAAACCATTACTGACTTCATGGCCGAGATCGACCGCACCGCCAAATCAGTCAATCCTGAAATCAAGACCATCCCTGAGATTTATCCCGGCATCGAGGAAGCGGCAGTTCGCGTCGGCGCGGACGTCTACAGTCTCTATTCTGTCAACGATGCGATTGCCCACGAATACGAGTACGGCGAAGGCGACCACATGGCGTCTTCGCGCACGCCCCTCGATTGGTTCTGCTATCAGGTCGGCATGCACTCGTTTCGCGCCTTCGCCCAAGGCAAAGCTACCTGGATCCTGAACTACTCATGGGACGGCGACAAGAACGTCGATCGCCGCGAATCCATGATGAACCTGGCCATGTCCGAAGTCATGGCCAACGCCAATTTCTGGGATGCGCCCGGCCACGTGATGGCAGGCTCCAACGATCCACCCACTCGCAAGCGGATCTTCTCCTGGATCAAAGATCACGAAAAAACTTTTTATTCCGCCCGAGCTCCGATTGACCCGATTGGTGTTTATTTTTCTCCCGCAACGCGAAATTATTTCGCCAGTGAATTCATCGACTCCTATCGCGGCCTCCTCATTTGGCTGATGCAGGAGCACCTCGAATTTCAGATCGTCACCCCTCGCACTCTTTCCGACTTCACTGGCAGTTCCCTAATTCTTTCCGACGTGCGCATCTTAAGTGAAACCGAAAAAACTGCTCTTGGTTCTTACGTCGAACGTGGGAAGACGCTCATCATTGCCGGAGAAAATGCAACCGGGCTACCTAAGGACTCGCATACCATCCTTCTCCAAGCTTCTCCCGGCAAAGACTACATTTCAGCTCTGCAAAAGAATTTTGATAACACAAAGCCAGACCGAGAACGTGACCTTCTTCAGATATTGTCCCCAAAACCCCTGATCGGGGTAGCTGCTTCCCCGATGATCGCAACTTCAATCGCGCGGGTGGACGGCAAGCCGCACGTCTTCTTTGCGAATTTTGCCGGATTGAAAAGCCATGTCAATCCCCTCCAGACACCGCAAACCGGAGTTGAAGTCACCATAGCAGGAGCAACCAAGGGGCGCGGTTTCTTCCTGCCGTTTCTCGGAGAAGTGCAAACATTGACCGGAACCGCGGAAAATGGCTCAATGATCTTCACGCTGCCCGCCATCGAAAAGGGCGCCGTCTTCTGGTATGAGCCATGAGGCAAACATTGCTCGCGATCGCAAGCAACTAAAGCTTCTTCCAGCATCTTTTTACGATCGCGATCCCCGCATTGTAGGCCCCGAATTGTTAGGCAAGGTTCTCGTTCGTCGGGATGGCCGCGTCGCCCGCAAAGCACGCATCGTCGAAGTCGAAGCCTACCTCGGAACCGACGATCTGGCCGCCCACTCGGCCGCTGGCCGCACTGCCCGCAATGATGTCCTTTTTGGCCCTCCCGGGCGCGCCTATGTTTATTTCATTTACGGCAACCATTATTGCTTGAACGTTTCCTGCCTGCCCGACGGCATTGCAGGCGGAATTTTGTTTCGCGCTGCTGAGCCAATCGATGGAATTGAAGCCATGGCGCAAGCCCGTGACATTATCGTCAAAAGTCCTCGCGATCTGCGGCTCTTAACCAGCGGCCCGGGACGTTTGGCTGAGGCTTTTGCAATCACCCGTGCACGAGACAACGGGAAAGATCTCACCAATCCGCGTTCAGACTTGTTTATTATTGCAAGCGACGGATTTCACACTCCGCGCGTCCTTACCACCGCCCGCATCGGAATCACCAAAGCCGCGGCCCTTCCGCTTCGTTATGTGATCGCCGACAACCCATTTGTTTCTGGACCTGCTCGGCTCCGAACAGCTCAGCCAAGTAATAGCTAGCAGTTTGCTAGTGTCATCCCGAGCAAGCCTCTTTTGCGAAGCGAGGGATCCGGGCGCGCCGTGCGATGCGTCGCGTTCTGAAGCGACGCAATGATTCGCACGTTCGGCGCGCATCCGCTTTCCAGCGGTTCAAGAGTGGTCTATTTGCAATGCTCAGGGCTGAGCAGCACATTATCGATCAGCCGTGTCGAGCCGACGAACGCGGCCACGGCTGCGAGAGCAACTCGATCAACCACGTCAACCGCTTCGAGCGAATCCGGATCGACGATCTCAAAATAATCCAGCCTCACCCCAGTCTCTTTCGCGATCACGTCTTTACCCACTTCACTCAGAGCCTTTGGATCGCGCTTTCCCTCGTCGAATCTCCGCTGCACTTCCTGCAGCCCTCGATACAAAACCAGAGCAGACTTGCGTTCCTGAGGAGTGAGATAAGCGTTTCGCGAACTCATCGCCAGGCCGTCGAACTCCCGGACGATTGGGCAAGCGATGATCTCAACTCCGAAATTCAGATCTCGCACCATGCGCCGGATGATCGCAACCTGGGCAGCGTCTTTCTGACCAAGAAAAGCCAGGTGTGGTTGAACGATGTTGAAAAGCTTTGCCACCACCGTCGTCACTCCACGAAAATGGCCCGGCCGCGACTTGCCGCAGAGCCTTCCACTCAGCCCTTCAACCGTCACGTAGGTCGTCGCCTTTTCCGGATAGATTTCTTCCACCGTCGGCGCGAACACAAAATTTACATCTTCTTTTCTCAGCAGTTCGCAATCCCGTTCGAATGTCCTCGGATATTTGGCCAGATCTTCATTCGGTCCAAACTGCAGCGGATTAACAAAAATGGAAACGACCACCGCTTCGCATTGCGCTTTCGCTGCCCGCACCAGCCAGAGATGTCCATCATGCAGCGCACCCATCGTCGGCACGAGTCCGACCCGCAAGCCGCCGAGACGAGCTACACGTGCCGCAGCCCGCATCGCCTCAACTGTGGTTCGAACTTTCATGAATTCAGGAGCTCGGCACCCAGTCGATCAGGATTTTGGCGCCTTCGAGTGTGCCCGCCAGGATCGCGCGATTTTTTCTGACCGCAATGCGATCAGCATCAGAATTTTCACTGACAATCTCCTGGACCGCCACCACTCTCCCAAACGGCCATTCCGATGAAGGCAGTGCTGCCAACGCATTGAGGACCTGATCTGGCTTCAACGGACGTTCTTCATTATTGCTGGCATCCAGCAACCACAAGCCATCCGGTTTCACGAGCAGGTAAGGATTGCGCCATGCTTTGGGATCGCGCATCTGCCCGTATTTCTGGGCATCCGCAGGTGGAATCTGCTGCAGGCGGGCTTCAGCACCTACAGGGGATGGTCCCGGCGACATTTGAGGAGACTTGTTACAACCAAGAAAAGCACCCAGGCTCATTGCGAGGATTGCGATCAGTCCTGCTCTCATTCTTTGATCTTCTCCGTGTTCTTCAGCGTCCTCTGTGGTCTTTTGATACACCACCACAGAAGACGCAGAAACCACAGAGATTATCGCCGCAGCTTCTGCTTCCGCTCAAGCACGTCTTCCAGTGCATGCTGCGTATCTTTCGACAGGTGATACGACTCGCCATCCGAGGGATATTGCCGCGAGAGCACGTCACTTCGGAATGCTTGCACCGAATCGCTGATCAGTGCCGCTACGTCGGCATATCGCCGCACAAACTTTGCCGGCGGTCCGAAGGTCAGGTTCAGAATGTCGTGAATCACCAATACCTGCCCATCGCAATCCGGCCCCGCGCCAATGCCGATCGTGGGAGTTGCCACTTCGGCAGTAATCATCGCGGCAACCTCGCGCGGAATCCCTTCCAGATAAAGGCATGCCACGCCCGCGCGGTCGAGCGCAACTGCATCACGCATGAGCTGCTCGATTGCCTGCAGGGATTTCCCTTGCACTTTGTAGCCGCCCATCACGTTCACCGATTGCGGGGTCAGACCAATATGCCCCGCCACCGGAATTTCGGCGTCGATCACTTTCCGGATAAGGTCAGCGCGTTTCTCGCCACCCTCCATCTTTACCGCCTCGGCGCCGCCCTCCTTCACAAACCGCGCCGCATTGCGCAGGGCTTCATCGCCAGTCACGTGAAATGAGCCGAACGGCATGTCGGCGATCAGAAAAGCATGCTTCACACCGCGCCGCACCGCCCGTGTGTGGTGCAGCATTTCATCGACCGTGACGCTTAGGGTGTTTTCGTAGCCCAGCATGGTTTGTGCGAGCGAATCGCCGACCAGAATGACGTCGATCGCTGCCTCATCCACCAGGCGCGCGGTGGCATAGTCATAGGCGGTTAGACACGTGATCGGCTCGCGGTGAACTTTCTTTTCTCGAAGGGAAGCGACAGTGATTTTCTGGCGAGGTTCGCCAATCGGTGTGAGACTCACATTTTCCTCCAGTGCCCCTCCGCTCTTGGCGGATAGAGCCTGTCCACATCTTGGATGATGTCTCGAACATTTTAGTAGCAAGCGGGTCGCTTGGCTAGGGCAATGTCTGCCCTCCAATGGGCCCGCGTCAGAGATCTTCAATTCGTTGATATTAAATGATTTACCAGTCGTAACTGATCCCTGGATCGACTTATTCATCTCGCGTCAGCGACACGCGGTCCCTTCGCTCCCCAGGGCCGCGGCTCACCTCTGAACGCTTCTCGTACCATTGATACAACTTTTCAGGATTGTAGGATTCGAAGAAAATTCCCGGATAAAAGTGACACGTTTCATCTCATTGGCTCCTACGGTTTCTCCCGTACGAGCATTTTGCCGGCACTGTGAATTTCTTGCCCTCCATCCAGTCACTTTAGGTGCCAGAAAGCTCACTAAATTACACAAAATCCTGCATGCGGCAACATGGCAGTCGATTTGCGCAACAAACCCTTTGTCAGGAATGACAGCCGGATATACCCGGTGGGAGGACTTGTGAAGCGTAGCAGTTTCGCCTTGCTCTCGTTCTGCGTGACCACCGCTTTTGTGGTGGCATTGGCAATGGCACTACTTTTTGCCAGCGTGACTCTGGCATTCGCACTTGCCCGTACTCTCTCCCCAGCCATTGCTGATAGCACGAAAGCTGGCGTTGCCGCGCCCGCCGCTGAAACCAGGCAAGCATCAACTGCAGCGAGCGGCCAAAGTTTTACCGGCCTGATTACCGACGATCATTGTGGCGCCCGGCACGATATGGGCTCTGATAAGAGCCCATCCGAGTGCGCCAAGGCTTGCGTTCACAATGGGGCAAAGTACGCCTTGGTGGATGGAGACAAGAGTTACGCGCTTGAGGGCGATGCTGCTGAGTTCGCACGGGCATCCGGTCGTCGCGTCACGCTAAACGGTTCGCTTCAGGGCGATACCATTCAGGTAACCTCGCTCACGCCCATTCCGTGATGTGCATCTTACTCTGTCGGCCGGTCGGCCAAAATTGGTTTCTTCGGCTCAGGGTTCGGTACGGCTGAAACGGTTGTCACCATCACCGCTGGCCGCGAATCGGTTCGCTGCGCACCCCGTTCATCCCACTTACCAAAGATCATCTTCCCCGCCGTGGTCTGCAATACCGATGTCACTGAAATATCGACTGTCTTTCCAATCATCTTCCGTGCATTGTCGACGACCACCATCGTGCCGTCATCCAGATATGCCACTCCCTGGTTGTATTCCTTGCCTTCCTTCAGAATGAACACCTTCATGATTTCGCCCGGCAGGACGATCGGCTTTAGCGAATTGGCCAGTTCGTTGATGTTCAATACTTCCACGCCCTGCAATTGCGCAACCTTGTTCAAGTTGAAGTCGTTGGTAATGATTTTCCCTTCGTAGACTTTTGCCAGTTCGATCAATTTCAGGTCAACTTCTCGGACTGCCGGAAAATCATCTTCCACAATCTGGATCTGCACGGAGGCCACTTTCTGCAGCCTCTGCAGAATGTCCAATCCTCGCCGCCCCCGGTTGCGCTTCAGCGAATCCGCCGAGTCCGCTACCAACTGCAACTCCCGCAGGACAAATTGCGGGATGACCAGCGTTCCATCAAGAAATCCAGTCTCCGCGATGTCTGCAATGCGGCCATCGATGATGACGCTGGTATCCAGTATCTTGTAGCTTTTCTTGGATTGCTTCTCTCCCCCGAAGATCCCACCCAGCGCTGCCAGGTTCAGCAGGTCGCCCTTGTTCGCGCCCACGATCAGGCCCACGTAGGCCATCAGCAGCATCACCATGATCTGCAAAAAACTCTGGGTCGGACCCGCCGAGATGCTATTGCGGATAACCAGGGCAAACAGGTACGCGCCAAAAATTCCGAGAATGCTGCCAATCGCAGCGCCAATTAGCCGTTTAAGACTGACCAGTCGCAGCCGCCACTCGAATACCACGACAGCGAGGCCCAGCAATATTCCTGCGCCTGCGGCATATAATTTTGGACTGATCCCAAACGGCTGGATTACGTAACAGGTAAGTGCAACAAATATTACAAATAAGAGCCGGACCAAAATCAAATCCATACAGACCCTCCCCGGAACTGTAAGTAAAACCCGCTGCTCAGTTCCGCATTGGCCACTTAACAACCCACCCAACCTTGTGGCCAATGATGTAAACGCGGAGCTTATGAATGAAGCTGCGCTATGAAACTATGCTCCGCCCCCCACCCCGTGAACTGGGCGGAGAACTTCCATTATTCGACTGAAGTATATACCTGTTGTGAACACCATCGCATTACGCAAGTCACGAAGCATTGTGATGTGACTTTGGCGGGTTGGCGCCCGTTCCCTCTGGCTTGGTCATTCCCGCGGAGCAACTGCAACGAGGAATCTGCAGTTCTGCCCCCGACTTCAATCCCAGCCAACTGTCATCCTGAGCGAAGCGAAGGATCTATGCACCCCAAACTCCGGAACTGTCCCTTCTACCTTGTCATCCCGAGGAGCGCAGTGACGAGGAATCTGCAGTTTTGCCGCACTATCGGCTTGAACCCTCTCCCGAGTTCGACCCTCTCCCAACTGTCATCCTGAGCGAAGCGAAGGATCTATGCATTACGAGAGTCCCGCTCAGTGGATCGTTTTCGTCTTCCGCGACATGTAATCCATCAGCAGATATTGGCCCAGCGTGTAGGGAGTCGTGAAATACGCTTTGCCGCGGCACATCTCCGTAACTTTCTGCACGAACTGCACCAGCCCGTAATCGGACGCGAGCATGAACGTATTGATCATCACGCCGGCGCGTTTGCACTTCGAAACCTCTTCCAACGTCTGGCTGACCACCAGCGGATCCAGCCCGAAAGCATTCTTATAAATGCGCCCATCTTCCAAGGTCAGCGCCGATGGTTTGCCATCTGTGATCATCACGATCTGCTTCATGTCTTTTCGCTGTCTCTGCAAAATTCGCTGCGCCAGCCGCAGGCCCTCGCGCGTGTTCGTGTAATAGGGGCCGACCTTCACCCGCGCTAACTGCGATAGCGGTACCTCCTCGGCAGAATCATGAAACAAAATCAACGACAACGAATCGCCCGGATACTGGGTCCGGATCAAGTGCGACAACGCCATCGCCACTTTCTTCGCCGGCGTGAAACGATCCTCCCCGTACAGGATCATGGAATGCGAACAATCGAGCATCAGCACAGTTGCGCACGACGATTGATACTCGCACTGGTGTACCTGCAGATCTGAGTACTCGATGTTCAGGGGCAGGGTTAAACCCTCGCGCTGTATGGCACTGGAGAGCGTTGCCGTAATATCAAGGTTCAACACATCGCCAAATTCATATACCCGCGATGCTCCGCTGGTCTCGATGCCGGTGGCCATGTCCCGCGTATCGTGCCGCCCGAAACTGGACTTGCCCAGAGAGCCCATCAGATCACGCAGAGTTTTAAAGCCCAATAGATCAAGGCTCTTGTCTGTGATTTCAAATTTCACTTGCTGCTGGGCATCGCCAACCTGACCGCCAACGCTCGATTGCCGCGATGGGTCGTGCGGCTGATCGATGCTGATGTAATCCTCTTGCTGCATGCGCTGGATTAACTGATCAATCAATTCATCCAGCATTCCTTCCATTTGCATCTGCTGGAGTCGTTCGCGCATTTCTTCATCCAGCAGATCGCTGTCCAGCAACGCCTGTTCGATGGCTCGGCGCAAATCTTCAAGCGTCTGCTCCTGGCCGAAATCGTCGTAAAGATAATTCTGAAAGCCGCTCTGCAGTAGGAAATCTCCCAGCGCACTGAGCAGGTCCTCCATGCTCATTTCGCTCGCCGGATCCGGCACGTATTTGCTGTAGCGAATGCGTTTCATAAGAAAGTAGCTAGCAGTTAGTAGCTGGTAGTCAGGAAAACCAGCTACTCGCGCCAAGCTACTAGCACCTAGTTGTACGGTCTTCTTCCCCGGAACGGCATCTCGTCGCGATCAAAACTTTTTTCCGTGACCTTGGGTGGTTTCTCCCCCGCCGTGAACAACCGCTCCTCGTTCCGTCCAATGCGTTTGTGCGCGTGCAAACCCTCCAGCACAAATTCAGCCGCAGAAACCTGCGTCTCGACTGTGTCCTTGGGGCCGACGTTCACTTTGACGAGTTTCTCCATCAACCCCTGGATGTTTCGCAGCGATGTCAGCGCTTCACATGCGCTCGCGCTGTCGGCCAGTTGGATCTCCCCTCCCAGATCAAACCACTGCACGATCTGGTTCATGTCGGTCCCTTTGAAGTAGCCGTCGTACGCCTTCGCCACTGCAGCGCGAATCAGTTCGCGGCCCACATGGTCCGCACCTTTCATCTCGCCTTCGTACTCCAGTTCAAGCTTTCCCGTGATGGCAGGCATGGCGGCATAAACATCACCGATCCGCGGCACCACCAGCTTTTCCTCATGCCGAATCGCTCTGCGCTCGGCATTCGAGATCACGTTTTCCATGCAGGAAATCGGCAGCCTTTGGCTTACTCCCGATCGCTTGTCAATTTTCTTATCTTCGCGCGCGCTGAACGCAATTCGCTCAATTACCTCCTGCACATACTTCGGCACGTGCAGTTTGTGTCCATTGCGCTGCGTCCACGCCTCCTGGGTTGTGATCGCGATCCCTTCTTCCACGCTGGCCGGATAATGCGTGCGAATCTCCGATCCGATGCGGTCCTTCAGCGGGGTAATGATCTTTCCCCGCGCCGTGTAATCTTCTGGATTCGCGCTGAACACGAGAGCCACATCCAGCGGCAGACGAATGGGATAGCCCTTAATCTGCACATCTCCTTCCTGCATGATGTTGAACAGTCCAACCTGGATCTTGCCCGCCAAATCAGGTAGCTCGTTAATGGCAAAAATTCCCCGGTTCGCCCGCGGCAGCAGCCCATAGTGCACCGTCATCTCGCTGCTCAACTCATGTCCGCCGCGCGCCGCCTTGATTGGGTCAATGTCGCCAATCAGATCGGCAATCGTCACATCCGGTGTTGCCAACTTCTCTACGTATCGCTCTTCCGGTGTGAGATACGCAATCTGAGTGGCATCCCCGCACTTTTCCAGCCGCTCCCGGCAGGGAAGGCAAATCGGAGCATAAGGATCGTCGTGGATTTCGCATCCCGCGATGTAGGGCATCTGAGGGTCAAGGAGGGATGTCAGCGCCCGCAAGATCCGGCTCTTGGCCTGGCCGCGAAGTCCGAGCAAAATAAAGTTATGCCGAGAAAGAATTGCGTTCACAATTTGCGGCACAACCGTGTCGTCGTATCCCACGATTCCGGGAAAAATCGGACCGCCCTGGCGCAATTTCGCCACTAGGTTATCGCGTAACTCATCCTTAACTCGCCGGCTTTGTAGAATTTCCTCAGAGAAGGGACTATGGCGCAACTCGCCGAGTGTCCGCGGAAGACTCATGATCAGAAAACCCCCAGGAAGAACTGCTTCGTTGCCCCGATTATACGCCCGTTCCGCTAACCCGCATGCCCATTGCCCCCGGCTTTGCGGCGCACATGCACGGTTCGGCGCATGGACGGTAAGATGGTCTCAAAGAAAGAAATGATGGCCCGCAACCGCTCGGGCTCCGATTTCATTCCCAACAAACTCTGCTTAAAGTCCAGATCTAATGGCAAGGACCCTGCTAAATAGAACGAGAGTTGCTCTTTATCAACTTCTGCAGGATCTAGCGGCGTGGCACCCGCCAAATTCATGATTTCGCCGTGCACCTTCAACGCCTGATCGATTTCCTCCGCTGACGCCGTGCCCGGCTCATCGCGCAAATACACAACCTCTGCTCGAAGGAAGGACCGTTCCTCGTTAATCTGCAAGACCTCAAATCGCTGGCGTCCTTGCGTCACGATGTCCATCCGGCCGTCGTCATATTTCTTGGTCACCGTAACAATCTCCGCCGTGCAGCCAATCTCCGCCATGCCGCCCTCCTTGGCTCGAACCATCCCGAAAGCCTCGTTTCGATCGAGGCATTCCGAAATCATTTCTTTATAGCGCGGCTCGAAGACGTGCAAGGGAAGCGGAACGCCGGGAAGGAGGACGAGGTCTAGGGGAAACAGCGGGAGCAGGACGCTCAAGAAACGCCTCCCACTCTGCTCGCTGCGGCGAACATTTTTGAATTGTACGCTAAACTTGGCACGCCCTAAGTCTTGTCATCCCGAGCAAGCCTCCTTTGCGCCGCGAGGGATCTGGGCGAGCCGCACGAGGCGCCGTGTTCTTTGCGGCGCATCAATCGTGCGTTTGGCTCGCTTCCTTATTGAGCCAACCCAACCCGCAATCCCCAGCCCCTTGACTCCCCGCTCTCAGAAGCATAAAAGCACGGCATGGATTCCACCGACCTTTCAGGAAAAGTCGCCGTCGTCACCGGGGCATCTATGGGAATCGGCGAAGCGATCGCAAAGATCTTCGCCGACCATGGCGCCAGCGTCGTGCTCTTGTCCCGCGATGCCGCGCGCGCCGAAGCTGCCCGCCAGCGCATTGGTCATGCCGAATCTACTCTTGCTCTCGCCTGTGATGTTCGCAATCGCGAAGAAATCGACCGCGTCATCGGTCTGACCATCCATCACTTTCATCGCATCGACATCTGGGTGAACAATGCCGGGCGCGGCCACCTCGGCTCCATTGCAAACCTGGACATGGCTGTAGTACGCGATACTTTTGAAACGAACTTGTTCGGAGCCATGGGTGCCGTGCAGGCCGTCATTCCTGTCATGAGGCAGCAGCGGAGCGGAACCATCATCAATATCTCCAGCGTGGCAGGGCACATTCCGTTGCCGTTTCATTCTGTTTACAGCGGCACCAAATTCGCGCTGAACGCCGTCGGAAAGGGATCGCGAATTGAACTGCAAAGCGACGGCATCAACGTCCTCACCGTTTGCCCGGGATACGTGCGCACCGATTTTTCTGCCAACGCAATCCGGCGTGACGAGTCCAAACAAGTGCGCCCGTCCTCCATTCGCGGCATATCGCCGGAGCGGGTAGCTCGTGCCGTCCTGAATGGCTACCTTCGTGGCAAACGGGAAGTGGTCGTGCCTTGGTTCATGCATCCCATGATCAAGCTTTATCAGTTTTTTCCTGGTCTGGTCGAACGGGGAATGACACGAATGCTGCAACGGCAGGAAACACAAAAATAAAGGCTGGGAAGAATCGCTTCAACCCGCCAGTGCCACAGGAGCAGCGCAAGCTTCAAGTGCTTCTTCGCGAGACAGAAAGTCAGTCGCCACGATGCAGGCGGTTGCGATTACAGCGCGCAAAGCGCATTCGTTCAGATAGGCGATAGCAAACCGCTCCCGGCCTCCTTGGCTTCGAATCGCTTCAATAATTGCATATCGCCGCGCCGTCCCGGACATTACTAGAACGTCAGCGCCTGCGTCGTGACTTTGTTTTCGTTCCATGCCCGCAACCTTAAAACCTGTAATCGATCGTGACTACTAGGACAATCCCTAGTTATCACGCCGGCTGAACTGTTGCGCTGTATAGAACTTTTGTTTTATCTGTTTTGTGAGCCACTCCACTGTTCGAAACCGCGTTGAACTCTTCAACCAGATTTCATAATTAGTCCGCATATCCGCTCCTGAAATCTGGAGATCGCCCGCCCAATAGTTTGCAGCTCCTGCCACATTCCGCTTCATTCCGGCCAGAGTGCTTTGGCGCTGCGATTGCCCTATTACATGGCACAGCCTGCGTGCAGTCCTGACATTGACACTCGCAGGATGTTTCGGTGTTCCCATCGTTGTTCATTTAGGAGGATGTATGAATCGCGGTATCGAACGCTTGGCTGTCGCCACGCTCGTGGGTCTCACGTTGTTTTTCGCGGTGTTCGCTTGGGGACAAGGCATTGTGACCGGATCAATCTCTGCCGTCGTGCAAGACGCGCAGGGCGCTGTCGTCACCGGTGCCGATGTCCACGCCGTCGACATCGATACCAGGCAGGAATTCCGCACGGCCAGCACCGCAGCTGGAGTCATCGTTTTGCGGTCGCTTCCTTCTGCTACCTACGATGTCACCATTTCCGCACCAGGATTCGAGCGTTACGAGGTAAATCGTGTTTCCGTTGTGGTCGGCAAGGACACTGCCCTCGGCACTCTGAGCCTCAAGGTCGGCCAGGTTTCTGAGACGGTGAGCGTGGAAAGTGCCGCTCCGATCGTCGAATCCACCACCAATCAGATCTCCGAAACTTTCGATACCAAGAAAGTTGCAGAACTTCCCATCGGCAACACTTTCGATTCCCTGTCTCTCTTTGTGCCCGGAATCGCGACCGTCGGTGACTCCGGTTTTAGTAATGCCAACGGCGCAGAATTCTCCGCCAATGGCGAACGCTCTCGCTCCAACAACTTTCAGATCGATGGTCAAACCAACAACGACAACACCGTCGGTGGTCCATCCTTCGGGTTCGGCAACCAGGACGCCATTGCCGAAGTGCAGGTCATCACGAACTACAGCGCCGAGTACGGACGCAACGCCGGTTCCGTCGTTAACTACGTGCTCAAGAGCGGCACGAATCAGTTTCACGGCACTGCCTTCGAGTTTTGGGATGGTGATACCTTTGACTCACTCCAGAACCAGGAAAAAAATCCTCTACTCGGCTTTTGCGCTCCTAGTCAAACTCCCGCCGCTAACAGTTGCATCGCGCCCGTGGTTCCGCAGTTTGTGAACAATCGATTTGGAGGCACGATCGGCGGCCCCATCAAGCGGGACAAAATCTGGTTTTTCGCTTCCACCAACTTCGACCGCCAGCGCCAGGGCGGCGAGCCGCAATCCACCGCGCCGGCGCTCACTCCCGATGCCAATGGCATTCAAGCCCTGCAAAAAGCTTTTCCCAACAGTCCGGGAGTGGCGGCCTTAGCAGCCTTTGGCCCTACCACCGTCAAAATCGGAAATCCAACCTTCTCCAATCTGCAAACTGTGCCTGTCACCGTCAACGGCGTCACCGCCAATGTGGAAGAAGGCACGTTGACCCGTTTTGCGCCTACTGTGTTCAACGACTATGAAGCGACTGGTCGCGTGGATGTGCAACTCACTGACAAGGACAGGTTTTTCGGTCGCTACCTTTTCCAGCAGAACATCTTCACCAACGTCTCCGGAGGATTTCCCTCCTTTGCCGCCGGCAACTTCATTAACGAGCCTGGCCGTAGTCAGGACATTGGGCTCGACCTGACCCACACATTTTCCAATAACTTCCTCGATCAGACGCGCTTTGGATATTCACGATCGCGCATTGCTTTCGAAGGCGGAGGTTTTTCGAATTGCCTGACCAGCAGCCTTACCGGTTGTTTCCCGCAGATTGCCTTCGCAGGCAGCGATAGCACCGATGCCGCGTTCGGCCTCGGAAACATCTTTCCTCAAGGCCGAATCATTAATGTCTACGAGTTGCAAAACAACGCTTCGTGGGTCAAGAAATCCCACTTACTCAAATTTGGCGGCCAATATGATCGCCAGCGGTCGCCTCAGATTGGTTTGTTCAACATCAGCGGATCCTACACATTCCCCAGTTTCGCGGCTTTGGTCGCCAACCAACCTCAAACCGTTGAGGTCGCCAATGGGCTCTTCAATGTGCCTCTCAAGGAGAACGACCTCGCCTTCTACTTCCAGGACGATTGGCGCGTAAAGGACAACTTGACCCTCAATCTCGGTTTGCGCTGGGAGTTTTATCAGCAAGCCGTGAATTTCCTGCATGATCAATCCGTGGCCCAGGAAACCGGTCCGCATCCGTTCTGGAGCACCGCTTTGCCACTCAGCCAAACCACGGTTGCGGCCTTGCCCAACCACTACCACAATTTCGGCCCAGTCGTCGGATTTGCTTGGACTCCTCGCATTCTGCAAAACGTCTTTGGCCACGATAAGACCGTTTTCCGCGGCGGATTCCGTATTGCCTATGACTTCGCCTACTACAACTTGGGCTCCAATGTGGCTGGGAGTGCACCCTTCGTCAATCTCGTGAATTTCCCAGCAGGTGCCATTCCTGGCCTTCCTTCCGGTAACGCCTTCAACACGGCAGCCATTCAGAATTTCCTGATCCCGAAAGCTCCCTCGGGAGGTAACCCCGGTGATCGCGCTCAGAACACACTTGCTCCTGACTTCGTCAGTCCTTACTCGCAACAATGGAACTTCGGAGTCCAGCGCCAAATCAGTTCAAAAATTGCCGCCGAGGTGCGCTACGTCGGCAATCACACCGTGCACAACTTCCAAGCGACCGACGGCAATCCGGCTCTCGGACCGCTCATTGCTGCCGGCTTTGGCAATCTCATTCCTGCGGGTCTGACTCCGTGCAGTAATCCGAATGCTCCCGGCTTTGCCGGCGGCATCGGCTATGCCAATTGCAATTTGACTGATGATGTCCAATACGGCACCACCGCGTATTCCTTCTACGACGGATTACAGAGTGAGCTGCGCATGCAGAACTGGCACGGTCTGACAGTGAACGCCACCTACACCTTCAGCAAAACTCTCGACAATACCAGCGAGGCTTTTTCCTCCACACAGAGCCTGGGCGGTTACGGTGGCAACACCAATCAGTACGCACAAAATCCCTTCGACCTCTCGCGCGCGGAAAAAGGTCTCAGCGGTTACGATTTCCCGCACGTTGTCGGTGTCGTATTTATCTACGATCTGCCCTTCTACAAGGGACAGAAAGGCTTCCTCGGCCACGCGCTCGGCGGCTGGCAAATGAGCACCACCTATCGCTACACCAGCGGTCAACCCTACACCGTGGTTGAGAACCAGCAACCAAACTCACTCTGCGATCCTACCAACTTCTCGGGAGGAGGTCTTGATGAGTGCCGCCCGATCTTGAGCAATGCCGGCCTGCCCTTCACGTCCGTAGGCGAATACTGCGATGGCACATCCGCGACCTGCCTCGGCGCAG
>Ga0209579_10000848_pt1 | contig 27363 bp, 26 predicted proteins | sample Coa_R1_2_FD_187152 | JGI IMG/M metagenome (GOLD analysis project Ga0209579, IMG submission 187152) | Surface soil microbial communities from Centralia Pennsylvania, which are recovering from an underground coalmine fire - Coalmine... | ecosystem: Environmental > Terrestrial > Soil >... | reverse complement strand
GGCGCTTCCCGCCTACGACCAGTGCATCAAGGCAAGCCACTGCTTTAACTTGCTGGACGCTCGCGGCGTGATCAGCGTGACCGAGCGCGCAGCTTACATCGCGCGCGTGCGCGCGCTCGCAAAGGCTTGCTGTGGCGCATGGCTCGACAGCGCGCAGGGCGCCTACGAAGCGAAACCCGTTTGATATGCCGGACCTTCTGTTGGAACTGCTTTCGGAAGAGATACCCGCACGCATGCAATCAGGCGCTGCGAAGGACCTCGAGCGTCTCATCGTCGGTGCATTGTCGGACCGGGGGCTGCTTTTCGAGTCGGTGAAATCGTTCGCCGGGACACGGCGGTTGAGTCTCACCGTTGGTGGCCTGCCGGCAAAGCAACCGGATACCTCGGAAGAAAAAAAAGGTCCCCGCGTCGGCGCGCCGGAGAAAGCGATTGAGGGGTTTTTGCGCTCGGCGGGTGTCACGCTTGAGCAGTGTACGACCCAAAAGGACGGAAAGGGCGAGTTCTATGTTGCCGTGATCCACCGCGCCGGGCGCCCCACGGAAGAGGTCCTCGCGGAGATTCTGCCAGAGACAATCGGACGATTGCCCTGGCCCAAATCCATGCGCTGGATCGCGGAACCGGTGAGGTGGGTGCGCCCTTTGCGTGGCATCGTCTGTACGCTTGACGGCGAAGTTGTGCCGTTCACGTTCGCTGGGGTCGAAAGCAGCAACCGGACATATGGCCACCGGTTTCTATCGCATGGACCGATCGCCGTGCGGCGCTTCGACGACTATGAGAACAAACTGGCTGCCGCGCGCGTTGTTCTTGACCCTGAGCAAAGGAGAGAAACGATCCTGCACGAGTCGAGGCAAAAGGCTTTTGCGGTTGGCACTGAGTTGATCGAAGACGGGTCGCTGCTGGAGGAGGTGGTCGGTCTTGTCGAGTGGCCGGTGCCCCTGCTCGGACGCATCGACATGGAGTTCATGGACCTCCCGGCGCCGATCCTCCAGACCTCGATGCGCGTGCATCAGAAGTTCTTCGCGCTACGCGATCCCGTGAGCAAGGCGTTGGCAAACCGCTTCATCGTCGTCGCAAACCTGGAAACCAAGGATGGGGGGCAGGCCGTCGTCTCCGGCAACGAGCGCGTACTGCGCGCGCGACTGACGGATGCCAAATTCTTCTGGGCTCAGGATTGCGACAAGACCTTGGTCAAGCGGGTGCCGGATCTGGGGAAAGTGGTTTTCCACGCGAAAGCCGGAAGTATGCTCGACCGCGCGTACCGGATTGCGTCGCTCGCAGCGCTCCTTGCGACGATGCTTGATACCGACGCGGAAAGAGCCTGGCGCGCGGGGCTGCTTGCCAAGGCTGATCTTGTCACCGGCACGGTCGGCGAGTTTCCGGAGCTGCAAGGCACGATTGGCCGGTTGTTGGCCCTCGATGATGGCGAAGGGGAGGTGGTCGCAAACGCGATCGGCGAACAATATCAGCCCGTGGGGCCAGATGATCGTGTTCCGACCGAGCCCGCTTCGATCGCAGTTGCGCTTGCCGACAAGATGGACAGCCTGATCACGCTGTGGCGCGCGGGAGAAAAACCGAGCGGCTCGCGCGATCCGTTTGCGTTGCGACGAGCTGCTCTCGGCGCTCTTCGAATCGTCCTGCAGAACCGCTTGCGCGTGCCGCTGCTTGTGCCGATGCGCGCCATAGTAATGCTTTCCGCGACTGCGTCTCTTGCGGCCGTCCGGGACTTCGGGACGTCTATGGTTCCGGGAGAGCTGCTATCCACCGCGCGCACAATACAACTTTCGTCCGAAGAATGCGAAAGTCTCGCAGAGATCCTTTCGTTCCTGGCTGACCGGCTCAAGTTTGCCTTGCGCGACGAAGGCGTACGGCATGACCTTATCGATGCGGTTTTCGCGCTGTCGCGTGACGATGATTTCGTACGATTTGTCGCACGCGTAAAGGCGCTCGAAATTATGCTCAAGACACCCGATGGGGAAAATCTGTTGACCGCATACCGGCGCGCCGCCAACATCTTGCGCATCGAGGAAAAACGCGACGGCCGAAGTTATGAAGGCGCCGCCGATCCGACCCGTCTTGAATTGGCAGAAGAAAAAGAGCTGTTTCAGGAAATGGCTGCCGCCGAAACGCGCATGTCGCATGAACTCGGGCGAGAACGGTACGCCGAAGCGATGGGCGCCATGGCGGCGTTGCGCGGACCGGTCGATCGTTTTTTCGACAGGGTGACTGTCAATGCGCCAGAGGCCGCGCTGCGCGAGAACCGCCTATTCTTGTTGTCCGGCCTGCGTCGTGTCTTGCACACGGTGGCGGATTTCTCCCGCATTGAAGGCTGAGAGATGACGAACTGGGTTTATGCCTTTGGCGGCGGCAAGGCGGACGGCCGGGCCGACATGAAAAATCTGCTTGGCGGCAAAGGCGCCAATCTCGCCGAGATGAGCAATCTCGGCCTCTCTGTTCCACCGGGCTTCACTATCACGACGGAATCCTGCACCTGGTTTTTCAAAAACAACGAAACATATCCACCCGAGATGAAGGCCGCCGTCGAAGTTGCGCTTCAGCGGGTGAGCGAGATCGTGGGTGCGAGACTGGGCGATCCCAACAAGCCACTGCTTGTGTCAGTTCGCTCCGGCGCACGTGTTTCCATGCCAGGCATGATGGACACGGTGCTCAATCTCGGACTGAACGCCGCGACCGTGGAGGGCCTTGCGCGACTGACCGGCGATCCCCGCTTTGCTTGGGATTCGTACCGGCGCTTCATTCATATGTACGCCAACGTAGTGCTCGGCCTGCCGCACGAACGTTTCGAGGAAGTCCTGGAACTGGAAAAGGAAACCAAGGGCGTCGAACTCGATACCGAACTCGATGCGATCGATCTGAAACGGGTTGCCGAACAGTATTGCGATGAGGTGAAGAAGGCGCTCGGCATACCTTTTCCTGACAACGTGAACGCGCAGCTATGGGGGGCGATCGGCGCCGTGTTCAAATCGTGGAAGAGCCAGCGTGCCAGAACCTATCGCAAGCTGCACGGCATTCCCGAAGACTGGGGCACGGCAGTCAACGTACAGGCTATGGTGTTTGGCAACCGTGGTGAGACCAGCGCGACGGGTGTGGCATTCACACGCGATCCATCAACAGGCGAGCGAATTCTTTACGGCGAGTTTCTCGTCAATGCCCAAGGCGAAGACGTTGTCGCCGGGATCCGAACGCCACAGCCGATTGCCCGAATCGTCCGGGAGCGCAGCGGCGGCCGGCGCCCTTCAATGGAAGAGACCATGCCGGCGGCATATGCGGAACTGAAGCAAATCGGGGAAACGCTCGAGCGCCACTATCGCGACATGCAGGACGTCGAGTTTACCGTGCAGGAAGGTAAGCTTTTCATGCTACAGACGCGATCGGGGAAGCGTACGGCCGAAGCCGCGCTCAAGATCGCAGTCGACATGGTACGCGAGGGACTTATCGACCAGCGCACCGCCTTATTGCGCATCGATCCGCTGGCGCTCGATCAGCTGCTACACCCAACGCTCGACACCACTGCGGACACCACCTGCATAGCCACGGGTCTCGCCGCCTCGCCGGGCGCGGCGACGGGAGAAATCGTCTTTAGCGCTACCGAAGCCGAAAAGCTGACCGGAGAGGGGCACGATGTGATCCTTGTGCGTCTCGAGACCAGTCCCGAAGACATTCAAGGCATGCATGCTGCGAAAGGAATTCTTACCGCGCGCGGCGGCATGACGAGCCACGCGGCGGTGGTTGCGCGCGGCATGGGACGACCCTGCGTCTGCGGTGTCGGCGCACTCAAGATCGATGCCGCGAGAGGTACAGTTACGGTCGGTGGACGTTCCTTTGCACGCGGCGATGTGATCACCATCGACGGTGGGAGCGGTCAGGTCTTCGAAGGCCCCGTTCCCATGCGGCACCCGGAGATGACAGGAGATTTCGGCACGCTCATGGAATGGGCGGATGCGGCGCGGCGCTTGCGCGTGCGGAGCAATGCAGACACACCGGCCGACGCTGTCACGGCGCGCCGCTTCGGTGCTGAAGGCATTGGCCTCTGTCGCACGGAGCACATGTTCTTTGATCCCGGCAGGATAGTGTCTGTACGACGCATGATCCTCGCGGCTTCGCGCGAGGAACGCGAGCGGGCGCTCGCGGAGCTACTGCCCATGCAGCGCAGCGACTTCTGCGCAATCTTCGAGTCGATGCAGGGACTGCCGGTCACGATTCGGCTGCTCGATCCGCCGCTTCACGAATTCCTGCCGCAGGACAATGAGGAAATCGCGGAAGTGGCACGCGTTGCCGGAACCGACCCGGTGAAACTTCGGCAGCGCGCGGCTGCGTTGCACGAAGTCAATCCGATGCTTGGCCACCGCGGCTGCCGGTTGGGCATCACGTTTCCGGAAATCTACGAAATGCAGGCGCGTGCGATTTTCGAAGCGGCGCTCATGATCGAAGAGAAGGGGGGTAAACCCGTCGAATTGGAGATCATGATTCCCTTGGTCGGATTCCGAAGCGAACTGGATTTCCTGAAATCCCGCATTGCCGCCACGGCCGAAAGAGTACGTGAGGAGCGTGGTCGCGTAGCGTCCTGTCTGATCGGCACCATGATCGAACTGCCGCGTGCGGCGCTGAAAGCGGGTGAAATCGCTGAAACGGCAGAATTCTTTTCCTTCGGCACCAATGATCTCACGCAGACGACACTGGGGATGAGCCGCGACGATGCCGGTACATTCCTGAACGATTACCTTGCGAAGGGTGTGATCGCGCGTGATCCGTTCGTAAGCATCGATACCGAAGGAGTTGGTGAACTCATTCGCATTGCGGTGGAGCGGGGGCGCTCAACCCGCGCCACGTTAAAGTTGGGCATTTGCGGTGAACACGGCGGCGATCCGGATTCCATCCGCTTTTGTCATAAAGCAGGGCTCGACTACATTTCGTGCTCGCCGTTCAGAGTTCCCGTCGCACGGCTCGCCGCTGCGCAAGCCGCCTTGTTGCAGAATTCATAATCGTTTCTGACAGGTTGTTAACATAGTTCTTTCAGGAATTGTGCGGCTTTTCCGTTCATTCTGCACAAATCATCGTTCGTTAATGACACGAGTGTCAGAAATTCAGTGACACGTTGTCACGCAGGGAACAAAATTTCATTTGACGAAACGCGATCACGGCTGGCAAGAACTTTGCGCTCAACGGCGGGGGAGGGGAACCCCCTTCGGAAATCGACATCGAATTTTCTTCGAAGCCACTCCGAGAGAGACATCCCGAATGCTGCCAAAAGTCGTCGAAGTGTTGCGGCGCGCCGATCGCAGTGTGTTCATGGCCTTTGCCCTCGCGTTCATGTTCGGAGCCTGCGCGAGCGCGCTTGTTCCGCGTTCGGACCAAGTCAGACTTCCACTGTACACCGGACCGGCGCCGATGCCGTTGCAGATGGAAGCGGCAACGCCCGTTGCCGCAATTGTACATCCGGATTCATTGATCGTTCACACGCCGGATCTCGATTTTTCGCCGGTGCTGCGCGCCGTTCTGATGCAGAAGGTCCTCGGTGAGGAACGCTGCCTTGCCGAAGCGATGTATTACGAGGCGCGCGGCGAGGGCGTCGAGGGCCAAAGGGCGATCGCCGAAGTCGTATTTCACAGGATGAAGGCGCCCGGTTATCCGCACTCGGTTTGCGGCGTCGTGTACCAGGGAGCAGGCTCAGGTCACGGTTGTCAATTCTCCTTTGCCTGCAGCGGCGAAATGCTACAGACAAAAAACTGGGGTGCGTGGGCGCGCGCGAAGCGTTTGGCCGTCCGCATCGTGACGGGCGTCGACCAGCTGGGGAACGAAACGGCGGACGCGATTTCCTTTCACGCGGTGGACGTGGAGCCGGGTTGGGGCGATCATCTGGTTAAGACCATTCAGATCGGGAATCATGTCTTCTACCGCTCTGTATTTCGGCCGCATTCCAGCTGAGTTCAGAAATCCAGCCCTACGTCCAGTGCCGCCGCGCTGTGGGTAATTGCACCCGAAGAAATGTAGTCGACGCCGGTCAGGGCGACCTCCCGGGCGGTTTCGATGGAAATTCCTCCCGACGCTTCGAGCACGGCGCGGCCGCGGGCGAGCTCCACCGCCTGTTTGAGTTCGGCGGAGCTCATGTTGTCGAGAAGGATGGTGTCGACGCCGAGTGACAGCGCCTCATCGAGTTGAGCCATGGTGTCTACCTCGACTTCGAGCCTTGTCATGTGACCAAGGCCCGACCTGGCTCGCTCCACGGCGAGGCGAAGACTGCCGACGGCGGCGATGTGGTTGTCTTTTATCAGCACAGCGTCATCCAGGCCGAAGCGGTGATTGAGGCCGCCGCCACAGCGCACGGCGTATTTCTCGAGCATCCGCAATCCAGGCGTCGTCTTGCGAGTACAGACGACGCGCGTGGTTGTTCCAGCCACGGCATCCACAAGCGCACGCGTCGCCGTGGCAACTCCGGAGAGGCGCCCGATGAAGTTCAGTGATACCCGTTCTGTACTCAGAAGTGCGCGCGCGCGCGCCTGAATCGTCGCGATGGAGGTGCCACAACCTACGTTCTCCCCATCCAGTGCGCCGCAGGTGATTGCCGCACTCTCATCCACCAGCCGAAGGGCGACCGCGGCACAAACAAGTCCCGACAAGGTCCCTGGTGCGCGTGCGACGATCCGTGCTTCGACCCGTTGATCTGCGTCGATCAGCAGATCGGTGGTGAGATCGCCCGCCCGGCCGAAGTCTTCTGCGAGCGCGGTGCGTACAAAGGGCTCAACCAGAATGGGATGTGGGGGACGAGTGAAAGGGCGCGCAAGCTCGCTCATGGCAGCTTGCGTGCCGGAGCCTGCCCCGCGCTGTCTTCACAGCGGGCAGCAATCTTTTCGGCTTCCTGGAGCACAATATGGCTTCGCCAGCAATCGACCGAGCGTTGCGGATGGTCGCGTCGAAAATGCGCACCAATACTTTCCCGGCGCTGTAATGCCGCGGCGGCAATCAGTTTTGCTGCTGCAAGCATATTGAGCGAGGTCGGATCACCGCCCGCCGCCCGTTCCAATTTGCGGACGACGCCGAGAGCCTTACTGAGCCCTGGCTCATCGCGCTCGACCCCCACCAATGAAGACATTGTACGACGAAGCTCCTGCGGAAGCACGGACGCCACAAGCGGCGGTGCAGCGGGCACTTTGCCTTTGCGCACGCGCACGTCGGTGGTCCCCTTTACGTCCTCGGCAACGCGCACTCCGAACACGATTGCTTCAGCGAGCGAGTTTGATGCCAGCCGGTTCGCACCGTGCAGACCAGTGGATGCACATTCGCCGACGCTCCACAGACCCGCGATCGATGAGCGCCCGCGCGCGTCCGTTGCAATCCCACCCATGTGGTAATGAGCCGCCGGCGCGACCGGAATAGGTTCTTTCGCCGGATCGATCCGCGCACGTTTGCATGTCGCGTAAACGGTAGGAAAACGCGATGCAAAAGCGCCGCCAATGGCTGTCCGGCAATCGAGGAACGCGCGGTGACCACGCGCAATTTCGCGGTGGATGCTGCGCGCCACGATGTCGCGCGGAGCGAGGTCCCCGGCAGGATGGACAGTCGTCATGAAGCGGCGGCCGTTTTCGTCGATGAGAACGGCGCCGTCGCCACGTAACGCCTCGGTAGCAAGCGGCGCAGGGTCGCTGCCAATGTTGATGGCAGTGGGATGGAATTGGACGAATTCCGCATCTGCGATGACCGCACCGGCACGAGCCGCCATGCCCATCCCCTGGCCACGCGACTCGAGCGGGTTCGTGGTGACCGCGTAGAGTGCGCCGATACCGCCCGTCGCGAAGACGATGGCCGGCGCCCGAAACAGCACTAGGCTGGCATCGCGGCCCGACCGATATCGCGCAAACAGTCCAATTGCGCGGCCGTCCAGGATTGCCAGTTCGACGGCCTCAAATCCTCCGGCTATGGTAATGGATGGTGTTGCGGCAGCGGCTGTGGAGATAGTCTTCATAATCGCCGCACCGGCCCGGTCGCCGGAAACATGTACAATTCTTGCGAGGCTGTGCGCGGCCTCGCGGGCGAGGGCCAGGCGCCCCGACAAATCGTGATCGAAGGGTACACCAAGACGAACGAGGTCATCGACTCTCTGAGGCGCTTCACGCGCGACCAGTTCGGCAATCCCTGCGTCGCCGATACCCGCTCCCGCGAGCAACGTATCCTGGGCGTGCAAAGACCAGCTGTCGTTCGATCCGACAGCTGCCGCAATGCCGCCCTGCGCCCAGACGCTTGAACCTGACTGGCCGCTCTGTCCGGAAGCGATGACCAGGGCCGGGTATGGCGCAAGCTTGAGCGCTGTAAAGAGGCCAGCAATTCCGGCGCCGAGAACAAGGGCGCCAGGGGCGTCAATTGTGTTGTCGGCGGCGCGCATCCGCCTTCAGGCGGCGAGTCTGTTTTGCGGTCTCATCGGGACGGCCAGCATTCGTTCGACGGTGGCGCGGGCGCGCGCAGCAACCACAGGCTCGACCGTTACCTCGACGCTCATGTTTTCCAGGGAACGCAGAATGCCCGCCAGCGTAATCCGCTTCATGTGCGGGCAAAGATTGCAGGGTCGCACGAAGTCGATCCCTGGAAATTCGACTGCGACATTGTCGCTCATCGAACACTCCGTCACCATCACAACGCGTGGGGGATGATATTTTCCGACGTAGGAAATCATCGCGGACGTTGAGCCGGCGAAATCGGCCTCGGCGATGACTTCCGGGGGGCACTCGGGGTGCGCGAGAACCACGAGACCGGGATTGCCTTCGCGATAACTGCGGATATCGGCGGCCGAAAACCGTTCATGTACTTCACAACGGCCTTTCCAGGCGATGATTTTGACGGACGTCTGCTTTGCAACGTTTTGCGCCAGATATTCGTCGGGAATCATGATCACGGAGTTCGTGCCGCGCTCGCGCGCAATGTGCTCCACAACGGCAATGGCGTTGGACGAGGTGCAGCAGACGTCGCTTTCTGCTTTCACCTCGGCCGATGTGTTGACATATGTGACAATGGGGACGCCTGGGTATTTGAGCTTGAGAAGGCGTACGTCGGCGCCGGTAATCGAAGCGGCGAGCGAACAGCCGGCATTTGGGTCGGGAATGAGCACCGTTTTTTCGGGCGACAGGATTTTTGCGGTTTCGGCCATGAAGTGCACGCCCGCCTGCACAATCACCTTCGCATCGGTTTTCGCCGCTTCGCTTGCGAGCTGGAGCGAATCGCCCACGAAATCAGCCACGCAATGGAAAATCTCCGGCGTCATGTAATTGTGCGCCAGCACCACCGCGCCCCGCTCTTTTTTAAGGACGTTGATCGACTTTACATAAGGTTCGTGTACGGCCCATTCGAGTTCAGGTATTACATGGGACACTTTGGCGTAGAGGGGCGAGACTCTTATGCCCGTGTTGGGCGCCTGAACGGCAGTCATCGGCGGGTCTCCGAGAGGGGCTATATACTCTATTTGAGTATATATCTAGTCCGAAAACCCCGCAGCTCAAGGGTGCGGGTGACCAAGTTTATGCTACAGATCAGCATAAATGGTCAAGGCTCCAAAGGAGGCCAGCTACCACGCAATTTGGTTCGCCAGACGTTGCTGCAGCAGCGGATATTTGCGCGCCAGCCGTCTGGCATCATCCGCAGCGAGCACCAACAGGCGCATCTCGCTGCGCGCCGTGACCGTCGCTCCAAACCGTGCGCCTACAGCCAACGACTCCTGGCCGAATACGTCGCCAGGTTCCAGGTCGTAGGATTCGCTGTCCCCTTCGAGGGAAGCGCGACCCGAAGCGATAAGGTACAGCGTATTGGCGCTTTGGCCCACCGTCGTTATCTGGGTGTGTTCGCGGACGAGTTTGGCGCTCAAGGCGCCAAGTACTTCCGTGACGGTATGCACGTCCATGCCGAGGAAAAGCGGCTGACGCTTCATCATGCTCCAGGTGATGGCAAACTGCCGTCGATTGAGGTCGCTGACGAAACCGTTGGCAAGGATGCCAATAGGCAGAGCAAACAGCAGAAGGCCGGTGACCTCGGTGACGCCCGCGATAAATTTTCCGATCGGCGTAATAGGTACTTTATCGCCGTAACCAACCGTCGTGAGCGTTGTAATGGCCCAATACATGGCGTCTGGCATGGTGCCGAAGACGTTGGGTTGTATGTGGCTTTCCGCGATGTACATGAGTTCGCCGCTCGCACACATGGCACACAGCGTCAGGATAAACGAGGCGAACAGCGCGGAGCGCTGCAGGTAAAGCACCCCGAGAAGCGCGGGCAGCGCTTGCGAATAGCGCGCAAGCTTGACGAGACGCAGCAGACGGAAAATGCGCAACACACGCAAGTCCACGGGCAGCAGGAACGCGAGATAGCTCGGCGCAAATGCCAGAAAATCCACGATCATCAATGGACGGAGCGCAAAGGCGAGCCGGCCCCGCACCGGGCCGCGCGCTGCGATGCGCGGATCCTCGAGCGAAGACCAGACACGGGCCGTGTATTCGATCGTGTACGCGGCGATCGAAAAGAGCTCGAAAGTCTGGAAGAAGCCCTGGTACCGGTTGGCGATCGAGGGAACACTCTCGAGCGCAACAGCTGCGACATTGGCAAGGATAAGGCTGACGAGAACTCCTTCTACAATGCGGCTGCCTGTGGTCTCGAGCTGACCTTCCTCAAGCACAGTGTAAGCGGCCTGACGGAACGTCTGCGGCGCGGACGTCATGGGCCGATGCCGCTCAGAATTGGTAAACGCGCCGTCAACCTCCAAAGGGGACCTCACGCACGCAAGGCATCGCATAGTGACGGGAGTAATATCTTTTCGATTTCCTGCTGCCCGGCATCGATTTGCCCCGTCGTCGATCCTTTTAAACGGTCAAGGCGCTTTGGCAATCGGGTTTCGGATTACGACCCGGTGCGCCGAAAGCCGAGACGGACGCCTGGCGCCAGGCGCTCCCGCAACACGTCTGGCCGGTAACTGAACAGCTCAGCCGGCCGGCCGCGTGTGATTCTGCGGAATTGCCCCGTTCTTTCAACCAGCCCCTGTTCCTCCACCAATCTGCGGAAATTCTGCTTGTGCAGCCGGATGCCGGAAATGGCCTCAACCGTTCTTTGCAGCTCGAGAAGCGTGAATGTGGGTGGAAGCAGTTCGAAAACGACCGGACGGTACTTCATCTTCCCACGCAGCCGCGCAATGGCCGTTGCCAAAATGCGCCGATGATCGAACATCATGGAAACGCCGAGCGTGAACGGCGCTTCGACCTGTGCTGTCCGACCATCACGGCGCGCCTCGTCAACCAGAGCGGCTTCGTAAATGAGTTCGTAACGCTCGAGTACCTTCTCTTCGTCCCACGTGGAACCTTCCAGGCCAAATGCAACACGGACGCGGGTCCGCCTCATCGATGCTTCAGCGGGCGAGGCAGCTTTCGAGACGAACCCTTTCAGGGCTGGAGCAATCACGCTGCGGATAATCGCAGGCGGCTCTGCGCGCCAATCTTCCCAGGGAAAATAGACATACCAGTTGCGCCACACAGCATCTCGCGCCGCAGGCTCTCTTGCGGCACGCGTCAGGGCGAGGTAGCCGACGGACACGACTCGCGGCCCTTGGCCCGGTTCAACGAGGTGTCTGCCCCTGTCGCCAAACGTGTACAGCTGCTCAACATATCCGAGATCGAATTGCGTTTGCTCCTTAACCCAACTGCGCAATCCGCTTTCGAGTGTACGGTGCGCGAGCGGGTCGAAGGGGCCAAAGGGCAAAGCGTCAGGCGCACCGGAATGGTGCACCGCAAGGACGCGCGGCCATTCCTCGGAAACGGACACGATCGCGGCGCTCAGACCGATGCTGACCAGCTGCTTGCCGGCGTCGGTCATGGTCCTACTAAGGCGAGCGGTAATTCCACACAGCCGCCCTCCACGACAATTTCCCCTCTGCCCATAGTTGCTACTGCTCTGACCATCCTTCCTTCGCGGCCGAGGACCTGATCGGCGAGGGCGACAATCAATGCGTTCGGGCAAGCGTGTGCGGCTCGGGCGCGGAGTTCTCGCGCAATATCGAGTTCCCGGCCGGAGGGGGCCCGGTCGCAAAGCAACGTATAAGCAGCCGCCATGGAGCGGCTGATACCGGCCAAGCAGTGAACCAGCATCGGCGCCTCGCTGTCCCAGGTGCGACCGAACTCGATCAGGCGCGCCACGTGGGTTTCATTGGGAGGAGAATCGCCCGCCCAGACTTCCAGTACATCATTGACCGCAAGGCGCAGATGCCGCTCGGCAGCGATCTGCCGAGGCGTGTCGATCATGTATTCTGGAGAAAGAAGTGTAATCATGTGCGATGGACGATACTCCGCGATCGTCTTTTCGACGGCGGAAAGCGAGGTGACAAGTATCAGCGACATCCTGGCCCAGAGTATTCAAACGCCTGTCCGCATCACACCACCTTGGCCGTTCCTTGTCACGGCCCGTCACGAGAAAGCTCCACTCTGATCTTGGTGATGGTGATCAGATGGAAAGCCGGCGGAAGCGTTCAAGGAACAACCGTTCTGCCTCGGCTGCCGCAACTGGCACCAGTTTTGGGGGATGCAGGCGACGGGGGGGGCGACCAAAGAAATTGCGCGCTTCAACCACTTCAAACCCGGCGAGTTGCGTCGCTTCAAAGAAGGCGGAAATTCGGTCGGCGCGTTTGATCAGCGTCTCGACTGCGTCCGACGCGCGAGGCGGCAAACCAAAACGAATGTGAATTGCTGCAAGCAATCTGTGCTCGAAATCTTTGTAGTCGATTCCGACGGCGGCCTTGAACGGACTGATGAGGTCGCCGATGACGTATTCCGGCGCATCATGCAGCAATGCAGCCATCCGGTCGGAGCGTGCCATGTTTGGCCGTAGCTGCTGCACAAGCCGCTCAACCAGGAGACAATGCTGGGCCACCGAGAACGGGTGCGCACCTTTCGTCTGCCCGTTCCAGCGCGCGACACGCGCCAATCCGTGAGCGATGTCGGCGATCTCGATGTCCAGGGGAGACGGATCGAGCAGATCAAGGCGGCGTCCGCTGAGCATCCTTTGCCAGGCGCGTGGCCGCCGCAGCGGGTGAGATGGACTCTCGCGCATTCGCCCCGTGCAGATCAGAAAAACCAGAACTTCGCACAGATGACGACGAGAGTTCCGGAGAGCGTGACGCGTACCGCCGTTTCCGGAATGCGCCGTGATACCATGCTGCCGAGGACAATGCCGGGAATGGAGCCTATCAAGAGGGCGCCGAGAAGATGCCAGTCGATCGAGCCGAGCGCCCAATGCCCGAGGCCGGCAACAAGCGTCAGCGGGACCGAATGTGCAATGCCGGAACCGACGACGCGCAGCATGGGCATTTCCGGATAGAGAAGGATCAATGCCGTGACGCCAATGGCGCCCGCACCAACCGATGAAATTGAAACCAGCACGCCCAGTACGGCGCCGGTCAGAATCGTGAGGTTGCGCGCGAGTTCTTTGCTGACGCTGCCGACGCGTTTGGCGTAAAGTTCTGCAAGCTGTTGCCGGAACACGAGCGATACGGCGGTCAGAAAAAGTGCCAGACCAAGAATCTTCGTGACAATGTTTTGGGTCGCGTCGCCGTGCACATCCAGGTAGTAAAGGGTCAGCAACGTGATGGCTGTCATTGGCACGCTGCCGGCTGCCATCCAGCCAACGACGCTCCAATCCACGGTACGATTGTGCGCATGCACAACCGTACCGCTCGCCTTCGTAAAAAAGGCATAGAGGAGATCGGTGCCGACTGCGGTAATCGGATGAATGCCGAAAGCAAGGATCAGCATCGGCGTCATCAGGGCTCCGCCGCCAGTGCCGGTAACTCCCGTCAATGCTCCAATCACGAATCCCGATATCGTATATAAAATCTGTATGGAATCGGTGTGCATTACTGTTCCCCGCTGCCAGTTTGCATTACGCTCGTTCTCGGCCCCTGCGCGGCTGCCAGTCTAGCCGCGCTTCTGCAAGATTACGCTCCCCGCAGTATAGCCCGCGCCAAACGAACAAAGGTGGCCGAGATCGCCCGGGCGCAGATCCTGGCTGAAGCTGTGAAACGCAATGATCGCGCCGGCTGAACTGGTGTTGCCGTATTCCTCGAGAATATTCGGCGCTTCCGCAGGCGATGGTTCGCGGCCCAGCACCTTGCGTGCGATCAGATTGTTCATGTTGATGTTCGCTTGGTGCAGCCACAATCGCTTGAGGTTCGACGGATCGATCTCGTTCGCCGCGAGATGATCGAGCATGAAGTTCGATACCATCGGGACCACTTCCTTGAACACCTTGCGCCCCTTCTGAGTAATGAGCTTGTCGGGCGTGCCCGCGGTTTTCGGGTCGAAGCGGTTGAGCGGACCGAAATTGTTGCGAATGTTGTTCGAGAACTGCGACTCGAGGCGCGTGCTGACGATCTCCCATGTGTTTTCGCCGTCGGCGCCTCGGGCGGGTTCGAGCACGCAGGCCGTCGCCGCGTCGCCGAAGATGAAATGGGTTTCGCGGTCACGAAGATTGAGATGGCTCGTACAAATTTCGGGATTGATCGCCAGTACAGCGCGTGCGTGCCCCTGCTGGATCGCGTCGGCGCCGATCTGGATTCCGAATGTGGCGGAGGAGCAGGCGGCGAGCAGGTCGAACGCGAATCCTTTGATTCCGAGCGCGGCCTGCACCTCAATGGCGATTTGCGGATAAAATCGCTGCGTTACCGAAGCTGCGACAATGACCCCGTCGATGTCGGCAGGGGTGCGTTGGGCAGCCTCTAGGGCGCCGCGCGCTGCGGCCAGAGCGATCTCCGCCATCAGTGACTGCGCGTCATTTGGCCGCTCCGGGATGCACGGCGACATGACCTCGGGGTCCAGCATGCCATTTCGGCTCACAACGTGGCGACGGCGGATGCCCGAGGCCTTAACGATGAATTCGTCGCTCGATTTCAAGATCGGTTGCAGGGTGCCGGACGCAATTTCGCGCGCATGCGCGGCGTTGTGTCGGCGGGCGAATTCGTTGAAGGAATCCACCAGCTCTTCGTTCGAGATCATGTCGGCAGGCACAAAAAGACCTGTGCCGCTGATGGCCGTTCTCGTCACGCCCTGCTATCCGGGAACTGCGGGCCGCAAGCTGTCGCAGCAGAGAGGTAAACGCAACCCTCCAGACCGGCGGAGGCAGGCGTTTCGGCCCGGGACGTGCCAATGAAGTGATCATGTGATGAATGATGACGCAGCCCTTGTGCTTTTTTCGGGCGGGCAGGATTCGACGACTTGCCTCGCCTGGGCTCTGGCACGCTTTGCGCGCGTCGAGACTGTAGGATTCGATTATGGCCAGCGGCACGCAACTGAACTCGTCGCACGGCGGCGAATCCTCTTACGTCTCAAATCCGAGTTTGCGAAGTGGCAAAATGCGCTTGGCGACGATCACTTGTTGCCGCTGGAGGTCTTGCCGGCAATCGGCGGAAGTGCATTGTTTGCGACGTCCGCTGGTCAAACTTTTGATACGTTGGCGAACGGACTGCCCGCCAGCTTTGTCCCCGGACGCAATATGCTTTTCCTTGCCGCGGCGGGGGCGCTCGCGTACCGCCGTGAAATTTGGAACCTTGTCGGCGGTATGTGTGAAACGGATTTTTCCGGTTATCCCGATTGCCGCGCGGAGACCATTGAGGCCGTTGGCCGCGCTCTCGACCTCGGGATGAACGCGCATTTCACCATTCACACGCCATTGATGCGCATTGATAAAGCCGCGACGTGGTCACTCGCCGAATCGCTTGGCGGCAGGCCACTCGTACAACTTGTCATCGAAGAAACCGTGAGTTGCTATGACGGCAATCGCGACCGGCAGCATCCATGGGGATACGGGTGCGGCAACTGTCCCGCGTGCCGATTGCGCGCGGCTGGTTACGCGCGGTACGTGAGCGCATGAACTATCAGGTCAAGGAGATTTATTATACGCTGCAGGGCGAGGGTGCGCGTACAGGGCGCGCCGCAGTGTTCCTCCGCTTTGCCGGATGCAATTTGTGGACCGGACTGGAAAAAGATCGCGGCCGTGCCGTCTGCACGTTCTGCGACACGGATTTCGTCGGAGTCGATGGTGTCAACGGCGGCCGGTTTGCGGGCGCCGGCGAACTGGCGTCCGCCGTTGCCTCATTCTGGCCCAAGGCACAGGAATCGAAACCCTACGTAGTGTGCACGGGCGGCGAGCCGCTCCTGCAACTGGATTCTGCATTGATCGATGCGCTTCACGCGCGGCGATTCGAAATCGCCATCGAAAGCAACGGCACGATTGAAGCGCCTGACGGAATCGACTGGATCTGTGTCAGCCCGAAGGCCGAGGCCGAGATTGTTCAGCGCCGTGGGGACGAATTGAAGCTTGTCTATCCGCAGCCGGACGCGCCGCCGGAGCGCTTCGCGTCTCTGGACTTCAAGCATTTCTTCCTGCAGCCGATGGACTCCCCGGATCGTGAGGCGAACACGCGCGCCGCTGCGGAGTATTGCCTTGCGCACCCTCGCTGGCGGCTCAGCCTGCAAACGCACAAGCTGATCGGACTCCCGTAACTCAAAATCTGGCCACGAGCATTCGCATGTCGGGACGTGGGCGATCTTCGAGCGGTACAGCAGATTTTCCGATATAAATGAAACCGGCTATGCGTTCATTGTCGGCGAGCCCGAGCTTTGCTCGCACGCACGGGTCGTAGGCGCACCATTCGGTAATCCAGTTTGCGACGTACCCCAGCGCATGCGCGGCAAGCACGAGCGTCATTCCGCAAGCGCCCGCCGAGAGCATCTGCTCCCACGTTGGAATCGGCAGTCCCTCGCGCACCCGGCTGACGATGCCGACAACTACCGGCGCACGCATAAACCGCTCGCGCTCGACGCGAAGTCGCTCATCGTCCGCCTCTGGATTCGCGGCACAGAAACATTCTGCGAGGACATCACCGAACCGGCTTCGACCATCGCCTTCAAACACGATGAAGCGCCACGGCACGAGTTTGCCGTGATCGGGTACGCGCGTTGCGGCCTCGAGGATGACGTCCAGTTCGGCGGCCGTGGGACCCGGTCCGGTCATCCGCTTGGCCGAGCCAGAACGGCGGCTGAGCAGCAAGCCAATGGGGCCTGCCTCGATCTCATTGAGTTGCGATGTCATGGAAGAGTATCCCTGTAACTATTTGTTATGCAATAAAGAACGCATATCTATGGTTCGCCATGGCCGCCAGCAACAGGCCCGGTTGGGGCCGCGGCGATCGTGGGGTAGGATCGTCCCAAGGAGCGAATCCATGTCAGAGCCCGCCGAGCGCATGGCGTTTTGCGATCCCATCTGGTCGGCCTTGCGGGCGCAAGCCGCCGAGCTGGCCGAGACGGAACCATCGATCGCGAGCCTCGCGCACGCCACGATCCTCAATCACGGGCAGTTGGAGGACGCACTTTCGTATCATTTGGCGCGGAAAATAGGCAGCGAAGAACTGAGCGCGATGCAGGTTCGTGAATTCTTCGACGACGCGCTCGTGGCCGACAACGGAATCGGCGAAGCGGCGCGCGCAGATCTTTCGGCGGTATTCGAGCGCGATCCCGCCTGTCACAGCTACATCCAGGCCTTTCTGTTTTTCAAAGGTTTTCATGCGCTGCAGTGTTACAGGATCGCGCACTGGTTGTGGCAAAACGGACGGACAACGCTCGCCTATTTCCTGCAGAGCCGCGTCTCGCAGCTATTCGCCGTCGATATTCATCCTGCGGCAAAAATCGGGCGCGGAATCATGATGGATCACGCCACCGGAATTGTCATCGGAGAAACGGCCGTCGTTGGCGATGATGTCTCCATGCTCCACGGCGTAACCCTTGGCGGTTCAGGCAAGGAGAAGGGCGACCGGCATCCCAAGATACGACGCGGCGTGCTGCTCTCCGCCGGTGCAAAGGTACTCGGCAATATCGAGGTCGGCGAATATTCGCGCGTCGGCGCGGGCAGTGTGGTACTGGCCTCGGTGCCGGCGCATTGCACCGTGGCCGGCGTGCCGGCCCGCGTGATCGGCTGCGCGGGTTCGGAACGCCCTTCGCAGACGATGGATCAGCACATTCCGCCGATCGAGAGCGAACCTTAACCGAGCGCCTTGATCTCCGCTGCGAGAGCCGCGGCATTCTCGGTTGACGTCGTCACAAGGCGCGCGCGACCGGATCGGTCGAACATGAACAGCGAGTCCGCGTGCATTACGTCGTACGCGCGGCCGGGTGCCGCGGGGGTGACCGCGTAGAGGACTCGATAGCGCCGCGCGAGCGCGGCGATGGCGTTGTCGCTTCCGCGGAGGCCATCGATTTGTCGGTCAAACGCGTTCACGTATTTCTTCAGAACCAGAATGGAGTCCCTTGCCGGGTCGACGGTCACGAACAGTACACGGACGTCCCTGGCATCAGGGCCAATACGCTTTAGCGCGACGGCGAGATTGGTGAGCGTCGTCGGACATTCGTCGGGGCAATGCGTGTATCCGAAGTAGAGCAGCACGACCTTGCCGCGATAGGACGCGGCGTTCACAGGCGCGCCATCATTCGCCCGCACCATCGAGAAGGAAAGTGGGGGCATCACGCCCGAGATATCGGTCGTGTCGGCTTCCGTGGCCCGGCCGCAGGCGGCAGCCGCGAGGCAAAGCGCAAGAAAAGGGCCGTACGCGAAACGGGGCAGGTGCATGCTGGGGCGTTAGCACAATCCGGCTGGCGGCGCGGTTCCCGTTGTGTAGGGCGCAGTGTGACCAAACGCCTCGCACTGTCGATATCCGACCCGCTATAAGGGCCCGCCGATGAGCACGTTTTCCGTTGCCGAAGCATCTTTTGCAAACCGCGATCGGGGTGCCTGGCTCGCCTATGGCGGGTTGCTCGGTGTCGGTGCATCCCTCTCGGTCGCGTGCCGTTTTTTCCCGGCCGATCTACCGTTCTGGATGCCGTGGGAATTTTCCTGGCCGGTATTTCTCGTCACCGCGCTCTCGCTCTACTGGTACATATCCGGGATTGTGCGGTTGCCGCGCGCGGCGCGCCCGTCGCTCTGGAGGCAAGGCGCGTTCTTCGCGGGCGTGATCGCGATTTACGCCGTGTTGCAGACGCGTGTGGATTATTACGCGCAGCACATGTTTTTCGTGCACCGTGCGCAGCATTTCGTGCTGCATCACATCGGCGCCTTTCTTGTAGCGATTGCGATGCCGGGGGAGGCGATCCTCGCCGGGACGCCGGATTTTCTTCGCCCGGTGGTATGCTCCAAGCCGGTCCGCCGGATCGTCGATGTCATTCAGCACCCAGCCGTCGCGCCGGTCTTGTTTGTGGGGCTGATCTATCTTTGGCTGATCCCGGCGTTCCACACCCGCGTCATGCTCGACCTTGACCTGTACAATGCGATGAACTGGAGCATGGCGATCGACGGAATTTTCTTCTGGTCCTTGATCCTCGATCACCGGCCCCGGCCTCCGGCCCGTCTTGGCTTCGGCATGCGTGCGCTGCTCGTTATAGCGGTCGAACCGCTGCAGATGGCGTTGGGGGCGGTTCTTTCTCTTTCGTCGACGGATTTCTATCCGGTCTATCGGATCTGCGGTCGGATCTGGGACATTCCGGCGCTCTCGGATCAGCATTATGGCGGTCTCATCATCTGGCTTCCGAGCACCATGACGAGTCTTGCCGGAATGATTTGCGTTCTTGTTTTCATGCGCCTCAGCGAGGAGCGGGCGGAAAGGGAAGCTCATGCTTAAGATTGCCGGACTATGTACGATCGCTGTCGGGTTTTGCATCGGGTCGGTCGCTCCAGCGAGTGCCGCGGGGATCGCGATATCCCATGGCTGGTTCCGGATGCTGCCGTCCGGCCAGCCCGCGGGGGGCTATTTCACTATGAAAAACAGCGGGACGAGGCCGGTTGACCTTGTTGCGGCACAAAGCGCCGCCTGCGGAATGCTGATGCTGCACCGGAGCGTCTCGAACAGCGGTACGAGCCGCATGGAAGACGTCAGGAGCGTGAGTATTCCTTCCGGTGGCACTTTTTCCTTCGCGCCGGGCGGATATCACCTCATGTGCATGGATCCCGGCGCCGCCATGGCTCCAGGAAAATCCGTACCGGTGACGCTCGTCTTCTCCGATGGCAGCAAAGTCAACGCCAACTTCGCCGTGAAAAACGCGGCTGGGGAATAAGCTGGGAGCTGCGGGTTGCGGATCAATACCCGATCGCCTGGCCGTCCTTGCGCATTTCGGATGCGCCCCAGTACACGTGGTTCTTCGCATCCCACATGATCGCCTGATAGCCGCCGAAGCCTCCCGTTCCCGGCACGATCTTGTAACCACGGCGCGTCAGTTCCGCCTTTACGGCGGGATCAATTCCCGTTTCCATTTCCACCGTTCCGACGCCCGTCGATGGTTCGCCGGTGGGTTCGGAGCCGCCGAAGTGCCGCCAACGCGCGGCATCGCCCGCTTCCTGCACATTCATGTTGAAATCGATGAGGTCGGTCAGGACCTGCACATGCCCCTGCGGTTGCATATCGCCGCCCATCAGGCCGAACGACAGAAACGGCTGGCCGTTCTTCATCACGAAACCCGGAATGATGGTGTGAAACGGACGCTTGCCGGGCGCATAGACATTCGCGGCCTTGGGATCGAGCGAATAAAGCTCGCCGCGGTCCTGGAACATGAAGCCGAGATGATCGGCCACGAGGCCCGATCCCATGCCGCGATAATTCGACTGGATCAGCGACACCATCATGCCGTCTTTGTCGGCGGTCGTCAGGTAGATCGTATCGCCTTCGTACAGTTTCGGGTCGCCCGGTCCGAAATTTGGATTGGCGTGCGAGAGGTCGATCAGCTTGCGACGCGCATCGGCATAGGAATCGGACAACAGCTCCTTCATCGGCACGTGCGCGAAAGCCGGATCGGCGTACCATTTGGCGAGATCTTCATAGACGAGCCGCTTGGTCTCGAGCATCGCCGTCAGGGTATCGGCCGACCCCACGCCCATTTTTTTGAGATCGAATCCCTTCAGGATTTGCAGCATCTGAAGCACGGCGGCGCCCTGGCCGTTCGGCGGCAGCTCGTACACGTCGTAGCCGCGGTAATTGACCGAAAGCGGCTCAACCCACTCGCCGTGATGCGTGGCGAAGTCTTCGTAGCGCAGATCGCCGCCGATGCGCCGGAAGTAGGCATCGATCGCGTGCGCGATGGCGCCTTTGTAAAAGACGTCGCGGCCCTCCTTGCCGATCAGCGAAAGCGTGTGCGCAAGGTCGGGGTTGCGGAAGATTTCGCCTTCGGCCGGCGTGTGGCCGTCGATGAGGTAGGTCGCGCGCGCGTTGTCGAATTCCTCGATCAGCGCGCGGTTTTTCTCGAAGGCGGCCATGCTGGCTTTCCAGTACTGCGCAATGAGCTGCGTCACCGGAAAGCCGTTGCTGGCGTACGCAATGGCCGGCGCGAGATCGTCCTTCATCGGCAAGCGGCCGAACTTCTCGTGAAGCGCGAACCAGGCATCGACGGTGCCGGGCACCGTCACGGGAAGCGAACCGAAAGGCGGGATGTGCGGCTTCGGTGTTTCGCCGGCCTTCGTCCACGCGGCGTGCACCTCCGCCGTCATCCTGGCCAGGTCGCGGCCCAGTGCCGCGCGTCCGGAGCCGTTATAGCCGTACAGTTTGTGGGATTTTGGATCCCACACGATCGCGAAGAGATCGCCGCCGATACCGTTCAACACCGGCTGCATCAAGCCGATTGCAGCGTTTGCGGCTATTGCCGCGTCCATCGCGCTGCCACCCTTTTTCAAAATATCGATGGCGATCTGCGAGGCAAGCGGCTGCTCGGTCGCCGCCATGCCGTGTTGTGCAAGCACGGGCGAGCGTGTTGCCCAGGGAACGCCCGAATAGCGGTCGCCCCGGCTGATCTGCGCGTCTGCTGCCGTTGCCGTCGCTAGAGTCATCGCCAGTGCTGCCGCTTTCCAGCCGGGCCTCATGAAACCTCCGGCATGCGAACGTGGCAGGAGGGCAAGCCGTTCTTTTCGAAGTAGCGCTGGTGATAGTCCTCGGCCGGCCAGAAAGCGGGCGCGGGCTCGATGGTGGTGACGATCGGGCGCTTGAAGCGGCCCGCCAGCGCCTCCTTTTTGGCGCGCGCGAGGCGTTCCTGTTCGGGAGAATGGGTGAAGATCACCGAACGATATTGTGTCCCCACATCGGGCCCCTGCCGGTTCAGCTGCGTGGGGTCATGGTTCTGGAAAAACACGTCGAGCAATCGGTCATACGAAACTTTCTCCGGATCAAACGTTACCTGCACAACTTCAGCATGTCCGGTGCGGTCGCTGCAAACGTCCCTGTAGGTGGGATTTTGCGTGTGTCCGCCCGCGTAGCCGGAAACGGCGTCAATTACGCCCGGCACCTCGCGAAAAAACGATTCTACGCCCCAGAAACATCCCGCCCCAAAGGTCGCCAGTTCCATATTGCTCTCCGTTGTGATTGGGCCTTCTTAACATAGTGCATGGTCGGCGAGTGGTGAACTTGACAGATTGCAGCCATTCCGCGTCATTCCGGCGGAACTGATACGAGTTGACGATGAAAGTGGTGATTATCGGCGCGGGCGTTGCCGGCCTTGGCATCGGCTGGCGGCTTGCGCAGCAGCGAATTGAAACGGTTATCCTCGAACGTGCGCAGCCGGGCCGTGGGGCAACATGGGCGTCCGCCGGCATGATCGCCGCGCCGCAGGCGTCCGGGAAGAGCCATCCGTCGGAGGCGCAGCTCGCAGACAGCGGCGCGGAACTCTGGCGCTCCTTTGCGGCCGAGGTGGAAGAGGCGAGCCGCCGCGGCATCGCTTACCTGGTCAATGGCGGCATGCTGCTCGCGCGCACGCCGGAGGAAACTGATCGGCTTCGCAGCATGGCGAAGTCGGGCATGGGCGAATTCCTATCGGCCGACAGTGCGCGAATCAAGGAACCGCGGCTCGCGGCGAGCGTCGATGCCGCGTTGTGGAATGCGGATCAGGGGAAAGTGGACAATCGCGCACTCGGTCGCGCGCTGGCGGCGGCGTTCGTCCGCGCCGGCGGGCATCTGCAGCTCAACGAGGCGGCCGTGCGCTTCGAATTCCAAGGGGACCGGATAGTGGGTGTGCGCACGCCGTTCGCGCTGCAGACGGCCGACGCCTTCGTACTTGCGGCCGGTGCGTGGAGCGCGCAGATCGAAGGCCTGCCGCCGGATGCGCGGCCGCCGGTCGTTCCCGTCAAAGGCGAAATGCTCGCGCTCGAACCGCCGTCCGGCGAAATCTTGCCGGGGCCGTCGATCGGTGGCGGCGAGATTTATCTCGTATCGCAACGCGAACGCCTGCTCGTCGGCGCAACGGTCGAGCGCGTGGGCTTCGATTCGGGTCTGACGGAAAAATCGTCCGAATGGCTGTGCGATCAGGCGTTCGCTCTGATCCCGTGTTTGCGCGATTGGGCGATCGCGGAGCACTGGGCGGGCCTGCGGCCGGGTTCGCCCGATGACCTTCCGATCATCGGCGAAACCGTTGTACCGAAGCTGTTTGTTGCGAGCGGTCAATACAGGAATGGCGTCCTGTACGCGCCCGCGATCGCGGACGCCGTCGCGGCAATGGTCACCGGCCAGCCGGTACCCGAATATTTCGCCGCGTTCGATCCGCGTCGGTTTCTCGCGCACGCCAACCCCGCAACCGAATATGCCGAATAGTGCGCGAGACATTCCCGTGATGAGCGACGATCGCGGCTTGCCCGGGAACAGCGAACCCGTGCCCGCCGCAACGATACTCTTGTTGCGAGACGGTGAAAGCGGGCTCGAAGTGTTCATGGTGCGGCGGCACCATGAAATCGAATTTGCCGCCGGCGCCCTGGTCTTTCCGGGTGGCAAGGCGGCGCCCGGTGATTTCGATCCCGGTATCAGCGATTTATCCGACAGCGTTCCGGCGTGGAGCGCCGGGCTGCGCGTCGTCGCCGTGGCCGCTATTCGCGAAGCGTTCGAGGAAGCGGGCGTGCTGATCGCCCGCGACCGGGACACCGGCGAGTTCGTGAGCGAAACGCGCCTTGCCGCGCTCGATGACTATCGCGAACGCATCGAGAAAGGAGAAACGTCTCTGCTCGCCATGCTGCGTGAGGAACGATTGCGGCTCGCCTGCGACGGGCTGGTTCATTTCGCGCACTGGGTCACGCCGAGACACTTGCCGCGGCGCTACGACACGCATTTCTTTCTCGTACGCGCGCCGCTCGGCCACGCCGGGCAGCATTGCGGCCGCGAGTCCGTGGATTCGCTCTGGGTGCGCCCGCAGGAGGCGATCGCCAGGCGGAAAGCGTGGCGGATCATGTTTCCGACACGGCTCAACCTGATGAAGCTCGCCGAGGCAAACACGGTGGAGGATGCACTCTTCCGCGCCCGCCGGGAGCCACCGGTGATGGTCGAGCCGTGGGTGGAGGAAACGCCGGACGGCAAACGCCTGCGCATCCGCGAAGACGCGGGCTATGCGCTCACCGACGTTCCCCTCAAGGACGGGTGAGGCAGGCGCGCAACGTTTCGTCATAAAGTGCACGGTTGTACCTTCCTCGCCGCATAACAGCGATCTTATCAGCGAACATCAGCGATCTGCGGCAAAAGCGCGCAAACGTCCGCGCGCGCGGCACGTTCCGGTTGTACGGAGCTTTCGGTGACCGGAGCGCGACCGTTCCGCATCCAGACCGCGAACGATCACAACAAAAAACCCGCCGTCGAAGGACGCCGGGCGCACGAACGAGTATCGCAAAATCTGTAGCAGGTTTGATCAAAACTGTCCAGCGATACGATCCGCGGTAGTGGGGTCAGTTTGAATTTTGAATGGGCCTGCAGCGACCAAGTTCGCCTTAGCCACCGCGGTTGCAGGATTTTGCTGCGTTTGAAGCGACGGTTTCCTTCCGGTGGCACGCAATGGGCCAAGTGACCGTTTTGCCGCCATCAGAAACTTGTGTGTCTGGTCGGTCGTATCCCAGAGGACAAAACCTCATCGCTTCCTGATTCAGTTCGTGCGTCGGATCATCCCCCTTTTTTAGATCGGTCGCATAGACAGCATGCGGGACCTCTTCACAAGCGGATATGATAATGCCCATTCGATAGGCTGGGGCCTCGGTAGCGGCGGCACTTAATATGAGCGCCGCTCCCAGTGTTGTCCAAAAATTCATTTCTGGTTTTCCTGTTCCCACGCTGCGAGGACCTTTACCATATCGGCCATTTCCCAAAGTTTGGTTAGGACGGCAAAGAAACATGCGCCGGCCGTCTTCCATCGCGCAAGACCATGCACATGCTGGCCCACCCACGTGGCTCACACGCGCCTGCGTTCAGATAGTCGGGCCAACACCATGCGCGCCCAATCTTTGCGCCCAGGTTTTCGGCGTAGCCATGTAATTGTTGGAATTGGTCCATCGGAAGATTCCGAGATCGTAGCCGTAGGAGACGGTAACGCCGAGATTCTGCTCGCCCAGGATTGAGGGGCTTGCTCGAAGGACCGCATCTGCAATCTCATCCCGTGTGGCTTCGAGAGAACGCGGCACGCCGCGTAAGCGGACATTGATCACCAGCGCCGTGCGCGTCATTGAGGAGGAGTAAAAAGTGCTGATTCGGGCCTGCGTGTATTCAACGCCGGGGCGGGAGTTCACCACCTGTACCAATGCGGTGAGTTGATTCAGCGTGCGTGTCTGCGAGGACCACAAAAATTTCAAGGCCGTGACGGACAACAGAAGAATGAGCAAACCGCAGCCACCGGCAATGGCAAGGTGTGCCCTCCAAAACCGTCGTTCAACGGGTCGATGGACGCTCTCTCGCGTTACGACGAACGTCGCAGCAATGAGATCGTGGAGAGATTGCCGTGTGCGCCGGTTGAAGAGGTACAGATAGATTATGAGGCCAATCCCGCCAAAAACGATCACAGCGTCAAAAAACCCTACGACGATACCCAATGGCTGTGTCGGTGCGAGACCCGGAAAGAAAACACCGTTCAGATAGTACGGCGTCCAAAAAACGGCTGTTCGCAGAAGCGAACGCATCGGCGAAACGGGATTGCCCTCTCGATCCACAACGCACAGGCCCAACAACCGCTTTCCAGGGGTTGCGCCCCCGCCGAGCCTGCTGTTGAGCAGCCCGTAATACAGCAGCGTAATCACCGCTCCGATCAACCGGCCGCCCTGTCCGAATGCAGCGACCTGGCGGAACGCGAGAACACCGATGACAATGCCCACACAAGCGAGCAATGCCATGTCGATGAGGAGTGCAAAAATTCGCCGCCAGAATCCCGCGATTTGTGCCGGCTCTGGCATGGTTTCGCCGCCCGCCGGTGCGGGTTTAACGTTGGTTGACATGTGTCGCCCCTTCCGTCGCAAACCCTATCCGAATCTGCCGCTCTCGGAAAAGGGCGGAAAGCAGGCGCAAGATGGCGCTGCGCCGTCCCACCCCACGCGAGGCGGTTGGCATCCCGAGGCCAGTCATCCCGAGCGCGCAACCGGTTTACACTGCTTGGAGACGGCGGTTTCCCCGAACCTCGCGTGGCCTGGACGACTTCACCGAACGCCGAGAGCACGGCTTCGGAACGCTCCATGAAAATGAAATGGCTGGTACCATCTACAATCCGGCCGCTGACCGCGCGTGCAGTCGTGTGCAGGTTCAATGTGCGCCGCGATCCACGCCGAATACAGCGCATCGGCGCTGACCCCCTTCGGCCGGTTTGCCGTGAAATGAGCCTCATCCGAGGACAAGACGATCAGGGGAATGGAGCCGAGTTTGGAACGTGTCTGATATGGTGAAGGTGCGGGTTGAATGGGAACACAATGATGACGGGGCAGCAGATCAGAGCGATATGCTTCTTGTCATCGATAGCAACATGCGCTGCTTCGTGCGAGCACACCACTTCGCAGCAAGACATGGAGGCCAAATGCGGCGGGGAGCCGGGATTTAATCTTGTGAAGCATCCAGACGATGCAGTCCGAATCGCATGGGCAATGCTCGCGGCCGCCAAACCCAGGGAGGCGCGCTTGGTGAGCGAGCCTGAATGGGCGAGATCGTTCACGGCCACATTGCGCGGAGACATCTGGGAAGTGGCTGAAAATCCGGCCCCGCCCCGCACGTACAGCACTTTTGTGCTCAGGGTCTGCGCCAACGATGGCCGCTTCCTGGGCGCGGAGATTTCCGATTAGACTTCAAACTGGACACCACCAATAACGGGTTCAGTGGTCCGGCTTGGCGGCCCGCTGACAGGTTGACGATCAGCACACGGAGCAATCCATCAACAGGCGGGCTTGCCCACACCCCTGTGGATATGTGGACGACAATGGCCGGAACGAAGCCGAAGCCGCTTTCCCCTGCCGGAGATCGCCGCCTGGAGGGGTGGGGGTGGATTGTGCGCATCATTTCCCTTGCGCACACCCCCGCAGCGCCCAAAGTGC
>Ga0209579_10000847_pt1 | contig 27391 bp, 24 predicted proteins | sample Coa_R1_2_FD_187152 | JGI IMG/M metagenome (GOLD analysis project Ga0209579, IMG submission 187152) | Surface soil microbial communities from Centralia Pennsylvania, which are recovering from an underground coalmine fire - Coalmine... | ecosystem: Environmental > Terrestrial > Soil >... | reverse complement strand
CCCCCCCCCCTCGCCCGCTGGCGGCATTGCCTGCTACAAGCGCGGGTCGCCGCCGAGGAGCCTATCGCGATGGAGATTGCCGCGCCGTTCGAACGCTTCCAGGGCGAGGTGCTGCCCGAGTGGATCGACCACAACGGGCATATGAACCTCGCCTACTACACCGTGCTGTTCGACCGCGCGACCGACCTCCTGTTCGAGGAATTGGGGCTCGGGCTCGATTACCGCCGCCAGAGCGACCTCGGCACCTTCGTCGCCGAAACCCATAACCTCTACGAGCGCGAGCTCCTGGTCGGCGCGCGGGTGCGGGTCGCGACGCAGATCCTCGGGGCGGACGACAAGCGCCTGCACCTGGCGCACGAGATGTTCGCGCTCGATGGCGGTCATCGCGCCGCGACCCAGGAATTGATGTTTCTCCACGTCGATTTGAGGGCGCGCCGGGTGAGCCCCTTTCCGCCCAATCTGCGCGCCCGCGTCGCCCGCTGGGCCGGGGCCCACGCGCGGCTGCCGCGGCCCGACTGGGCCGGCCGGCGGCTCTCCCTCGCCGGCCGGTAGTGTCCCCACCCACATCCGTCATCTCGGCGCAGGCCGGGACCCATCGTTCAGCCGTCGCGATGGTTGAAGCATGGGTCCCGGCCTTCGCCGGAATGGGCGAAGAGGAGGTTGATTGATCGCTAGGGCGCGGCGGGCGTGGCGAGGTAGATGCCGAGAAAGGTCAGGGCGGTGCCGGCGCCCATCAGGGCGAACGCGAGGCGCGCGCGGACCCGGCCCTGGCGGCCGAGCGAGAGGCCGGCGCCCATGACGAGGAAGCCCGCCACCGTCACCACGTTCAATCCGAAGACAAATTCCTTGGTGAGCTCGGCCGCTGCTACTTCTCCTCGAGGATCCACACGCCGTTCCAATTTTCCGGCGGCGGGTTGTCGGCGTAATAGCGGCAGCGGTCGATGAACATCTGCGACGGGCGGTCGCTCGGCGCCACGTCGAGCGCCGCGGCGAAATGCCGGATCGCGCTCGTCCAGTCGCGCTGCTGGTAGCAGCCGAGCCCGGCCTCGTAGGCGCCGATCATCGCCGCCAGCTTGGGGAAATGCTCGGCGTCGTAGTGCTCGACGGACTCGTAGGCGAGGGTCGGCTGCTGCTTGCCCTTGACCTGCACCAGGTCGAGCTTGCGCAGGATCGCGTGCGCGCGCAGCCGCTCGACGGTCGAAGCGGAGAGCAGCACGCTCGACCCGTAATGCTTGTTGGCGCTTTCGAGGCGGGCGGCGAGGTTTACGTTGTCGCCGATCACGGTGTATTCGAGGCGCCGGCGCGAGCCGAGCGAGCCGGCGAGAACCTCGCCGGTGGCGATGCCGATGCCGATCTCGATGGCTTCGAGCCCGCGCTCGCCGCGCTCCAGATTGAAGCGGCCGAGCTCGCGCATCATCTCGGTCGCGACGGTCAGCGCGTTGTCGGCGTCGGTGGCGTCGCTGACCGCGGTGCCGAATACCGCCATGATCGCGTCGCCGATATACTTGTCCAGCATGCCGCCGTGCTGGAACACCACCTCGACCATCGCGGTGAAGTAGGCGTTGAGCATCGCCACCGTGTCGCGCGGGCTCATCGCCTCGGCCAGCGTCGTGAAGCGCCTTATGTCGGAGAAGAGGACGGTGGCGACGTGCGAGTGGCCCTCGAGAAAATCGTGGCCGCTGGCGAGCAGCTTGTCGACGACCTCCTTGGCGACATAGCGCGCCATCGTGTTGCGCACGCGCTTTTCGCGGGTGATGTCTTCGAGGACCAGCATGCAGCCGAGCCGCTTGTTGCGGGCCTCGAACAGCGGCGCCGCGGTCAGGTTGACCGCGGCGGTGGTGCCGTCGGCCCGCTCGAAATCGGTGTCGGCGTGGTAGTCGCTGGCGCCCATCGCGGTGACGTAGTCGAGGCTGCGGGTGATCCACGGGTTGCGGTTGCCGAAGACCTGCGACGCCGGCCGGCTGAGCACCTGCTCGGCGGCGATCCCGAGGATGCGCTCGCCGGCTTCGTTGATCTTGACGATGTTGAGGTGCTGGTCGAGCGTCACGACGCCGTTCGACAGCGATTTCAGGATGCTTTCGTTGTAGTTTTTCAGCGCCAGCACATCGGAAAACAGCTGCGCGTTCTGGATCGCGATCGCGATCTGGGCGCAGAACGCCTTGGCGCGGCGGATGTCGATCGGGGTGAAGTCGCCGTCGCGCTTGTTCAGCACCTGGACGACGCCGAGGCGCTCGCCGGTCCGGTCGCTGATCGGCACCGCCAGGATGTTGCGCGTGCGAAAGCCCGAGGCGCGGTCGACCGCGCGGTTGAAGCGCGCGTCGGCGTAGGCGTCGGGCACCACCAACAGTTCGCCGCTGCTGAAGGCGGCGCCGGCGATCCCGGCCCGCGCCGGGATGCGGATTTCGGTCTGGCCGGCGCCCTCGGCGACTTGCGACCACAATTGCCCGGTCGCCGTATCGAACAGAAAGAGCGTCGAGCGCTCGGCGTTGAGCAATTGGGTCGCCGCCGCCATGATCCGCGAAAAGAGGACCTCGATGCGCAATTCGGTCGAGATCGCCTCGGCGATCGTTAAAAGCTCGATCTCCTCGCGCTGCGCCCGCTCCAGCCGCTCGACCAGCAGCGCCTGCTCGAGCGCGCTCGCGGCGTGCCGGTTGATCGCCTCGGCGAGGCTGAGATCGTCGGCGCCGAAATCGCCGGCGCGCTTGTTGAGGATCTGGGTGACGCCGATGACCCGCGCCTCGCGATTGCGCAGCGGCACGCACAGAACGTTGCGGGTGCGGTAGCCGGTGCGCCGGTCGATCTCGGGGTTGAAGCGGCAATCCTGGTAGGCGTCGGGGATGATCTCGGCGATGCCGGCGCTGAACACCGCGCCGGCGATGCCGGCGGTCGCGGGAATGCGGATTTCCGCGATGCCCTCGCCGCGCAGCACGCGCGAAAACAATTCGCCGCTGTCGTGGTCATGGAGAAAGAGCGTGGCGCGCTCGGCCTCCAGCGCCTCGGCGATCAGGTCGATGAGGCGCGGCAGCTGGTGGTCGAGCGACAATTCCTGCGTCACCGTGTCGGCGACTTCGGCCAGGACCCGCAACCGGCGCATCTCGCCGATCAGCTGCTCGCGCGTCGCCGGTTCGCCGGCCGGCAATCCCCCCGGGGGCAATCCAGCCGCCGCCACACCCGCGGGCGGCAGCTCCGCGGTGAGCGATCCGGCGGGTTCGGCGGGCGGCCGCCCTGGCATCGTCAATGCACCTCTGATGACCAGTTGTTCAACGCAGCGTTGCGCACCATGATTCCGAGTAACCAGTGGGCACTTTGTCACAGCACATTCGGCGCGACAAGCCGCGCGCGCGGCGTTCTTTTCTTTAGGGCCCCGTTGCTCTTAAATGATCGGCGATGGACCGGCGGCTTTTTCTCGCCCTGGCGGGCGGATTGCTCACAACCCCCTGGTCGGCGCGGGCCGCACCGCTGCCGCCGCCATTGCGCTCGCTGCGCCTCGTCAATCCCCATACTGGCGAAACCTTTGCCGGGACCTACCGCGACGAGCACGGGCCGATCGCGACTGCGATGGAAGATTTGTCGCATTTCCTGCGCGATTTTCACTCGGGCAAGGAGCTCGCCTACGACGTCGCGGCGATCGATTTCCTCGCGGCGGTGACGGACGCGGTCGGCGCCAGCCGCGCCACCGTGCTGTCGGCCTACCGCACGGTCGACACCAACCGGATGCTGGCGCGCACCACCTTCGGCGTCGCCGACAATAGCCAGCACCTTTACGGCCGCGCGATCGATGTCCGCTTCGACACGCGGCTCGAAGAGGCGATGCAGGCGGCGCGCGCGATGCGGCGCGGCGGCGTCGGCTGGTATCCGCGCTCGGGCTTCATCCACCTCGACAGCGGCCCGGTGCGCAACTGGACGCTCGACGGGCAGGGTTACGACGGGCTGCTCTCCCGCCTGCGCGAGCTGATCGCGCATAGCGGGCTTCCGAGCAACCTGCTGGCGGTGCGCGCCCACCGGCCGCTCGACGTGCGCCAGCGCCTGACGCTCGGCCGGATGATCGCCAAGGCGGAATTTCTCGCCCGCCATCATTGAGCGGCGGCGCCGTTGAGCGGCGGCCTACTCGCCGCGCCACGCCCGCATGCCGCCCTGCAGCACCGCGACCTGGCGCACCCCGGCGGCTTCCAGCGCCGCGGCCGCCTGCGAGGAGCGCTTGTCGGTCAAACACACCAGCACGATCGGCAGCGCGGTTTGCGCCAATTGGGCGGTGCGTTCGGCGAGCGCCGCCAGCGGCACGTTGATCGCGCCCGGGATATGGCCGAGCGGCCCGTCGAATTCGTCCTGGCCGCGGACGTCGATGATCAATTGCACCTGGCCGCTGTCGAGCCGGCGCCGCAACTCGCCGACTTGCAGCCAGGCGGGGCCGCCTGCCGGCCGCCGCAAGCGGCGCAACAGCCGCTCCAGCATCGCGATCACGCCGGGCGGCGCTCGCTGCGCTCGGCGAAGCGCGCCTCGATCGCGTCCCAGATCAACGGCGCGATCTCGATGCCGTCGAGCCGCGCGATTTCCTGGATGCCGGTCGGCGAGGTCACGTTGATCTCGGTCATCCAGTCGCCGATCACGTCGATCCCGACAAAGACCAGCCCCTGCTGGCGCAAGGTCGGGCCGATCGCGGCGCAGATCTCGCGCTCGCGGGGGGTGAGCTGGGTCTGCTGGGCGCGGCCGCCAACATGCAGATTGGCGCGCGCCTCGCCCTCGGGCGGCACCCGGTTGACCGCGCCGACCGCCTCGCCCTCGACGAGGATGATGCGCTTGTCGCCCTGGCGCACCTCGGGCAGATAGCGCTGCACCATCACCGGCTCGCGATAGACCGCGGCATACATTTCGAGCAGCGCATTGAGGTTTTCGTCGCCGGGCCGCAGATGAAAGACGCCGGCGCCGCCGTTGCCGAACAGCGGTTTCACGATGATGTCGCCGTGCTCCTGCCAGAAGGCGCGGATCTCGTCGGGATCGAGCGACAATAGCGTCGGCGGCATCAATTCGCGGAAGCGCAGGACAAAGAGCTTCTCTGGCGCGTTGCGCACCGCGGCCGGGTCGTTGACGACCAGCGGGCCGTCCTCGGGCAGCAGCTCCAGGAGATGCGTCGCGGTGATGTAGGCCATGTCGAACGGCGGGTCCTGGCGCATCAGCACGATGTCGAAGCCGGCGAGGTCGAGCGCTTCGACGGCGCCGAACCGGTGGTGGTTGCCGTGCCGGCGAAAGACCTCGAGCGGCCGGCCGCGCGCCACCAGCCTGCCGTCGCGCAAGCTCAGCGCCTGCGGCAGGTAATGGTAGAGCGCATGGCCGCGGGCCTGCGCCTCCAACGCCAGCGCGAAGGTCGAATCGGCGTCAATGTTGATCGTGTCGATCGGATCCATCTGGATCGCGACGGCGAGACCCATGCTCCCTCCTGCGCCCGGCGATAACGCGGGTTGTCAGGGACGGATGGTGATCGTGCTGCCCGGCCCGAGCAAGCCCAATACGCGCGCCAGCACGTCAAGAGGAAGTGCGATGCAGCCGGCGGTCGGCGCCAGATCGGGGGCCGCGACGTGGAGGAAGATCGCGCTGCCGCGCCCCGCTACCGGCGGGTCGCTGTTGTAGCCGATCTCGACCAGCAGATCGTAGAGCCGGTCTTCCCGCCACAGCCTCTCGTGATGCGCCGGGTAGGGCAGCGTGACGAGGCGGTTGTACTGCGGGTCGGCGGGGTCGTCGACCCAGCCGTCGGCCGGGCGCAACGCGCGCGTCGGCAGACCGCTCGGCGGCGGCGCGAGGCGATCGGGGCGATAGAAGGCGCGCAGCAGCGCGAAGCTGCCGAAGGGGCTCGCGCCGTCGCCCTCGCGCTTGTCGAGGCGCACCCCGCCGCGGCCGCAGGCGGCCGGCGCGGCGCCGCCGGGCCATGTCAGCCGGCCGGCCGCATAGCTCAGATCGGCGAAGCGCGACGAGGTCGAGCGAGGCACCGGGCGATGCTAGCGCGGTTTCGCGCCCCGCGTCAGGATGGCGCGCGCGGCATGATCCGTTCGAGCGCCTCGATCAGTTCGCTCGGCCGCACCGGCTTCAACAGAAAATCGTAGCGCCCGAGCTGCTCTCTCGGCAATTCGAAGGCGTAGCCGGTGAGGATCAGCGTCTTGATGCCGCTCGCCGCGGCCTTCTCCGCCACCGCCATGCCGGTGCCGTCTTCGAGCCTGCCGTCGGCCAGCACCAGATCGTAGGCCGCCTCCTCCAGATTGAGGCAGGCGGCGGCGACGGTGGCGGTGGCATCGACCGCGTAGCCTCGGTCAAGCAGCACATGCTCGAGCAACAGGCGCAGGTCCGGGTCGTCCTCGACCAAAAGGATGCGGTTCATCCCGGCGCGCCGCCCGGATTTGCCTCAAAATTCATGATTCCCCCCGTTGTCATCGCAGCGGCAACGCCCTCCAACGCGGCTTGGCAGCGGCGGTTCCACAGTGCTACCGAGCGGCGGCGGTTATTAATCGGCCCGATGCAGAGGCGCCACGCGCGCTGTCGCCGCCAGTCCCCGGGATGAAGCCATGCAGAGCAGCTTTCTCGCGCATCACCGCGACTGGTCCTGAGCCGGAAGGCGCGCGGCGGCCCGGCGCACGGTCTCGCGCCACAGGATGTAGAGCCCGGAGGCGACGACCAGCGCCGAGCCGAGGGCAAGGCCGGGGCCCGGCACGTCGCCCCAGATCGCAAAGCCGAGGATCGTCGCCCACAAGAGCGAGAGGTAGTTGAACGGCACCACCGCCGAGGGCGGCGCCAGCGACAATGAGCGGGTCCACCAGTATTGCGCGACGCCGTTGCCGACCCCGGCGACCGCGAGGCCGAGGAGGTCGCTCCAGGCCGGCCGGGCAAAGCCGAACGGCAGCAGGAAGAGCGTGCACAGCGTGATGACGCTCATCTGGTAGAGCGTCAGGGTTTCGGTGGATTCGGTGGCGCTCATGCGGCGGATCGCGATCGCCACGCTCGAGATCAGGAGCGCGTTGGCGAGCGCGAAAAAGGCGCCGACCGTCAGCGTCCCGGCGCCCGGATGCGTCACCACCAGGACGCCGGCGAAGCCGATGACCAGCGCCGACCAGCGGTGGAGGCCGACTTTTTCCTTCAATATCAGGATCGACAGGAGCGTCGTGAAGAGCGGCGCCGAAAAGCTGATCGCCACCGCCGACCCCAGGGACAGCGTGCTGAACGCCAGGAACATGCAGGTCATCGAGCCGAATTGCGACACGCCGCGCTGCAGGTGCGCGAAATAGCGCCGGGTGCGCAGGACCCCCCAGCCGGTGCGCGGCAAAATCATCAGGCACACCGTGCCCCAGGCGAAGAGCGAGCGGAAGAACGCGACCTCGCCGACCGGGTAGAGCGCGATCTCCCATTTGACGATCGCGTTGACCCCGGCGAACACCACGGTCGAGCCGACCATGTAGAGAATGCCGCGCGGCACCTGGTTGCGCCGCGCGGCCTGCGGGTCGGCGGCCGTCATCGCGCTGGCATGCGGGCAATCGAGGGGCGTCGACGCCCAATCGGGTCGCTGTCCATCAGCCCTCGGCCAAACCGCTCGTTGGTGCCCGGGCTTGTCCCGGGCATCCACGCGGTTCGGGCGGACGCTGCGGTATCACCCTGCGGCGTGGATGGCCGGAACAAGTCCGGCCACGAACGTCGAATTTTTCGTCATCGCGGCATCGATTTTGATCAACTGTCCAGCACGAGGATCACAAGAGTTGGTCGTATAAATCCGCCCAGGACGGATTTTGATCGAGGATGAGGCGCACCTTCCAGGCGCGCGACCAGTGTTTCATATTCCGTTCACGCTGGCGCGCGGCGCGGATGTCGTCGTGCGCTTCGACATAAACGAGCCGCTTCAACGCGTAGCGCTTGGTGAACCCATCGGCGACGCCGGATCTATGCTCCCACGCCCGCCGCGGTAAATTATCGGTCACCCCCAGATAGAGCGTGCCGTTCGGCCGATTGGTCGTCATGTAAACCCAGCCGGCTGCCATCGGCTAGCGGCGGCCGAACAGCCGTTCGATGTCGCTGAGCGCCAGCATGACGTAGGTCGGGCGGCCGTGGTTGCACTGGCCGCTGTTGGGCGTGCGCTCCATCTGGCGCAGCAGCGCGTCCATCTCGGGCGCGGTCAGGCGGCGGCCGGCGCGCACGCTCGAATGGCAGGCGAGCGTGCCGCAGACGCTCTCGATCCGCTCTTTGAGGGCGAGCGCGTCGCCCCATTCGGCGAGTTCGTCGGCGAGGTCGCGCACCAGGGCCTTGACGTCGAGCCCGGGGACCAGCGCCGGCACCTCGCGCACGATCACCGCGCCGCTGCCGAAAGCTTCGAGGACGAGGCCGAATTCTGCGAGTTCGCCGGCGCGCGCCGCCAGCCGCAGCGCGAGCCCCGGGTCGAGCTCGACGATCTCGGGCAAGAGCAGCGTCTGGCGCGCGACGCCGTGGCGCGCCAAGGCCTCCTTCATGCGCTCGTAAACCAGGCGCTCGTGCGCCGCGTGCTGGTCAACGAGGACGATGCCGCTCGCGGTCTCGGCCAGGATGTAGGTGCCGTGCAGCTGGGCCCGGGCGGCGCCCAGCACTGCATCCTCAGGCAGCGCATCCTCCGGCAGGTCTTCTGCCGTCGGCGCGAGGAAGGCGTTGCCGGCTTCGGCGAGGGCGCGCGGCGGCAGCGGCGGCGGAAACGCGAAACGCCGCATCGCGCCGCCGGGCGCGCCGCCCGCACCGCCATCCGGCGCCCGGAACGCCGCCAGCGCGCCGGCGCTGACCGTCGTCGAGGCGCGTTGCCCGGCCGCTTCGAGCGCGTGGCGCAGCGCGCCGACGATGAGCCCGCGCACCAGCCCGGCGTCGCGAAAGCGGATCTCGGCCTTGGCCGGATGCACGTTGACGTCGATCTCGGCGGGCGGCCCGTCGAGAAACAGCGCGACGACCGGGTGGCGGTCGCGCGCCAGGACGTCCTGGTAGGCCCCGCGCACCGCGCCGACCAGCAGCTTGTCGCGCACGGGCCGGCCGTTGACGACGAGGTACTGGTCGCGCGGCAGGCCGCGGTTGAGGGTCGGCAGGCCGATCAGGCCGGAGAGCGCGAAGCCGTCGCGCGAAGCCGCCACCGGCACCGAATTCTCGGCGAAGTCGCGCCCCAGGAGAGCAGCGAGCCGCGCCTCGCGCGTTAGGGCGGCCGGCAGGCGCAGCAGTACGCGCTCCTCGTCGCCCAACACCGTGAAGGCGATCCCCGGACACGCCATCGCGAGGCGCTTCACCGCGTCCAGCGCCTGGCCCTGCTCGCTGCGCGGGGTCTTCAAGAATTTGAGGCGCGCCGGGGTGGCGAAAAAGAGGTCGCGGACCTCGACCCGGGTGCCCGGCGGGTGCGCCGCCGGGATCGGTGCGCGCTTCAGGCCGCCCTCGACCGCGATCTCCCAGGCGCTCTCGGCGCCCTCGGCGCCAACACGCGGGCGCGAGACGATCCTGAGGCGGCTGACCGCGCCGATCGACGGCAGGGCTTCGCCGCGAAAGCCCAGCGCCTTGATCTCCAGCAGGTCGTCGTCGGGCAGCTTCGAGGTGCAGTGGCGTTCGACCGCGAGCTCCAATTCGTCGCGGCTCATGCCGCCGCCGTCGTCCGCCACCGCGATCAGCGACTGGCCGCCGTCGCGCAGCACGATTTCGATGCGCCCGGCGCCGGCGTCGATCGCGTTCTCGACCAATTCCTTCAGCGCCGCCGCCGGCCGCTCGATGACTTCCCCGGCGGCGATGCGGTTGACGACGACAGGCGGCAGCTGGCGGATTTTCATGCCGCCCGAGTTTAGCGGATCGCGCGCCGCAACACGAGATCGCGATCGGCCGCGAGGCCAGCCATGCCCCAGCCGGCGCACCCCTGCCGCGGCAGCCGCCGCCGCGCCGCTTCCCGAGTCGGCACGGCCCCTCAGCCAGCCGCGATCGCAACGCTCGGCATCGGCCGGTCCGTGAACCGATCACCCCGCTTAATGCGGTTTCGAAGCGGTGAGCAGGTAGTGCGAATACCAAAGGCTCTTAATGAGGATCGGATGCTCAACAGACGCGCCCGCCTCGAACAACTCGCTTGCGACAATTGCAGGCCGCGTTGCATGTACCCATTCTCGGTTCAACACCAAGTCATGCGCCAGGTTGCATGTCGCCCGAATCCTGTGATCGCCGTTAATGTCCAAAAGAACAAGCTTTGCGCCCGGATCAATCGTCTCATAAATCCGATGGAGAAAGCCTCTCTGATCGGCGGGAGCGATGTGATGCAGGACGTCAATCACTGTGATTACATCGTAGCCTCCGAGATCAGGGAATTCGTTCGCACCGAGGCAACGAACTGCCATATTCGGAGTCCGCCGAGCCACTTGATTGGCAAAACCTATCGAGCATGCCGAAACATCGTATCCATGTGCAACCGCAGCTTGTCGCAAACGGACAGCGAGGAACAAGAACGAGCCACTTCCACAACCAATATCGAATAGCCGCGCACCAGCCGGAATTTCATTCAGCACGACATGCAGTGGACAGACAAGTGGTCGAAACCAGATCTTTAAGGCTGCTAGACCATTTATCTCCTGTGCAGCCTCCCGCAGCTGGCGTAATAGCATGATCTTGTTCGTCACAGTAGACGCATCCCAAGAGTTAAGGTCATCCGAAGGAAGTACCGCTCGCAAGGATGATAATTGCAGCCGCCGTTGCGGATGCGATCCAAGACACCCAGTCGCGGGCTGCGTAGAGGATCGGGTCGTCGAGCATGTCCCCGCGCGCCGTTGAGAGCCACAGGCGCAACTGCCAAAAGAGGATCAGTGGTACCAATACCCAGAGCACGGTCGGCGAACGATAGCGCGCTGCTACCTCGGGGCTCTGCACGAACAGCGCAAGCAGAACGCATGAGGCAAAGCTTGAACCGATCCCCATTATTGTTAGCACGATGAGATCCTGCGTCAAATAACCACGGCGGCTCATCTTCTGCGACTCTCGCTGAGCGGCGGAAAGTTCTGAAACGCGTTTGACGAACGCCAAGCCAAGGAAAAGAAACGCCGAGAATCCAAGCAGCCATAACGACAGGTGGAAGCCCGTTATCAGCCCGCCGGCGAACAGCCGAATAAGGTAGAGGAACGTCAAACAGAACACGTCAGCAAGCGGGAACTCCTTCACGCAAAAGGTGTACGCAAGCGAGACCACGACATAAGCGGCAAGCGGCGACAGCACTGCCCCTTCCCAAGCGATCATGAAGCCGGTCGCAATAAGTAGAGGGACGAGCACAAACCCGTATAGGATCGGTACCTTGCCGCTGGCGAAAGCACGGCGACGCTTTCGCAGGTGGCGGCGGTCTGCGGCCAGATCTGTGAGGTCATTTAGGACGTAAATGCCCGAGGCCGTGAGGCTGAAGGCAACAAAGACAACGAGCGCCGCCAACCAAGCCGTTCCGTCATACAGCTGATTGGCGGTGAGGATGGGTACGAAGACCAAGAGATTTTTCGCCCATTGGTAAGGTCGCAACGCATTAATCATGCTGCGAAAAGTTCCCCGTCGTCGGGGAATTTGTACCTCTACGATGTAATCAGACGCGATCCGCCGCTCTAATTCTTTGGACGCGTTTGCGATGCCCACAGTCTCGGCGGCCTTCCAAACCGCTATGTCGCTCTCATCGTTCCCCAAATAGGAGAAGCGGCCGAGTTCCTCATTCAGCAGCGAAGCTTTCTGTGACCCTTTGAGATTAACTCTAGAGTCGGTCGCAAATACGATATTAAATAAACCAAGATGATCCGCTACATCCTGTGCCTGCGAGCGGGTTGAGGCAGTTGTTAGAATTAGAGTCCGCCCATCTTTCTTTTCACTGTGAAGATAATCAAGCACGCGCTCGTCGTATGGCAGCAGCGTCGGGTCAAAAACGGCCCTATCGGCAATTTTTTTCTTGAGATGAGCGCGCCCTTTCAACCACCAAAATGGAATAGCGAACAAAAGCCAGGGGCTGGTCACGATCATTGAAGCAAAGTTCTCGTGCATAAGATCTGTGTGGATCAGAGTGCCATCTAAATCAACGCACAAGGGGGATGTAGTCTTTGATCGAACAACTTGTTCTGTCATTTTGAGCTAGCTCTATATAACTCAATGTTTCATCATAATTTTGTTACTTTGTAACCTGTTACTTAAGTGCTAAATATGGAGGTGCTATTCCAACCGGACGCCATCAAGATAAACGACGACGGCTGGGCGCATATGTTCTCAACACGCTACACCGACGCCAATTAACACCCCGTTGGCATGGCCTGCATCCGTGGTCGGCCGCATAGCAAAGGCGCGGCGGACCAACGCAGCGAATGCCAGCCACAGCACGAGCGCCCCGACCGGCAACCCGCCGAAGCGGAAAAACAGGTACATCAGGAGCGGCAATGTCAACAGCGCCAGAACGGTCAGGCGCTCCCACGGCAAAAAGCCGTCCCGCATCCCCTCACGCCCCAGCCAAGCCGCGGCGAAGATAAGGATCACCGTGTCATAATCCCACGCATAGGGTGTCGCGAGAAAGATCGCAACCGCCAATACGGCGGCTTTGATCTCGTCCGAGCCCGGACGGCGCCACACGACAACGCTGGCCGCGAACGCGAGCGCACCCGAAATCGCCTGTGCTGCATATGCGAGAGCGAGAGCCGCTCCGATCTCACGCGCCGCAGCGAAGACAGTCGGGAAGCGAGTTAAATCCGAGGCCGTCTCGATGATCTTTCTGTCCACGGCCATGTAACCAAGGAAACCCGTCCAAGCAGGAGTTCCGAACGCTATGAGGCTGGTAAGTATCAGTAGTGCGACCGTCGCTGCCGCTGCGGCAAAGGCGCGCCAGTGATTTGCAGCGAGTAGAGCGACTGGCAGCAATAAACCGAGATGTGGCTTATAGGCGAGGCAACCGAAACAGATGCCAGCAATCACCGGCCGCCGCTTCAGAGCCATCAGACCACCAGCGAGCAAGGCGGCGGTAAAGTAGCCATTCTGACCGAAGACTAGATCGCAGAATGCCACCGGAGCGGCCACCAACGCGAGTGAAGCCGCCGCCCAGCCAACCAGCCGCTGCAGCAGCGCGAAGGCCAACCCGACGCCAAGCATCGTCCAGACGATTAGTGCGGGCACATATGAAAAAAGAGCGAGCGGTAGCGACAACAGCAGCATCACCGGTGGGTAGGGGTAAATTCCCCCCGTGTACGCCTTCGGCCCGACGATCGTATGCTGAAGCGCTTGAAGCCACTGGATATCATATACGAATTGCGCCTGGCCAGCTGCCGCCGCCCGGGCGCCCGCAAAAAAATCGAGGAAATCGAAGGCCAGCGGCTGGCCGCTCGGGGCGGCGAGGCCGTTCGTCGTGAAGAATGCAATCAGCTTCAAGTAGCCATAAAGCAGGAGCGCCGCCCAGAGGATGCCGCAGACGAGCAGCGAGCGCCGGTTGATCCAGCGCGCCTCGCGCACGAGGTCGAGGGCACGGCGCAGCTGCAGGCTTTCGCCGGGGGCGAGCGGCGCGGCGCGGCGCACCGCTGCGAGGAGCAAGAGGAGCAGCGCCGGGAAGCCGAGCTGCACCCCAGTCAGCATCTGGATGGGCGGCATCAAGGCCGGCGCGAGCCAGGCGAAAAGGAGGATTTCGCGCTCGCCGCGGCGGAAGCCGCCCTTCATGCCGAGGAGCGCCAGCCAGGCGATCGCCGGCGCCGCCCACAGGAGGTCGTAATAGAAGAGATAGGGCGAGACCAATAGCGAGCCGGCGAGGAAGGTCGCCGCCTTGGCCTCGAACCCGCTGTCCGGGCGGCGCCAGGCGCGCCACACGCAGACCGCGGCGAACAGCGCCACCGCCCCTTGCAGCACCGACGCCGCCGCGACCGGCGCGCCGAGCGACAGCGCAAAGGCAAAGGCGCTCGGCATCTTGCTCAAGGGCGCGCCGCCATTTTCGGTCAGATGCTGGATCACCGGCAGGTTGTCGAGGAAGGTCCGGGCGAGCCCCCAGCCGAAGGCCGCGATGCTGGCCGCGACAAAGAGGACGACGGTCAGCGCGGCGGCGGCGATCGTGCGCCAGCGCCCCTCGGCGACGAGCGCCAGCGGAAACAGCACCGCGAGATGCGGCTTCACCGCCAACAGGCCGATCAGGATGCCGGCGACCAGCGGCCGGCGGTCGAGCCAGATCAGGGCAAACCCGGCGAGCGAAGCGGTGAGGAACGCGTCCTGCCCAATGAGGAGGCTGATCAGCGCCGCCGGGGTCGCGGCGGCGACGATCCAGCTGCGCCGGTCGGGCAGGATTTGGCGAACGAAGGCGGCCCACAGCGCCGCCGTCCCCAGCATGAACAGCGCCACCGCGGCCGGATAGGGCAAGAGGCCGAACGGCAGCACGACCAGCAGAAACGTCGGCGGGTGGAACCACGCGAAGAAGAGGCCGGGCGCTTCCGGCAGCGCGGCATGCTGCACCGCGCTGATCGCGGAAAAATCAAAGGCGGCCTCGGGCCGGCCCGCAAGCGCCAGCCGCGCCGCGCTCCAAAACCCCATGAAATCGTAGCCGATCGGCTTGCCGTTGGGGTCGACGAGGCTGGGCAGCGAGAGCCCGATCCACGCGACGAACAGCACCGCGGCGAGCACCACGATGATCCACGAATAGCCGCGCACGCGCTGCGCGTTGAGCCAATGACCGGGGCTCCCCGACGCTGCCCCGCCCGCCGGCGCTCGCTCGCCTTGCATGTCCGCCGTCGTCACATCGCCCCACCCGAGCCGCCGATCGCGGCGCGAGCCTAGAGCGCGATGGTTGCGCTGTCGTTAACGATACCGGGAACCATATCGGGAGCAGCGGCTTCTCCCAGGAGCCGGCTTGACAGGGCGTGCGGTTCGGGGATGGTGTGCGGCGCAAGCCTGCGCAGCGAGGAAACCTCGAATGTCACGAACATCGGGCGCGTCGTCACCGGCCTGGGCGCCGCCCGAGCCGGCTCCGCGGGCCGCCCAGGACTATCTGGCGCGGGTCGGCGACATCGCGCCGCTGCTCGCCGCCGCCGGCCCCGAGATCGACCGCCGGCGCGAGCTGCCCGAGGGGGTTGTCGCGGCGCTCGTCGAGCAGGGCCTCTTCCGCCTCCTCTTGCCGCGCCCGCTCGGCGGCGCCGAACTGTTGCCGACCGAATATGTGCCGATCATCGAGGCGCTGGCCAAGATCGACGCCAGCATCGCCTGGTGCGTCAACCAGAATTCCGGCTGCTCGATGACCGCGGCGCATCTCGCGCCCGAGGTCGCGCGCGACATCTTCGGCGGGGAGCGCGGCATCCTCGCCTGGGGGCCGGGACCGGGCGAGGCGCGGGTCGCGCCGGGCGGCTACCGGGTGACGGCGCGCTGGAGCTTCGCCAGCGGCAGCCACCACGCGAGCTGGCTCGGCTGCCACGTGCCGGTGGTCGAGGCGGACGGCAGGCCGCGCCAGCACGCGGACGGCAGCCCGGTGGTGCGCACGATGCTGTTTCCCAAAAGCGCCACCGAGTTCACCGACATCTGGCACACGATCGGGCTGCGCGGCACCGGCAGCGACCAGTATTCGGTCAAGGATCTGTTTGTGCCAGAGGCCTATTCGATCGACGTGCTGTCGCGCCGCGAGACGCCCTCGGGCGAAAGCCGGCTGCTCTACCGCTTCAGCAGCCTGTCGCTCTATGCCGCGGGCTTCGCCGGGGTGGCGCTGGGGATCGCGCGCAGCACGCTCGGGCACTTCATCGAACTGGCGCGCGACAAGATCCCGCGCGGCGCGCGCCTGACGATGCGCAACAACAACGTGACCCAGCGCGAGACGGCCCAGGCCGAGGCGCGGCTGGCTTCGGCGCGGCGCTACCTCTTGGGGTCGCTCGCCGACATCACCGCCGCGGTCGCCGAGCGCGGCCATATCACGCTCGACGAGCGCATGACGATCCGGCTCGCCGCGACCTTCGCGATCCACACCGCGCTCGAAATCGTCGACATCCTCTACCAGGCGGCCGGCGCCACCGCGATCTTCGACGAAAACCCGTTCGAACGCCGCTTTCGCGACGTCCATTCGGTGGCGCAGCAGCTGCAGGGAAGGCAGCAGCATTTCGAGACGGTCGGGCAATACCTGCTCGGCCTGGAGGCCGACACCGGCTGGCTCTAGGCGCCTTGGGCGGCGCCGGAGTGAGATGCCTGGGTTGCGCCGGCGGCGCTAACGCGACACACTTCGGCCGATCAGGTCGGTTGCGGACGTTGTTAAAAAATGACGGCGGTGTGCACCGCCGACGGCGAACCGAGGCCGGCGCCCAGCCGCCGGCCGCAAGCAAGGTGGCGAGATGGCGAATCCGCTGAAGACATTGCAGGAATACGGGCAGTCGGTGTGGCTCGACTTTGTCAGCCGCGACCTCCTGAAGAGCGGCCAGCTCGGCCGGATGATCGACGCCGACGGCCTCAGGGGCGTCACCTCCAACCCCTCGATCTTCGAGAAGGCGATCGGCCACGGCGACGATTACGACGCGCTGATCGCCCAGGCCGAGGCCGCGGGCGACCTCGACCCGGGCGCGCTGTTCGAAGATCTGGCGGTGCGCGACATCCAGGAAGGCGCCGACCAGCTCGCCACGGTCTACGAGCAGACGCAGCGCCGCGACGGCTACATCAGCCTCGAAGTCTCGCCCTACCTGGCGATGGACACGCACGGCACGATCGAGGAGGCGCGCCGGCTGTGGCGCCAGGTCGACCGGCGCAATTTGATGGTCAAGGTGCCCGGCACCAAGGCCGGCATCCCGGCGATCCGCACGCTGATCGGCGAGGGCATCAACGTCAACGTGACGCTGTTATTTTCGCAGCAGGTCTACCACGAGGTCGCCAACGCCTTTGTCGCCGGGCTGGAGGAATACGCCGCCAAGGGCGGCGACCCGCACCGGGTCGCCAGCGTCGCCAGCTTTTTCGTCAGCCGCATCGACACCCTCGTCGACGAGGCGCTCGACAAGCGGATCGCGGCGACCGCCGACCCGGCGCAAAAGCAGCGTCTGGCGGCGCTGAAGGGCAAGGTGGCGATCGCCAACGCCAAGCTCGCCTACCACCTCTACCAAGAGATCTACGGCGGCGAACGCTGGCAGCGCCTGGCGCAAAAGGGCGCGCAGACGCAGCGCCTCTTATGGGCCAGCACCGGCACCAAAAACCCGGCCTACAGCGACGCGCTCTATGTCGAGGAGCTGATCGGCCCCGACACCGTCAACACGATGCCGCCGCCGACGATGGACGCGTTTCGCGACCACGGACAGGCGCGCGCCAGCCTCACGGAGGATGTCGCCGGGGCGCGCGCGGTGATGGACACGCTGCCGGCCGCCGGCATCGCGTTCGACGAGGTTACCGCGAAGCTGGTCGCGGACGGGGTCAGGCTGTTCGCCGACGCGGCCGACCAGCTTTACGCCGCGGTGCAGAAAAAGCGCCGCACCGTCTTGGGCGGCAAGCTCAATGCGATGAGCTTCAAGCTCCCCGAGGCGATCGACGCCGAAGCTAAGGCGGCGGTCGAGGACTGGCGCAAGGAGGGCAAGATCCGCCGCCTGTGGCATGCCGACGCCTCGCTGTGGACCGAAGAGGACGAAGCGAAATGGCTCGGCTGGCTCGGCATTGTCGACGAGCAGCTGAAGGGCGTCGCGGCGCTGGAGAATTTCGCCGCCGATGTGCGGCGCGCCGGCTTCAAGGACGTGATGCTGCTCGGCATGGGCGGGTCCAGCCTCGGCCCCGAGGTGTTCGCCGAGACCTTCGGCTCGAAGCCCGGCTATCCCAAGCTGCACGTGCTCGATTCGACCGACCCGGCGCAGCTGCGCACCTTCGAGAGCCGCATCGACCTGAAGAACACGCTGTTCCTGGTGTCGAGCAAATCGGGCAGCACGCTCGAACCCAATATCTTCAAGCAATATTTCTTCGACCAGGTCACCAAGGCCATCGGCGCCGAGGAAGCGCCGAAGCGCTTCGTCGCGATCACCGACCCGGGCTCCGCGGTCGAGCGGATGGCGCGCGGCGAGGGCTTCCGCTCGGTGCACCATGGGCTCGCCAGCATCGGCGGGCGCTATTCGGTGCTGTCCAATTTCGGCATGGTCCCGGCCGCCGCGATCGGCGTCGACCCCAGGGCTTTTCTCGAAGCGACGGCCGAGATGGTGCGCTCGTGCTCGGCCAGTTCGCCGCCGCTGGAAAACCCCGGGGTAATCCTCGGCGCGATCCTCGGGGTGTGCCAGCGCCACGGCCGCGACAAGGTGACGGTGCTGGCTTCGGCGGGGATCGCCGATTTCGGCGCGTGGCTCGAACAGCTGCTCGCCGAATCGACGGGCAAGCTCGGCCGCGGCATCGTGCCGGTCGACGCCGAGCCGGTCGGACCTCCCGCGGTCTACGGCAGCGACCGGCTGTTCGCCTATCTGCGGCTTGCCGCCGACCAGGATGCCGCCCAGGACGCCGCGGTGGCGGCGCTTGAAGCGGCCGGGCAGCCGGTGGTGCGGATCGTCGTTTCCGACACCCTGCAGCTCGGCCAGGAGTTCTTCCGCTGGGAAATGGCGACCGCGGTCGCCGGATCGGTCATCGGCATCAATCCGTTCGACCAGCCCGATGTCGAGGCCAGCAAGATCAAGACCCGCGAATTGACCACGGCCTACGAGAAAACCGGGGCACTGCCGCCGGAAGCGCCGTTTTTCACCGGCGACGGCATCAAGCTGTTCGCCGACCCGCGCAACGAAGCCGAGCTGAAGCCCAAGGCCACCAGCCTCGTCGCGGCGCTGCAAGCGCATCTCGGCCGGGCCGGCGCCGGCGACTATGTCGCGCTCCTCGCCTATATCGAGCGCAACCCGGCGCATATCGAAGCGTTGCGGCGGCTGCGCACGGCGATCCGCGACCGCAAGCGGCTGGCGACCTGCGTCGGCTTCGGCCCGCGCTTCCTGCATTCGACCGGGCAGACCTACAAGGGCGGCCCCAACAGCGGCGTCATCCTGCAGATCACCTGCGACGATGGCGCGGATCTTGCGGTGCCGGGGCAGGCCTACAGCTTTGGCATCGTCAAGGCGGCGCAGGCGCGCGGCGATTTCGACGTGCTGGCGGAACGCGGCCGGCGGCTCCTGCGGGTGCATCTGCCGGCCGATGTCGACGCCGGCCTGAAACAGCTCGGCCAGGCGATCGAGCAGGCGCTGAGGGCGTAACGCACAGATTTCCGCTTCGTCATGGCCGCTTCAACCGGCCATCTCGGAGCGACGGCACCTGGTCCCCGGGGCGAACCCGGGGACGGCGAAGTTGAGGCAGGAGGGTTTGCCATGCAGCTCGGGATGATCGGCCTCGGCCGGATGGGCGGCAACATCGTGCGGCGGCTGATGCATGCCGGGCACAGTTGCGTCGTCTTCGACAAGAGCACCGCGGCGGTCAGCGGGCTTGCCGGCGAGGGCGCGACGCCGAGCCGCGACCTCGCCGACTTCGTGCGCCTCCTGGCCAAGCCGCGAGCGGTCTGGGTGATGCTGCCGGCCGGCGCGATCACCCACCAGACGATCGTCGAGCTGTCCGGCCTGATGGAGCCCGGCGACACGCTGATCGACGGCGGCAATTCGTTTTTTCACGACGATGTCGCGCATGCCGAGATGCTGAACGCCAAGCGCATCCGCTATCTCGATGTCGGCACCAGCGGCGGGGTCTGGGGGCTCGAACGCGGCTATTGCATGATGATCGGCGGCGACAAGGCGGCCTTCGAGCACCTCGACCCGATCTTCTCGGCGCTGGCGCCGGGCATCGGCACGATCGACCGCACCCCGGGCCGCAATGGGCTCGACCCGCGGGCCGAGCAGGGCTACCTCTATTGCGGTCCGGCCGGGGCCGGGCACTTCGTCAAGATGGTGCACAACGGCATCGAGTACGGGATGATGCAGGCCTACGCCGAGGGCTTCGACATCCTGCGCAACGTCAACACCCCGGCGATCCCGGCGAACCGGCGCTACCAGCTCAACCTGCCCGACATCGCGGAAGTCTGGCGGCGCGGCAGCGTCGTCGCCTCGTGGCTCCTGGATTTAAGCGCGATCGCGCTGGCCGAAGATCCCGAGCTCAAGGAATTTTCCGGCTTTGTCGAGGATTCCGGCGAGGGGCGCTGGACGATCGAGGCGGCGATCGAGGAGGCGGTGCCGGCCGATGTGTTGTCGGCGGCGCTCTACACGCGGTTCCGCTCGCGCCAGGACCACACCTTCGCCGAAAAGATCCTGTCGGCGATGCGCAAGCAGTTCGGCGGCCACCAGGAACCGCCGAAGGGATAACACACATGGACAGCTCGAACGGGCCGCACGCCGCCCGGTCGCCGCGCAGCCACCGCGCGCCGCCTTGCGCGATGGTGATCTTCGGCGCCAGCGGCGACTTGACGAAGCGCCTCCTGATGCCGGCGCTCTACAACCTGGCGCGGGCGCGCCGGTTGTCGGAAAATTTCGCGGTCGTCGGGGTCGACCGGTCGACCTGGTCGGAAGAGGATTTCCGCGCGCATCTCGGCGAAGGGGTGCGCAGCTTCGTCTCCGACACCGCCAGCACCGGCGCCGCCGAGCCCTTCGATCCCGACACCTGGGGGCTGATCGCCTCGCGGATGAGCCACATCGACGGCGACGCCACCAGCCCCGATATGATGCAGCGCCTCGCGCAGCACCTGAAGGAGGTCGAGGCGGCCCACGGCACCGGCGGCAACGTGCTGTTTTACCTCGCGGTCGCGAGCGCGCTGTTCGGCCCGATCGTCGAGCGCCTGGCCGAAGCCGGCCTGACCACGGAAAAGGACGGAAGCTGGCGCCGCGTCATCATCGAAAAGCCGTTTGGCACCGACCTCCCCTCGGCCCGCGATCTCAACAGCCGCCTGCTCAAGGTCGTCGAGGAGTCGCAGATCTTCCGGATGGACCATTTCCTCGGCAAGGAGACGGTCCAGAACATAATGGTGCTGCGCTTCGCCAACGGAATTTTCGAGCCGCTGTGGAACCGCGACCATATCGACCACGTGCAGATCACGGTCGCCGAGACGGTCGGGGTCGAGCGCCGCGGGTCGTTCTACGAGGCGACGGGCGCCTTGCGCGACATGGTGCCGAACCATGTCTTCCAGCTGCTCAGCCTGACCGCGATGGAGCCGCCGATCTCGTTCGCCGCCGATGCGGTCAGGACCGAGAAGGACAAGGTGCTGGAGGCGCTGCTGCCGCTCGGCGACGAGGACGCGCTGCGCCATGTCGTTCGCGGGCAATACACCGCCGGCATCGTGCGCGGCCACCCGGTCGACGCCTATCGCAGCGCGGAGGGCGTCGCGCCCGACAGCCTGGCGGAGACCTATGTCGCGATGCAGCTGGCGATCGACAATTGGCGCTGGGCCGACGTGCCGTTCTACCTGCGCACCGGCAAGGCGATGACGCGGCGCACCACCGAGATCGCGATCCAGTTCAAGCGGGTGCCGTTCGCGCTGTTCCGCGACACCCCGGTCGAAGCGCTGACGCCCAATGTGCTGGCGCTGCAGATCCAGCCCGACGAGGGCATCTCGCTGCAGTTCGGCGCCAAGCAGCCCGGCCCCGAGATCCACCTCGGCGGCGTGCGCATGGACTTCAAATACCGCGACTATTTCCACACCGAGCCGAGCACCGGCTACGAAACCCTGGTTTACGACTGCATGATCGGCGATGCGATGCTGTTTCAGCGCGCCGACAGCGTCGAAGCCGGCTGGGCGGTGGTGCAGCCGGTGATCGACCGCTGGAAGGCCGACAAAACCGTGCCGCTCGAATTCTATCCGGCCGGCACCGCCGGCCCCGACGGCGCCGACCAGCTATTGGCGCGCAGCGGCCGCAAGTGGCGGCCGATCGGCTGATGCGATGAGGCCGCTCGTCGTCGCGCCGTCGATCCTCTCGGCCGATTTCGCGCGGCTCGGCGAGGAGGTGCGCGCGGTCGAGGCGGCCGGCGCCGACTGGATCCACGTCGACGTGATGGACGGCCGCTTCGTGCCCAACCTGACGATCGGCCCGGTGGTCGTCGAGGCGGTGCGCCGGGTCACGACAAAGCCGCTCGACGTGCATCTGATGATGGTCGAGCCCGAGCGCTACCTCGACGCCTTCGCCGAAGCCGGGGCCGACCACATCCTGGTGCATTGCGAGCCGAGCTCGACCATCCACCTGCACCGCACGCTGTCCCACATCCGCGACCTCGGCAAAGTCGCCGGCACGGTGCTCAACCCGGCGACCCCGATCTCGCAGATCGAGGAGGTGCTCGAACTCTGCGGCATCGTGCTGGTGATGACCGTCAACCCGGGGTTCGGCGGCCAGAAATTCATCGCGTCGATGCTGCCGAAAATCCGCGCGCTGCGGCAGCTGTGCGACGCGCGCGGCCTCGACACCGTGATCGAGGTCGATGGCGGGCTCAGCGGCGCCAACGCCTGGCAGGCGATCGAGGCCGGCGCCGGCGCGATCGTCGCCGGCTCGGCGGTGTTCGGCGCGCCGGACTATGCCCAGGCGATCGCCGCGATCCGCCACTCCGCTCCGCAGAACCATTAGCGAATGCAAACCGTGGATCGCGATCACCTGAAGCAGGCCGCGGCGCGGCGCGCCGTCGAACTGGTCGAGAGCGGGATGATTCTCGGACTCGGCACCGGCTCGACCGCCGGCTTCGTCGTCGAGGAACTGGCGGCGCGCATCCGCGGCGGCCTCAAGGTCACCGCCATTCCGACTTCCGAACACACCGCGGAGTTGGCGCGGCGGCTTGGCATCCCGCTGGCGACGCTGGGCGAGCACCGCCGGCTCGACCTGGCGATCGACGGCGCCGACGAGGTCGAGCGCGGCAGTACCCGCAACCTGATCAAGGGGCATGGCGGCGCCCTGTTGCGCGAAAAGATTGTCGCGGCGGCGGCCGACCGCTTCATCGTCGTGGTCGACGTTGAAAAAATGGTCGACCGGCTCGGCGAGCGCGCCGCGGTCCCGGTCGAGGTCGTGCAGTTCGGTTGGCAGGCGACCGCGGCGGCGATCGAGAAGCTGGGCGCGGTGCCCGAACTGCGCCAGACTGACGGGCGGGCGTTCGTGACCGACGGCGGCAATTTCATCCTCGACTGCCGGTTCGGCGCGATCGACGACGCGCGGCGCATCGAATGCGCGCTGAACATGACGGTCGGGGTGGTTGAAAACGGGTTGTTCGTCGGACGCACCTCGATGGTGATCGTCGCGTCGGATCAGGGTGTCGAAATTTTGCCGCGCGGCGGGGGAAATTGACGATGAACAAGGTGTCTCTGGTCATCACCGATGTCGACGGCACGCTGGTGACGCACGACAAGAAGCTGACGCCCGGCGCGATCGCGGCGGTGCAGCGGCTGCACGCGGCCGGCATCGGCTTCTCGATCTGCAGCAGCCGGCCGCCGTTCGGGCTGCGCATGATGATCGAGCCGCTGCAGTTGAAGCTGCCGTTCGGGGGCTACAATTCGGGCGCGATCGTCGAACCCGATCTGAGCGTCGTCGAGCAGAAGCTGATCCCGCCCGAGGCCGCGAAGCAGGCGGTCAGGGCGTTCCAAGAGCACGGCGTCGATTGCTGGGTCTTCACCGGCAACGAATGGATCGTCGCCAACCGGCAGGGCGCCCATGTCGACCACGAGACCATCACGGTGCAGAAGCCGCCAACCGTGGTCGCCGCCTTCGAGGATGCGCATTTCACCGCGGTCGGCAAGCTGGTCGGGCCGAGCGACGACCATCCGCTGGTCGCCCGGTTGACCGATCAGTTGCAGGGCGCGCTCGACGGCAACGCCACCGTCGCCCGCTCGCAGGCCTATTACTGCGACGTGATGCCGCCCGGCATCAACAAGGGGCGGATCGTCGAATACCTCGCCGGGCGGCTTGGCGTGCCGCTGTCGGAAGTGCTGGTGCTCGGCGACATGGAGAACGATCTGGAGATGTTCCGCGCGGCCGGGTTCGCGGTCGCGATGGGCAACGCCAGCGACGAGGTCAAGCGCCTCGCCAACGCGACGACGCTGTCGAACGAGGAAGACGGCTTCGCCGCCGCGATCGACCGCTACGTCTTTGGCCGATAATTGCAGTGAGCGGCGAAGAAGCCGCCCGGGACAGCGCCCGGGGCGGCCTCTTGCCGATCAGCCGCAAGTCTTGGCCTAGCGACCGTAGGAATTACGGTAGCGGTAACCCCACGGCGCCTGCGAAGAGCCGTACATCACCGGCTCATACTGCTGGAAGCTGGCGAGGCACTGGTCGCGCAACTGCGGATCGCCGATCGGGCCGCATTCCTTGCGCTCGCGGAAGTGCCGGAACCCCATGTTGGTCTGCAGCAGCCGGTCGTAATGCGCGCTCTCGATGACGTTTTCGCGCGCCGACCAGTCGCCGTAATCGCCGCGGCTCGCCTGCGGCCCGTTGGTCACGAGCTGGGGCGGACCGGGCTGCGGCGCCGGCTGCGAATATTGCATGTAGGGCTGCGGCTGCGGTTGCGGGTAGTACTGCGCATGGGCGCTCGGCATCGCGCCGAAGGCCAGGGCGCAGCCGGCCACGAAGGCCAGGCTTGTTACTGTTCTGCTTGTCATGACCGGGGGACTCCCTTTCGAGGATGGCCATTGGTAGAACAAGCGGAAGTTGTGCGCGGTTCCCGCGAGCGGCAGGTTATCGCGTCAGACCCCGAATGCGGCCGGTTCGGGCAGGCCGCGTCGCCGGCAGGCCGCCAAGAGCGTATTGTGCAGGAGGCAGGCGATCGTCATCGGCCCGACCCCGCCGGGCACCGGGGTCAGCGCCCCGGCGACGTGCCGCGCCGCGGCGAAATCAACATCGCCCACCAGGCGCGCCGCGCCGTCGGCGGCTGTGGTCCGGCTGATCCCGACATCGATGACGGTGGCCCCCCTTTTGATCCAGTCCGCCCCGACGATCCCCGGCTGCCCGGCGGCGGCGACCAGGATGTCGGCCCGCCGGCAGAGCGAGGCGGCGTCGCGGCTCCGGGAATGCACGATCGTCACGGTGCAGTCGGCCGCCAAGAGCAGCGCCGCGACCGGCCGCCCGACGATCCGCGAGCGGCCGAGCACCACCGCCTCGGCGCCCGCGATATCGCGGTGCACGCTGCGGATCAGCGTCATGACGCCCTGCGGGGTGCACGGCACGAGGCTCGCTTCGCCGCTCCACAGCCGCCCGACATTGAGCGGATGAAAGCCGTCGACATCCTTCGCCGGGTCGAGCGCCGCCAGCACCCGCCGGGGGTCAATGCCGGCCGGCAACGGCAGCTGCACCAGGATGCCGTCGACCCGCTCGTCGGCGTTGAGCGTCGCGATCAGCTGCAGGATCGTCTCCGCGCCGGCGGCGGCCGGCAGCGCGTGCTCGAACGAGGCGAGGCCGATTTCGGCGCAGGCGCGCGCCTTGCTGCGCACATAGATCCGGCTGGCCGGATCGTCGCCGACCAGGATCGCGGCGAGGCCCGGGGTGACGCGATGAGCCTGGCGCAGCGCCGTCGCCGCCGCCGCGGTGCGCGCCCGCAACCCGGCGGCGATCGCCTTGCCGTCGATCAGTCGCGCCTCTGGCATCATCCGTTACCGCGTCGCTCGGGCAGGATCATGGCCCGGGCGCGGCGCGAAAGGTAGGGTGAGATGAGCCCCGTCGCGAGCTACCGCTGCCCGGCCTGCGGCGCGAGCGTCGCGGCCGACCGGCTGCTTTGGCGCTGCGCCTGCGGCAGCCACCTCAACCTCGCGCCGGGGCCCGGCCTCGCGCGGGGCGACATCGTCGCGGCCGACGCATCGCTGTGGCGCTACCGCGCGGCATTGGCGCTGCAGGGGCCGCCGCCGGTGTCGCTCGGCGAGGGCTGGACGCCGCTCGTCGAGCGGCGCTGGGCGGGCGCGGCGGTGCTCTTCAAGCTCGAATCGCAGATGCCGACCGGGTCCTTCAAGGACCGCGGCACCGCGGTCATGCTGAACCACTTGATCGAGGTCGGGGTCGGCCCGATCCACGAAGATTCCTCGGGCAACGCCGGGTCGTCGATCGCGACCTACGCGGCGGCGGCCGGCCTCCCCTGCCGCATCTACGTGCCGGCGAGCGCCCCGCGCGGCAAAATCGTGCAGATCGCCGCCGCGGGCGCGGAGGTCTGCGCCATTCCGGGCACGCGCCAGGCGGTGACCGAGGCGGCGCTGGCGGCGGTCGAGACCAGCTTTTACGCCAGCCACAACTGGCAGCCCTTTTTCATCGAGGGCACCAAGACGCTGGCCTACGAACTGTGGGAGCAGCTGGGTTTCGCGGTGCCCGACAACATCCTGGTGCCGACCGGCTACGGCAGCAACATCCTGGGGCTCGAACGCGGCTTCGACGAATTGGAAGGGCGCGGCGAGATCACCCGGCGGCCGCGGCTTTTCGCGGTGCAGGCGGAAAACTGCGCCGCCCTCGCCGCCGCCTGGGCCGCCGGCGCCGCGGGGTATGTGCCGTTCATCCCCGGCGGCACGATCGCCGACGGCATCGCCACGGTAAAGCCGGTGCGTACCGTGGAAGTGCTGGCGGCCTTGCGCCGCTCGGGGGGCGGCGTCGTCGCGGTGCCGGAAGCGGCGATCGCCCCGGCGCTCAAGGCGCTCGGCCGCCTCGGCCTCTTCGTCGAGCCAACCGCGGCCACCGTCGCCGCCGCATTGTCGATTTTATTGCGCGACGGCACGCTCCCCCCCGGCGAGACGACGGTCGCCGTGCTGACCGGCCACGGTCTCAAGGCAACCGACAAAATCGCCGAACTGCTGGGAGTGTGAAAAGAAAACCCCCTCTACCCCACCGGGGGAGAGGGATGGGGTGAGGGGGCGCGCGCCGAAGATTCCCCGCGGGCACCCTCACCCGGCCGCCGCTGACGCGCCGGCCACCCTCTCCCGCGATGCGGGAGAGGGATTTACGCCGGCACGGCGGCGAGGTCGAAGGCGGCGGCCATCAGCGCCTTGGTGTAGGGGTGCTCGGGCGCGTTCAGCACCTGCTCGGCGCTGCCGGCTTCGACGATCCTTCCGTCCTTCATCACCAGGATCTCGTGCGCCATCGCGCGCACCACCTTGAGGTCGTGGCTGATGAAGAGGTAGGCGAGGCCGTAGCGCGCCTGCAATTCGCGCAACAGGTCGACGATCTGCGCCTGCACCGACATGTCCAGGGCCGAGGTCGGCTCGTCGAGCACGATAAAGCGCGGCTTTAACACCAGCGCCCGGGCGATCGCGACGCGCTGGCGCTGGCCGCCGGAAAATTCGTGCGGGTAGCGGTCGGCCGCCGTTGGGTCGAGCCCGACTTCTTCGAGCGTCGCCGCGATCAGCTGCCGGCGCTCGGCCTCGCTCGCCGCGAGCTGGTGGACCTTCAGCCCCTCGCCGACGATCTGCCCGATCGAGAGGCGCGGCGAGAGGCTCGAATAGGGGTCCTGAAAGACCACCTGCATCTCGCGGCGCAATGGCCGCAGCCGCTTCTGCCGCTGGTGCGCGATATCGTGCCCGGCG
>Ga0209579_10000846_pt1 | contig 27414 bp, 27 predicted proteins | sample Coa_R1_2_FD_187152 | JGI IMG/M metagenome (GOLD analysis project Ga0209579, IMG submission 187152) | Surface soil microbial communities from Centralia Pennsylvania, which are recovering from an underground coalmine fire - Coalmine... | ecosystem: Environmental > Terrestrial > Soil >... | reverse complement strand
GCGCCCGTCTGCTGGGCTTGCGAGCGTGCGGCGCACCCCAATGAAATCAAACCGATTAAACACCACATCAGAGTTTTCTTCATAGGCGTCCTTAGTTTTCTGGATTTTTTAAAAAATTGGCGGGAGGTCCTATCGCCAGTTCAGCCCATTCTATATACGTGCTGAGCGACTCGTCTGTCCTGAATTGCACAGTTCGCAGAGGAGTGCGGTGGCGTGCCTTCGGCGAATTTTCGGCAGCACTGCGCTCAACTCCCGATTGAACGCGCTACCAATTAAATCCAAATGTCCGGTAATGCGGGTGGATTCAATGGGTCGATGCAACACTAAGCCGAAGTCCGTGTGGGGGCTTCAGCGGCTGCGGATAGTTCACTTGGGCTGATTCACGCGAAAAACCCTTTGGCTAAGGTTGGATCGAGCATAGCCGGTCAGATCGGTTCTCTGTCGGGGAAGCACTTGGGGATCAACAACTTAGGTGGTGTTGCATCGACCGTTTGAGCCGGCACGACTTACCAGGACTTAGCTCTCTAACGCGAAACAACTCGCCAATCCATGCGTATAGTAGATTGAGGGCGTTCGGAACGAAGCTTCTTTACGACCCGCAAGGTGACACGATTTTTCCGAAAGGAGTTTTCATGGCCAAGAGACTCGTTTTTGTGTTGGTTGCATTGATGGGAGTTCCCCTTGCTCTGCTCGGGCAGGAGAAACCACCGGCGTCGTCCGATCCGCCGATGCAGTCCACTCCGCCCGCGAACCCTATTACCGCGAGCGAAAAAGGTTTTTACTCGTTTGTAAGTGGCGCGGTCGTCGGTGCGGCGCAGAAAATGCCGGAAGAAAACTACTCCTTCAAGCCAACACCGGAAGTTCGTACTTTTGGCCAGCTCGTTGGCCACGTTGCCGACGCTTCGTACACGTTCTGCTCGCAAGCCATTGGTGAAACAAACCCGGCGAAGGACATCGAAAAAACGAAAACGTCCAAGGCGGACCTCGTGGCTGCGCTCAAGGACGGAGTGGCCTATTGCAACAAAGCATTCGACGGCATGACCGATGCAAAAGGCAGCCAGATGGTGAAGTTCTTCAACTTCAACTTAGCGAAACTGACGCTCTTCTCCATCAATTCGGCGCACACGGATGAGCACTATGGGAACATGGTGACCTATCTGCGATTGAAGGGGATCGTGCCGCCGACAAGCGAAGGCCAGGCCGCACCGCCACCGAAGTAAGAGGCTCGAACGCCTGACAAAGCAAACCCCTGTCCTGGTAAACGCCCTTAACGGATAAGTAGAGTCCTAGGACCGGATTTGTCCGGTAACCCGGGTGGTCTCAATGGGTCGAGGCAATACTCAGCTGGAACCCATCTTGCGTTGAAAACAAAAGCTAAAAACGCTCACTAGGTTAGATCCGCCCAAACGCTGCCCTGGCCAAGCTTTGACCGATTGCTGTCTGACAACTCGATTCTTCGGAGGATGTTTCGTCGGATCAATCGATTGGAAGGTGGTGCACCGACCGTTTGAACCGACACAACTAATCAGGAGTTAGCTAGCTGCTGCGGTGTTCTTCGTTGATGGGCACGCAGCAGACAAGTGGTGAGGTGCGGCACTCTGCTGCGTAGGCCGGTTACGTGTGAAATCACTCTCACCGCTGCCTTCCACTGACCCGCAAGCGAGTCACTTCTTTTTCAACTCCGCCGTCCACTTGTCTAGCATCGTGAGCGGAGACAAGTTGTTGGAGACCAGCGAATTGATCACGAACCTCCCGTCGGGCGCCACATCATACTGGGTGCTGACGAAAGTAGGCGAGATAACGCGCGTCTGAAACAGTACGCGTGGAGCGCTCACCGACTTCTTCTCTTCATCAAAAGCGACGCTCATCAGCTTCCTATCGGGCGCAATATATGTGATTTCCTTTCCGTTGCGGCTCCAGACCGCCTGGGCACCGCCACCGCTCGATATTTGAATTCGTCCACCCGGCCCCGGGAACGGCTGGACAATAATTCCTTCGAGGCCCGTGTAAGCGATCCACTTGCCATCGGGAGAGAATCGAGCTTCTGCCCCTGGAGAAACTATCTCTGTAACTTGGTGGTTCGTTGGGGAATAGACCGACAGCGAGGGGTGTCCTTCTAGATTCAAAAACGAAATATGATCATCCGTTGACCGGTCTATGTGCCGCATCCTCGCCCCTTTAACGAGAAGTTGTGGGGCAGAGGAACCATCCACTGGAACGTCGTACAAGTAGGACTCGTTCCCCCTTACCGTGACGTAGGCAATCCTTTTGCCGTCGCGCGACCAGCTCGCCTCCTCCTCGCTTCCTCCGTCTGTAACAGGCGTCGAAATGTTCCGCTCCAGGTCGTAGACTCGGAGAATATACTTGCCGTTTCTCGCGTCATCGGAAGATACCAGCAGTTTTCGCCCGTCAGGCGACACCCTTGGATAACTGAAACCCTCAGCCGGGAGTTGCTTCAGTTCCTTGCCTTCGCGGTTGAACCAGATTAGCCGGGAACCTGCGTCTGTTTCGGACTGAAACACCAACAATCCGTTCTGCGATGTCGAAAATCCGGAATGCAGAAATCCCGTATCCGTTAACAATTCTTGTTCGACAATGGGCTCCGCGGCACCGCTAAGCTCAAAACTCACGGGATCGAAGGCCTGCGCCATCAAGCTGCGGTCCCGCACAAAGAGCAAACGCCCGGAAGCAAATACTATGTTGCTCAATATTTCAGTGGAGACCGGTTTCGACTCACTGGAATCGAGAGAGCCCGCATAGATCCCATTGCTCGTTGCATCGTTGGGGCCGTTCCAATCTACGAGATACAGGAAGTGCTTGCCGTCTGGCAGAAAGACCGGCCAGCGGTGAGCCTCGCCGCTACCCTCGCGAGTAGTCTTTGTCACCGGCGTAGGTTCACCGCCGCGGTCGGCGACCTGGTAGAGCGGTCCAATAATGAACGGCGCAAACACGATAATTCCTTCTCGGTTCCATGTGCCGCCGCGTCCCGTCTGTGCGTTGCACAGTATTTTCACGGCACCATCTTCCGGGTCGAGAACTCTTAATTTCTCATTTGCAAAGAATCCCACGCGTCGGCTGTCCGGCGACCAAAAGGGATACATAGCGCCGTCCGTGGCGCTGAACTCCTGTGCGCTGACGACGGAGAGTGAGCGCACCCACAGGGTGCTCTTTCCCTCACGGTCTAGTGCGACGAACGCAAGGCGCGCGCCGTCTGGAGACACCGCGAAATTGTTGGGCTCATAGGACGAGCCGGACGGCGGAAGTAGAGAGGAACGGACGATGTGCGTCGCCTCTGGCGCACGCTGGTTGTAGTTCCAACCGAGAATGGCCACCGCAACTAGCAGGACGACCGCCCAGACCAGGCGTTCCCAATTCCCCCAACGTGCTGCAGCCGCTCGCGACGGTTCCGCCTCGGCGCTTCGCTCTTCGAGCGATTTGAGTTCAAGCCGTAGATCGTGAGCAGACTGCCATCGCTCCTCAGGATCTTTTGCCAGACAACCGCGCACCAATTGCTCCAGCGCCGTTGGACTCACCGGCTGAAGTCTTGTGATGGGAGTGGGATCCGAGGTGAGAATCGCCGCTATGAGACTCGCCTTTGACTTTCCGGAGAACGCCGGAACTCCGGTGGCCATCTCGTACAAAACCTCGCCGAACGCAAAAAGGTCCGTCCGGGTGTCCGCTTCTTTGCCTTCCAACTGTTCCGGCGCCATATAACGAAATGTTCCGAGGATCGTGCCCTCCTCAGTCAACCTTTCGGGTGTCCCCGTCAGCGTCTTTAGCGTTTCCGCTTCAGAAGCGCCCGTCGCGCTCCACTTTGCCAGCCCAAAATCCAGCAGCTTTGCTCCAGACTTCGTCAGTATTATGTTCGCGGGTTTCAGATCCCGGTGAACCACACCGCTGCGGTGCGCGTTCTCCAGCGCTTGCGCGATCTCCATAGCGTGTCGCAACAGAGACTTTGTCGGCAGCGGCCCTTTCTCCAATCGCTTTTCCAGCGTCTCGCCCTCCACGTACTCTAGAACGAGATACTCCACTCCATCCTGATTTCCCACGTCATACAGCGCACAAATGTTCGGGTGGTTCAGCGAGGAAATCGTCCTTGCTTCGCGTTCAAATCGTTGCCTTTTCTCTTCATCTGAGGAAACATTTGAAGGAAGAACTTTAATGGCCACGTCACGGCCGAGCCGTGTATCCTTCGCGCGATAGACCTCGCCCATCCCGCCCGCGCCGAGCGGCGCGACAATCTCGTACGGTCCTAGTTTCGTACCAGGGGAAAGTGCCATCGTGTGAGGGCATTATACAGACTCAAAAGCTGAAAGAACGGATGGTTCTTGCGAAGTGGTCTCAAGTCCTAATAAACGCGCTAGCAGTGACCGATCAATCGCTGACGAGAAGCCGACTTTCGGTTACCTATGTGATCTCGGTGATGGGTCAGGGCCTGGGACTCGCGTCCATCTCGGAGGCCCGCGCCATTGCTTGCGTGTCGATGTACTCCCGGACGTTCGTCAATTTTCACTTCCGAACGGTAATGTCGAAAACCCAGTGGTCCTCAAATGTCCTATTCGTCGCTTTGATTCTCCCTTAGCGAAGCCGACGACCAGAACCCGCTCTCCCTGCGCTATGAGCGGTTGGACCCTGGGCCTGCGCTCCGGGAACTGCTAAAAGCGCGAGCAAAAAACCACCAAGTGCAATCGCCAACAGCGAACGGGCAAGCATGATTCCTCTCTCCTGCAATCGGAATAAAGTTCTGATGCCGTCAATCCAAGGAGACCATGATCTTTTTGAAGCTTGCCGGATTCTCGCTCCACGATCGCAGGGCATCCGCCGACTCTTCGAGAGGCACCACCAAACTCACAGCCTGGTCCACAGGAAACTTTTTCCCCTCGAGAAGATGGATTACCGCACGAAAATCTTCCGGCAGCGCGTTTCGCGAACCGAGAATGTCCAGCTCCTTTTGCACGAAGAGTCTCGTCTCGTAGCTTACCGGTTCTTTGGCGTATCCGATGTACACCACTCTTCCCGTGAAGGCGACTTCTTCAACAGCGGCTCGAAAAGTTTGCGGTGTTCCGATCGCTTCGATAACCACATCCGGACCGCGACCTTCCGTCAGTTCCTGCAGGCGATCGTGTAGCGATTCCTTCGCGGTGTTGATCGCATCAGAACCACCCGTCGCTCGTGCCACGACCAGCTTCTCATCATCCATATCAATACAAATCGTGTGAGCGCCGCGTGCGTTCGAAGCAGCGACGGCGCCGAGTCCCACGCCGCCGCACCCCAAGATGGCGACAGTGTCGTCTGCCTTTATTCTGCCGCGCGCCACAGCATGAAATCCCACCGTCAGCGGTTCGACCAGGCACAACTCTTTCCTCGTTAGCTTCGCCGGATACAACTTCTCTCTGGGCATCGCGACGAACTCTGCAAGCGCTCCGTCCCGTTGTACGCCGAGAGTCTGATTGAACTGGCACGCATTCGAACGTCCCCTCCGGCACGAAGCGCACCGACCGCAGCTCGTATATGGAGAAAGAGCTACATCTGTTCCAGCAGGCAGCGAGCTATCCCCCTCGATGACCGTGGCTGACACTTCATGTCCGGGGATCCGTGGAAAGGTGACGAGTGGATTTCGTCCGCGAAATGAGTTCAGATCGCTTCCACAGAACCCAACCATTCGGACTCTCAGTAATAATTCTCCGGGTGCGGCCACCGGGTTCGGAACCATTTCGACGGACGCTTCGCCCGGCTTCTTGAGTACGAGTGCCTTCACGCTGGAAGTAGCCTCTGGAAGGACTTACGACAACACCCACACCGGAGCTGAGTGTCCATCGTGCTCGGGTCCATCTCGACAAAGCTTGGTAGATTGTCCATCGCCACGCTGAATGTATACTACCCGTTTCATAAACTGAACTCTGAAAGATAATTGTACAAACTGTTGGGTACCAATCCGGTGCAAACCTAGCCGACCATCTGAGAGAACAACAAATGACCCAAAAAATTGCTTTCAGATCTTTTCGATCAATTCAGTGCCGAATCCTGCGCCAATCCCGGGTCCGTCGGACATTTCTGCTTGCGTTTCAAGCGGGATCTCCGCTTGTGCGTTCACTTTTTGCCAGCTTGACTCTGCTCGTCGTGGCTATGGCTGTGCCGGTGGCGGTTGCGCAGAAAATCCAGCTATCCGTTGACGTTTTCAGGGCTGGCGCGAAGATTGACCGCAATCTCTTCGGCCAATTCGCCGAACACCTCGGCCACGGTGTTTACGATGGAATATGGGTCGGCCCGGACTCCAAAATTCCGAACACGCGTGGCATCCGCAACGATGTCGTCGCCGCGCTCAAAGCTATAAAGGTGCCGAACGTGCGTTGGCCCGGCGGGTGCTTTGCCGACGAATACCACTGGCGCAAAGGCATCGGTCCGCAGCGAACGGTAACACTCAATCCCAACTGGGGCGGCGTCATCGAGCCGAACACATTCGGAACGACGGAATTCATGGACTTCCTCGGCCAGATTGGCGCCGAGGCCTATCTCTCCGTCAACGTCGGCTCCGGCACTCCACAGGAAGCATCGGAATGGCTGGAATACTTAACCACTGCTCAGCCGACGACGCTCGCGAAGGAGCGCGCCGCCAACGGGCATCCTGCACCTTATAAGGTTGCGTTTCTTGGCATCGGCAACGAGAGCTGGGACTGTGGCGGCAACATGACCCCTGATTATTATCTGAGTCAGCTCAAAATCTACAGCCGCTTCGTCCGCAACTTCAATCCGGCACAACAAGACAAACAACAGATGCTCAAGATCGCAGTGGGTCCGGGCGGCGGCGAGCCTCGCTGGACTGAGTGGACCGACGCTATCATGAAGGCGTATCAGAGCCACACCTGGAGTTGGGACATGAATGGGCTTTCGATGCATTCCTACACCGTTGTGAAGTGGCCACCTTCCTTTACCTCGGTGGGTTTCGGAGAGGCCGAGTACGCGCAGATTCTCAAGTCAACGCTGGAGATGAACGATCTTGTTGAGAAGCACTCGGCAATCATGGACAAGTACGATCCGGAAAAAAAGGTGGTGCTGGTTGTGGATGAGTGGGGCGGCTGGTACGCGCCGCTTCCTGGCAGTACTCTCGGCTTCCTGGTTCAGCAGAACAGTTTGCGCGACGCAGTGCTAGCGGCCTTGAACCTCAACATTTTTGCGCGGCATGCCGACCGCGTTCGCATGGCCAATATCGCGCAGATGATCAACGTGCTCCAGGCCATGATCCTGACCGACAAAGAGAAAATGGTTCTCACGCCCACCTACTACGTCTACAAGATGTATGTGCCATTTCAGGACGCGACCTTTGTACCAGCGACTTTCGACGCAGGTAAATTCACGCATGACGGCATCATGCTGCCGCGAATCGACGCCATCGCAGCGAAGGATAAAGCCGGAAAATTATGGGTCGCAATAACCAACATTGACCCAAATCAGTCCGCCGAAATCGAACTTAGTCTGGTCGGTATAAATGCCAAATCCGCGGCAGGAGAAACGCTGTCTGCATCCAAGGTCGACAGCGTGAATACATTCGACGCGCCAAATACGGTCGTACCAAAACCTATTTCCGCGAAAGCGCAAGACGGCAAGCTGACTCTCAAATTGGAACCAAAATCCGTAACGGTGGTTGCAATCGAACAGTAAAACTAGATGACTCTTCAAGTCCGCTATCGTTTCAAGAGAGGGCCACTATGACAAGCGCGAAATGGTTCGGCGGGATTTTACTCGTGATTATGGCTGGACTATTGCCTCAGCTCGCCGCGCAAGTGCAAACGGATGTGCCTCCGTCCATTGCTGGCGCCAAGCCGGTGACGGTCGAGCGTATTAAAGTTCACGGAACCAATCTGGAGGGCAATTTGGAAGGCGACGCGGTTGATCGCGACGTGTTTGTGTTCCTTCCTCCCAGCTATGCGCAAGAAAAGTCCCGGCGCTATCCAGTCCTCTACGCTTTGCACGGCTACTCCATCGGGGCCGAGCAATGGACCCATGAAATCCATGTCCCCGAGACGATCGAAGGCGCCTTCGCTCTCGGCGCGAAAGAAATGATCGTAGTCTTGCCCGATTCGAAGACGTTGCACAACGGCTCGATGTATTCGAGTTCCGTGACCACCGGCGATTTCGAGCAATTTATTGCGCGTGACCTGATCGCGTACATCGATGCGCATTACCGTACGATTCCAGACCGCCAGAGCCGAGGACTCGTCGGTCACTCCATGGGAGGTTACGGCGCTACGCGTATCGGCATGAAGCATTCCGACGTGTTCGGGAGTTTGTACATAATGAGCCCGTGCTGCTTATCTCCCCGGCCACCCTTGAACCCGGAACTAGCAAAAAGTCTTGAAGCGGTAAAAACACCTGCGGACTCCGCGAGCCTGCCATTTTTTGCGCGCGCCACGCTGGCCTCCGCGGCCGCATGGTCTCCCAATCCAAAGAATCCTCCGCTTTATCTCGACCTGGCCACGAAAGAGGGAGCGCCGCAGCCGGAGGTTCTTGCGAAATGGGCCGCCAACGCGCCACTCGCTTTCATGGATCAGTACATCGGAAGTCTTCGCCAGTATCGCGCGATCTCCATCGACGTCGGTGACCAGGACGGCTTGCGAGTCGATACCACAAAGCTCCACGAAGCTCTTGATAAGTATGGAATCACGAACAGCTTCGAAGTTTATTCCGGCACCCACACAAGCAAAGTGGCCGACCGCTTTCAAAATCATGTGCTTCCGTTTTTCAGCCAAAATCTCTGCTTTCAGGTGAGCTGCCAATGACTTCCATCATGAACAAGTGTTCGGCAGCAAGGACGAGTCTTAGTACTGGCGCTATTTCGCTTCCTTAATGATCGCCTCCGCAGCGTTCCCCGCTACCACCCAGTTTGCCGAACCGGCCACCACGGCTTCATCCTCAAACCACAGGAACCCGAAGTCATCGATGCACTCCGGAAAATCCGGCTTGATAATGATATATCCCGGAATCACAGCCCCCGGAATATACGAATTGTCCGCGCGATTGCTGCTGTAAGTCTTTATCTTCGACACCGTTCCCAATCCAGCCACATACGAAGTGCTGGATACCGGGTGTGTGCCGAGAATGTAGTTCACCGCACGAAGTGTGTATTCGGGACTCACCAGATCTGGAAATGCCTTGTGCAGAAAATACATTCGGATGGCCATGTCCACCACGGCACCCGATCCGCCCCACGTGCCGACACTCGGTGGCACGCCGAAAGGGGTGGCGTCCAGCCGCTCGTCCAAACCCGCCATATATTTCTTCACCGCTTCGCGAATTTTATCTTTCGCGCTGGTGTCCAGATAAGGCAAAGCCCGCACCGCACTCCAGCCACGCGAGTCCATCTGTTGCGGCGTGCTCATCTGTGGGAACAGTTCTTTCAGCCTTGACTTGTAAGGCTCAGCGCCATTCGTAGCGATGGTCAATTCCAGCGCCGCTGCCCACTCCAGTCCGGCACTATATCCTCCACTACCGGAGCCGGCCGGGGGAGTTGGTTGTGCGCCAGTCGTGCCCGTGTTTGTCGGAGCACCCCCGCTGCTCGCTGCGTTACGATCGCTTTGAGCGCCAGAGACCACGCCCTGCCTTAAGGCAGTCGCGGAAATTCCGATTTGCATTTAACATGTCGATATGCATATGGCATACTAAACCGGAATCGATGTCTTATAGGGTAAGACAAAATGCAAATCGTAAAGCTATCGTCGAAATTTCAGGTAGTGATCCCCAAACGAATACGAGAGGAACTGGAACTGTCTTCCGGCCAGGAGCTGCAGATGTATGTGCTCGACGGTTCCGTCCGCATACACCCGCCACGCCCCTTGGCGCGTCTCAAGGGCATGGCAAAGGGCACAAAGTGGAAGGACATTTATCGTGACCACAGCGACCGGTTCTGAGTTCTCCGATCTGCTGGTTATCGATTCCTCCGGCTGGCTCGAATATATTACAGCGGACACGAAGGTGGATTTAGTGGCACCCTTCTTCAAGGACAGTTCAAAAATACTGGTTCCGGCGCTGGTGCTTTTCGAAGTGCGCAGGGTATTGCTTCTTCGCAACACCAAGGCCCTTGCCGACAATTTTGTTTCTGATGTGTTGCTGCTCAAGATTATCGCTATCGACGAAAAGATTGCGCTCTCGGCTGCGGCTGTGAGCACGCAGTATCGATTGTCGCTTGCGGACGCGCTGATTTATCAATGCGCGATCGAATATCGGGCGACCTTGATTACTTCCGATATTCATTTTCAGAATCTTCCGGGAGTACATCTGTTCTAGTCTTGTTGCTAGAGAAGCATATGAAACTTGTGCTGGCCTCTGCCTCACCCCGGCGCGCAGAAATTTTGCGCAGCGCGAACATTCCCTTCACCGTGCTTTCGTCGGCGGTGGACGAGACGCCACTGCCAGGCGAAACCGCTTCAGATCTGGTGCGCCGGCTGGCGGCGGCCAAAGCAGATCTGGTTGCTGCACGCGCGGTGGGCCCGGCGATTGTGATTGCTGCAGACACTGTCGTTGCGCTCGAGGGCGCGATTCTCGGCAAACCACGCACCTCTGAGGATGCCCGCCAGATGCTGGAAAAACTTTCCGGCCGCACGCACTCCGTGATCACCGGAGTTGCGCTAATCCGTTTGCCAGACGTGGAGCGCCGTGAATTCGTTGAGCAAACGCAGGTGCACTTTACTTCGCTTTCCAACGAAGAGATTGTGCAGTATCTGTCGTCGGGTGAGCCTTTTGACAAGGCAGGTTCTTATGCGATTCAGGGGATTGGCGGGCGATTTATTCCGCGCATCGACGGCTGTTACTTCAACGTGGTAGGGCTGCCGCTGGCGCGGCTGTACCGCGAACTGGAAACTCTGGGCTGGTCGGATCAATAGAAAGAGGGCGCTCCCGCGAGGGAACGCCCTTTGCACCGAATCGACGTAAACTCCTTACTTCTTGGTGCCCGGCTGTGTGCGGGCGTTGTGCTTCTTGTTGTAAATGTTCTTGGAAGCCTGGTTCTGTTCTCTGTTGACCTGGACCTTCTCGCCAGCGGTCAATTTCCCGCCGTTGGCGGCGCGATCAGCTTTCACCTGCTGATTGATTCCGCGCTGCTGATTTTCCAGCTTGGCGGTTTCTCCGGCGGTGAGCTGGCCGCTCTTGATCCCCTGCGCGATGCGGTCCTGCTGATTTTCGCGACGCTGGCCAACTTCGTTGTTGCCGTAGTGCGCGGTATTGGCGTTGTGCTTGTCCTGATAGATCTGCTTCGAAAGCTGGTTCTGTTGGCGGTTGACCTGGGCTTTTTCGGCTGCAGTCAATTTGCCCCCATTAGCAGCACGATCGGCCCTGGTTTCGCCGTTGATGGCCGCTTCCTTGGTTTCCAGATTAGCGGTTTCACCCGCGGTGAGCTGGCCGCTCTTGACGCCCTGCGCGATGCGATCCTGTTGATTTTCCTTGCGCTGCCCTACTTCCGTCTTCGGCTGAGGATCGCTAGTCGTGGGCGACTGATCCTGAGCGAGGGCAACCGTTCCTGCTGCAAGTACCACCACAGGCACGAAACTCCACTTCGTCCATTCAGATCTCATAGCTCTCTCCTATTTGTCACTCGACTTGCATTCTTCCCGGAGCTAGTTCGTTGAACCCCAGCATCGCCACTAAGTTGTGCCGCGACAATTGCCCGATGGGACAGGTTTTAGCGGTTGGCAAGCTTTTTCTTCACTGGTTGGACACATCGAGGCAGCTTCAAGCGAATGGGCGGCGAAACAAAAAAAGGGCGGCTTGAGGCCGCCCCGATGAAAATCAGATTTTAGAACGACTATGCCTGTGGTTTTTCTTCGGCGGGCTTTTCGGCGGACGCCGATTGTGCCGGAGGATTCGGTTTGTTTCCCTGTCCCGACATGCCTTCCTTGAATCCGCGCACGCCTTCACCCAATCCGCGCATTAGCTCGGGAATCTTGCGGCCGCCAAAAAGGATCAGCACGACGACCAGAATAATCAGCCAGTGCATTGGAAATTCCATACTGCCTCCCACAATCATCGCAGCCCAGGGCAGTTCGTCGAACCACCCTCAAACTCCGAATCTAACACGCCCGGCGTGCTCGATGAGCAAGAACCTTGTTAAATCAAAGTATAACACGCTCATCCCCCTGCCGCCGGGTGACGCGCTCGCGATCCAGATACTCCAGCAGGGGAATTGCATATTTGCGGGTGATGCCCGTCAGATCCTTAAAGGCCGGAACGGAGATTCGCTCGCCTTTCGCCTTCTTGTAGCCGGCGAGTCTAACCCGGAGTTCCGCCAGGGCGTCGCGATGAAAGATAAGTTCCGGAGTAACGCGGAGCAGGGCCTTTTCGCGCAACAGGAGCTGCAGCAATTTTTCCGAACGGCGCGATTCGATGGCCAGCTTGGCCAGAACTTCCTTGACCGACGGCACGGCCAGTCCTGCGGAGGAAAATGCGGCTTCGATCTGCTCTTTAGCGCGCGCTTCCTCGGGCAGCAGCGAGACTTGCGCGCCGGCGCGCTTAACCAGCTCTCCTAGCAGATCAATTCTCTTCTGCGCGGCCAGTTCATCAATTGCCGAGCGGAAAATCTCGGGACGCAGGCGTCGGGGAAGAGCGGCGCGTAATTCTTCGCGCGAAATACCCGGTTGCAGCGGATTTTCTTGGTGAAAACGATCGACGCGCTCGGCTAATTTGTTAAGTAGTTCTTCAAACGCCAGCTGAGGAAATAGAATCGGAGAATCCGCGACAACGATTCGAATGCGCTTATCCAAGGCGAGACCTTGCACAGTGTGCTGAATTTCCGCGTCCGTCCAGCCGGTTCGAGCCGCTATCTCTTTCTGCGGGAAGCCGAAAGCAGCGCGCTCGATCAGCTGGCTTAGCACTTCCCGCTTCTCATCGCGTTGCACCGCGGAAAGATAGGTATCGCGAGGCTTTTCGCTGGCGCGTGGCCGCCGCGGAATCGGATCGAGTATCGTGCCACCGCCGATGGTAGTTAGCGGAGAGGATTGCCGAAGGATGAATCGGTCGCCCGGCAAAACGAGCACGCTCCGTCTAAGTTTCAGCTGAGCATAAGTCTCCTCGCCCGGCTGCAGCGCCGTTTTCCCAAACAGAGCTACATCCGCTATAGTCTCGAAAGAACCGGCGTGGAAGTGCACCTCGGAGCGGTTCTTCAAAGTTCGAGCGGATGGCAGAAGCCTGAGCGCCACATCGATTCGTCGTGTGGCGCGGAAGCGGGCGGGGGCGGCCAGGGTCATGCCGCGTTTCAAGGAATGATGATCGACGCCGGCAAGATTGATCGCGGTCCTCTGGCCGGCTTCCGCATGTTCCACCGATTTGCCGCCGCTTTGCACACCGCGAACACGCAATCGCGAGCCATTAGGAAAGAGTTCTATCTCATCTCCTGGCGAAATTCGCCCGCTGACCAGCGTGCCGGTGACCACGGTGCCGAAGCCCTTGATCGCGAAGGCACGGTCAATTGGCAAACGAAAATCGCGCTGGGCATCCTTGCCGGAGATTTGTTCTGCCTGCTGCAGCAGGATGCTCTTCAGTTCGTCAAGGCCCTGGCCGGTTCTTGCGCTCACAGCAACAATGGGCGCGCCCTCGAGGAACGAGCCACGGAGGAAATCCTCAACCTCGAGCCGCGTCAGTTCCAGGCTATCGGTTTGCACAAGATCAGCCTTTGTCAGAACCACCAATCCCCTCTGGATGCCCAATAACCGGCAAATATCGAAATGCTCTCGAGTCTGCGGCTTGATGGATTCATCGGCGGCAATGATCAGCAGAACGAGATCGATACCAGCAGCTCCGGCCAGCATGTTGCCTACAAAGCGCTCGTGGCCCGGAACGTCCACAAAACCGAATTGCACACCACCTTCCTGCAAAAAAGCAAAGCCTAAATCGATGGTGATGCCACGACGTTTTTCTTCTTCCAGGCGGTCGGGATGTGTTCCAGTGAGCGCTTCTACCAGCGAAGACTTGCCGTGATCAATGTGACCGGCAGTGCCGACAATGATGTTTTTCGTGAGGAAGGGCATGGACTGGCGATCCGCGTTGCTTCGCGATGCTACGGGAAACTCACAAAGAGGGTCAAATCGGTGACGGAAGCCACGAGGCGGCTCAGGCCAGCTGCTTGGCTGTGGCAATTTCATCCACGATGGTTTGCACGGCCGCCCTGGGGTCCGCCGCGGCGATGATTGGCCGGCCCACCACAATGTAATCCGCGCCAGCCTGGATGGCTTGCGCCGGGGTAGCCGTTCGCGCCTGGTCGTCTTTCTGTTTTGCGACCGATTTTTCCGACGGGCGCACGCCCGGCGTCACAATCAGAAAATCGCGGCCGCACGCTTTCCGTATAGCTTTCGCCTCTTGCACCGACGCCACGACGCCATCCACTCCGCATTTCTTGCTGAGCTTGGCCAGCTTAACCGCACGACTAAGCGGCGATCCCGCGATACCGGCTTCACGCATGGTCTTTTGATCCATGCTGGTCAGGATGGTGACCGCGATCAGTCGTGGCCGGTCCGCGCCCATAGGTACACCCGCGCTAACCGCTTGCGCCGCGGCTTGCAGCATGGCGTTGCCGCCCAGCGCGTGGACGTTAACGAGTTGCACTCCAGCCATTGCTGCCGAGGCCAGCACCGCTCCCGCAACGGTGTTGGGTATGTCGTGATATTTCAAGTCAAGAAAAATGCCGTTGCCTAGCGCAGCAACTTGCTTCACTGCCTCGGGTCCGGCATTGCTGAAAAGCTGGCTGCCGATTTTGAACATGCCGACAATGTCAGAAACTTGTTTGGCGAAGCTCAACGCAGACTTTAACGAATCAAAGTCGAGGGCTACGATCAGACTGCTGCGGGGATGGGCGTCAAAGGTCACTGTTTTGGGTGACCCTGACGGCCCCAGGGTCAACGTTTCTTAGGTACTTCCAGAAGCTCGAGCCGGACCTGGCTCACACCCGAGTGAATCAACCCGATCTTCCGGGCCACGCGATAGGATACATCAATTTCGCGTCCTTCTTGGTACGGCCCGCGGTCATTGATTCGTACCAGTTCAAACTGTCCGGTCCGGGGGTTCACCAGCCGCACGATAGACCCGAACGGGAGGTTGGGGTGGGCTGCGGTCAGGGACTCACAATCGAAACGCTCGCCATCGGCGGTCTTTCGGCCGTTGAACTCCGCCCCGTACCAGCTGGCGTTGCCAACCCAAGTCTTGATGGGCTTAGCAGGCTCGCTCTTGTAGGCGGTCAAAGGCGCTTCCATTACCGGGGCGATGAGGAACATTAGCGGCACCCAGCGAATGGCGGCCCAGATCATGAAGAGTGGTCGTTTCATAGTGTTGTGTTTTTGCTACAACTTCCCAAAAAGTGTAGCAGAAAAACCTCATTATGTCAACCAATTTCTGCGGAAAACTTACCCCTTAACTCATTGAAACTAAATATGTTATGCTCATAACAGGCACTGCGAAGCTCGCCCGCCAAGAGCTCACTGGCCCGAGGGTCAGTAAAGCTGGCCGTCCCGACCTGTACCGCCGCAGCTCCCACGGTGATGTAATCCAGCACATCGCTCGCCGTCTCCACCCCCCCAAGGGCGATAACCGGGATTTTCACAGATTTCCACGCCTCCCATACCAGCCGCAGAGTAATCGGACGGATGGCTGGGCCGCTCAGGCCACCCGTCGGGTTCCCTAGACGTGATTTCTGAGTGCGAAAATCGATCGCCATCGCCGGATAGGTGTTGGCCACGGTCACGGCATCCGCGCCCTCTTGCTCCACCCTTCGCGCCATAAGTCCAATGTCTGCAACAAGGGGCGACAACTTTACCCATAACGGCCGCCTCACTGCCGCCTTCCTGGCCGACCGAACCACCTCGCCAGCCATAACGGGATCGCCTCCGAACTGGAGGCCCCCCTTTTTCACGTTCGGACAGGAGATATTGAGCTCATATCCGGCCAGGCCGTCGGCATCCTCCAGGATCCGGATGACTTCGGCGTAGTCCTCCTGGCAGTAACCGAAAACATTGGCGAGTACCGGAACATCGAATTTGCTCAGTTCGGGGAGTTTTTGCGCTACGAAGACCTTGACGCCCACGTTCTGCAGCCCGATCGCGTTAAGCATTCCAGAAGGCGTCTCACAAAGACGCGGGGCAGGGGCACCCGCTATGGGTTCAAGGGACAAGCCTTTGGTTATAAGTCCCCCGAGCTGGTTAAGGTGAACCAGGCGGGCGAATTCCAGGCCGTACCCAAAGGTGCCACTGGCAGCGAGTATGGGATTGCGGAAAGCAAGCGCGCCTACGGCGACGCTCAGGTCAACATCAGCCGCGGACCGGCCCGGGCTGGAAGCGTTATTGGAAGTCACTGCGCGCCAAAGAATACCATGAAGCCGACCCGGCTCACCGCTACAGGATCCGGGGCTGCGAAGTTACCCTCATTTCAACAGGGCTTCGGCGAGAACGCGCCCGTCACTGGAAGCGAGTGCAATGCCGCAAAGTGTGGCCAGAGTTGGCGCAATGTCCGCCGGAGTGATCCGGCCAAAATATTCACCCGGTTGAATCCCCCATCCCATAAGGATCACCGGGACGTGTTGGTCGTAGTAGTAGGGCGTCCCATGGCTGGTGCCGTAGTCGCGGGACGGATTGGCCGGCGTCCTGGAGGCCAGCCAGTACGGCTTCGGCACGATAAAAAGGTCCCCGCTGCGAGATGCGAAGTAGCTTGCGGCTTCCGCGCTGCGTAAGGGACTCTGCGTTTCGGGCCAATCCTGCAGATCCTCTGCGCGATAAACTTCGGCAACTCCCGGCACCGACCGAATCGCGTCCAACACCGCTCGCATTACGTTGCCGTCCGATTTCAAGCGGTCATACACTCCGGGCGAGAAATAGATCTGGCTGGCCGTCATGTGCGCGATCGCCGGTTTAGCGACATTAAATGGCTCGAGCGCCTTTTCCACTTTTTCCTGAACGGACGGAATGTATAGCGTGCCTGCATCCGCGCCAGTCTTCCGCATATCTTCCGGGGTGGGAACAACACCATGGTCCGCGCTGAGCGCGACCACATAATTCCCGCGACCAACTTTGGCGTCGAGATGCGCGAACAGCTCCCCTAAATCCTTATCCAGACGAATCAGAATGTCCTGGATTTCCCAGCTGTGCGGACCGTAAGAATGCCCTACATAGTCCACCGTGGAATAGCCGATCGCAAGAAAGTCGGTGCCCGTTCCTCTTCCCAGCCCCATTTGATCCACAGTCTCTTCCGCCAGTTTGGTAACGTAGGTATCCGCAAACGGACTGGTGGCCCACTGTTGCAGGAAAGCCTGGTCCGGAGTTTTGCCCCCCGATTTCCCGCTCAAAGTGTGCGGAAAATTGAGCCCCCAGCCAGCTGGACCGATTGTGCCGGCGGACGTTTCGTCGTACGCATAAGCGTCCTTTGGAAGCGAAAGGTTCCAGGTCTTTCCGAAATCCGCCTGTACGGGATGCGTTTTCACAAAAGTCTCGATAAACGGCAGCGGACCGTACGCGGGCGAAGTTTCCCAAGAGCCGCCATCGAACCACACCGCCGCGTCCGCTTTGTGTCCTGCCATGGTAATGGCGGAGCGAGCCTTCAAGGCGAACGAGACTACCCGGGACGGCCTGGTGCTTTGAAAGCGCAGTTCATCCGCGAATGCGGGAAGGCGCATGCGCCACGCCGAGTCGCCGCCTTTCGCGGTACCACCGCCGTAAACAATGTTGGTGACAGTGGGATCGGCGGTGCAGGTCACCGATTTCTGCGACTCGCGGTCCCACCAGCTGTTGGCGATAATTCCGTGTGTTGCCGGCAGCGAACCGGTCGAAATGGTCGCATGCCCCACGCAGGTTTCTGTCTCCGCATAAGGATAGGCGGCTTCACGGAACCACGCGCCCTCCTGCACCAGGCGCTTCAAACCACCGTTCCACTGGCCCTGAAATTTGTCCACATAGTCGCCGCGCATCTGGTCCACCACCAGCAACACCACTAGCCGCGGACGGTCCTCGGGAGCGGCGGGCATCGTCTGGCTTGCGGTTACTTTGCGTGCGGTGGGCGCGGCGGAGGTTTGAGCGACTACGAAATGACCCGACAGTAGGGCGCTGACAGCAATCGTGAACAAAGACCTTCCCAGTCTCATAGGACTCCCTTTGGCCTGGAGCAGCAGTCTAGCACGGCACTCGAAACCACAGCCCGCTGACCACAGCTCACGCGCAGACGAAGACCTTGTGCTAAAATCACGCCCGCATGCGAATCGTCGAAAAAGGGCAGTTGATGTCCGCGGCCGAAATCGACCGCACTTTACAGCGTGTGGCTCATGAAATTGTTGAGAAGAGTGGCGGCACAAAACACCTTGCTTTGATTGGAATCCGCCGCCGCGGTGTGCCTCTGGCGCAGCGCATCGCGCAGGCCATGCGCGGCATCGACGGAGTGGAAGTTCCCGTCGGCACGCTCGATATCACGCTTTATCGCGATGACCTTTCCAAAGTCGCGCCGCAAGCCGTCCTGCAATCCTCTGAGATTCCTTTTGCCGTGGACGGCATGGATCTGGTCCTGGTGGACGATGTTCTCTACACGGGCCGTACCATTCGCGCCGCCATGAACGGTCTGTTCGATCTTGGCCGCCCGCGCCGCGTTTCCCTGTGCGTGTTGATTGATCGCGGCCACCGCGAAATGCCCATCGAAGCACAATACATCGGCCGCCACGTACAAACCAGCGACACCGAAATTATAGAAGTCCGCCTGCGCGAAATTGATACCGAAGAGCGCGTGGTACTGGTGGACCGGGTAGAATAATGCCCACGGTCTCTAGTCCTTTCGAGAACCTGGTATTTCGATGGTCGGGAAATTGTGAGCTATCGCTTTCGTGATCTTCTGGCTCTGGAGCCGCTCTCCGCGGCCGAACTGATTTTTCTTCTCGACCAAAGCAAGCCCTTTCAGGAAATCCAGCGCCACCCTTTGAAAAAACTCGCCACACTGCGCGGCAAAACTGTGGCGCTGGCGTTTTTTGAAAATTCCACGCGTACCCGCATCAGCTTCGCTACCGCCGCTTCTCGCCTCGGCGCCGACACCATGAACCTGCAGGCCGAAGCTTCCAGCCTTAAAAAAGGCGAGACCCTGCTCGACACTGCCTTCAACTTGAACGCCATGAAGCCCGACTGCCTGGTCATGCGCCACTCCGCTTCGGGCGCCGCCGATTACGTCGCGCGTCATCTCGACATTCCCGTGGTCAATGCCGGCGACGGCACCCACGAACATCCTTCGCAGGGCCTGCTCGACGCGCTCACCATCCGCGATCGCAAGGGCACCATCGAAAACCTTAACGTCACCATTCTCGGCGATCTTTCCCACTCCCGCGTCGCTCGTTCCAATATCCACTTGCTCGGAAAATTCGGCTGCCGCTTCACGCTCTGCGGTCCGGCTATGTGGGTTCCCCGTGAACTGGAAAACATCGCCCCCGGCACTTCCATTCGCAGCGTTTACAAGATCGAAGAGGCGCTTGAGGACGCCGACGTCATCATCATGTTGCGCGTGCAGACCGAGCGTCAGCACGAAGCGTCCATTTCCGCCAATGACTACATCCATGGCTACCAACTCAATGCCGAACGCCTCAAACGCGCTAAGCCCGACGCTCTCGTGCTCCACCCCGGGCCCATGAATCGCGGCATCGAAATTACGCCGGAGGTTGCCGACGGCCCGCAATCTTGCGTCCTCGAGCAAGTCACCAACGGCGTCGCCGTACGTATGGCCATTCTTTATCTGCTGGTCGTCGGCGATCAGGGCACGCATCCCGCCGCTGCGTCGGCGCCTGTGGAACACAACCGTCGCACCGGCGACGCCGCGTCGCAAACCGCGGCGCAGCCAGAACCCGTTCCGCAAAAAAGGAATCCCTAGGAATGTTGCTGATTAAAAACGGTCGTGTCCTCGACCCCGCCTCCAAAACCGATGCGACTCTGGACCTTCTTCTCGATGGCGACACCATAAGAGAGGTCGGCACGCCCGGAAAATTTTCCTCTGGCAATGATGCCGAAGTCTTCGACGCCTCCGGCCTCGTCGTCGCGCCCGGCTTCATTGATCTCCATGTTCACTTGCGCGAACCTGGCCAGGAATCTTCCGAAACCATCGAAACCGGTACCAAATCTGCCGCGCGCGGTGGCTTCACCGCCGTCTGCTGCATGCCCAACACCCGGCCCGTGCACGACAACGCCTCGATCACTCGCTTCATGGTGGACAAGGCCCGCTCAGTCGGCGCCACACGCGTCTGGCCCATTGGCGCGGCCAGCGTCGAAAGCAAAGGCGAAGCCATCGCCGAAATCGCCGCCATGAAAGAGGCCGGCATCGTCGCGGTTTCCGATGACGGCAAGCCCATCGCCACCGCTCGCCTCGCCCGCCAGGTGATGGACTACTGCCGCTCTCTCGACCTTCCCGTCATCGAGCATGCCGAAGACGTTTCGCTCGCCGCCGGCGCGGTCATGCGCGAAGGTGTCACCTCCACGCGTCTCGGCCTCCGCGGTATGCCCGCCGCCGCAGAGTCCGTCTGTGTTTCCCGCGACGTCCAGCTTGCCGAGCTCACTCGCGCACGCCTGCACATCGCCCATCTTTCCGCCAAAGCCTCTCTCGATCAGGTCCGCTGGGCCAAAGCCCGCGGCCTCCGCGTCACCTGCGAAGTCACTCCCCATCACTTCACGCTCACTGACGAGGATGTCACCTACGATTCGCGTTTCAAAATGAATCCGCCTCTGGCCTCACGCGAAGACCGCGAAGCTCTCCTCGCCGGTCTGGCCGACGGCGCCGTGGACGTCATCGCCACCGACCACGCGCCCCATGAGCCGGCCCTCAAAGATGTCGAATTTGACCGCGCACCTTTTGGCATCCTCGGTTTCGAAACCGCGCTCCCGCTGGCGCTGGAACAACTCGTCGCCACCAACAAAATCTCGCTCATGCGCATGGTCGAACTTTTTACCATCGGCCCCGCGCGTGTCCTCGGCATCGAACGCAAACTCGCCGCCGGCCAGCCTGCCGACATCACCATCTTCTCGACCGATCACCAGTGGAAATACAACGTCACCGACTCGCCCAGCAAGTCGCGCAATTCGCCCTTCGATGGCCGCACCTTCCACGGTGCTCCCATGGCCACCATCGTCGCCGGCAAGCTGGTCTATCAGCGTAAGTAGAAAATTGCGGCCGGTTACACCAGAGTCACTTTGCCGCTGGCCAGGTCGTAAACGCTGGCCGCCACCTTCAATTTTTCCGCCTTTACCGCATCGCGAATCACCGTGGACGACGTCCGCAGCAGCTCTGCCTGAATTTTCGCGTTTCCCGCGATCGCCTGATCCAAGCTTCCTCCCGACTGCTCCACGGCCCGCCGTAAGTGCGGATACAGCGCGCTGATCTGTCCGGGCACCGGATCCGCCTTCATCGCCGCTTTCACCGCGCCGCAGCCCGAATGCCCCATCACCAGCACCACCTTCACTCCCAGCACCGCCACGCCATATTCCAGGCTGGCGATAATTTCCGGCGTCACCAGATTTCCCGCCACTCGCGTCACAAATAAATGTCCAATGGTCTGGTCAAATACCAGCTCCACCGGAACTCGCGAGTCCGCGCACGACAGCAGCGCCGCAAACGGCTCCTGTTTCTCCACCGTGCGCTCTTTCAAAACATCCAAATCATGCTCGATCGAACTCAACTTGTTCGCCGCGAACCGTTCGTTCCCTGCCATCAATTCATTCAGCGCCGCATCCGGACTCAACACTGTCTGTGCCCCCGCTGGCAATGCCATCGCACTCTCCGCTCCCACCTGCAGTGCCATTCCCGCAGCCGCGCTCCCAAGGGCGCTCTGCAGGAACTGGCGCCGGTCCAGGCCGCTTTGTGTCCGAGAATCGTCTCTCATGTCTGCCAACCTCCACTCCAGATGGGCGCGCGTGTCTCATCATAGTCCCTGGCTGCGCCACGGTAAATCCCGGCTACCGCACGTGGCGGTTACGCCTCAGCCATCCATTGACGCTCACCCGCCCACTCTGTGTACTCGATAGAATGAATCATTCAGCGGTAAACGAACCACATGCAAAGAACTTGCCGCATCCTCGCCTGCGCTCTGCTCGCTGCTGTGTTCGTTCTTCCAATGCATGCACAGTCCGCTCCTTCCTCCGCCCGCTCACAATCTCCGCGCACGCCGCCGCAAACCGAGCGCATCCTCGACTACCACAGTGACATCGTCCTCCAGCCGGACGGCACTTTCCTCGTCCGCGAAACTATCATCGTCAACAGCCGCGGCATCCAGATCCGCCACGGCATCTTTCGCGACTTCCCCACCCGTTACACCGACCGCTTCGGAAGAAACTACGTCGTCGGCTTTCATTTCTTGTCCGCGGAACTCGACGGCTACCAGGAAACCTCTCGCATTCAGGATGTGACCAACGGCAAACGCATCTATCTCGGCGACCAGAAATACTTTGTCTCCTCCGGTCAACACACTTACATCATCGCCTACACCACCAACCGTCAGCTCGGTTTCTTCCCCGATCACGACGAGATGTATTGGAACGTCACCGGCAACGGCTGGGGCTTCTCGATCGACCACGCTTCCGCCACCGTCACGCTGCCTAAGAACATCGCCGACAGTGGCGTTTCACTCGATGGCTTCACCGGCCCGCTGCACTCCTTCGATCGCAACCTGACCCACCAGCAGAAGCCCGATGGCACTTGTGTTTTTGAAACCACTGCGCCTCTCCGCGCCCACGATGGGCTCTCCATCGTTCTCTCTTGGCAAAAAGGACTGATTACCCCGCCCACTCAGCAGCAGCAGCTCGACTATTTTCTTTCCGACAATCGGGTCCTGCTGCTTTCGGCTGTTGGCTTGTTTGTTCTGCTTGTTTATTACGTATGCGTCTGGTTCGCGGTCGGCCGTGATCCTGCTCGCGGCGTGGTCATGCCCCTCTACGAACCCCCATCCGGTCTTTCACCCGCCGCCACGCGCTTCCTGGTCCGCATGGGTTTCGACAATAAGACTTTCGCCGCCGCCATTCTCGATATGGCCGTCCGCGGCTACCTCACCATCAAGGAACAAGCCGGAACCTACACTCTCTACCGCACTAAATCCGATGATCGTGCCCTCACCCCTGACGAAAAACAACTTGCCGCGGTCCTTTTCGACGGCCGCAACGAACTCTGGCTCCACAACGAAAATCACACGGTCATAAAGTCCGGCATGACCGCTCTCAAAGGCTGGCTCAAGCTCAACGAAGAAAAAATCTACTTCTTCACCAACAGCCGTTTTTCAATCCCCGCCATCGTTCTCAGCGTACTCATGCTTTTAGGCATATCGGCCGCGCAATCCACTCTTAGTCTTTTCGTCACGGTTTTCCTCTCCTTCTGGCTGTCGATTTGGAGCTTGGCCTGTGCCGGCCTCGTCATCGGCACCGCATCCTCCTGGAAAACAGCCTTCACCGCGCCCGCTTCGAAAACTCTTCTGGCCGGCAAGGCGTTGATGACCACTCTTTTCTCCTTGCCGTTTCTTTTCGGTGAGGGCTTTGGTTTTTGGATGTTCGCCCAAGCCGGCTCCATCTTCCTCCCCATCTTCCTGGTCGCCACCGTCCTTCTGCACATTCTCTTTCACTATCTCTTGAAAGCGCCTACTTTCGCCGGGCGCCGTCTTATGGATCAGGTGGATGGCTTCAAAGTGTTTCTCGGCGCCGTGGATGGCAACCGCCTCAACCGCGTTATGCCGCCCGACAAAACTCCCGAAACCTTCGAAAAATTTCTTCCCTACGCGCTCGCTCTCGATGTCGAACAAGCCTGGTCGCAAAAATTCTCCGCCGAACTTGGCGTCGCCGGCGCGACTCCCGCCTCCGGCTCTCCGGCCTACACACCCTCGTTTTATTCCGGCTCCAACTGGAACGGCTTTGGCGCTTCCGGGTTCGCCACCGGTTTCTCCAGCAGCTTCACCAGCGCTGTTTCTTCGTCCGCCTCGGCACCCGGTTCCTCCAGCGGCTCCAGCGGGGGCTCGGGCGGCGGTGGTGGTGGCGGCGGAGGCGGCGGCTGGTAGCTCCCACATTTCTTTTACTCCGCTTGCTTCGCGCACTGATAACAGAGCGCAAATTCCAAACAGGACGTTTCCGGAATAGCGCACACTTATTGCTATCATCTTTCCGCCTTGCGGTATTGACGATGGAACTCTTAAGACCCGTGCTCGTCGTTGTCACGATCCTTGCCGGCGTTTTACTGTTCACTCCGTATGAGGCTTTCCTAGAGGGCGCTATAGCACTCGCTATCGTCGTAGCTGCTGTGCTGGGTTTCTTGACACACCCGCGCAGGGACGTTTTCTACGTGCGCACCGCCGTCCGACTAATTGACTCAGATCGACGCCAGGTCTTAGAGCACGACTTCTTGGCTGTCAGGGTTGAACTTGTGAGGCTATGGCTATTGTTCGTGCCTACGTTTCTGTCGGTGGCTGTTCTCGTGCTTTTCGCAGCCAGGGGTCCCGTGAATTTCAGTTTCTTAAATTGGATTTTTTCCTCCCCGTATGCGTCCATCGTCCTTCTATTCTGCCAGTATCCGCCCCTGCTGGTTTTTGCCTTGCTCGTGGCTTGGATTGACGAGAGAAGAGTTCTGAGAGACGCCCAAGCGTGCAGCGCAAGATCCTTCTCGATCCATCGTGCACCTGCTGGGTGGATTGGACGAGTCTCCTACCTGTTTATGGGAGAACACGGAGAATACTGCGGAGGGGACTGTGTGTATTTTGGACTGCGTCACCCCCCTGAATTGGCGGCGATAGTTTTTCACAACGTCCGAACACCGGAACTGAACAAAATCGTAATGGGGTTCTTGTTCCATCGGTTGGTCATTATGGGACGTGGCGTAACTGACTTAGACAGGCAAACAACGGCGGCCCAGGCCGCCCTCGCGGAGGCCACGCCCGCGTCTTGACTCCCGATTTGTCGACAACTCCCTCCTTGCCAGGATGAGAGGGTCGCCCAATCGCTTCGGGGAAATCCATTTTTGGCCACCAGATCCCTCCTCTCCAGGTAAGGGCGCCGCATACGGCGACCCGCGTCCGTTTCTGATACCCCGGAAAAGGAACGGCAGAAAACCCGCCAAAGAATCTGCTTGACATATTCCTATATGGGAATATATTGAATCCATGCCCAGGGCCGCCACCACCTCCGACGCTTTCAATGCCGTCGCCGAACTCCGCCGCCGCGACATCCTCAACTACCTCGTCCTACAGGAGCGGTCGGTCACCGAGATCGTGGACGCTATGGACATGCAGCAGCCATCCGTTTCCAAGCACTTGAAAGTTTTAAAGGGCGTTGGCCTCGTGGAGGCCCGCAGGGAGGGTCGGCAGATGCTTTACAAAGTGAACGCTTCGGCTATCCGGCCGTTGCACGAGTGGACCAGCACCTTCGAGCGGCTCTGGAAACACCAGTTGCTGCGCATCAGGGAACGCGCCGAAGCAGCCGGGGCTCTCGAGACTAATAATGACTAGAAACAATCGTCTTGCGGAATTTCAAACCAGGAGGAAATCGTGAGTTCGACCGCACTTTCGCTGCAATCCACAACCATCCAGATCGCGGAGGAAATTAGCGTCCGCGCATCCATCGAGGCCACTTTCGCCGCGCTGCTGGATCAGCTGGGGCCGTACAACGAAACGCAAGCCGACAAACCAATGCCGATGAAGTTGGAAGCGTGGCCGGGCGGCAGATGGTATCGCGACCTGGGCGACAACAATGGTCATTACTGGGGAACGGTGCAGGCCATCAAGAAGCCGACCCTCCTGGAAATTTCCGGGCCGCTCTTTATGTCCAATCCGGTGATAACAAATCTTCAGTATCGACTCAAAGAATCCGGCGGCCTAACCATCATTTCATTCCGGCACCAGTCGTTTGGTCTGGTGCTCGAGGAGTATCGAAACGCCAAGAACGGCTGGGCGCACTTGCACGAGCTGATGCGGCAGCGAGCCGAAGCGCAGCGGCCGCACTGAAGCGCAAATAACTTCGAAGTTCAGAGGAGGAAACCATGTGCCCTGCATGTATCGCCAGCGCAGCCATGATGGCCGCCGGAGCAGGCTCCACAGGCGGAGTTCTGGCCCTGTGCATTGCCAAATTCAGAAAATTTTTCAGAGCGAGTGGTCTCGGTCGGTTTCAGAAAATTAAGGAGAAATAAAATGGCAACCAGCAAGGCAACCAGGAAGGAAAGCGACATGGAGCACCAGCCAGGACAACCCGCGATGAAAACACCCCCGATCGTGTCGCCGCAGGAATGGGAGGCTGCTCGCCAGCAGCTTCTTGTGAAAGAGAAAGCTTTGACCCGCTCTCGGGATGCACTAGCCGCCGAGCGTCGCCGCATGCCGTGGCTGGCCGTCGAAAAGAAGTACGAGTTCGACGGTCCCACGGGCAAGGTCGGCCTGCTCGACTTGTTTGAAGGCCGCCGCCAGCTCATCCTCTACCGCGCCTTCTTCGAACCCGGCGTCTTCGGCTGGCCCGACCATGCTTGCCGCGGCTGCTCTTTAGGTGCCGACCAGGTCTCCCACCTCTCCCATCTCCACGCCCGCGACACCACTCTTGCCTACGCCTCGCGTGCGCCGCAGTCTGACATCCAGCGCCTCAAAACACGAATGGGTTGGACCATGCCCTGGTACACCATCACCGACACCTTCGACAAAGACTTCGGCGTGGACGAGTGGCACGGCCACAACGCCTTCATCCGCGACGGCGAAAAAATCTTCCGCACCTACTTCATCAACAATCGCGGCGACGAGGCCATGGGCAGCACCTGGGCCTACCTGGACTTAACTGCGCTAGGCCGCCAGGAACAATGGGAAGACTCGCCAGCCGGCTACCCGCAAACTCCACCCTACAAGTGGTGGAACTGGCACGACCAATACACCCCAGGCGCCCCAGTCGATCCCGGCTGGAACAAAGTCGTGGACAACTCCAAAGTCATCTTGAACCTCAACGATTGATATTTCGCGTGGGCGCCTGGCCAGGCTGGCGGAGATCTGGCCTTACGCGGACGCCGACGCCTTTTGTACGCCTTTCGCCGCCGCTCGAATCACTTCGAGGACGCGTTCGGGTTGCGAAAGCATCGGCACGTGGCTGGAATCAAGTTCATACGTGGTTGCGTTCATTCGCTTCGCCATGGCGCGCTCCAGGTCGGGATGCACCGTGCGATCTTGTTTGCCGACGATGTACCAGCTCGGCTTCGACTTCCAAGCGGTGCCCCCGGCTTTGGCCTCGAACAGGTCCGGCCGCGGAACACCTTGCGTCGCCCATACCATCTTCTGCTCCTGTTCCGAAAGGTCCCCGCAGAAATACTTCGTGCCCTCCCGACTTAACCAGATACGTCCATCCGACACTTCGATGTGAGAGAACACATCGGTCTTCGGGAAATTGGACTGTTGCGTCTGCGACGATTCGTCGGCGTCCGGAGCCAGCGCGCAAATATAAACCA
>Ga0209579_10000845_pt1 | contig 27416 bp, 23 predicted proteins | sample Coa_R1_2_FD_187152 | JGI IMG/M metagenome (GOLD analysis project Ga0209579, IMG submission 187152) | Surface soil microbial communities from Centralia Pennsylvania, which are recovering from an underground coalmine fire - Coalmine... | ecosystem: Environmental > Terrestrial > Soil >... | reverse complement strand
CGTCCCTGCGCTCCCGCACCCAACGGGAGGAGTCCGTCTTTCGAAGGAGCCCGCCGTGACCATGCCCCACTGGAAGTACCGCCCGTACCAAACCGTCGATCTACCCGACCGGAGCTGGCCGGACCGCGTCGTCGACCGCGCCCCCGTGTGGTGCTCGACCGACCTCCGCGACGGCAACCAGGCGCTCGTCAAGCCGATGGACGCTGTTCGCAAGCAGCGCATGTTCGACTTGCTCGTCGCGCTCGGTGTCAAGGAGATCGAGGTCGGCTTCCCGTCAGCCTCGAAGACCGACTTCGTCTTCGTCCGCAGCCTCGTCGAGGAGGATCTGATCCCTGCCGACACCACGATCGCCGTGCTGACGCAGGCGCGACCCGAGCTCATCGAGCGAACGTACGAGGCGATCGAAGGGGCTCGGCGCGCGATCGTGCATCTCTACAACTCGACCTCGGAGACGCAGCGGCGCGTCGTCTTCCGGCTCGACAGGGATGGAATCCGCGACCTGGCGGTCCGCGGAACGGCGCTCTCCAAGGAGCTCGCCGCGCAGACGGGGACGGAGATCGTGTTCGAGTACTCGCCGGAGAGCTTCCACGGGACGGAGCTGGACTACGCGCTCGAGGTCTGCGAGGCGGTGCTCGCGGAATGGGGGCCGACGCGCGAGGAGAAGATGATCGTCAACCTGCCGACGACCGTGGAGGCGTTCCCGCCGAACGTCTACGCGGACCGGCTCGAGTGGTTCCAGCGGCACGTCTCCGGGCGCGATCGGATCATCCTTTCGGTGCACCCGCACAACGACCGCGGCACCGCGGTCGCGACCGCGGAGCTCGGACTGATGGCGGGAGCCGACCGCGTCGAGGGGACGCTGTTCGGGAACGGCGAGCGCACCGGCAACGTCGATCTCGTCACGCTCGCGCTCAACCTGCTGACACAGGGCGTCGACCCGGGGCTCGACCTCTCTCGAATCGACGAGGCGAAGCGGATCGTCGAGGAGTGCAACGAGCTGCCGGTCCATCCGCGCCACCCCTACGTCGGCGAGCTCGTCTACACGGCGTTCTCCGGTTCGCACCAGGACGCGATCAAGAAGGGCATGTACGCGCAACAGCGGTCACAGTCGGAGCTCTGGGACGTCCCCTACCTCCCGGTCGATCCGATGGACCTCGGCCGCACGTACGAGGCGATCATCCGTGTGAACTCGCAGTCGGGCAAAGGCGGAGTCGCCTATCTGATGGAGACCGAGCATCATCTCGAGCTGCCGCGCGGGCTGCAGGTCGACTTCGCGCAGAAGGTGCAGGCGATCACCGACGCGCGCGGCGACGAGCTGACGGCGGACGAGCTGCTCGCCGTGTTCGACGAGCACTACCTCTCGCATACGCAGCCGTATGAGCTTGTCTCCTACACGCACTCGAGCGGGACCGACGAAGACCGCATCGCCGCGGTGATGACCGTGGACGGTGAGCAGCAGGAGGTCGAGGGGATCGGCAACGGGCCGATCGCTGCGCTGGTCGACGCCTTCGAGCGCCGGTTCGGGGTCGACGTCCGCATCCGCGACTACCACGAGCACGCGATGGCGGCGAGCGCCGACGCCACCGCCGCCGCCTATGTCGAGGCGGACGTCGACGACGACGCCGTCTGGGGCGTCGGGCTGCACCCGAGCATCGTCACCGCCTCGCTACGCGCGGTCGTGAACGCCGTCAACCGTGCGCTTGCCCTCCGGAGCGCCCTCGAGACCGCCGCGGCCGCGTTCGACGGCGGGCCGTAGTTTGCCGCCGAACGCGACTCGCGGGCCGGTTCGGTGTTACTTCAGCGAGACCGGGAACGAGACGAGCAGCCGCGTCGAGACGCCGGCGGTGATGTCGTCGCCGTCCTTGCGGGCACGCAGGAAGAAGACGAGCAGCTGCTGCCGGCGGGCTGCCGGAAAGCCGCTCTGCTGGGTCATGGTCAGGGTGACCGTGCCGTCGGTCGCGGTCGTCCCCTCCGGCGGGACCGAGTACTGGTTGTACGGGACGGCGGTCGCGTAGACGAGCGCGCCCTGCACCGGGCGCCCGCTGCAAGCCGTGACGCGTGCGTGCAGCTGGATCGTCGTCGCGGCCGGCGTGACCACGCCGGGAGTCAATGTCTGCTGGTCGATCGCAAGCCGCGCCGGCGGGGTCAGATCGCCGATCTGGATCGTGCCGGTGCCGGCCGGGCAGCCGGTCGCCGGCGCTGCGGGCGGCGTCGGCGGGCTCGTGATGACGGCGCTCGGCACGGACGACGAGCTTGCGGAGCCGTCGCTGTTCGTCGCGGTCACGGCCACGCGGAGCGTGTCGCCCGAGTCGACCTGCTTGAGCGTGTACGTCTGTGAGGTCGCACCGCTGATCGCCGAGCAGCTCGCGCCGGTCTCGTCGCACCGGCTCCACGCGTACGCGTAGGTCGTGGGCGACCCCGTCCACGTCCCGTTGCTCGCCGTCAGCGTCGAGCCGACCTGCGGCGTACCGGAAATCGTGGGTGGCGCTGTATTGGCGGGTACGGCGCTCGAGCGAGCCTCGCCGTTCCCCGCCGTGCCGAACACCGCGCCGATCGCCAGTGCGGCCAGCGCGAGCGCAAGCGCCCTCGGCCACAGTCGGCCTCCGAGCATGAATTTCTTCATGGCCTCCCCTCTCGTCCGTTTGCCTTGCCGCCGGTATCCGTAGCGGCTTCCGAAGGGCAACCCGTAAGCGCGGCGTCAGGGTCTCGTTAAGGCGCCGTCGAGCTCAGTCGGCCCGGACGAGCTCGGGTCCTGCTGCGGCACGACGACGCGTCTGATCGAGACGAGGTCGCAGCTACAGCCAGCGCACAGAAGCCGAGGCTCAGCCAGAACGACCATTGGAACCGGCGCCTGGCGTCGGGCGGTCAGCCCCGGATCGACGCTACCAGCCCGGCGCGAGCCGCCGGAGACGCGCGAGTTCCGCAGGATGGTAGAAGCCGAGCAGGAGCAGCGCGACCGGATAGACGAGCACGAGCACCAGCGACGGCGCGAGCGAGAGGTGTCCGGCCCGGGCCGCGACGGTGAGGCCGACCGCCGAACCGACGGCCGTCGCGAGCCGCCGCCACTGGTACGGGACCGGGTACACCGACTGCGCGTAGAGCGTCATCGCCCCGAAGAGGACGACGTACGCGGCCGCTGCCGAGATCGCGGCACCGACCATCCCGTAGCGCGGGATCAGCCAGAAGTTGAGGCCGATGTTGGCGGCCGCGCCGACGCCCGTGACGACCCAGTTCCACTGCGTCCGCCGCGCGCGACCGCTGCCGATCGCGAGCACCGTGTAGCCCGCGTAGACCGCGAACGCGAACGCGAGGATCGGCACGCCTTTCTCGGCGCGCTGGTAGGGAGCTGCGGTGAGGAACGAGACGAGCCACGGGGCGAGCGCGCCGAGCGCGAGCGCAACCCACGACGCGAACGCGAGGAGGTACGTGAGCACGAACGCATACGCGCGCTTCGCCTCGCGGTCGTCCTCGATCGAGTACGCGAACGCGGGCCATGCGGTGCGGAATGCGAACATGACGAACGTGATCACCGACGCGACCTTGATCGCGGCCGAGTAGACGCCGACCTCGCCGCGGCCGTTGTAGTGCGCGACGAAGAGGCGGTCGATGAAGTTGATCGCCCACAGCGCGAGCGCGGCGGGGACGAGCGGCATCCCGAAGCGCTGCATCTCGCGGAACAGCCCGCGATCGAACTGGAGGCCGAGCTGCTCGCTGCGATAGGCGAGCAGGGCGAAGTAGACGGCGAGCGTTCCGACGAAGTTGCCGACGACCAGCCCGACCGCGCCCCAGTGGAAAACGGCGACGAACACGACCATCGCAGCCACGGTGATCAGGACGTTGACGACGCTCGCGACGGCGTACGCGACCGAGCGCTCCTCGACGCGGAAGAGGGCCGTCAGCTGCTGGTAGTTAGTCTGCGCCCACAAGCCGACAGCGCCGGCGCGGACGAGCGCCGGGTCGTGGCCGAGCTGCAGGGCGTGCCCGACCGGGTTCGCGAAGACGACGCCGAGCGCGAGCCCGAGCGTCGACATCGCCATCGTGAACCAGAAGCTGGTCCGCACGACGATCACCCGCTCGGCGGGCTCCCTGGCGTCGAAGTAGAAGCGGAAGAACGCGTTCGAGATCCCGAGCTGGAGCAGGATCGAGAGCACCGCCGTCGCGGCGGTGACGATCTCGACGCGGCCGTACGCGTTCGGCGGCAGGTAGTGCGTGTACAGCGGCAGCAGGACGACCGCGAGGACGCGTGAGACGATCCCACCGATCCCGTAGATGGCCGAGTGGCGGGCGAGTCGCTTCAGCTCGTGCGCGAGTGGCACCTACAGCTGAGCGTAGACCGCGAGCAGGCGATCGGCGACCTTGTCGATGTCGTGTACCTGCTCGACGTAGGCTCGTCCTTTCGTCCCGAGCTCCCGCCGGAGCTGCGGATCGGCCACGAGGGGACGGAGCGCGTCGACGAGGGTCTCCTTCGTCGCTGGCACGATCGGCAGCCGGACGCCGAACGCTTGCGCGCTGCGCTCGACGACGTCCGGCTTCACGTAGCCGACGACCGGCTTGCCGAGCGCCATCGCCTCGAGCGCGAAGACGCCGTGCCAGCCGACTTCGAGCTGGTCGACGACGATGTCGGCTCGCGCGTACCGCTCGCGCGCTTCGTCGTGCCGGACGCCTTCGACGAGGTCCAGCTCGACGGGCAGCTGCGCGCACGCGTCGATCACGTACTGCGTCCCCTTCTTGGCGCGGTTCGAGGGCGCGTGGACGACGAGCGGCCGCGGATTGTCGCCCGGCGGCTGCGGCGTGTACGGCCGCAGGTCGAGACCAGGCGGGACGACGATTGCCTCGGGCACCCAGAGGGCCGCGTCGTAGGAGCCGACGATCTGAGCGTCGGCGCGCCGTCCATAGGCGAGCTCGGCGCGAGTCTTGCCGCGGATGTCGGACCCGAGGAAGTGGAAGACGCTCTTCCGGCGCGTCGCGTGCAGGAGCGGGAACTGGAGCGACTTCGGCACGAGCGTGAGCCCGAAGTAGAAATGGAAGACGTCGGTCCGTGGCAGGAGTCGCGCGAACGCCTGCCATTGCGTCAGCTGCCGGTGGGCGAACCCGCCGTGCCGCTCGAGCGACCAGTCCGCCTCGGGATGCAGCCGACCGCGCTCGAAGACGACCAGCCGCGCGTCGACTCCCTTCCGCCGCAGCGCCTGCACGTTCTCCCAGGGGATGCCGGCGACGTTGACCGGGCAATGCGTCACCCGGAGCAGCTGGGGATCGATCGTCACCGACTTGGCACGCCGCCGTCACGAAGGACACCTTGCGCGGCGGCTACCCTCTGGTTCGTTCCCCCGGGCGGGTGGGGGTTAGGGATGGGCGGTCGCCCGGGCGCCGGCGCGGCCGTCACGCGTCCCACTCGAGCTGGTCGAAGTAGCGCAACGCCGTTCGGCCGGGGCGCACGCGCGCGCGAAACGCACGCAGCTCGTCGTCGGAGATCTCGCCGAGCGCGCGCTTGACGCCGAGGTAGGGCAGGTTGAGATCCTCCTGGTAGACGACCGTCGAGATCCGGGGGTTGATCTCGATCACCTGCTCGCCGACGAGCTGGATGTTGAAGAAGTGCTCGATCCCGAGCTCCCCCACGATCCGGTCGGCGAGGTCCAACAGGCGGTCGTCGGCGAGGGTCACGAAGTACATCGCCAGGCCGGCCCGCATCGACTCGCGTGTCTTCGGATGTCCGAGCACGACCTCGCGCCCGTTCGCGATTCCGTCGATCGTCCGCTCGCCGCCCGTCGCGAGCTCCATCACGAGCAGCTCCGGCCCGCCGTCCGCCGGAAGCAGCTCGACCGCCTCCTCGAGCCGAAGCGCAACCGACCCCGGTCGCTCCTCGAGCAGCTGCCGGGCGCGATCCACCGTCGGGTCGAGGACGCGGAAGCCGCGCGACCCGGACGAGAACACCGGCTTGAAGCAGACTGCCCGCTCCGGGTAGCCGAGCTCGCGCGCCGCGGCCTCGACAGCCGCGGCGCCGCGGACGCGCCGAAACGCCGGCGCAGGCACCTCGAGACGGTGCAGGAGGGCGTATGTCTCCGCCTTGTCGTTCGAGCGCCGGATCGCGTCGAGCGGCGAGACCAGCACGGCGACACCCGCGAACAGATCGAGCGACCGTGCGAGCCCCTCGAGGTCGTGCGACGACTGCGGCAGGACCGCATTCGCGTCCTCGCGCCGGGCGATCTCCGCGACTGCCGCTCCGAAACCCGGGTCTGAGCCACGCGGCACGAGGTGGAACGCATCGCACAGGTGCCGCCCGACCGACCGTTCCGACACGTCGGTGCCGACGAGCCGCACGTCTCGCTCGCCGTTCTCGCGCAACGCGCGCAGGAGCGCAGCCGTACCCGGCGCCCCCGCAGCCGTCACGACGACGGTGATCGGCTTCACGCCCCGTCGACCTCGACGTCGACGAGTCGCGCCGCCGCCTCCGCCCGGTCGAGCGCCTCGAGGTTGGTGTCGGCGACCGCGATCACGAAGCCTCGGCGGTCGTTGTCGAGCCGCACCGGCCGGATCACCTCACCCGGCTCGAGGTACGTCTCGGCTTGCACGACGCCCGGAAACGCGAGCACCTTCTCCAGCGAGCCGATCCGGATCACGCGCCCGAGCGGCAGCGGTCCCGGCGACGCGGTCAGGAAGCGAACGGCGAGCGGCTGCCGGTAGCGCGGCAGCACGAGCTCGTCGGACAGCTCCTCGCCGAGCGCCATCCGCAGCTGCACCTCGATCAGGTCGACGCCGACCGCGTGACGGACGAGGTCGGCCATCTGCCCGCCGGGAACGCGTGCCGCGCACTCGACGACGACGACGCGGCCGTCCGTCGCGGCGATCAGCTGCGGGAACGCGATCCCGGTTCGCAGGCCGAGCGCGCGCACGGCGTGCACGGCGACGCGCTCCGACTCGTCGAGCTGGTCGCCGTAGACGGTCGCCGGGTAGACGTGGATCCAGCCGACGCCGAAGCCGATCCCCGGCGGCCGGAGGCGGTCGGAGAGGGTCAGCGGGATCACGTCGCCTGAGCGCGCGATCACGATCCCGTTCATCTCGGTGCCCTCGACGAATTCCTCGAGGATCGCCTCGCCGGTGGGGGACGCGGAGAGGGCCTCGTGCAGGTGCGCGTCGACGTCGTCGAGCGAGTCGACGCGGAAGACGCCGCGCTGGCCGCCCGAGTCGGCGGGCTTGAGCACCGCCGGGAAGCCGACCTCGTCCGCCGCGCGCCGGCGCTCCGACAACCCGCGCACGGCCGCGAAGCGCGGCTGCGGCACCCCCGCCTCGGCGAGCTGCCGCCGCATCGCGACCTTGTGCGTCATCAGGTGCGCTGTCTCGACGCCGATCCCGGGCAGGCCGAGCGCCTCGGCGACCGCCGCGACGACCGGTACGGCCCGGTCGGCCGAGATCGTGAGCACGCCGTCGATCCGGATGCGCCGCACAGCGCGCAGGACGGCGTCGACGTCGGCGAAGTCGACCACCCGCGAGATGTCGGCCTCGGCCAGGCCGAGCGCGCCCGGGTTGCCGTCGACGGCCACGGTCCGCAGCCCGAGCTCCTTCGCGCGCAGAATCGCCCGCCGCTGGTGTCGTCCGGCACCGACGAAGAGGACGGTCTTCACTGGCATCGGGCGTCGGCGGTCGGATCCATCGAGAGCAGAAGATAGGCTCGCCGCGTGCTCGCAGGTAAGCGGATCCTCATCACGGGCGGCGCCGGCTTCATCGCAACGACCCTCGCGCGCGAGCTCGTCGAGGCGAACGAGATCGTGGCGGTCGACAACTTCCATCGCGACGCCCTGTCCGGCACCGACCTCGCCGACCATCCGAACTTCACGCTCCACCAGGCCGACGTCCTCGACGCGGAGCTGCTTCGCGAGCTCGCGCACGGGGCGACACACGTCGTCCACTGCGCCGCGATCGCCGGCGTCGACCGCGTGCGCGAGAGCCCGGTCCGGACGATGCGCGTGAACGTCATCGGCACCTACAACGCGCTCGAGGCCGCGCTTGCGACCGCCGACACGCTCGAGCGGTTCGTCGACTTCTCGACGAGCGAGGTCTTCGGGACGCACGCGTTTCGCGTCAGCGAAGGGCAGGTGTCGACGATCGGCTCGGTCGGCGAGGCGCGCTGGACCTACGCCGTGTCGAAGCTCGCGGGCGAGCATATGGCGCACGCCTACCACGACGAGCTCGGGCTGCCTACCGTCACCGTCCACCCGTTCAACGTCTACGGCCCGAACCAGGTCGGCGAGGGCGCGATCTCGGTCTTCATCACCGCCGCGCTCGAGGGCCGCGACCTGACGATCCACGGCGACGGCGCGCAGATCCGCGCCTGGTGCTACGTCGGCGACATGGTCGCCGGCGTGCTCGCGTGCCTCGAGCGGCCCGAGGCGGTCGGCAACACGTTCAACATCGGCAACCCGCGCTCGGCGGTCACGATCTACGACCTCGCGCTCCGCGTCAAGCGGCTCACCGGCTGCGCCGGCGAGATCGTCTTCCAGCCGCTCCACTACGCCGACGTCGAGCTCCGCATCCCCAACGTCGAGAAGGCCCGCGAGCTGCTCGGCTGGGAGCCGCGCGTGGAGCTCGACGACGGCCTCGCCCGGACGATCGCGTGGTATCGAGCAAAACAGACCGCATCCGTCTAGCGAAGCCCGACGTCGGCGCCGACGAGCTGGACGCGGTAGCGGCCGTGCTGGAGAGCGGCACGCTGACGATGGGCCCGGCCGTCGCCGAGTTCGAGCGGGAGCTAGCCCGCGCGTGCGAGGTAGCTCACGCCGTCGCAGTCTCGTCGGGCACTGCCGCGCTGCACCTTGCCGTGCTCGCCTTCGTGCTGCAGCCCGGCGACGAGGTGCTCGTGCCCGCGTACACCTTCCCGGCGACCGCGAACGTCGTCGCCCTCGCCGGCCTGCGGCCCGTGCTCGTCGATGTCGACCCGCTGACCATGAATCTCGACCCGGCCCGGATCGAGGTCGGCCCGCGGACGCGAGCGATCGTCGCGGTCCATCTCTTCGGCCGGCCGGCGCCGCTCGAGACGCTGCCCGAGCTGCCGCTACTGGAGGACGCGGCCGGTGCGCTCGGCGCACGCCGGCAGGGCCGCGCGTGCGGCTCGCTCGGCCTCGCCGGCTGCTTGAGCTTCCATCCCCGGAAGATCGTCACGACCGGCGAGGGCGGCGCCGTGACGACCGGCGACGAGCGCGTCGCGACTGCGGTGCGGCAGCTTCGCAACCACGGTTGGCGCGACCTCGCGAGCGCCGACCTGCCCGCCCCGGGCCTCAACTACCGGCTCGCGGACGTCCTCTGCGCGCTCGGCGTGCCGCAGCTCCGGCGGCTGCCGGAGCTCCTCGCGGCCCGTGCGCGTGTCGCGGCGGCGTACGAGGAGCGCCTCCGCGACCTTCCGGTGACGCTGCCGGCCGCAGACGACGGCGACGTCCACGGCTGGCAGGCGTACGTGATCCAGGTCGAGCGGCGCGACCAGGTGCTCGCCGCCCTTCGGGCGGAGGGGATCGAGGCGCAGATCGGGACGTACGCACTCAACCGGCTCGCGCCCTACCGCGACCAGGGCTCGTTTCCCGGCGCCGACCACGCCTATGAGCACGCCTTGGCGCTGCCGTTCCACACCGCCCTGACCGAGGGGGAGCTCGACCGGGTCGCGCAGGCACTTGACAAGCTTGTGAGTAATTACTAATCTTACGAGCATGGTCGCAGCGGAACGGAAGACACGCGACGAGCGGCGCGAGGAGATGCTCGACGCGGCGCTCGTCGTCTTCGCCGAGCAGGGCTACCACGGCGCCTCGACCGAGGACGTCGCCCGCCGCGCCGGCATCTCGCAGCCGTACGTCTTCCGCCTCTTCGGCACGAAGAAGGAGCTTTTTCGCGCCGTCGTCGCGCGCTGCTTCCGCCAGACGCTCGAGGTCTTCCAGCGCGCCGCGGAGGGCAAGCGAGGGGAAGAGGCGCTGCAGGCCATGGGCGAGGCCTACGTCGAGCAGCTGGCGCGCGACCGGACGTACCTGCGGCTGCAGATGCAGGCCTATGCCGCGTGCGACGACGCCGAGATCTGCGAGGTCGTCCGGGCGGGCTTCGGCGACCTCGTGGCCTATGCGGAGCGGGTCGCGGGGCTCGGGTCCGTGGACGTCGCAGGGTTCTTCGCCCAGGGGATGCTGCTGAACGTCTTCGCATCGATGGGGCTCACCGCCGAGAGCTCGGAGCCCTGGGCCGAGCGGCTGCTCGCGGGCTGCAAGGAGATCTGACCGTCTTTTTTTCACGAGGAGGTAAGTGATGAATCACAAAACAGCCTGGACATTCGTGATCTCGTCGACCGCCGTCTTCATGGTCACGCTCGACAACCTCGTCGTGACGACGGCGCTGCCGGTGATCCGCCGTCACCTCCACGCGGGGCTCGGCAGCCTCGAGTGGACGGTCAACGCGTACACGCTCACGTTCGCGGTCCTGCTCCTGACCGGCGCGGCGCTCGGCGACCGGTTCGGCCGCCGCCGCGTCTTCTCGCTCGGCCTCGCCGTCTTCACGCTCGGCTCGGCCGCCGCAGCGCTCGCACCCTCGATCGGCGCGCTCGACGCCGCGCGTGCGGTGCAGGGACTCGGCGGCGCGATCGTGATGCCGCTGACGCTGACGATCCTGTCGTCGGCGGTTCCGGCCGAGAAGCGCGGGCTCGCGCTCGGCGCGTGGGGCGGGATCAGCGGGCTCGCCGTCGCGTGCGGGCCGCTCGTCGGCGGCGCCGTTGTCTCGGGCCTCTCCTGGCAGTGGATCTTCTGGCTGAACGTCCCGATCGGCCTCGTGCTGCTGCCGCTCGCGCTGCTTCGCCTCGACGAGAGCCACGGTCCGCTCGCGCGGCTCGACCTGCCCGGCCTCGGCCTGGCGAGCGCCGGCCTGTTCGGGATCGTGTGGGGTCTCGTCCGCGCCAACACGCTCGGCTGGGGCTCGACCGAGATCGTCGCGGCGTTCGTCGCCGGCGCCGTGCTGCTCGCGCTCTTCGTCGCGTGGGAGCGGCGGGCCGCGATGCCGATGCTGCCGATGAGCTTCTTCCGCAGCCGGACGTTCGCGCTCGCGAATGTCTCCTCCCTCTTCATGTCGTTCGGGATGTTCGGATCGGTGTTCCTGCTCGCCCAGTTCTTCCAGACGGTGCAGCACTACACGCCGTTCGGGTCTGGGCTGCGGATCCTGCCGTGGACGGCGATGCCGATGGTCGTGGCGCCGATCGCGGGTGCGCTTTCCGATCGCATCGGCGGCCACCGGTTGATCGGCGCCGGGCTCGCACTCCAGGCGGCCGGGCTCGCGTGGATCGCGACGGTGCAGACGACCACGGTCGCCTATGCCGACCTGATCGTCCCGTTCGCGCTCTCCGGGATCGGCATGGGCCTGTTCTTCGCGCCGGTCGCGAACGTCGTCCTCTCGGCGGTGCGCCCGGACCAGGAGGGTCAGGCGTCGGGCGCGAACAACGCGATCCGCGAGCTCGGCGGCGTGCTCGGCGTCGCCGTCCTCGCCTCGGTGTTCGCGCACGAGGGCGGCTACCGCACCGGTCAGTCGTTCGTCGACGGGATGGTTCCGGCCGTCTACATCGGCGCGGCGATCGTCGCCGCCGGATCGCTTGCGGCGTTCGCGATCGGCAGGCGGCGGAGCAGCGCCGCCGCCGAGCCTGCGCTCGAGCTCTCGGCCTAGGCCCTGAGCCGCGTGGCGGCCGCCGCGACTGCGGCCGCCACGCAGGCGAGGACGGCGAAGGAGACGCGCAGCGACGAGGCCTGGGCGACGCCGCCGACTAGCGGCGGGCCAGTGAGCAGGCCGAGGTAGCCGAGCGTCGTGACCGTCGCGACCGCGCTCGCGGCGTCGCGGCGTCCGCGGCCGGCGAGGCCGAAGGCGATCGGGGCGGTGGCGGAGACCCCGAGCCCCGCGAGGGCGAACCCCGCGAGCGCGACGGCAGGCGAGTTCGCGGTCGCGACGACGACGCAGCCGCCGCCCGCGAGCGCGGCGCCGCCCGCCAGGAGCCTGCGGTCGCCGACCCGGCCGGCCGCCTGGCCGGCGAAGCGGCCGAGCGCCATCGCGCCGCCGAACACGCCGGGCCCGAGCCCGGCAACGTCCGGTGCAGCGCCGAGCTGTCGCGTCAGGAAGAGCGCGCTCCAGCCCTCGACGCCGCCTTCGACCACGAACCCGGCCGCGGCGAGCACGCCGAGGGCGATCAGAGCGCGCTCGAGCCGCGGCCGAAGTCGGCGGCCCGCCGCCCGGGGCTGCTGCGGCTCGGCCGCGAGCCCGGCTGCAGCAGCTGCGACGGCGACGGCGACGGCCGCCAGGATCGACTCGCGCCCGGCGCCCGCGCTCCGCGCGAGCCCTGCGCCGACCGCGCCGACGAGCACACCGACGGAGTAGAGGCCGTGCGCGGCCGGCATCAGCCTGCGGCCGGTCTCGTCCTCGAGGCGCGCGGCACGCGCGTTGACGCCGACGTCGAGGACTCCCGACGCGGCGCCCGTCGCGAGGAGCGAGGCAGCAAGGGCCGGCAGCGAGGTCGCGAGGCCGGGCAGCAGGATCGCGAGCGCGAATGCAGCCGCACCTGCCGCGACCGCACGCGCGCCGAAGCGGTCGACCGCCGGCCCCGCGATGAGCAGCATCGCGGGGATCGAGCCGACACTGACGAAGAGCAACGCGAGCCCCAGTGCGCCGTTCGACGTCCCGGTCGCCCGCTGCACGCTCGGGAGCACCGCTGCCCACGCACCCCAGAAGAGACCGAGCACGAGGAAGCCGGTGCCGGTCGTGAGCAGGCGTCGCCGCACCGGCCGATGCTACGAGCGAGGGTTAGTGTCAGGCGTATGCAGGACCCCGAGCTGTCCGTCGTCGTCACGGTGCTCGACGAGGCCGCCTCGGTCGACGAGCTCTACCGCCGCGCGGTCGCGGCCCTCGACGGGCGCACGTTCGAGCTCGTGTTCGTCGACGACGGCTCGACCGACGGGACGTTTGCCGCGCTCGGGCGCCTGCACGGCGCCGATCCCCGCGTTCGGGCCGTGCGGCTGAAGCGGAACTACGGCCAGCACCCCGCGATGCACGCGGGGCTCGCGCGTGCCCGCGGCCGAGCGATCGTGACCATGGACGGCGACCTCCAGAACCCGCCCGAGGAGATCCCGAAGCTGCTCGCCGCCCTCGAGCGCGTCGACGTCGCGTCTGGCCGGCGGGTCGGCCGCCGCGACCCGCTCGGACGCACCGTTCCGTCGCGGTTGATCAACGCGCTGCTGCGCCGCTTCACAGGCGTCCCGATCTCCGACTTCGGTTGTGCGTTCAACGCCTACCGCCGCGAGGCGATCGTGCCCCTGCTCGGCTCGATCGGCAAGCAGAAGTTCACCAAGGCGCTCGTCCTCCGCAGCGGGGCGTCGGTGGAGGAGGTCGACGTCTCGCACGCCGCCGCGGCGACCGGGTCGCGCTACTCCCCGTTCCGCCTGCTCCGGCTCGCGCTCCACGTCGTGGCGGGCTTCTGGCCTCAGCCGGTGCAGTGGATCGGCGTCGCGCTCGGTCTCGTGTGTACGCTCGCCGCCGCCGCGCTCGGGACGTACGGGATCGTCTACTGGGTGACGCGGGGCAACTTCCCCGGGCCGCTCTTCGCCGGCACCGGGATCGTGTTCGTGCTCGGCGTGGAAGGATTCATCCTGGCGTTGATCGGCGAGTATCTGGGGAGGATCCAGCGAGACGTGGAAGGCATACCGCTTTACACGGTGGCGGAGGAGCTCGAATGAACCGGGTGCTCGTGACCGGCGGCGCCGGTTTCATCTCGTCGGGCGTCGTCCGCTACCTGCTCGCGGAGACCTCGTACGACGTCGTCACCCTCGACGCGCTGACCTATGCCGGCAACCTCGAGAACCTCGCCGACGTGCTCAGCCATCCGCGTCTCTCGTTCGTACACGGCGACATCCGCGACGCCGAGCTCGTGCGCGAGCTCGTCGAGGGCGTCGACCTGATCGTAAACGCCGCCGCCGAGTCGCACGTCGAGAAGTCGATCAGGGACGGCGCATCGGAGTTCGTGACCACGAACGTCGAGGGAACGCAGATCCTGCTCGACGCGATCCGCGCGACGCCGGTCGAGCGCTTCGTCCTCGTGTCGTCGTCGGAGGTGTATGGGACCGCCCGTGCCGTCCCGATGGACGAGCAGCATCCGCTCGACCCGCGGTCGCCCTACGCGGCGACGAAGGCCGGCGCCGACCGGCTCGCCTACTCGTACTTCGTCACGTACGGCCTGCCGATCGTGATCGTGCGCCCTTTCAACAACTACGGGCCGCGGCAGCATCCGGAGAAGGTCGTGCCGCGCTTCGTCACGCAGGCTCTCTGCGACGAGCCGCTGACGATCCACGGCGACGGGCATGCCTCGCGCGACTGGCTCTACGTCGACGACGACGCCGAGGCGATTCACGCGGTGCTCGAGGCGCCGCTCGACGATGTCGCCGGTGAGGTGATCAACGTCGCGACCGGTGTCGACATCTCGGTCGCCGAGCTCGCGCGGCTCGTCCTCGACGTGCTCGGCAAGCCGGAGGAGCTTTGCCGGCACGTCGACGAGCGGCCCGGGCAGGTCGACCGGCACATCGGCTCGACGGCCAAGGCAGAACGGCTGCTCGGCTGGCGGGCACGAACGTCGTTCGCGGACGGGCTCGAGCGCACCGTCGCGTGGTATCGCGACAATGAAGCGTGGTGGCGGGGGATCCTCGCGCGCGAAGCCCGCGCCTTCTCGTCCTAGGCGCAGGCCCGGCGCAGCTCGGGCTGCTCGAGGCCGCGCGCGCGCACGGCGTGTGGACTGCCGTCGCCGACCGCGACCCGGCTGCGCCCGGCTTCGCGCTCGCGGACCGCCGCTGCATCGTCTCGACCGAGGACGAGTCGGCGATCGAGCGGCTCGCCGCCGCGCTCGAGCTCGACGGCGTGATCGCGCCGGGCACCGACTGGCCCGTCGCCGTCGCGGCGCGCGTCGCCGAGAAGCTCGGGTTGCCGCACCCGATCTCGCCCGCGACGGCGCTGCTCGCGACGAGCAAGCTCCGGCAGCGCGAGCGGTTCGCCGAGGCCGGCGTCCCCCAGCCGCGCTGGCAAATCGTGACCGGCGACGAGACCGAGCTCGAGCCGCCCTTGGTCGTCAAGGCCCCCGATCGTCAGGGCCAGAAAGGTCTCTCGCTCGTCCTCGAGCGGACGGAGTTGCCGCACGCGATCGAGGCCGCCCGTGCCTCGTCGCGGAACGGCGGCGTGCTCGTCGAGGAACTGGTCGACGGGCCCGAGGTCACGATCTCCGCCTTCTCGTCCGGCGGCGAGTTCGTCCCGCTGGCCGTCACCGACCGCCTGACGGCGCCCCCGCCCGCGTTCGGCGTTGCCCTCGCGCACGTCTGGCCGGCGGAGTGTCTGACACAGGACACGTCCGGTGTCAGACACTCGGAGGTGGCCGACGTCGCGCGCCGCGCGGTCGAGGCGCTCGGGATCGAGGCGGGGCCGACGTACACGCAGCTGCGGATCGGCCCGGACGGGCCCGAGGTGATGGAGGTCGCAGCGCGCCTCGGCGGTGGCCACGACGCCGAGCTGGTCGAGGAGGCGCTCGGCGTCGACCTGAACGGACTCGCGCTCGCTGCGGCGCTCGGCCGGAGCCTACGGCTGCCAGGATCAAAAGACATCGAAGCCGTTCGGCCACGTGTCGGGGGCGCGGTCACGCGCTTCCTCGTGGCGCCGCCGGGTGTACTCGAGTCGGTCGAGGTGCCGGATCGGCTCGAGGGCGTCGTGCGCGTGCGCATCTACCGCCGGCCCGGCTTCGTCGTCGCTCCGCTCCGGCGCGGGCCCGACCGCGCAGGGGCGCTGCTCGCAGTCGGCGCCACGCGCGAGCAGGCGCTCGCTCGGGCGGAGTCGGCGGCGGACCGCATACGCTTCGTCACCGTCGATGCCGAAGCTCTGGTCTAGCACGGGCACGCGCCGCTCGACCTTCCTCTCGTTCCAGCCGCCGGCGGTCGGTGACGAGGAGGTCGCGGCCGTCGCCGAGACGATCCGCTCCGGCTGGCTGACGAGCGGGCCGCGCGCCGCCGAGCTCGAGCAGCGGATGGCCGACTTCCTCGAGGCGAAGCACGTGCTAGCGCTCTCGTCCGGAACCGCCGCGCTTCAGCTCGGACTGCTCGCCGCGGGAGTCGGCCCGGGCGACGAGGTGATCACGACGTCGCTGACGTGGCCGGCGACCGCGAACGTGATCGTGCACTGCGGCGCGACGCCGGTTTTCGCAGACGTGCGCGAGGGCGATCTCAACATCGACCCGGAGCGGGTGCGGGAGCTCGTCGGGCCGCGTACGCGCGCGATCGTGCCCGTCGATCTCTACGGCCAGCCGGCCGATCTCGACCCGCTGCTGGCGCTCGGATTGCCCGTCGTCGAGGACGCGGCGCACGCTGCCGAGGCGCGTTACCGCGGGCGCAAGGTTGGCTCGATCGCGCAGGTCACCTGCTTCTCGCTCTATGCGACGAAGAACATCGCGGCCGGCGAGGGCGGCCTGCTCGCGACGAACGACGACGCGATCGCGCAGGCCGTCGACGACCTGCGCGTGATGCGGCGGAGCCACGGCTCGCTCTACGACCTGGCTGTGCCGGGGTTCAAGGCGAACCTCTCCGACGTGCTCGCCACGATCGCGCTCGTCCAGCTCGACAAGGTCGACCGGCATCGAGCCATCCGCCAGCGGCACTTCGCCGCCTACGACGACGCTGTCGCCGAGCTCGACGGAATCGAAGCAGTCGCACGCGACCCGCGCGACACGCACGCGCTTCACCTCTACGCGGTCCGAGTCGACCCGGAGGCGGCCGGGGGCACGCGCGACGAGTACCAGCGCGCGCTCGCCGAGGAGCAGATCGGCACCTCGATCCACTTCCTGCCGGTACACCTCCTGAGCGCCTACCGGGAGGTCGCGCACGCGCCGCTGGCGGTGACCGAGCGGGCAGGTGCCGAGGTCCTCTCGCTGCCGCTCTCGCCCGCTCACAGCGACGAGGACATCGGCGACGCGATCGACGCGCTGCGCCGCGTGCACGAGCGCTTGGCGCAATGAACAAGAAGTGGCTGCGGATCGGCGCCACGCTGGCGGTCACTGGTGCGGCGATCGCCTACATCCTCTCGAAGATCGACCTCGGCAAGACGGTCGACATCATCGGCAACGCGAGCGTCGGCTGGCTCGCGCTGTCGGCCGCGCTGACCCTCATCACGGTCCCGCCGCAGGCGTGGCGCTGGCAGCAGCTGCTGCGCGTCCGCGGCGTGAACGAGCCGGTCGGCTGGCTGACGCGCGCGTACTTTGTCTCGTACGCGGTCGGCCAGGTGCTGCCGACCGCTGTCGGCGGCGACGCGTCCCGGATCTACGAGACGACGCGCCGCCACCCGGGCTACGGCTCGCCGATCGCGGGCTCCGTGCTGCTCGAGCGGGCGCTCGGCGGCGCCGTAACGCTCCTGCTCGCGGGGCTCGGCTTCCTGCTCGCGATCGGCCGCTACAACATCGGCGCCTACCTCTGGGTCGAGGCGCTCTTCGTCGTGCTGACGATCATCGCCGGCATCGTCCTCTTCTCCCGCCGGATGCGCCGCGTGCTGCGGTTCACCGTCCCGATGCTGCGGCGTGTCCGCGTCGAGCGGATCGTGCGGCTCGTCTACGAGGGAATCCACGGCTACCGCGAGCACCTTCGGACGCTGCTCGTCGTCTCGCTCGTCACCGCAGGAGCACAGTTCTCGCGCATCGCCGCCATCTGGGCCTCGGCGCACGCGGTCGGGATCGAGCTTTCCATCCGTCCCTACATCGTGCTCGGGCCGCTGCTCTTCCTCGTCATGCTGGTGCCGTTCACAATCAACGGGCTCGCCGTGCGCGAGGCGTTCTTCGTCAACTTCCTCGGCAAGCTCGCCGTGCCTGCCGATCCGGCGTTCGCGTGCGGCTTCCTCTTCTTCGTGATGACCGTGATGCTTGCTTTGCCAGGGCTCGGCGTGATCCTGTGGGAGGGAACGCGGCGTGCGCGCCGCCGCGCATCCGCCTCGGTCGCGGATGCCTGACGGCGAAGTCTCCGTCATCGTGGTCACGTTCAACGCGCTGCCGTGGCTCGAGCGGTGCCTCGAGTCCGTCGCCGGGCTCGAGACGATCGTCGTCGACCACGGCTCGACCGACGGCAGCCTCGAGCTCGTGCGCACGCGCTTCCCGCGCGTGCGGGTCTTCGCCCAGGAGAACCGCGGCATGGGCGCCGGCAACAACCTGGGCATGCGCATCGCGGACAACCGCTACTTCTTCCTGCTCAACTCCGACGCCTGGGTGCTCGGCGACGCTGTGGCCGCACTGGTCGGGTTCGCCGACGCCCATCCCGAGGTCGCCGTCATCGGCCCGCGGCTCCTGAACCCGGACGGGACCCTGCAGCGGTCGGTCCGCGGCTTCCCGACCGTCTGGCGGCTCGCGACCGAGTACCTCTTCCTGCGCAAGCTCGCGCCGCGCTCCCGGCTCCTGAACCCGCTCTACGCCGCCGGCTTCCCCCACGACGAGCCGCGCGAGGTCGAGTGGCTCTCCGGTGCGGCGTTGCTCGTCCGGCGCGAGGCGACGGACGCAGTCGGGCTCTTCGACGAGAGCTTCTTCATGTTCAGCGAGGAGGCCGACTGGATGTACCGGTTCCACGAGGCGGGCTGGCGCGTGTGGTTCACGCCGGCGGCGGAGGTCGTGCACGTGGGTGGTGCTTCGCACGGTGGGCGGCTGTACCGCGAGAACCTGCGCGGGCACCTGCGCTTCCTCGCCAAGCATCGCGGGCCGCGGGAGGCGGAACGCGCGCGGCGGCTACTGCTCTTCGCGCTGCGGCTCCGCACGCTCCTCTTCCGCGGCGAGCGGCGCGAGACGTATCGCGAGGGCGCCAGGTACCTGGCCTCGGCCGACGTGCGCGCGCTGTGACCGAAACGCTACGCGTTCCAGCTTGGTCTGGTCGTCTCGCACGGAGGACGCGTGAGGTCGCACCGGCGCGCCGAAAGCAAGCCCCTTGATCGAGTTCCTACGGCTCGCCGGCGCGACGGTGCTCGTGCTCGCGCCGGGGTGGCTGGTGGCGCGCGCGCTCGGCCAGCGCTCGACCTCGGCGACGCTCGCCTGGGCAACCGCCGCGCTGTTCGTCGCCTGGACGGTCGTCTTCCTCGTGCACGGGACGATCTGGCTCGCGATCGGCGTGCTGGGCGGAACCGGCGCCGTCGCTGCGGTCGCGGCGGCGCGCGGCTCGCGCCTGCAGGCGCGGCCCCTTCGCGCGCACGCGTTCGTGCTCGTCCTCGGCGTCGTGCTCGGGATCGCGCTCTGGCACGTCGCCGGTGTCGTCGGCGGCGACGGCCTCTTTCACCTCGCGCGGATCCGCAAGCTCGTCGACTTCGGCGACCTGCACCTGCGGACGGTGGACGAGTTCAAGGACGGCGGCCTGCACCCGGGCTACGCGTTCCCGCTCTGGCACGGCTTCGACGCGATCGTCGCCAAGCTGTCCGGGCTCGACCCTTACGTCGTCGTCGATCACGAGGCGTCGCTGCTGACGCCGCTTGCCTGCCTGGTCGCGTTCGAGGCCGGCGCCGCGGTGTTCGGCTCGGCCGCCGCCGGCCTCGCCGTGCTTGCGGCGAGCCTCGGGCTCTACCTCTTCGCGGCCGGACACGGGGGCTCGTTCGCGACGCTGCCGCTGCCGGCCAGCGCGGCGAAGCAGCTCTTCGTCCCGGCCGGGGTGGCCCTCTTCTTCCGCTGGCTCGACTCGAGACGTGGCGTCGATGCGGCTGCTCTCGCGGCGAGTTTCGGTGCGCTGGCGCTCATCCACGCCACGTACGCGCTCTTCTCCCTCATCCCGCTCGCGGCTTTCGCGGCGGTACGGCTCGCGGACTGGCGCCGCTCCGCCGCCGCGCTCGTCGCCGCCGTCGTGCCGACGGGGCTCGTCCTCCTCTGGATCCGGCCGCTCGTCGACGAGACGCTCTCGCACAACCCGAGCGAGCAGAACCTGATCGCGAGCCTCCAGCACTACAAGGACGAGCTGCAGATCTGGTCGCCGCACCACTTCCGAGTCGCGCCCGCGCTCATCGGCCGCAGCGGCGCCGTCGCGGTCGCCGGCCTCGCGCTGATCCCGCTCGCTGCGTTCGCCGCACGCCGTCGCTGGAGCGCGTTCGTGCTCGGCGGCTCCGTCGCGATCCTCGCGCTCGAGCTGGTGCCGACGCTGTTCGTCCACTTCTCGTCGCTCGTCTCGCTCTCGCAGTCGCGGCGCGCGGCCGGCTTCATCCCGTTTCCGTTCGCACTCGCCGGCGGCCTCGCGCTTCTCTCGCGCACGGTGCTCGTGCTTCCGGCGGCGCTCGCCGCCGGGATCGCGCTCCAGCTCGCCTACCCCGGCGACTTCGTGTACGGCCTCCACCACGGCGGCCCGCCGGCCGTCACGTGGTGGGCGTTCGTCGGCGGTGCCGTCGCGCTGGGCGTCGGGCTCTTCTTCCGCCGCCGGGAGGTGCGCGAGCGGCCCGGCCGGGCAGCCCTTGCCGCGACGCTGTTCGTGATCCCGGTCGCCGTGCACGGCTTCAGCCACTGGACCCCGCTCTACCCGACCGACGAGTTCGCGCTGCCGCCGGCGATCGTCCGGCAGCTTCGCGCGCTGCCGCCGCGCACCGTCGTGATCGCCGGGCCGCGGGCGAGCTACCGGATGGCAGCCGCTGCGCCCGTCTATATCGTCGACGCGCCGGCCGTGCACGTCGCGAACACGAAGGCGAACCGCCCCTACCAGCGCATCGACGACGTCGACCACTGGCTCAAGACCGGCGATCCGTCGATCCCGCGCAAGTACGGCGCGACCTGGGCCTATCGGAACGGCCGCCTCTATCGTCTGTCGGCATGAAGGTGCTGCTCGTGACCATGTACTTCCCGCCCGCCGGCGGCGGCGGCGTGCAGCGCCCACTCAAGTTTGCAACCCACCTGCCGGAGCTCGGGATCGAGACGCACGTGCTCGCACCGGACGACCCGAAGTGGATCCACCGCGACGACGAGCTCGCGCCGCCCACCCTCGCCTGGGTGCACCGCGCGCGCTACGTCGGGCCGGTCGGCCGGAGGCCGGCCGACGAGCTGCACGGGACGGCAGGCCTCGCCCGGGTGCAGCGGCAGGCCGCGCTGCTCGGCCGCCGCCTCCTCGTCCCCGACGAGAACGTGAGCTGGAACGTGACCGCGATTCCTGCAGCGATCCGGATCGTCCGCCGGGAGGGCATCGATGTCGTCCTGACGACGACTCCGCCTTCGTCGGTGCACTTGATCGGCGCGGCGGTCAAGCGCGCGACCGGCGTCCGCTGGGTAGCCGACCTGCGCGACTCGCTCGTCGCCCATCCGCACCGGCGCGCGGAACGGCTTGCGGTGCGTGCGAAGGAGCAGAGCGAGCACGTCGTCGCACGGCTCGTGGCCCGACGCGCGGACGCGATCGTCACGGTCTCAGAGGCGATCGCGGAGGAGATGCGCGCGCGCACGCCGCGCGGGCCGGTGGTCGTCATCCCGAACGGCTCCGACTTCGACGACTTCGCCGGGCTCGCGTACCACCGCGGCGAGCGGTTCCGGATCACGCACACCGGCTCGTTCTTCGGCAAGCGCGACCCGCGCCCGTTTCTGATAGCGCTCGCGCGCGTCGACGGTGTCGTCGCGCGCTTCGTCGGCGATTTCCGCGCCGCCGACCGCGAGTGGGCCGAGGGGCTCGGCCTCGGCGACCGGCTCGAGCTCATGGCCTACGTGCCGCGCCGCCGCTCGCTCGAGCTCCAGCGCGACTCCGAGGCGCTGCTGCTCCTGATCCCGGAGGCCGACGGCCGCGGCCGCGGCGTCCTCTCCGGCAAGGTGTTCGAGTACCTCGCCGCTGAGCGGCCGATCCTCGGGCTCGTGCCGCCGGACGGGGCCGCTGCGCGCCTGCTCCGCGACACAGGCGCCGGGATCGTCGTCGCCCCGGAAGCTGTCGACGCGATCGCGCGCGAGCTCGCGGCGCTGCGCGACGCCTGGCAGGCCGGCGCGCTCGACGGCACATCGCTCACGCCGGAATGGCGCCGCCGGCTGTCGCGGCAGGCGCGCGTCGAGGAGCTCGCCGACCTCTTGCACGACGTGGCATGAGGCGCGGCTTGTCGGCGCCGCCCTCAGGACGTGCGGGCTTTGCCCGTGCGTCCGTCTGCGTCGGCAACGGGAACGGCCGAAATTTGGATGGCGCATGAGACGCGTTACCAGCTTCTTCTTCCTCGCGGCGATGTTCTGCTGCACGTTCGAGAAGGTGCACTGGAACGTCGCCGGCTCGGTCGGGATTGCGGACGTGCTCACGATCCTGTTCCTTGTCTCGTTCGCCGTGATCTCGCGGCCGCGGTTGCCGTCGTCGAGCGCTGTGGTGCTCGGCTTCTTCCTGGCGTTCCTGCTCGTCTACCTGTTCGGGTTCTTCAACATGGACACCGCGCAGGCGCTCGCGCAGTTCGCGAAGGGAATGGTGAAGTTCGTCCTCCACTTCGCGTTCCTCGCCGCAGCGGTCGCGTGGCTTTGGCGCCGTGGCCGCGCGTACTACTGGCGCACGTTCGCGTGGTTCTGCGGCGGCGTCGCGTTCAATGCCGGCTACGGCGTTCTGCAGCTCCTCGACGCGCGCCGCGGCGGCAACCTGGACGCGACCGTGCTGTCGCCGCTCACCGGGGGTGCGAGCCAGATCAACATCTACGGCGCGGTCGCCGGCGCAAACGTGTACCGGCCGAATGCGCTCACCGGCGACCCGAACCACCTCGGGATCATGCTGATCGTGCCGCTGCTGGTCCTCGCGCCGCTCTACCTCCGGCTCGAGCGCGGCCACCGGCTGCGCGTGCGGCTCGCGATCCTGATCGCGTTCCTGCTCGTCGTGGAAGCGTCGACGCTCTCGCGCAGCGGCCTGCTCGGGCTCGGCGTCGGCGGCCTCCTGCTCGCCGTGCCCTATCGTCGCTATCTGCTCTCGCGCCTCCTGCTCGTTCCGGTCGCCGGCGCCGCGGCCGTCCTCGCCTACGTCGTGCTGACGCGGCGCCACTTCTTCTCGGTCGTCATCCGCTCGCGGCTTTCGACGAGCGGGTCCTCGGCCCACTTCCAGGTCTACGACTTCATTCCCAAGGTGCTGCACCTGCATCCGCTGTTCGGGCTCGGTCTGAACAACTTCTCGGTCTACTACGAGTTCGTGACCGGTAAGACGAACTGGGGGCCGCATTCGTACTTCGTGGCGCTCGTCGTCGAGACCGGCCTCGTCGGGACGGCGTTGTTCGGGGTCTTCCTGTTCTGGGTGTTCAGACGGTTGCGGGCCGCGCGCGAGCTCGGCCGCGAGTTCGCCGCTGAGCGCAACCCGCTCGCCGCCCGCGTGCGCCCGCTCGCGTGGGGCTGGACGGCCGCGCTGCTCGGGACGATCGCCGCGAACTTCTTCTACCTGACGATGCAGTTCTACTACTTCTACGCGTTCCTGGCGCTCGCCGTCGCGGTGCCGATCGTCTTCGCGACCGCCCAGAGCGAGAGCCCGAAGGGAATGGGTACGCGGTCGAGCGTGCGGAACGCCGGCACGAGCCTGTCGTAGAGATCGAGTCCGCGGTAGGACATGCGCGGCCGCCGTCGCACCTTCGCCTGGACGAGCCAGCCGAGCGTCGCGACCGGGTTCACGTGCCGCAGCACGACGGGCGCCAGGCCGGCCGCCTCGAGCTTCGTCCGCAGCTCGCGCTTGCCGTAGCGGCGCTCGTGTCCGAACGCGCGGTCGAGCGTGCCGTAGAGCGCGGGGTGGGCCGGGACGAGCAGCATCAGCGTCCCGTGCGGCGCGAGCAGCTCGCGGAAACGGCGCAGCGTGCCCTCGTCGTCGGCGATGTGCTCGAGTACGTTGAAGCAGACGATCGCGTTGAAGGCGCCGTCGACATCGTCGACGCCGCCCTCGACGACGGTCGCGCCGTCGGCCCTGGCCCGCAACAGCTCTGCGAACTCGTGCTCGGGCTCGAGCGCGACGACCTCGTCGGCGAACGGCTGCAGCTGCACGGTGTGCGTCCCGATGCCGGCGCCCACGTCGAGCACGCGCCCGTGCAGCCAGGGGCGGGCCCGGTCGACGAGCCACTCGTTGTAGGCGGTCGCTCCTGCCATCGCGTCGAGGTCGTGGGCGAGCGCCTGCGCCATGCCTGGGAGGATACGGCCGTGCGCGTTTGCGTTCTCTCGACGTCGTACCCGCGCTCGCCGGACGACGTCGCAGGACGCTTCGTCGCCGCCGCGGTCGAGCATCTGCGAGCGGCCGGAGTCGAGGTCGACGTCGTCTCGCCGGCGACGTTCCCCCACTTCGGGATCGCGTACCGGGGCGGGATCGTGCAGAACCTCCGCGCCCGGCCATGGCTCGCACTCGGGCTGCCGCTGTTCCTGGGCGCGTACGCGCGAGCGGCCCGGCGCGCCGCACGTCGGGCCGACGTCGTGCACGCGCACTGGCTGCCATCGGGGCTCGCGGCCCTCGCGACGGGAAAGCCGTTCCTGCTCCAGGTCTGGGGAACCGACGTCGAGCTCGCCCGCCGCACACCGTGGCTCGCGCGGCCGCTCCTCCGCCGCGCGCGGGCCGTGGTGGCCGCGTCGCCGTACCTCGCCGATGAGGCCCGGAGGCTCGGCGCGGGGGACGTGCGCGTGATCGCGACCGGTGTCGACATCCCGGCCGAGGTCGGGGAGCCGGAGGAGCCGCCGCACGTCCTCTTCGTCGGCCGCCTGAGCGATGAGAAGGGCATCCTCGATTTCCTCGCGGCCACGGAGGGCCTCCCGAGGGTGATCGTCGGCGACGGTCCGCTGCGCGCCCGCGTCCCGGAAGCGGTCGGCTTCGTCCCGCACTACCGGCTCGGCGCCTACTACGAGCGGGCCGCCGTCGTGTGCGTCCCGTCGCGGCGAGAGGGCTATGGGGTCGTCGCGCGGGAAGCGATGGCCTACGGCCGCCCGGTGGTCGCAACGCGCGTGGGCGGCCTCGCAGACGCGGTCGAGGACGGCGTCACCGGCCTGCTCGTCGAGCCGGCGGGGCTGCGCAACGCCCTCGAGGGCCTCCTCGCCGACGATGAGCGACGCCGCATCCTCGGCGCCGCGGCGCGCGAGCGGGCGCGTCGCGAGCTCTCGTGGCCCGCGCAGTCCGCGGCTCTCCGCGCGGTCTACGCCGAGATCGCCGCGTAAGATGGGCCTCGGTGTGCGGGATCGCCGGCTACGTCGGCTCGCTGCGACCCGGCCTCGGCGCCGAGATGGCGCGGCTCCTCGCGCACCGCGGTCCGGACGAGGCCGGCGAGCGCGTGCTTCCCCGCGGCGACGGCCGCAGCGTCGTCCTCGCGCACCAACGGCTCGCGATCATCGACATCCCCGGCGGACACCAGCCGCAGACGAACGAGGACGGCACGGTCGACGTCGTCTTCAACGGGGAGATCTACAACTACCGCGAGCTCCGCCGCGACCTCGAGCGGGCAGGGCACCGCTTCGCGACGCAGAGCGACACCGAGGTCCTCGTGCACCTCTACGAAGACCACGAGCTCGGGATGCTCGACCGGTTGCGGGGCATGTTCGCCTTCGCGCTCTGGGACGCGCCCCGGCAGCGGCTCGTCCTCGCCCGCGACCGGCTCGGCGTCAAGCCGCTGTACTACAGCGAGCCCGGCGGCGAGATCGAGCTCGCCTTCGCATCGGAGCTCAAGTCGCTCCTGCTCCTTCCGGGGCGGCGGCCGGAGCTCGACCCCGAGGCGCTCGACGCGTATCTCGCCTACCTCTACGTGCCACACCCCAAGACGGCGGTGCGCGGGATCCGCAAGCTGCCCCCGGCGCACGTGCTCGTCTACGAGGAGGGCCGCGCGTCGATCCGACGGTACTGGGCACTCGATCCCGAGCCCGTGCCGGCCGATGAGGCGCGCGTGTGGGAGCTTCTGCGCGAGGCCGTCGGCCTACGCCTCGTCGCCGACGTCCCGGTCGGGGCGTTTCTCTCGGGCGGCCTCGACTCGACCGCGATCGTCGCCGCCGCCCACGCGAACGGGGCGCGTCCGGACACGTTCACCGTCGTCTTCCCGGACGAGCGACTCTACGACGAGCGCGACGACGCGCAGATTGCCGCGGCGGCATTCGAGACCCCGCACCACGAGCTCGAAGCACGGCCGGCGTTCGGTGAGCTGCTGCCGACGATCGTGCGCCACTTCGACGAGCCGTTCGGCAATCCCACTGCGCTTCTGACATTCGAGCTCTCGCGCCTGACGCGGAGTCACGTCAAGGTGGCGCTGTCCGGTGACGGAGCGGACGAGCTCTTCGCCGGCTACCCGCGCTTCCGCGGGCTCGCTGCCGCGGCTCTCTATCGGCGCATTCCGCGGCCGGTGCGTGCGCTTGCCGCGGCAGGCGCTCGTGCCTTGCCCGAGTCGACCCGCGGACGGCACGGCCTCCGGCGCGCGCGCGAGTTCGCGTTAGCGCCGCTCGAGTCGCTCGACGCGGCGTACCTGTCGTGGATCACCTACTTCGACGCTGAGGCACGCCGCGGGCTCTACACCACGGACCTCCGCGCCCGCCTGCGCGAATCGCCTCCCGCGGAGCAGTTCCTCGTCGAGCTCTTCGAGCGCGCGCCCCGCCACGACCTCGTCAACCGACTCAGCTTCGTCGAGCTGCAGTCGTTCCTTCCCTGCAATGTCCTCGAGTACGGTGACAAGATGAGCATGGCGCACGGGCTCGAGGTGCGAATGCCTTTCACTGACCACCGGCTGGTCGAGTACGTGTCCGGCGTTCCGGGGTCGTCGAAGCTTCGGCGCGGCACGTCGAAGGCGATCCTCCGCCGGGCGCTGTCGGACCGCGTGCCGGCGCGCACGCTCGCGAAGCGGAAGCTCGGGTTCAATCCGCCGCTGGCGAGCTGGCTGCGCGGGGATCTTGCGTCGCTCGTGGAATCGCACCTTGCGCAGGACGTGGTCGCGTCGCGCGGACTGTTCGAGCCGAAGCGCGTCCGAGGCCTCGTTCAGCAGCTGAGAAGCGGACGCCGTGATGTTTCGCTTCACGTCTGGGCGCTGATCGTCCTCGAACAGTGGCAGCGGGAGTACGCGACGTGAAGCAGGTCGTGCAGGACCTGCGGACGGGGGACGTCGAGGTCGTTGACGTCCCGGCTCCGCAGCCGCGTTCCGGCTACCTGCTCGTCGAGGTAACGCACTCGCTGATCAGCTCGGGCACAGAACGAGCACTGGTCGAGCTCGGCGGCAAGAGCCTGGTCGGCAAGGCGCGCGCTCGGCCCGACCTCGTGCGCCGCACGGTCGACGTCGCGCGATCGGAAGGAGTCGGCGCGGCGATCGCCCGCGTCCGCGCTCGCCTCGACCGCTACGGCGAGCTCGGGTACAGCTGCGCCGGCCGTGTCCTCGACACGGGCGGAGCGACGCATGTTTCCGCCGGGACCGCCGTCGCCTGCGTCGGCGCGGGCTACGCGAGCCACGCCGGGGTGGTCTCGGTGCCTCCGACGCTCGGGGTCGCGCTGCCG
>Ga0209579_10000841_pt1 | contig 27458 bp, 19 predicted proteins | sample Coa_R1_2_FD_187152 | JGI IMG/M metagenome (GOLD analysis project Ga0209579, IMG submission 187152) | Surface soil microbial communities from Centralia Pennsylvania, which are recovering from an underground coalmine fire - Coalmine... | ecosystem: Environmental > Terrestrial > Soil >... | reverse complement strand
GCGTTACGGAAAGCCTGCGGTTTGGATTGCTGGTGCCGTTTGCCGGATGCGCGGTAATGCTGGCGGTGATTGCCATGCTTCGCCCCGGCTCTCGTAGCTAAGCACGTTGTCCGTTGACCGCGGTTACTGCGGCGGCTTGGTCATCTCCATGGCCCAGATCGCCGCAGGCCGCATGTACATGGAAGCGCGGTAATTTCCCGTGATGTCCCACGCTTCCGGCGTACGGAACCAATAGCCCTTGGTTTCGTAGCTGACGTGGTAGATGCCCCAGGCAGTGTGAAACGCTTCGTCTTTCATGCCTTCGCCGAGCATGAAGCCGGCCAGAGCCAGCGTGGTGCCGGTCCAGACTTCCTGGACCTGTTCATTGGTGGTGATGATGGTGCCGTCCGCGGCGATGCCGTTGACCGCGCCCATTTCTCCCTTGGCAAATTTCATCACATTGTTGTCGTAAATCGCTTTCAGCGATTTCGCGCGCATGTCGCGCGGCACGATGTCGCCGAGGCCGGTTACGTCGGCGTACCACTGACCGGCGAGCTGATCGGCCTGGATGTTGTCTTTGTATTCGCTTTCCGTGTCGTAACGGAAGTAGGAACCGTTCCAGAGTTTGGCGATGAAACTCTTCTGGCCTTTCGCGAAAAGTTCGTGATAACGCGCAGCGGCTGGCGCGTCGCCAAGTTTCCTGGCTATTTCTTCGGCAGCGCGCAGCGAAGCCAGCCACAAGCTGCCGGAGTAGGCGCTGTCACCGCGCACCAGCCAGGTATCGTAGGTTTGATCGGGATAGCCGTCGTTGTCCGGAATGCCGTCGCCATCCTTATCGAATTTTCCGAGGTAGGTCAGCGCTTCCTGAATCGAGGGCCAGCTGTATTTTAGGAAATCCGCATCTTTGCTTCCGGTCAAAACGTAATCGCGGTACACCATCAGCACAAACTTGGAGTTGAGGTCCTTCCAGCCGTTGGTGTCCTGCCAGCTGAACTGGTTGATTTGAAAGAAGGGATCTTCGTTGGGCACGCCGAGGTCGTGCGGGACAGCGCCCTTGGTCTTGCGCTCGCGGAACGTCAACTGGTTGGTTTCCTGAGATTTCCACTGCCACATCATGCGTTCCGCAAGATGCTGGGGAACGGTGTCGGAAAATTTGCGCAGCACCTGCTTGTCAATGTCCGGCCAGAATTTCACCAGCGGCATGGAGCCGTAAAAGCGCACGTCCAGCGTTTCATAGAACGGATAGTCGAAACACTCCATGAAGGAATAGGTGTCGGGTGTTTTGGCATCGGCGCCGACCGGGCGCCCCCAGAAAGAGCCGAGGTCCGCGAAAACATATAGTTCGTTGAACAACATGCCGCGGTACCACAGCGGCTTGGATTCATCATTGATATAGGGCGCCTGCCAGGCATCTATAGCATCGCTCCATTTTTTGGCGTTCTGCAAACCGTCGCGGGCAATGGCCCAGGCGTTGGCGCCATTGCTGCCGTAAAAATCGGTGTAACGGCGATTCCATTTGCGGCCAGAGCCGAATTCCACCACCGGTAAATCCCAGGAAATTACCATGGGGATGACTTTCTTTTCGCCCGGGGCGAGCGTGAAGCGCACCGCGATGGCTCCGGCCAGCGGTTCACCGCTGCTGAGCCACGGATCGGCGGAGTTGGACAACCTGCCGTCCTTCGCAAAAGTATTCCAGATCTCTTTGCCGGATCCATCCGGTGAAAAGGTGGTCACGTAGGAAATTTCTACGCCGGGAGATTCCAGAGCGGCGATGGCCATTTGGCCGTCCCAGGCGTTGGCTTCCCGGCTGCCGCGCTGGCGCTGGAAGACAACTCCCTTCATGGTGCCGTCGCCGAGGTGTTCGGATTCATAGCGATTGAAATTTCCTTCATTGAGCGCGCCTTGAAAGTTGCGGGTGTTGCCGCGCAGCCAACCAAGCATGTTGGTCCAGGAAAGCAAAACGCTTACGGTCACTTTCTTGCTGGTGGGATTCTCGGCATGCCAGCGATAGACCGCAATGGGATAGCTGGTTTCCTTGTAATTATCGGGAAGCACGGGAGAAAACTGTTCGACCGTGACGTGCGCGGGAAATTTGTCCCATTTGTAATCGAACCACGATTTGGGATAGAGCGCGGCGTAATCGCCCGCGCCCACGGGATAGTCCCAATTCCAGCTGTTCAGAGAATTTCCCTGAGGGTGGCCGGTGAACAGAACTTTCGCGGTGCCCGCATCGTCGCTTTCGGATTTCTGGAACATCGCAAATTGGTTGGCGTAGATGGTCTGGTATTTGTGAACGCCGGGCTGCAGATGCCAGCGAGAAAAATCGCCGCGAAAGGTGCGTGAGAAAGTTCCGGCGCCGAATCCGCCAACGGGAGCGCCCTGCCCGTAGCCATCGTCAATGTGTCCGCTGTCAGCCAGCGCGGGTTTGCGGGTGCCGGCATTGGGCAGAGGCAGGCCGATGGGCCGCTTCCAGGCAGCCTTAGGGATGTCGTCGGCAAATGCGGTGACCGAAAACAGCAGAGTCAGCAGAACGGAAAGCGAGTACAGCATTCCTCGACGGACCATGGCGGACCTCCCTCGAAATGACGCCGGACGCGGAGAGCCTGTGGCGGGCGCAGCGCGCGGCTGAACGAACACGTGGGAGAATGCTATACAAAATCGTTATTCTAGGCAAGGTTCCGGTGCGGGGCTCGGCAAAAGACGCCCGCCTAAGAAGGCGGCCGCTACAATAGCCGCGGTTGCGGTGTTATCGTCTAGGCTGTGTTCAAAACGAGTTCTACGCAGAGTTCGCCGACGACGGGATTGCTGCTGGGGCTGGTGCTGACGCTGGCGGCGGTTCTGGTGTATTCGTTTTACACGCGCTCGCAACTGAGCGGGCTGCGCCAATTGCAAAGCCAGATGGTGGACCGCAACAGAAAAGATTCGCTGCAATTGCTCCGCGTACAGAACGATTTGAATTTGCTGGGGCTGGCCATGCGCGACATGCTGGATGCGCGCGAGCCGTACCCGTTGACGGCGTGGAGCGCGCAGTTCCAGAGAATCCGCGAGGATCTGGACGTGGCGCTGAAACTGGAGGCGAGCGTTTCGCCGGCCACGCGCACTGAAGACCAACGGCAATTCCTGAACCAGTCGGTAGCGCAATTCTGGAACGCGGTGGACGGCATGTTTGAACTGGCGGGAGCGGGAAAAGAGAAAGAGGCGCGCGACCAGATTCAACTGACTTTGCAGGCTCGGCAGGCGGGGCTGAGCGCTGCAGTTTCGCGGCTGCTAGTGCAAAACAACGAAGGAGAGGAGCAGGCGGGGCAGCAGATCGCACGGATTTATGATGGTGTGCAGCGACAGTTGTATTTATTGCTGGGCGCGACACTGGTGGCGATTGTGATGACCAGCCTGTACCTGATCCGGTCGAACCGGCAAATTTTTGCGCGCATCGAGCTGCTTTCGGAACAACGCAGCGAACTGGCGCAAAAGCTGATTTATACCCAGGAGTCCACGCTGCACCACATTTCACGGGAACTGCACGACGAATTCGGGCAGGTGCTGACGGCAATCGGCACGCTGCTGGGGCGCGCCGGGAAGCAGGTGCCAGAGAATTCACCGCTGCACGGCGAGTTAAAAGAGGTGCGCGAGATTACGCAGTCCACCTTGAACAATATCCGGAGCCTGTCGCAGGCGCTGCATCCGGTGCTGCTGGAAGAGGCGGGCCTGGAGAGCACGCTGGACTGGTATATTCCGACGGTGGAGCGGCAGATGGGAATCGCGCTGCACTACGAAAAATCAGGCACACCGTTTGCGGTGGAATCGGGCGCGGGCGTGCAGGTGTACCGGATTGTGCAGGAAGCGCTTAATAATGTGAGCCGGCACGCGGGCGTGCAGGAAGCGTGGGTCAGGCTAATGTACCGGCCGAATGCGCTGGTGCTGGAAATCGAGGATCATGGCAAGGGCATGGTGACGCAGAAAAACGAACGCGGTATCGGATTGGTGGCGATGCGCGAGCGGGCCGAACTGATTTCCGGACGGATCGAGTATTTATCGGGGAACGGCAAAGGCACGCTAATTCGCATGAGTGCGCCGCGGGAAAGGGTGGAAGCGCATGGCTGATAAGATAAGCGTGTTGCTGGTGGACGACCACGCGCTGGTGCGGCGCGGTTTTCGACGCATGCTGGATGACGACGAAACGCTGGAAGTGGTGGGCGAGGCCAGCAACGGAACGGAAGCGGTGCAGTTTGCGGACAAGCTGAAACCGCAAGTAATCGTAATGGATTGCCAATTGCCTGAAATGAACGGGCTGGAAGCGACGCGCAAGATCCTGGCGGCGCAGCCGGACACGGCGATTTTGATGCTCAGCATGCACTCAGAGGACACGCTGGTACGGCAAGCGCTGGAAGCCGGGGCGCGAGGCTACGTGCTGAAGAACGCGATGGACCTGGACCTGGCGCGGGCGATCAAGGAAGTGGCGGCGGGAAAATCGGTGATGGATCCGCAGGTGGAACGCGCTGAAGTGCTGAAAGGCGAGCGCGGCGCCGGGCTGACGGCGCGTGAGCTGGAAATTCTGCAGCACATCGTGGCCGGAAAATCGAATAAGGAGATTGCGTCGGATTTGAATCTGAGCGTGAACACCGTTTCGGTGCACCGCGCGAATATTATGGACCGGCTGGGAATTCACAAGACCGCGGAGTTGGTGGTGTACGCGATCCGCAACGGGCTGGTGAACTTGCCGTGAGGCGGCGAACTTTTCTGGGGGCCAGCGCCGCAGCCGCGGCAGAACTGATTTTTCCGGGGCGGTTTCTGGCGGGGGCGTTTCCGCAAGCAGCGCCTTCCTTTTTACTGAAAGACGTCAGCAGGCAGGCCGGCATAGATTTCAAGCACAACAGCGGCGCTTATGGTGGAAAGCTGCTGCCGGAGACGCTGGGCTCGGGATGCGCGTTTCTGGATTACGACGGAGACGGCTGGCAAGACATTTTACTGGTGAATTCCACGGACTGGCCCGGGCACAAACGCGGGCGTTCCACGTTAAAGCTGTATCACAACAACGGCAACGGAACATTTACGGATGTGACGCGGGCGGCTGGGCTGGACGTGGAGCTGTACGGAATGGGCGTGGCGGCGGGCGACTTTAACAATGACGGATTTCCGGACATTCTGATCACCTGCGTTGGGCAAAACCGGTTGTTTCGGAACACCGGCAAAGGGACGTTTGTAGATGTGACGAAGAGCAGCGGGCTGGGCGGGCGGCAGGCATTCAGCACATCGGCGCTGTGGTTTGACTACGATCGCGACGGTCTGCTGGATCTTTTTATCTGTAACTACGTGAACTGGTCGCCGGAACACGACGTATTCTGCAGCCTAGATGGAAAAAATAAATCCTATTGCACGCCGGAAGCGTATCGCGGGGAAACCTGCTGGCTGTTTCACAACCGCGGCGACGGAACGTTTGAAGACGTAACCGCGGCCAGCGGAATTTTTGACACCAGCTCTAAATCACTGGGCGTGGCCATGATTGATTTCGATCAGGATGGCTGGCCCGACCTGTTTGTAGCCAACGATACGCAGCCGAACAAACTGTATCGCAATTTGCGCAACGGAAAATTCAAGGATGCGGCGGTGGAAGCAGGGCTGGCATTCAGCAATGAGGGTCGAGCACGCGCGGGAATGGGCGTGGATGTGGGCGATTTTGAAAATTCGGGGCGGCCGGGAATTGCCATCACCAACTTTGACAATGAGATGGTTGGGTTGTACCGGTCGCCGTTGGCAGGGCTGTTTGATGACGTTTCGCTGGCCGCGGGCGTGGGCGGACCGTCCAAGACAACTTTGGGATTCGGATGCGGGTTCGCGGACCTCGACCTGGACGGACGGCTGGACCTGGTAGTGGCGAACGGCCACATTGATGACACGGTGCGCAACATTCGCGGCAATGTGGGCTACGCACAGCCGCCGCATCTGTTTCAGAATCTTGGCGGTGGAAAATTTGAGGACGTGGCCGCGACAAACGGCGGCGATTTTGCGGCACCTCGCGTGGGGCGTGGGCTGGCGTTTGGAGACTTTGACCGCGACGGCGACACGGACCTTTTGCTGACCACCAACAATGGCCCGGCGTATTTGTTCCGCAACGATGTAAAGACCGGCAATCGCGCATTGCGAGTGCGGCTGGTAGGCACAAAATCGAATCGCGATGGGATTGGAGCAGTGGTACGAGTGACGAGCGAAGGAGTGACGCAGATGCGGACAGTGCGCAGCGGATCGAGTTATTTGTCGCAATCGGAGCTGCCGCTGACGTTTGGCTTGGCTAAAGCCGACCGGGCGGACCGGCTGACCATTGAATGGCCCAGCGGGACGACCCAGGAATTCAAGAATTTGCTAGCGCAGAAAGCACTGGAAATCACTGAAAACAAGGGCCTTAGTGAAGACTACAAATTCTAGTATGTTTGCACTATTGCGGCCTTTTTACGGGCTCTCTATAAATGAGGGCAACAACGGAACAGACGCTGCCCGAATTTTAGAATCTAGAAACACCTCGGGAGCACCCCTTAACGACGCGGCCGGTACCCCAAACAATTCCGGCCGCGTTGCTATTTCTGCGCAGACGGTGCGAGTAAAACTTGGTCTGGGGTAAGCGAGTAATGAGCCGCTGGCGGTTGGGTTTCGTTCTGATTCTTACAGTCTCCGCAGTCTATCTCTATGCATTTCCTACCGCGACGATTATTTACGGCGGCGGAGTATTGCTGCACGTCGGCGTGGGCGTGTTGCTGGCCGTGCTGCTGATTCCAATTTTGCGTGTGGTGTTCCGCGAAAGCTCTTTGGCGGAGCGTGGCGGCTGGGTGCTGCTGACGGCGGGAACTTTGCTGGGGCTGGCGCTGATCAAGATTGGCACGCCGAACCGGTTCAAGGCCTGGTTGTACGTGCATATCGCGCTGTGCGCGGCGGGAGTGCTGATGCTGGGTTCCGCGTGGGTCGCGCGGCGGGGGTGGTTTGGAAAAGGCTTGGCGGGAGCGGCGGCGAGCTTTGCGATTCTGGCGTTGGCAATGGCGGGCGTGGCGGCGGGTTCATGGTGGACGCGCAACGTGGCGTGGAAGAACGCGTACCGCGTGGTGAATCCGAAAATGCCAGCGGAAACGATGGACGGCGAAGGCGACGGGCCAAACGGAAAATTTTTTCCCAGCTCGGTGCAGACCGTGGACGGGAAAAACATACCGGCGAAATATTTCATGCAGTCACAGGCGTGCGAGCGCTGCCACCAGGACATTTACAAGCAATGGAACAGCTCGGCACACCATTTTTCGTCGTTCAACAACCAGTGGTACCGCAAGAGCATTGAGTACATGCAGGACGTTGCGGGTGTGAAGGCGTCGAAGTGGTGCGCGGGATGCCACGATCCGGCGCTGCTGTTCAGCGGGATGTTCGATACTCCTATACGACAAATTGAGAACACACCGGCGGCGCAGGCCGGCCTGAGCTGCATGATGTGCCACAGCATCGTTGAAGTGAAGAGCACCATGGGGCAGGGTGACTTCGTGCTGGAGTACCCAAAGCTGCATGAACTGGCGGCCAGCGAAAATCCGGTGATGCGCGCGCTGCACGACTTCATGGTGAAAGTGAACCCGGAGCCGCACCGGCGGACATTCTTGAAGCCGTTTATGCGCGAGCAGACCGCCGAATTTTGTTCCGGCTGCCACAAAGTGCATCTGGATGTGCCGGTAAACCGCTACCGCTGGGTGCGCGGATTCAATGAGTACGACAACTGGCAGGCCAGCGGCGTCAGCGGGCAGGGTGCGCGGTCGTTTTATTATCCGGCGAATTCGATGATGTGCGCGGATTGCCACATGCCGCTCGCGCCCTCCAAAGACGAAGGCAACATCAACGGGTTTGTGCACTCGCACCGGTTTCCGGGCGCGAATACGGCGGTGCCCACGGCGAACGGCGACGCGGACCAACTGGCACAGAGCGTGAAGTTCTTGCAGGATAAACAGGTAAGCGTGGATGTGTTCGCGATTTCGCCCGCCGGAAAAGCGGAGCAAGCGGCAGCGCCGGGCGCGATTGGTACGGGGCAAGAGCTTTCTACAACGTTCGCGGTAGGTGAAGAGGCGGACGTGAACGCTCCGAAGGGCGCGGCGGGTGAGGTGCGCGCGATTACGGCGCCGCTGGGGCGCGTGAAGGCGGCAGTGCGGCGCGGCGATGATTACCGCGTGGATGTGGTGGTGCGGACGCGCAAGGTCGGACATTTTTTCCCTGGCGGAACGGTGGATGCGTTTGACGTGTGGCTGGAGCTGCAGGCCACGGACGAAAACGGTCAAGTGATTTTCTGGAGCGGGAAAGTAGAAGAGGACGGAAAAGGACCGGTCGAACCCGGCGCGCATTTTTACCGATCGCAGCAGATTGATGCGCACGGCAATGTGATCAACAAGAGGAATGCCTGGTCGAATCGCGCCGTGGTGTATGTGCATCTGATTCCTCCGGGCGCGGCGGATACGGTGCATTACCGGATTCATATTCCAGACAACGCGGGCGAGAAGATCAACCTGCACGCCAAGCTAAACTACCGGAAGTTCATGTGGTGGAACACGCAGTTTGCCTATGGCGGGCAGGAAGATCCGCAGCAAACCCATGGCGTGTTCACACCGGACTATGACGATCGCAAATGGGATTTTCATGCCGACACTTCGGGCGTAGCCGGCCCGATGAAAAAGATTCCGAACCTGCCGATCATCACGGTCGCGGAAGATACGAAAGCCATCTCGGTGCTGCCGAAAAAGTCTGAGGAGCCGGAGCCCAGTGCAGTCGCTGCAAAAGAAGACTGGATGCGCTGGAACGACTACGGCATTGGGCTGTTTCTGCAGGGCGATCTGAAAGGCGCGGAAGCGGCGTTCAGGAAAGATACGGAAGCCGATCCAAATAACGCGGACGGCTGGGTGAACATCGGCCGCGTGCGGCAGCAAGAAGGGCAGACTGACGACGCCGCGAAAGTGCTGGATAAGGCGCTGGCGCTGAAACCCGGCCTGGCGCGGGCAAATTATTTCTACGCGCGCGTGCTGAAAGAAGAAGGCAAGTACGACGAGGCGACGGCGAGGCTGGAGAGCGTGCTGCAGCAGTATCCGCGTGACCGCGTGGTGCGCAACGAACTGGGCCGGATCTATTTTCTACAGAAGAAATATGCCGAGGCGGTGAAGGAGTTTGAAATCACGTTGGGCATCGACCCGGAAGACTTGCAGGCGCACTACAACCTGATGCTTTGCTACAACGGACTAGGCGACGAGGCGAAGGCTGAGGCGCACAAGGCGCGTTACCTGCGTTTTAAGGCGGACGAATCGGCGCAGGCGATTACGGGCCCGTACCGCCAGAACCATCCCGAAGACAACACCGAACGGCAAGCGATTCACGAGCATCTTTCGGTGGCGTTGAGCGCACCGAGGATCGCAAGTTACGCAAACAGAGCCGCCGGTCTACAGATTGTGCGGAAGGCAAACTCCGCGAGCGGCGGCAAGGACTGATTTTGCGAGCAAACTACAAGGACCGAACCAATGACCTGGATCAAAACCGTTCCGATGGAAGACGACCCACGGGTGAAAGCCGCCATCGAGGCGGAGCGGAAACTCTATCCGCAGGAATATGCGACGCCCGTGCCGGTCGTCGATCGCGGTTTCGTGAACAGCATCGTCGGCTCGCACACGCTGCTGCCGGATGTGCTGTATCACGCGTTCAGCGCCTTTGGCGCCATGATGGCGCCGGAGTTGCCGCTCCAGCGCCGCCAGCACGAAATGATCGCCACCATGGTTTCGGTCACCAACCGATGCTTTTATTGAATCGAATCGCACGCAGAGTTTCTGCGTAGGGTGACGCTGGATGATTCGCTGATCGAAGCGCTGCGGCGCGATTACCGCACCGCGCCGATCACGCCACAGGAACGGGTGATGTGCGATTACGTGGTGAAGCTGACCAAGGACGCAGTGCAATGCGGTCCCGAGGACCTGGACCAGCTGCGCGCGGTGGGTTTCGACGACAAGGGCATTTTGCAGATTACATTGATCGCTTCATGGTTTAACTACATCAACCGCGTGGCCGATGCCCTGGGCGTCGGGCGCGGCAATCCCCCGGAGAAGCCTTGAAGAAAACCGCCGCCGTTGCATCTTTCCTTTTACTGCTGCTCTTCGCTTACAAAATGCAATTCCCTTCCCGCGCGGGGGCGCAGGGCGCGGAAGCCGACGCTACTTTTCAGGAAGCGACCGCGAAGGCAGGGGTTCGTTTTGCGCACAACAACGGCGCGTTCGGCAAAAAGTATTTACCTGAAACGGTCGGACCGGGCGTGGCGTTCATTGACTACGACAACGACGGCTGGCCGGACATTTTTCTGGTAAATGGAGCCGACTGGCCGGGGCACTTGGCAAAGCATACGACCCCAAAGCTGTATCACAACAATCATGACGGCACGTTCACCGACGTGACGCATAAAGCCGGTCTGGATGTGGAGATGTACGGGATCGGCGTAACGGTGGGTGATTACGACAACGACGGCTACGACGATCTGTTCATCACGGCGTACGGCCAGAGCCGGTTGTTCCACAATAACGGAAACGGAACGTTCACGGATGTCACGCAAAAAGCCGGGCTGAGCGGCGTGAACGAGTTCAGCACCAGTGCGGCCTGGGTGGACTACGACAAAGACGGCCGCCTGGATCTGGTAGTCGGAAATTACGTGCAGTGGTCCCCGGAAAAAGACCTGTACTGCACCATGGACGGGAAAAATAAATCGTATTGCACACCGGAATCGTATAAGGGCACTTCGGTGCGGCTGTGGCACAACGACGGCGGTGGCAAATTTTCAGACGTAACGCAAAAAGCCGGGCTCGGAGAACCTACTTCCAAAACGCTGGGCGTAGCGGTTCTCGATTACGACAACGATGGCTGGCCGGACCTGTTGTTTTCCAACGACACACAACCGAACAAGCTGTACCACAACAATGGAAACGGTACGTTCACCGAAAAGGCGGTGGTCGCAGGAGTGGCGTTCAGCGAAGACGGCGTAGCCCGCGCGGGCATGGGCGTGGACACGTTTGATTACGACCGCAGCGGCAACACCAGCCTGTTGATCACTAATTTTTCCAATCAGATGATTTCGCTCTATCACAACGAAGGTAAAGGCTTATTTGTGGATGAAGCTCCGCAATCCGAGGTAGGGCGAGCGTCCCTGCTGACCCTGGGCTTCGGCTGCTTCTTTTTCGATTACGACCTGGACGGCTGGCCGGATATCTTCGTCGCCAACGGTCATATCGATCCCGACATCCAGAAAGTGCAGGCCAACGTGAAATACGCGGAGCTTCCGCACCTGTTTCGCAATCTGGGTAAAGGGAAATTCGCGGAGGTAACCAAGTCGGCGGGAGCGGAGTTTGCATCTGCTCGCGTCGGGCGCTCCGCGGCGTATGCGGATATTTACAACGATGGCCGGCTGGATATTCTGCTCTCGACGAACGGCGGCCCCACACATCTCTTCAGAAATGTCGCTACCGGCAGAGCCAACCACAGCGTTCGGCTGAAATTGGCCGGCACAAAATCGAATCGCGATGGCATCGGCGCTGTGGTACGCGTGACTTCGCAGGACGGTGCGCAAACCCAAATGCTGCGTAGCGGCTCCAGCTACCTCGCGGCCAGCGAACTGGTTCTGACCTTCGGTCTGGCGCAGCAATCGAAGGTCGACGCGATCGAAATCCGCTGGCCCAGCGGACAGATCGACAAGCTAACAAATGTGAGTGCGGGACAAACCGTGACCGTCACCGAAGGCAGAGGCGTTACCAAGTCAATCCCTTACAGCAAATAAATTTTCAGTCTGGAATATTTAAGCGCTACTGCCAGTCTTAGCCTCTGAGGCAGCGCCATGAGTGGGATCTTTCCAGCCAACGCCCCGCTGTTGGCAAACGCTACGTTACTCGCGGAAATCGCAATGGGGATCGCGCTGATTCTTGGCGCGGGGCTAGCCCGGCGCCGACACTACCGGTTCCATGCGTGCTGCCAGTCTTTCGTCGTGCTCCTCAATTTCCTCGTGATTTCCGTCGCCATGATCCCCTCGTTGCACAGACACGTACTTCCGAAGATTCCAGCAAAACTGGGCCGTCTGTTCTATGCTTTGGCCACAGTCCACGCAGTGACCGCGAGCGTCGCACAAGCCGCCGCGTTTTACATCCTGCTTGCGGCGGGAACCGCATGGCTCCCCTCCCGGTGCCGGTTGAACAACTTCAAAACCGCCATGCGTGCGGTGCTGGTGTTGTGGTGGATTGCGTTATTGCTCGGTGTTGCGACGTATGTGCGCTGGTATGTTCCCCTGAAGGTCAGTCAGGAATCCGGAGCCGCATTCCACGATATCACCGACCCCGATCAAACCTGCAGGTTGCGGAGATAGGGGACGCTGGCTTCCATAAGTTCCAGCTTCATTTCGACGAAGTAAGTTTCGACGCCAGCGGCTCTGGCCGTGGTAAAGAGTTTTTTCCAATCGAGAGAATCCTGCCCCACCGCCACAATTTTCTTCTCGGGCGCGGACCAGCCTTGTACATGCATGGAAAAGAAACGTCCGGGATATTTCGTGAAGTATTCAGCGGCATCGTAGCCGCGCGAGACTGTGGAAATTTGAAACTGGAATTTGACCAGTTTCGGATCAAGCAGGCGCAGCAGGATATCGTAGGTGCGCTCGCCATTGATGGTGGTCAGTTCAAAGTCCTCGTTGTGCAAGCCTTGCTGGATGCCGGCGCGGGCGGCACGTTCCGCCATTTTGTTGTATTCATCGGCGGCGCGCTTGACGTCGTCCATGGTGGGATTTTTGGGGCCGTCCAAAGTGGGCACGATCATTTGCGTTAAACCAAGATCTTTGGCCCAAGCAATGCGCTCATCCTGATTGGCGCGCAATTCTTCCATCCCGAAATGCGAGCTGGCGCAAGTGAGGCCAGCATCAGTGACAATTTTTTTGAGTTCGGAACCTTTGTACTTGGCGAGACCGCCAAAACCATATTCACGATAGCCAACGGGCGAACACAGTTCGATGGACTGAAAACCGGCATTGGCCAACTGCTTGAGCGTGCCGGGAAAATCTTTGGCGATCATCTCTTTTACAGGCCAGGTCTGGCATCCGATAGGCAGGCCAAGCGGGTTCGCGCTGAGCTTCAGCGCGCCGGTTCCGAGCAGCCCGGCCGCAGCCGCTTGCGCACCGGTCCGCTTCAAGAAGGTCCTTCTCGACGTTGATTTCATGCGTGGCTCCTTTTTCCATAAGCTTCACAAATAGGCGGCTTAGAGTTCCCAGTGCGGCCGGCGCTCCGGGCGTACCAGCTTTTCGGCTTGGGCGGAATTGCTGATTTTCAGATTGCCGCGTTCCCAGGCTAACGGCCCACCGAGTTGAGTAGCCACATTGCCGAGGAGCAGAGTTTCCGTAACCATCCCGGAAAATTCGAAGTTCCCGCCGGGCTTGGTCTTACTGCCCTTGCAGGCGTCGAGCCATTCGCGCTCGTTGCCCGGCGAGCGCGGGAGCGTCTTCGGCGGCGGCACAAAGGCTTTCATTTTAGATTCGGGGATCAGCCTCGGGCTGCCACCGTTGAAAGAGCAAAGGATCTTGCCTGTATCTCCGATAAAGAGCAGGCCTTCATCGTTTTCTTCGCCGTCGCCACGCAGTGGAACACTCTCCGGCAGCTCGTCCGGGCGCGCGGGTTTGAGTCCGCCATCATACCAGTTGAACTTAACGGCGGGCATTTCGCCGCGAGCCGGAAAGTCGTAGCGGACCACGGACGCGAGAGGGTAGGTTTCCTGGTAGCGTTCGCTGGAGCTGGCTTCAACACTAGCAGGAGCCTCCAATTTCAAGACACGGAAAATCGTGTCGAAGCTATAGGAGCCCATGTCACCGAGCGCTCCACAGCCAAAGTCACTCCAACCGCGCCACACGAATGGAAGGTAAGCGTGATGGTAGGAGCGCTCCGGCGCAGGACCGAGCCACAGATCCCAATCGAGCCCGTCGGGAACAGGCTCAGCTTGGGCAGGCCGGTCGAGTCCTTGTGGCCAGAACGGCCTGCTGGACCAGTTCAACACCTCGCGCACCGGTCCGATGGCTCCCGCCCAGATCCATTCGCAAAGCAAGCGAGTCGCCTCGGATGCTTGATTGCCGACTGCGATCTGAGTGGCGACGCCGGTTTCCCGGGCGATCTCGGCCAGGCGGCGCGCTTCGTAGATGGTGTGCGTAAGCGGCTTCTGGCAGAAGACGTGTTTGCCTTTATGCATGGCGGCGGCGGAGACCGCCGCATGGAGGTTGTCCGTGGTGCACACTACCACGGCGTCCAGGCCATGCTGTTTTTCCAGCAGTTCGCGAAAATCGGAGTACGCTGCACAGCCTTGAAACTTCCCGGAGCGCTGCTGCGTTCCGTAATAAGCATCGACAATCTTCTGGCACGGTTCGCGCCCCGAGACGCCGGCGGGCGCTCGCATGGAGTGCGTGAGCTGGAGTGGAGTGTCCGGGCTCAGCCAGTCCCAGCCGGAGCTGACGCCGAGAAGCTTGTGCACGGACTTGGCAAACTCGTGCGTGTCCCATTGCGGATGAGTCGCGCCGCTCTTGTTGGGGTCGCAAACCGCCACGCCCTGCACATCCGGCTCGCGCAAGAAATGCAACATGACGCGAAATCCCTGGGATCCGACGCCAATGAACGCGATGTTGATCTTGTCGCTCGGGGCAACGTAGTTCAGTCCACCCAATACGCGGCGTGGAACGATGGTCAAGCCGGCCGCGGCAGCTGCCGTTTCCGCCAGGAAGTTGCGACGTGAGAGCGAGCGTTTAAGAGAGCTGAGTGTTTGCAGACGATTTTTCATGGCTCCCCCCGAAGCGCGGCGCATGTATCGCGTGGGTTCAGCATGGCTGCTGACTCTTGGCGACGGTCGCGCGAGTAGCGATAACCCCGATACTTTAAACGAACTCGCGGTTCGAGATGTACAAGATTTAATTCGATTTAAGAGGAGCAGTTGGTGCTTACAAGCGGCAGATCAGCAGCTCTCGCTCGTACACCATTTCTTTCGGCAAGTGGTCGTGCAGCTCGATGAACAGCTCTTCGTGGTCAATCACTTCATGTTTCCAGGCGTTGCGGTCGAACGCCTGCAATTCATTGAACCTCTCCTCCGGAAAATCGAGGCCGGTCCATTCCATATCGCCGTAATCGGGAACCCAGCCGATCGACGTCTCGCGGGCTTTGGCGCGCACCCGGGCGCGATCCACAATCCATTTCAGCACGCGCATGTTTTCGCTGTAGCCGGGCCAGATAAATTTCCCGTCGGCCCCTTTGCGGAACCAGTTCACGTGAAAAATCCGCGGCGTCACACTGAGCGAGCGCTGCATCTTGATCCAGTGCCGGAAATAATCGCCCATGTGATACCCGCAGAACGGCAGCATGGCCATCGGGTCGCGTCGTACTTTACCGACCGTCCCTGCGGCCGCAGCGGTCATCTCCGATCCCATGGTCGCGCCGATATAAACACCGGAGCTCCAGTTGAACGCCTGATACACCAGCGGCATGGTTGTGGCGCGCCTTCCGCCAAAAATAAAGGCATGGATCGGCACGCCGTTGGGGTCTTCCCAAGCGGGATCAATCGTCGGGCATTGCGAAGCCGGCGCCGTAAATCGCGCATTAGGATGCGCCGCTTTCACTCCGCTGGTCTTGCCGATTTCGGGCGTCCAGCGATTGCCCTGCCAGTCCTGGCATTCGGTGGGTGGCTCATCCGTCATCCCTTCCCACCACACGCCGCCATCGGGAGTCAACGCGACATTCGTAAAAATAGTGTTGCGCGCCAGCGTGGCCATGGCGTTGGGATTGGTTTTCTTCGACGTGCCCGGCGCCACGCCAAAAAATCCCGCTTCGGGATTAATCGCGCGCAAGTGGCCATGTTCGTCCGGCCGAATCCAAGCGATGTCGTCGCCCACCGTCCACACTTTCCATCCCTCGAATCCCTTGGGCGGGATCAGCATGGCGAAATTGGTTTTCCCACAGGCACTAGGAAACGCCGCTGCCACATAAGTCTTTTCGCCCTTGGGATCTTCGACGCCGAGAATCAGCATGTGCTCGGCCATCCATCCTTCATCGCGGGCAATATTGGACGCGATACGCAGTGCAAAACATTTCTTCCCCAGCAAAGCGTTGCCGCCATAGCCCGACCCGTACGACCAGATCTCCCGCGACTCCGGAAAATGCACGATGTATTTTTCTTTGCTGCACGGCCACGGCACGTCTTTTTGCCCCGGCGCCAGCGGCATGCCCACCGAATGCATGCACGGCACCACTCGTGCGCCCTTGTCAATCTCATCGAATACCCGCTGCCCGATGCGCGCCATGATGCGCATGTTCACTACCACGTACGGCGAATCCGTCAGCTGCACGCCGATTTTCGCCATCGGCGATCCGATCGGCCCCATGCTGAACGGCAACACGTACATGGTGCGCCCTTGCATAGCGCCGTGAAAAAGTCCCTTGAGCTTGCGCCGCATCTCATACGGGTTTTCCCAGTTGTTGGTGGGCCCGGCGGCGTCCTTGGAATAAGAACAAATAAACGTCCGATCCTCCACGCGCGCAACGTCGCTCGCATCCGACCGCGCGTAATAGCATCCCGGCCACAATTTTTCGTTCAGCTTGGTAAACGTCCCGCTGGCCACCATTTCCGCGCACAGCTGGTCGTACTCCTCCTGCGAGCCATCGACCCAGTGGATGCGCGCCGGGCGCGTCAGCTCGGCCATTTTCTCTACCCACCGCAACAGGTGGTCATTTTTGCTCAGCGGCACTGCGGGATTACGGGAAGTGACTGCAGACGTGGTGGCTTTCAAGGATTCTCCAGGAATCCGCGCGCTTCGGTGTAGTCCGGGCGTGGTCATTTCAAATCAGCGCAAAGGTCTGCGCGGGGCAAACCTTGCCAACTTTTGAGCGCAAGGTCCGTGAGGCCAACCCTGCAACCCTGATTTTGGTAGCGATACCGGGATTCGAACCCGGATTTTTGCCTTGAGAGGGCAATGTCCTAACCCTTAGACGATATCGCCGAAGAGAGACGTAACGTTCCTGAGCTCCAGCATTTGCCAGCGCAAACCCTGAAAACTCAGGATTGAGCGACAGCTCCTACCCGAAGCCGCCTGTCTCACATACCCAGTGATTATAACGTGCGCTGGCTGGTTTTGTCAGGACAGCCGCGCGAAATCCGCGCAGGCTAGCTGGCGATCTTCAGCCGCTCTTCCTCAGTTTCCTTACGCAATGGGCGCAGTGAAAAGAACTTTGACCGGCAGGGCACGCAGCGAAATGCGGGAACTCCCATTGCCCGCCATAACGGCGCCAGAAAGCCGCCGACATGTTCCCCGGAGATCCGTTTCAAGTCGTGGTTTCCGCAAATGGCGCAGCGCGCGGTTATCAAGCCTTTGTTCGGCAGGTTCCGTGCGCGAAACCTCGCACCGCACGCCGTGCACCGCCATGGGAAGATCCGGACCAGGGCGGCCCAGAAATCCATGAGTGTGCGCCGGCGCGATCGGCGACAGGCCGCGGCGCTGCAAACAGGACAAACCATAAATCTCGGGAAATATACCCCTGGGCTTATTGCGTCTGACGGTTATGGTATGGGAACGCCAACCCCCAGGCAACCGTCTTTTTCCCGCCGGCCGTCGAAAAGCTATCGCACCCTGCGCTACCATACCTCTTCAGGAGAACGCATGGCTGACTACACCGATCGACACGCTCAAGCCGGAATCACGACAAAACTCCCCAAGCTCGACACCTGGCCTAACCAGTTTCCCGGCTATGTCGTCACCACTCGTTACCCGGAATATACCTCGGTTTGTCCCAAGACCGGTCTGCCCGATTACGGCACCATCACCATTGAATACGTTCCGAAAAAGCTGTGCATCGAACTCAAAGCGCTGAAAATGTATCTGCTGGCCTATCGCAATCTTGGCATTTTTTATGAAAATGCCGTCAACAAAATGCTCCAGGACATCGTCGCGGCTATCCAGCCCGAATGGTGCGTGGTGCGCGGCGAATTCACTCCGCGCGGCGGCTTGAATACCACCATAGAAGCCCGCTGGCCTCGAAAAAAGCGGGGCGCGAGGTAGCGGAGCTACCTGCGTAACGATGGTTGCGGCGTCGACCGCCCCATTTCATTGGGACACACCCCCCAATTCGCCAACTCCGTCAGTGGACACGCGGAGCCGCACAGGCCATAATCTTTAGCTATCGTTCCTTTTTTCCAGCCCGCAACGGGGGCTTCTGGCGGGGACCATCTTCTTATTCAGGATTGCCATGGCAAATCCTGAAACCCTTGAGGAGGGTGAATGAGCATTTCTCCGAACGTGCCTAGTCCGCAGGAATCGTACCACTATGAAGACACCGGAACACCGCGATGGATCGCCGTTCTGTTCGTGGTCTTGTTTGTGGCCCTCGCGGCTGTTGGCTTTTTTGGGTACACGTCGCAATCCCGGATGTCACAGGAACTCGCAAAGAATGAAGACGCCAACAAGCAGCTGATCCAGCGCCTGGATCAGGCCAATGCCAGCTTGGCGGACCTGAAAGGCCATATCGAAGTCACCGAGGAAAAGTTGGGCATGACCCAGGCGGAACTTGCCAAGGCCAAGAGCCGCGCGGAATCCATTCGCAAGGACCAGCTCGCCGCCGACCAGAAGTTCGCCTCCCAGCTGACCGAAGCGCAAAAGCAGGCCGACGAAAAAATCGGCGCGGTGGCCACTGACCTCGGCGGCGCCAAGAAAGATCTGGAGACCACTCGCAACGATCTGGAAACCACCAAGGGCAAACTCGAACGCATGCAGGGCGACGAAGGCGTGATGAGCGGCCTGATTGCCCGTAACCACGACGACCTCGAAGACCTCAAGCGTCGCGGCGAGCGCAACTACTATGAATTCACCATCCCCAAGACCAAGACCGCGCAGCGCGTCGGCCCAGTGCAGATTTCCCTGAACAAAGTGGACCCGAAAAAGTCCAAGTACACCATGACCGTTTTCGCCGACGACAAATCCATCGAGAAAAAAGACAAGACCGCTGGCGAGCCGGTGCAGTTCTACATGAAGGGCGTCGCCCGCATGGCGCCTTACGAGATCGTGGTATTTGAGGTCAGCAAAAACCAGATCACCGGCTATCTCTCAACGCCCAAGGAAACTGGCGGAGCTTCCGCGGCTCCGGCTGCGGCCGCTGCTCCCGCTACCGCGCCTGCCACCAAACCCTGACCTTTTCGGGAGTGCGGCAGCCTGCTGCCGCTTTTGCAACCTCTCCGATACCACCGGACGCGGGAGCATGGCTCCCGCGTTCCACGATCCTGCGCGGCAAATCGTCCGGATCGCTGCGCCTACTCGTGCTCCTTAAATTCCTTCAACCGTTTCGCCATTTCGGAAAGCCGCTGATCCACCCGCCCAAACACTGTTTGCGGATCAAAACCGCCGTCGCCGTTGCGATAGCCGGCCGGCGCGCCAGTGAGAATCTCGATTCCCTCTTCAATCTTGTCCACCGGCCACACGTGAAATTTCCCAGCGGCCACTGCGTCCAGCAAGTCGTCGCGCAGCATCAGGTCTTCCACGTTCGCCGCAGGAATCAGCACCCCTTGCGTGCCCGTAAGCCCTTTGATGCGGCACACGTCAAAAAATCCTTCGATCTTTTCGTTTACGCCGCCGATGGCCTGAATGTCCCCTTGCTGGTTCATCGAACCCGTAACCGCGATGTCCTGCCGCAACGGCAATCCCGCCAGCGCGGAAACCAGCGCATACACTTCAGTCGAGCTGGCGCTGTCGCCATCCACTCCCGAATACGACTGCTCAAAACAGATGCTCGCCGCCAATGACAACGGCTTGTCCTGCGCAAAGCGGTTGCGAAAAAATCCCGCAATGATATGCACGCCTTTGTCGTGAAATCGCCCGCTCAGGTTTGATTCGCGCTCAATGTTGATCAGGCCCGATTTGCCCAGCGCCGCCGTCGCGGTAATCCGCACCGGCTTGCCGAACGCATAACCACCAATCTCCAGCACGCTCAACCCGTTCACCTGGCCGGTACGTTCTCCGGAAACGTCCACCAGCAGCGTGCCCTCTTCGATCATTTCGCGGATACGCGTCTCGATCAGATTGTGCCGCTCCACTTTGGACTGCAGCGCCTTGCGAACGTGCGCGGCGCGCACTACGGTTTCTCCCGCTTCGGTGGCTTCGTAATTCGCTTCACGAGCGATGTCCGCAATGTCCACAAACCGCGCCGTCACTTTGTTCCGGCGTCCGGCCCGCCGCACACCATATTCCAGCATGGCCGCGAACGCGCCGCGGTCAAACGGCCATAGCCCCTCTTTCTCGGAAAGCGCGCGCAAACGGCCGGCATACTCCGCAATGACCGAGTCGTTCATGGCCATCTCTTCGTCAAACTCCACGCGCACCTTGAAAATCTTGCGAAAATCTTCTTCGTACTCATAAAGCAGCTCGTACATCTCGCGGTCGCCGATCAGAATCACCTTCACGCTGATTTGAATCGGCTCCGGTTTCATCGCGCTGCCGCCAAACGGATAAAACATATCCGCCGGCTGGATTTCCAGGCGGTTATGATTCAGCGTGCGCTTCAGCGCCCGCCACACCCCCGGCTCCGAAATCGTTTCCAGAGAATACATAATCAAATATCCGCCGTCCGCCCGCAGCAAGGAGCCGCCGCGCAAATCCATGAAATCGCTGGACCACCCGCCGCGCGCATCGTAGGTGCGCTGAATGGTGCCGAACAGATTGGCGTAGGTGGGCGTCGTTTCAAAGATCACCGGCGATTCATTGTCGCCTTCGTGCGCCAGAATGACGTTGACTCCATAAATGCGGAACGGATCCCGCTCCGGCCCCGGCAATTTCGGCAGACCTTCCATGCCCTCGGCGCGTTCTTCGGTCTCCCCTTCGCGCTCTTTGAACGGCTCCAGGTTGTCCAGCACGTGATGCCGCACTTCTTCCAGATATTCCGAAACGCTCGACCCCGGATATTTTTCCTTGAGTTCCTCGATGACCCCATCCACCAGCACGGACGCCGCTTCCTGCTCCAGGTAGCTCAGTTCGCTCGCCAGTTCTCGCGAAAGGGTCAGCGTCTTCCGGTAAACGACCGTAAATTCCTGCCGGAACTGCTCGTACTTTCTCTCGATCTCTTCCGCGATCGGCCCATCCAGCTTCCCTTCGTGCACCATCTTGGTGATGTCTTCGATGGGCACCATCTGCCCTTCCAGCACCGGAAAAATTTCCGGCAAAGCTACCGCGCCCACCTGCATATGCCCCAGGGCAAACTGTTCACGCGCAATCTTCCGTGTGAAGTCGTCCATCAGGTCTTTTTCGCGCGCCGTAAACCGCTCCACGATCCTTCCCTTTTGCCGCTGAAAGGGCTCGCCTTCGAATACTTGCGGAATGCGCCGCCGCAGAAAATCGATTCCGGCCTGCATGTCTTTCTTGAACGTGTTGGCCTGCCCGCGCCCCAGGCTCAGCAGCCGCGGCCGGTCCGACGTTTTGAAATTGTTCACATAACAGCGGTCCGGAGATTGCTTGGTGGTCGGGTGCAGTTCGCTGATCATGCGCGAAATTGTGCCGCCGCGACTGGTCCCCGCCAGACCACACACAAAGACGTTGTAGCCCGGCGCGCTCAGCTCCACTCCCATTTTCAGGGCGCGCAGCGCGCGGTCCTGTCCGACCAGGCCTTCGCGCAACTCCGCCTGCGCCGTGGTTTCAAACGGCAGACGCGACGCCTCGCACCGCCAGCGCAGTTTTTCCACCGGCAGGGCCGCTACACCGATTCCATTTTTCGTTAGTTCGGTCATGTCCGGCGGTACTTTAACACACCGTCTGTCGGCGTGCCCGCGCCGCTCCGCTCCCGCTCGCGCATCACACACTCATCTCTTCCAGCCGGTCGCGGTGCGCCATGTACACGCGAAAAACTCCCATCGCCGCCGCCACAATCGTCGGCCCGGCCACCAGGCCTAACAGCCCGAACACTTCGATTCCTCCCAGCACGCTGATGAACAGCAGCAGCTCGTTCAGGTGGGTGCGGTTGCGCAGCAGCAGCGGGCGCACGATGTTGTCGGCAACGGTGGAAACAACACCGCAGATCAGGCCGATGATCAGGCCTTTCCAGATGTGTCCGGTCACCGCCAGCCAGATTGCCGCCGGCAACCAGATCAGCGCCGAGCCAACCACCGGCAGCAGCGAAAAGAATCCCATCAGCACGCCCCAGAAAATTCCCGCCCCGACCCCGACCACGGCGAACGCCAATCCGCCGAGCGCGCCCTGAATCGCCGCAATCAGCAATCCCACCGCGACGCTCGCGAAAATCAGCTCCTGCGATTCGTGCACCATATCCTCTTGGATCGCGCGGTCAAACGGCACCAGATGCTTTATGGCACGCACCACTTCATCACCGTCGCGAAACATAAAAAACAATGCAAATATCACCACGAACAGGTCCAGAAAAAAGGTAAACAGATTCCGTACCAGCCCGCCGAGTCGCTCCGCCAGAAACCGCGCTGCGGTTTCGGCGCCCTGTTTCAGCTGGTCAGAAATGTCCACATCCTGCAAGGATTCCGGGAGCTGGCTTTTCAGCCAGTCCAGCACGTGCGCCGGCAGCGCCTTGTCCGGGGCCTGCAGCATCACCTGCGCTTTTCCCGCCGCGTCAATCGCCTGCTTCGAGGTATAGAACAACACCAGCAACGCCGGCACAATCAGCAGGAAGGTTACAGCCAGAGTGCTGACCAGCGCCGCACGCGTCGGCTTTAGTTTGCGCAAAACCTTTTCGTGCAATGGGTAGAAGAAAATCGCCAGCACCGCCGACCAGGCCAGCGGCACCAGGAACGGCGCGGTGATTTGATAAACCAGGTACCCCAGCAGCAGCAACGCCCCGTAGGACAATACCGTGGTTACCTGGTCGCTGGTGGTCTGGTTTCTTTCGCGAAGGGTCTTGGTCACCGTTATATAATCCTGTAGCTCTCACGACAACAGGTCACGGAGCCAGGTACCGCAACTCCGCATGTCTTCGAGCCCCAACTCGCTGTCGTCCTATCAATACCGCCTTCTTGCTGTACTTGTATTAATTAACTTTGTCAACTTCGCCGCGCGCCAGGTTTTTGTACCGCTGATTCCGTTGTTGCGTGGCTCGCTGAATGCGACCGACGACCAACTCGGTACGCTGCAAACCGTTCTGTATGTCGTGCTGGCCCTCGGCAGCGTGCCTTTCGGATTTTTCGCTGACCGCTTCAGCCGCAAGTTCATCATCGCCATCGGCATTCTCGCCTGGAGCATCGCCACCTTCGCCGGCGGCCTCGCCGGCAGCTTTCTGTTCCTGCTGGTCACTCGCGCGTTCGTGGGCTTGGGCGAAGCGGCCTACGCTCCCGCCGCGCAGTCCATGATTTCCGGTGGCTTCCCCACCGAGCGGCGCGCCTCTGCCCAGGCGATTTTCGCTTCCGGCATGTTGCTTGGCGGTGTTTGCGGCCAGGCCATGGGCGGGATCATTGGCCCCCGCCAAGGCTGGCAGGAAGCGCTGTTCGTCCTCGGATTCGCGGGACTGCTCCCCGGGATCGCGCTCTTTGGGCTGGAGGAGCCACCGCGCGGCCCGCGCTCCGATGTGGTGCCCATTTGGCGAATTCTGTCCGTTCCGGCTTTCCTGGCCATGATTACCGCGGGAATCTGCATCACCTTCGCCAGCGTCTCGCTGCTCTCCTGGGGGGTGGATTTTGCTGTCAGCTACAAGGATTTCAGCGTGCGCGAAGCTTCTGTGCTGCTTTCCATCTCCACGCTGCTGGCGCTGATTCTCGGCGTGCTGTGCGGTGGCTTCGTCGCCGACAAGCTGCAGAAGCGTTTTCCCTACGGCCGGCTTATCGCCATCGGCATGGCCCTGCTCTTCGCTACTCCCTTCTTGCTGTTCGCGATTCTCTCTGACGATAAGCGCGTGGTCCTTTGGGGGTTGTTCATCGCGGGATTCTTCATGTCCTGGTATCACGGGCCGGTCACCGCGGTGATTCACGATCTGATGCCGCGCCGCGCGCATTCCACTTCCATTGGCTTGTACATGTTCTTCACGCAGCTGGTCGGGGGCCTGGGTCCAAAAATCGTGGGCAAGATTTCCGATCTGCGCGATTTACAGGTGGGGCTGGAGATCGCCGTGGCCGTGCTGGTGTGCGGCGCGCTGCTGATGCTGCTGGTGATCCACTTCATCCGGCGCGACGGGCTGCGCCATCCGCATCTGGAGGCCTTTCACGTGGAACATTCTCCGGAATTGTCCAAGTAAAGCCGCGCTCTGGTTACTTGATGCCGACCTGGGCGGTCAGGCGCGTCACATCCTCGCCGGACACGTCGTAAAGCTTCCGTTCGTCTTCTTCCTCCAGCCGTTCGCGCAAATATTCTGCGGCAACAAAGCTGGCCTCGCGGTCGCTGAGGTCGCGTCCGGTTTTTTCGCGGAACTTGGTGAAACCGGTGTGGGCCAGGCCGACCACCAGGGCGTCGCCATCCACAAAAAATTTGGTGTCAATCGTATCGGCGTGGCGGGTGGCGATGCCGTTCCACATGTGCGAAAAGCGCAGATGGTACACCTTGCCGGTCAATTTCGAAACCACCTCGAAGGCTCCGACGAACTGGCTCATTGCGCCGTTGTTGGCTAGGACTGGAAATGCACTCACGCTGGCTCCTTGTGTATTCAGGGGCTAAAGCCCCGTTTGTGCGATCTTTTGACGCGGGGGACGGAAGCCCGCGCCTTCTATTCACCGTCTGGCGGCTACGGCAGTTTCCGCTTCGGTGTAGCTGCGGATGGCGGCAGCAACCCCGGCGCCCGCGGGGACGCGCGCACCCTGCGCGGTCAGCACGTTTTCCATGGCCGCCAGCAGCAACAATACATTAGCACGCTGCGCGCAGTAACCCATCAGGCCAAGGCGCCAGATTTTGCCCTTCAACGGGCCGATGCCGCCGGCGATCTCAATGTTGAATTCGTCCAGCAACTGGTCGCGGAATTTCACATCGTCCACGCCCGCAGGAACCATCACCGGCGTTACGGTCACCAGGCGCTCCTTGGGATTCTCCACCAGCAGCTTCATCCCCATCGCTTCCACGCCGGCAATCAGAGCCTGTTGATTCTGCCGGTGGCGCTCCCAGCGATTCTCCAGCCCTTCTTCGATGGTGAGCCGCATGGCCTCGCGCAGCGCGTAAATCAGCGAAATCGGCGGCGTGTGGTGATACAGCCGGTCCTTGCCCCAATAATTCATGGCCGTGGTCAGGTCGAAATACCAGCTCTGCACTTTGCTCTTGCGGTGGCGAAATACTTCTTCCGCGCGCGGGCTGATGGTGATGGGTGACATGCCTGGCGGCGCGCTCAGCGCTTTCTGCGATCCACTGAATACAATGTCCAGCCGCTGCTGGTCCACGTGCAATGGTTCGGCGGCCAGCGAGGCCACCGTATCCACAACCAGCAGCGCGCCTAATTCGTCGGCTACTTTGCGGAACGGGTCGAGCGCGGTGACCACGCCACTCGAAGTCTCGCCATGCGCCAGCCCGACAATCTTGATCTTCCTGCCCGCGGCGGCTTTCCGCACAGATTCCGGATCCACCGCGCGTCCCAGCTCGGCTTCCACCTTGGTGATTTTTGCCGGCGTGCGCAGCGCCGTCTCGTACATGCGGCCGGAAAAGTATCCGTTCACGCAGACAATGGCTTCGTCGCCCTCTTCCAGGGTGTTCACCACAGAAGCTTCAATCCCACCGGAGCCGGAAGCCGAAAGCGGCATGGTAATGCGGTTCTCTGTCTGAAACACCTGGCGCATCAGGATTTGCGTCTCGTCCATGCAGGTCTTGAACCAGGGGTCGAGGTGGCCAACGATCGGGGCGGATAGAGCGCGATAGACGCGCGGGTCCACCGAGGAGGGGCCAGGGGTCATCATCAAGCGCATCGGCGGCACCAGTTCTCCGATGGGCGTTTTGGTTTCGTGGGTCATGTGGAAACCTCTTCAGGTGGCGGGATGGTGCCCGCAGTTTAGGGCTCTTCGGACAGGACTTGATTTTCCCGCATCGCGGCGCAGCCCGCAACGGACATATTGGTGCGGTCCGGGGTGGTTGTCGATACCCCCGGATTTTTCGTGCATTACCCGGGGCAACCGGGCCACTGGCGGCGTAGGGGTAGTGGACTGGACACTCTTAGTACTATGCGGCTATTGGAGAGGGAAAGGGCGAAACGTAAGGTGGTCTAAATAACGGCAAGTACAGGTCACGAGCGAACGGCAAGGTACGGCTCGAAGATACGGCACGTCTGCGCGAAGCGCGCGAGGACATTCTGGAACCATGCGCCTGAGGACCAAGTTTCTGTTGTCATTGGTGACCGTCATTTCGAGCCTGACCTGCGCGACTCTGCTGGCGGTCCGGCAAACGGCCGGGCTGCGGGCCAGCCAGGAAGTCCGCCGAGAAGCCCTGGGGACACTCCACACATTTCAGGTGATTCAACACGAGCATCAGGAGGCGCTGGCCCGTAAAGCGGACCTGCTGGCGACGCTGGCCATGATCCGCAGCGGGGACGCCAGCGCGGTGAAGGACGCCGGCGAGGACCCCTGGCAATCCGATGACTGCGAGCTGATGGCGCTGGCAGACGCCAAGGGAAAGATAGTCGCGTTGCACGCCACCATCCCGGGATTTCCGATGGAGGCGGCACAAGCGGAGCTGAAACGGTCGCTGGCGACCAAGGAAACTGCGGGATGGTGGTACAGCGGAACGCGGCTGTATCAAGTGGCACTGCAGCCGTTCTATGACGGAGACGACGGTAACAAACTGGTGGGAACCGTGATAGTCGGACGCGGCGTGGAAAGCGCGGTGCGGGACTTGAGCCAGGCCTCCTCCAGCCACGTGGTGTTTCGTTACGACGGAAAATTTGTCGGAAACGCAGTCTCGTATTCGGCGGAGCGCCAACTGGCTGGACGGGCGCGTGAAGGAGTGCTGTCAGAAAAACTGAACCTGGACGGCGAGAATTATTTTGTGGCGTTGCAGAAGTTGACGGTGGACGGCATAGCGACCATTACGATCCTCAAGTCCTACACGGAATCCGAGCAGTATCTGGCCAATCTAAACCGGCTGCTGGTCGGGCTGGGTCTGGTGGCGGTAATCGGCGGGGGGTTGCTGGTGTTTGTGCTGTCGGACCGGTTCACGCGGCCATTGGGTTCGCTGGTGGAAGGTGTGCAGGCATTTGAGCGAGGAGACGCCAGCTACCCCTTGCCGCCGCAGGGAACGGACGAAGTGGCCAAGGTGACGGAAGCGTTCGACCGCATGCGGCAGACGCTGGAAAAGAACGCACAACAGAAGCAAGAGCTGGAGGGACAGCTGCGTCAGTCGCAAAAAATGGAAGCGCTGGGTCGGCTAGCGGGCGGCGTGGCGCACGATTTCAATAACGTGCTGACAGTGATCAAGGGGCACGCGGACATTCTGTCGGACCGGCTGCCGGCGGCGGATTCGCTGCGGAGCAGCGCGGCGCAGATTGAAAAGGGAGCGT
>Ga0209579_10000840_pt1 | contig 27461 bp, 24 predicted proteins | sample Coa_R1_2_FD_187152 | JGI IMG/M metagenome (GOLD analysis project Ga0209579, IMG submission 187152) | Surface soil microbial communities from Centralia Pennsylvania, which are recovering from an underground coalmine fire - Coalmine... | ecosystem: Environmental > Terrestrial > Soil >... | reverse complement strand
CCGGAGCTCTTCCAGGTGAGCTGCGTCATGCCCGAGCGGGCGAAGACCTGCGCGATGTTGACGAGGTCGGTGCCCTTGTCACGCGCTGCGAGCAGGCTCGGGAGCCAGTCGACGCCGAACTGCGCCTGGCCGCTCGCGACGACCTGCTCCGGGATGATGTTCGGGCCGCCGTTCTTGAGGGTGACGTTCAGGCCCGCCTTGGCGTAGAAGCCCTGTTTGACCGCGGCGTAGTAGCCCGCGAACTGCGCCTGCGGCACCCATTTCAGCTGCAGCGTGATGTTTGTTGCCTGCGCCTGCCGGGGCGCGGCGCTCGCCGCGCTCAGGCCCATCGTCAGCGGGACCGCCGCCGCCAGGGCGGCCGCCCACGCGACCCAGTGCTTCTTCATTCCGCTTCTCCCCTCCTGATGTTCGAGCGATTGGACGATTCTGACCGAACTGCTCGCCGATTACGAGTCTCGGGCCTCGGGCGCCCAGCGGACGACCGCGCGCTCTGTGAGCGAAACGGCCAGGTAGAGCGCGATCCCGAGCAGCGAGGCGACGGCGATGCCCGCCCAGGCGGTCGTGAAGTCGAAGATCTGCGCGTCGGAGTTGATCAGGACGCCGAGCGCGTTGAAGGCGCCGCCGAAGTACTCACCCACGATCGCGCCGATCATCGAGAGCACGCTCGCCACCTTCAAAGCCGTGAAGATGTACGGCAGCGCCGTCGGTAGGCGCACCCGGCGGAAGATCTCGATCTCGCCGGCGGCATAGGAGCGCATCAGCTCGAGCTGCGGCGGGCGGACGCTCGTCAGCCCCCGCAACGTGTTGACCATCACCGGGAAGAAGCAGAGGACGCCGGCGATCGCCATCTTCGAGCGCGGTGACAGCGGGTCGAACCAGATGTTCGCGATCGGCGCGAACGCGATGATCGGGACGGCGTTCGCCGCGATCGCGATCGGCAGGAGCGCGCTGCCTGCTGCACGGAACCGCGCAGCGAACACGGCGAAGGCGAACCCGAGCAGCGAGCCGCCGAAGAAGCCGCCGAGCGCCTCCTTGAACGTGTACCAGCCGGCCGGCCAGAGGGTGTGCCGCTCGTGCCAGAACGCCTGGGCGATCGCCGTCGGCTTCGGAAGCAGGAACTGCTGGATGTGGAAGGCGACGATCGCGCCTTGCCAGATCGCGAGCACCCCGACGAGGACGACGAGCGGCGGCAGCCACTCGGCGAGCTGCCTCGCGACGCGCACGGTCACCGGACCACGGCCTCCTCCTCGGGCAGCAGGTGCTCGCCGCGCAGCCGCAGGAGCTCGCGCACCTGCGTGACGAGCTCGAAGAAGTGCGGGTCCTCGCGCGTCTCGACCGTTCGCGGGTAGGCGAGGTCGATCGGGACGAGACCGGCGATCCGCCCCGGTCGCGGGCTCATCACGACGACGCGCGACGACAGGAACACGGCCTCGGAGATCGAGTGCGTGACGAACACGACCGTCGAGCGAAGCTGCTGCCAGATCGCGAGCAGCTCGAGGTTCAGCCGCTCGCGCGTCATCTCGTCGAGCGCGCCGAAAGGCTCGTCCATCAGGAGGAGTGCGGGCTCGAAGGAAAGCGCACGCGCGATCGAGACACGCTGCTGCATCCCGCCTGAGAGCTGCCACGGATGGTGGTTCTCGAACCCGGTCAGCTCCACGAGCTCCAGCATCTTCCGCACCCGCTCCCGGCGGCGATCGCGGTCCCAACCGAGGAGCTCGAGCGGCAGCGCGATGTTCTTCGACACTGTGCGCCAGTCGAAGAGCACGGAGTCCTGGAAGACCACCCCGTAGTCACGGTCGAGGCGTGCCTGGTGCGCGGTCTTCCCGTTGACCGTGACTCGGCCTGCGGTCGGCTCGACCAGGTCGCCGATCAGGCGGAGAAGCGTCGACTTGCCGCAACCCGACGGACCGATGAGCGAGACGAACTCGCCGGCTTCGAGCTCGAGGTCGATGTTCTCCAGCGCGGTCACGTTGCCGCTCTTGAACGTCTTCGTGACGCCGGCGATCGTGACGACGCTCACGCTGCCTGCTCCGGAGCCCGCTGGACGACGAGCTTCTCGACGCCGACCACGACGAGGTAGAAGAGGATCCCGAGCGCCGCTGCGACCACGTTCGTCGCCCAGAGCTCCTGCGGCTCGATCGAGTAGTACTGGTTGAAGTTGATGATCGCGCCTCCGAGCCCGGACTGGAGGCCGGAGGGGAGCTCACCGATGATTGCGCCGACGACGCTCGCCGTCGCCGCGATCTTGAACGCCGTGAAGACGTACGGGAGCGACGCGGGAACACGCAGCTTCCAGAGAATCGTCCAGCGTCCGGCGGCGTAGCTGCGCATCAGGTCGAGCGCGCGTGCGTCGACCGCCTGCAGCCCGCGGAGCGCATTGATCGCGACGGGAAAGAAGGTCAGATAGGCGGCGATGACGGCAACCGCGCCCCAGCCCTGGAGCGACGGCGGCAGCTTCGGGTTCACCCAGACGACGACCATCGGCGCGATCACGAGGATCGGGACGGTCTGGCTCGCCACGATGTACGGCAGCAGGCCCCGCTGCGCGAGCCGCGAGTGGACGAGACCCACCGCGAGCGCGAAGCCGACCACCGCGCCGATCGCGAAGCCGACCACCGCCTCCTTGCCGGTGAAGAACGCCTTGTGCAGGAGCACTGTGCCGAGCGCGGGCTGGTTCACCTGCGCCGGGTCGGCAAACGCCTTCGCGATCGTCCAGATGTGCGGCATCGAGGTCTTGTCGACGACAAACGGCCAGGACCAGCCCGCCGACGACCAGATCAGGCGGTAGAGCTCCCAGAGCCCGAGCAGCAGCACGACGACGAGGACGCCGGTCGCGATTCGTCGGGCCGCGCGCGAGAGCGGGACGGAGGCGCGTCCCGCGAGCGGGCGAGCGGCGACGACCTGGGCCACGGCCCATTCTTAGCACGGTTTTCGCGGCGGTAGGATCGGCCGCGGGATGCCGCTCGATCCAGCCCGCACGGTCGCCGACCTCGAGGAGCTCCGTGACCTGACCGGCGACGGGAACGGCGCCCAGCGGGTGGCCTGGACGGAGACCTGGGAGCAGGCTCGCAGGTGGTTGCGCGAGAAGGTGGCGCCGACCGGTGCGCGCGAGGAGATCGACGAAGCCGGCAACCAATGGTTCACGCTCGGGCGCGGACGGCCGTCGCTCCTGATCGGCGGTCACATCGATTCCGTCCCGAACGGCGGCTGGCTCGACGGTTGTCTGAATGTCCTCGCCGGGGTCGAGGTGCTGAGACGCATCGCATCCGAGGGAACGCCGCCGGTTGCGGTGCGGCTCGTCAACTGGGCCGACGAGGAGGGCGCACGCTTCGGCCGCTCGCTGTTCGGCTCCTCGGCGGCGGCGGGCTCGATGCGCGACCAGGCCGAGCTTCGCGAGCGGCGCGACGCCGACGGCACGCGCTTGGAGGACGCGGTGCGGGAGCACGGCGTCGACCTCGACCGTGCGCTCGACGCGCACGCGCAGCTCGACGGCGCGGGCGCCTACCTCGAGCTGCACATCGAGCAAGGACCGGTGCTCGAGTCACTCGACCTCCCGCTCGGCGTCGTCCTCGGGACGTTCGGCGTCGAGCGGCACCGGGTCACGTTCCGCGGCCAGGCCGCGCACGCCGGCTCGACGCCGATGGACAAGCGCCGCGACGCGCTCGCGGGTGCGGCGAAGCTCGAGCTCGAGATCCGCGAGATCGCGAAGCGCGTCGGCGGCGGCGCGGTTTGCACGATGGGTAGCGTCGTCACGAAGCCGGGCATAGTCACCTCCGTGGTCGAGACGGCCGAGTGCCTGCTCGACCAGCGTCACCTCGACGCAACGCAGCTCGCAGAGATGTTGAGCAACGCGGAGGCGGCCTCGAGACGGTTCGCGGGCGAAGAGGAGCTCGACGTCGAATGGGAGCGGATCTGGCAGATCGAGCCGATCCTCTTCGACGAGTCGCTGATCGAGCTCGCGGACGAGTCGGTGCGCGAGGTCACGGGTACTTCGCAGCGCCTGCCATCCGGGCCGCTCCACGACGCCGCGGAAATCTCGCGTGCCGGTGTGCCGACGGTGATGCTGTTCGTCCAGAGCCTGCGCGGGCTCTCGCACACCAACCTCGAGGACACCAAGCGCGAGCACCTCGAGCTCTCGGTGCAGGCGCTCGACCGGCTCGCGACGAAGACGCTCCAGCGCCTAGCCGGAAGCTGAGCGAAGCCGGCGGCCCGCGCCGCTGACGAACAGCCTGCCACCGGATCGCTCGACGCGGAGCGACGTGTCGAAGCACGCGCTCAACGCCTCGTCGGTCGCGGTCTCGGCGACGGGTCCGGCGGCGAGCACGGATCCCGAGCGCAGCAGCAGCAAGTGGGTCGTCGTCGGGGGCAGCTCCTCGATGTGCTGCGTGACGGTGACCGTCGTCAGCCGCGGCCGGTCGGCGGCGACGGCCTCGAGCGCTTCGAGGAGCAGCTCGCGCCCGCCCACGTCGAGCCCGGCGGCGGGCTCGTCGAGCACGAGGAGCTCGGCAGCCGGCATCAACGCCCGCGCGAGCAGGACGCGCGCGCGCTCTCCTTCCGAGCATGTCGCGAAGGCCTGTTCTCCGAGCCGTGACGCACCGACGAGGTCGAGCAGACCCCGCGCTCGCTCCAGGTCGCGGGCGTCCGGCAGCTGCGGGACGTAGATCACGGCCTCGGCGCCGGTCGCGACAACCTCGAGCACGAGCTGCTCCGGGTGAAACCGCCGCCCGAGCGCGGGCTCGACGACGCCGATCCGCTTCCGGAGCTCCGGCATCGACACCCGGCCGAGCCGGCCGCCGAGGACGATCGCTCTGCCGGCGCTCGGCCGCATCTGCGCCGACGCGATGCGCAGCAGCGTCGTCTTACCGGCGCCGTTCGGACCGAGCACGCCCCATTGCTCGCCCGCGCCGACCCGCCAGTCGACGCGGTCGAGCAGCGCCCGCGGAACACCTCCCGCGCGCCGCACCACCGTCACGCCCTCGAGCACGATCGCGTCGGGCACCGCCGGCGAGCCTAGACGACGGCGTTCGCCGGCCGCCGGCCGTCGACGAGCACCGCGACGAGCGCGTCGACGGCGAGCATCCCCATCGCCTCCCGGGTGGATCTCGTCGCGCTGCCGAGATGCGGCGAGAGGACGACGTTCTCGAGCTCGAGCAGCTCCGGCGCCACATCCGGCTCCTCCTCGTAGACGTCGAGCGCCGCGCCGGCGATCACGCCGTTCCGGAGCGCGTCGACGAGCGCGCGCTCGTCGACGACGGCCCCGCGGGCGGTGTTGATGAGCACCGCGCGCGGTCGCATGCGCGCGAGAAACGCGGCATCGACGAGGTGGTACGTCTCCGGCGTCAGCGGGCAGTGGAGGCTGACGACGTCGGCGTCCGCGAGGGCTGCAGCGAGGTCGTCGCCGCGCCCGCAGAGGGCGGTGCGCGCACCGAGGCACTCGACGAGCTGTGCCGTTGCGAGGCCGATCCGGCCCGGCCCGACGATCGCGACCGATCTCTCGGCCAGACTCTCGCCGAGCATGAACTCGAGCGCGAACGTCCACGACCCGCGCCGGCGGAGGAGGCGGTCTCCTTCGGCGACCCGGCGCAGCAGCGTCAGCATCAGGGTCAGCGCGAGCTCGGCAGTCGCGTGCGTGAGCACATCCGGCGTGTTCGCGACGACGATCCCGCGCTCGCGGGCCGCCTCGAGGTCGACGTTGTCGACGCCGACGGCGTAGTTCGCCACGACGCGAAGCTGTGGGCCGGCGGCGTCGACGTACGCAGCGTCGACGGTCGTGGTCAGGAGCGCGAGGACTCCGTCTGCGCCCTGCGGCTGGTCGACCAGCTGGAAGCGTTCGGCGAGCGCGGCCGCAACGCGCGCCGGGACGGCGCCCGTGACGTGCACCCGCGGCCGGCTCACGCCGGCTCGAGGCTATGGTTGGCGCGGAAGCGGCCGGCAGGGTCGTAGCGCGCCTTCAGCGCGCACAGGCGCTCGTAGCTGCGCTCCGGGAACACCGCGCGGAGGTCGACCGGCGACTCGGTGAAGTTGAGGTAGCGGCGCCCGCCGTCCCATGGCGCGAGCCCTTCATAGAGGGCGACGAGGTCGGCCGCGACGGCGGCCCGCGCCTCCGGATCCGGGGCGAGCCCGAACGCGAACGTCGTGTAGGGCGAGTCGATCGCGTCGAGCGCGCCGTGCCGCGGCGAGCGGGCGGCGACGGCGCCGCCGAGGTGGCGGATCTCGACGTGCACCAGCGACGAGCGCACGAAAAGGCGCGCGACGGTCTCGACCGTTTCCGCTTCGAGCGACTCGAGGTGGATGCCCTCGCCGTAGTACGGGACCGGCGCCGCCGGGTCCATGTTGATCGCACTCAGCGCGGTCACCGGCGTCGGGCCGACGGTGTCGAGCTCCGGCCCGAGCCGGCGGAGCGGCTCGACGAGCGCCGCGCCGTCGCCGAGGCAGGCGAGCTCGACGAGCGCGAACGACCGCCCGCGCAGGTGCGCGGGCATCTCGTCGAGGTCGGGCACGTCGAGCAGCCGTCCGAGCGACGTGCAGTCGTCAGGCACGGTCTTCGTCCACTCGCGCCAGGCGTCCAACACCTCGAGCGCGCGCTCCTGCGGCCAGAAGAGCGCGCCGGCGTACAGCTCGGTGAGCGGGTGGAGCGCGAGCTCGATCGCCGTCACGGCTGCGAAGTTGCCGCCGCCTCCGCGCAGCGCCCAGAAGAGGTCGGGCTCGTGGTCTTCGCCGACGCGCAGGAGGCGGCCGTCGGCCGTGACGACCTCGGCGCCGACGATGCTGTTGCACGCGAGCCCGTGCCGCCGTGCGAGCCAGCTGATGCCGCCGCCGAGTGCGTACCCGACGACACCTACGTCGGGCGACGTACCGGCGAGGAACGCGAGCCCGTGGGCGGCGGCTGCAGCCGTCAGCTCGTCCGAGAGCACGCCCGCTTCGACCCGCGCGCGACGTCGCCGGGCGTCGATCTCGATCCCGCGCATCCGGTCCGTGCGCAGGAGCAAGACCGGCTCGTTCCAGGCGATCGGCCCCATGTTGTGACCGCCACCCTGGAACGCGACCCGGAGCCCGTTCGTCGCGGCGTATTCGACCGCTCCCCGCACGTCCTCGGCGCTCTCGGGGTAGGTGACCGCCGCCGGCCGCTGGTCGACGGCGAGGTTCCAGCAGCGGCGCGCCTCCTCCCAGTCCGCGTCGACGGCGGTGACGAGGCGGAGCGACGCGACGCTCACTCGAGCCCGCTCGCCTGCGCCTGCTCGCGCGCGATCACCGCCCAGTCCTCCTCGCCTGCGCCATGAGCGATCGCGCTCAGAAGCCGGTCGCGGTAGACGTTCCCGCTCGGCAACGGGACGCGCGCGAGCTCGGCGGCGTCGAGCACGAGATCGATGTCCTTCAGCGCGAGCAGGCTGGTGAACCCCGGCGGGACGAACGCCTCGTCGACGATCAGCTGCCCGTAGACCCGGTAGGCGGGCGCAGCGAAGAGCCCGTCGACGAGCACGTCGTGGAACAGCGCCGGCTCGACGCCGTACTTGCGGACGAGCGAGAACGCCTCGCCCATGGCCTCGATCGCACAGCCGAGCAGGAAGTTGTTCGCGAGCTTCACCGCCGCCGCGCCTTCCTGGCGCTCGCCGGCCGGGAACGTCCGCCGCCCGATCGCCTCGAAGAGCGGCTGGCAGCGCTCGACGGCGCGGCGCGGCCCCGCCGGCACGATGCCGAGCTTGCCTTCCGCCGCGACCTCCGGCCGGCCGAGCACCGGCGCTGCGGCGAAGAGCTGCTTCGCCTGGGCATGGCCTTCTGCGATTGCCTTGATCGCCGCGACGCCGTGCGTGCCCATCGCCATGTGGACCGCGTCGCCGAGCGAGTGGAGCAGGCCGCCGTCGCCGAAGACGACCTCGGCGAGCGCCTCGTCGTCGGCGAGCATCGTGATCACGACGTCGCGGTCCGGGCAGGCGTCCGTGATCGACTCCGCGACGCTCGCGCCCTCGATCGCCGCCGCCTTCGCGCGAGTCCGGTTCCAGACGACGACGTCGTGTCCGGCGGCCACCAGACGCCCGGCGATCGCCGAGCCCATCCGGCCGACGCCGATGAAGGCGACCTTCATTCGGTCCTGAGCAGCGAATAGCTCGGGTCGGCGGCTAGCACCTCGGCTGCCGGCAGCCCGAGCTCCTTGCGGAGGATGTTGGCGCCCCGGACGAGCGAGACCATCTTGTACGCGGCGTGACGCCGGCTCATGCCCTCGCGGCCCATGCCGCAGTCGGAGGAGAGGATCAGCCGCTCGACGGGGATCTGCTCGAGCGCTCGCCGTCCGAGCTCGGCGACCTCGTCGGGCGACTCGATCTGGAGGGTGTGGTGGTCGATGACGCCGATCGCGACCTTCGCCTCGGTGATCTGGCGGCCGATGGCAGGCAGATCCATCGCGGCCGAGCTCTTCGTCTCGAACGTGATCACGTCTGCGTCGACGCGGTTCAGCACCTCGAGCGCCGGCTCGTAGGACTGCACCTGCGCGAACATCCGCTGCTGGGACGGGTTGCCCCAGCACGTGTGGCACCAGACCTCGGTCTTCGCGCGCAGACCCTTGACCGTGTTGTTGAACACACCGAGCATGAACTCGGGGTTGATGACGTCGTCGACGATCCCGCGGGCGGCGAGCAGGTGGATCTGCGGCTCCTCGAGCTGGATCGCCTGGCAGCCCGCGTCGGCGAGCTCGTGCAGCTCCTCGTTCATGGCGTCGGAGAGCGCCATGATCCGCGACGGCAGATCCTTGTAATGGTCGTCCTGCACCGCGAACGCGACGAGCTCCGGCGTCACCGTCCCGAATTTGACCGGCTTCGTGGTCAGCCGCTGCGCGGCCTTCCAGCACTCGGTGAACTGGAGGTCGCCGCGGCCGATCGGGCCGATGATCTTCGGCATCACGCGCGCTTCGAGGTAGTCGTGCAGGATGTGTCCGCGCGGGAACGCGATGCCGCCGGCGCCGGTCGCGGCGAGCTCCGGGCGGCCGCGGTCGAAGCCGGACATGTGCCGCGTCGGGTAGCCCGTCCAGCTCTGGCCGCCGATGTCCTGGTCGAACCGGCAGTCGCCGTCGGTGACGATGTCGAGCCCGGCCAGCTCCTGCTCGCGCAGGTAGACGGAGAGCGTGTCGGTGTACTGCTCGCGAAAGCGCGTCGTCACCATCGCCTCGAGGAACGAGCGCGTGCCGAGGTTCTCCGTGTACCAGCTCGGCCGCGGCAGGGAGCCCGTGATCGTGGTCGGCAGGACCTTCCCGGCTGTCGCCTTCAGCATCGTCGCCCTCCTCGGCATGTCGTCATTGCAGTTCTCCTCGCACCCACTCGAGCTCGCGGCAGACGTATTCGACGATGTCGCCGGTCTTGAGCTCCGCCGGGAGCATGTCCCAGGTGTAGGTCTCGACCTCGAGCTGCGCCGAGAGCGGCGCCCGCTTGTGGAACGCGAGCGCCTCCTCGATCGCGAAGCGCGTCGACCGGAACTCGCCCAGGTCGTCGAGGAACACCGGCACGTGGATGTGCGTCCGCCACTCGACCGGCTCCGGCGCCCGCTCCCAGGCGGCGAACGCATCCTCGAGGTTCAGGTAGCGATTCAGCTCTCCGTTACGCCGCTCGTACGTCTGCGTCAGGTAGATCGTCTGCGCGTAGCGCCGCAATGTCTCGACGGCAGCGGCGGTCACCGCGGGCACGTGGATCGCCGCCGCCTCCTGCAGCTTGAAGATGGGCACGCCCGCGTCGACGAGTGCCTGCAACGACTCGGTGATCGTCTCGTACTCGACCGCCTGGTGGCAGACGTCGAAGACGATGCCGACGTGCCGTCGAAGCGCCGCCTCGTCGCCGAGTCGTTCTGCGGCCGCGTCGGTGTAGAGGTGCTCGTGGAAGTACGCGATCGTCTCCGCCGTCGTTTCGAGGAAGCAGTACGGCTCCGGCTCGATCGCGAGTGTGACCGTGCGTCCCGTCCGCTGTCGCAGGCCGGCAAGATGCGCAGCGACGCGGAGCACGTCGTCGGTGTAGGCGGCGACGACGGCGGGACCGTCGACGTTCGGCTTGAAGCCGAGCGGCGAGGTCTGGATCGACGGGTCGACCGACGCGGGTGCGAGCTCGGCGAGGATGTCGGCGACGCGCATCGTGTAGGCGACGCGTTGCTCCGACCGCCAGTCCGGCTCGTAGACGTCTTCCTTGACGACGCGGTCCTTGAACGGGCCGTAGGGGAACGCGTTCGCCGTGTAGACGTACATGTCGTTCGCGTCGAGAAAGTCGCGCAGGTCGCGGCGTGCCTGGCCGTCGCCGTGCAAGCGCTCCGCGGTCGCTGCCGAGAGTCGCAGCGAGACGCCGAACGGCGCGTCGGGCGAGACCCGGGACTTCACCGCGGGCAGGTACGTCTGGACGCTCGCCCACAGGTCCTCCCACGTATCCGCGGGATGGACGAGCGTGGAGTAGGTCAGGAGACCGAGGCCGTTTCCGAGATCCATTCCACCTGCCCGGACGCCGCCGACCGCACGATCGCCTCGGTGACCGCGGCGCCGTGCACCATCTCCGTCGGCGCGATCGGGTACGGAGGTCCGCCTGCGGCCGCAACCGCGAACGCCTCGAGTGCGGCGCGAGTGACGTCGAACGGCTCCGCCTGCCACGTCTCCGCCGCGCCTTGCAGCGGTTGGAACCTGCACGTCCCGAAGAGCCGCGTCCGCCGTTCCTCGGACGGCGCACCGGCGCGGTGCGTCATGCCCTCGAGCCGAACCGAGCCCGCCGAGCCGAAGACCTGCAGGCTGAAGCCCGGCCCCGTCGCAGTCATCGTCCCGAGGTAGCCCGACATGCCCTCGCGCATGCGGAAGAGGACCGACGTCGTGTCGTCGGCGTCGATCGGGACGACCCGGCGGAAGCTCTGGCAGAACACGTGGTCGATCTCGCCGCAGAGGTCGATCATCGCGTCGATCGCGTGCACGCCCATCGGGGTCAGGCCTCCCGCCGGTGTCTCGTCGCGGCTCGCCCGCCACTGCTCGGGCTCCAGCGCGAGCGCGTTCGCGAACGTCATCGTCGACTCGACGTGCAGGATGGTGCCCAGGTCGCCCGAGTCGATCCGCTCGCGCAGCTTGACCATCTCGGGGTGGAACCGACGGTTGTAACCGACCGCGACGGTGACGCCCGCCTCCGCGGCGGCGTCGACCATCGACTCGGCGTCGTCGCGGCTCAACGCGAACGGCTTCTCGCAGAAGACATGCTTGCCGGCCCCGGCGGCGGCGATCGTCTGTGGCGCGTGCAGCGAGTGCGGCGTCGCGAGGACGACCGCGTCGACGTCCGAGGCGGCGACGATCGCGTCGAAGTCGCCGACGAGCCTCAGGCCGCGTTCGGAGGCGAAGGCGCGCGCGTCCTCGGAAAGCGATCCCGTCGTGCCGGCGACGAACCGGATCGTCTCGCTCGTCCCCTGCACCGACTCGACGAGCGTCTTCCCCCACCAGCCGAGGCCGACGATGGCGGCACGAATCACTGTTTCGTCCCGGTGAACAGGCGCACGAGCCTACCGCTTCCGTAGGCTGCACGGCTTGCCAACGGGATGAGCGCGTCAGGCGCTCCCGACACACGCGGCGGAGGCTCGGGCTGCAAGGACCGTCGCGAGCCGACGTTCCAGCTTCGACACGCCGGCTTCGTAGGCCGCGTAGGTCGTCACGATCAGCCGAAGCCGCACGCAGTCCTCGGCGATCAGGATCCAGTCCTGGACGAATTGGTAGGGGCCCTGGGCTTTCCCACCGGCGACGGCGCGATAGGCGGCGCTGAACGAGCCGATGGCCGGAAACGACACCCGTCCGACCGACGTGACGGGAACACCCGGCGCCTCGATCGCGGCACGGAGACAGCGAACGAACATGGCTGTCGTCCACCTCTGCCAGCCACGGATCGCCATCTCCGGCGTCTGCACAGCCTGCGCGAAGCTGGCGAGCTCGACGACCCGCGTGATGTCGTAGTGGGCTTGCGCGGCCCCGGTGACGACGATGTCCGATTCCTTTGGGCTCCAGGCAAGTTCTCCGGCGCACGGCAGCTGCGCGTGCGGATCGGGCGGCTGCTGTGAGACGCCGCCGGCCCAGCTCTTGTTGAGATCGGTCTTGCGGACGATTGCGGCCCGTGCGCTGGCCTCCCCGGCCGGGGTCAACCTGAGCTTCTCTTGGTTCCCGCCTGCGGCCTGCGCGCACGCTGCGCCGCCGGCGACCAGAGCGACGGCTGCGACGCAGGCTGTCGCCGCGACGTCCCTCAAGTCGCCCTGGCCGGCGTCATGTCACCCGGCAACCTCGTCCCCGACGAGGAGTGTGCACGAGGCGGGGGCGCACTGACCGGCGAGCCTTGCGTCGTCCGGAGATGAAAGTGCCTGCGCATTGGGATATCGTGACAGTTGCGTGTTGCTGCAATTCCGCGCCCTTGCGCCCGTAGCTTAAATGGCAAAAGAGCCGGCAGCATGACGACAGCTGTGGCCATGACCGTTGCGTTCCGTTTACCAGAGACGACGACAACCGGAGCTAACACAGAAACGACTGTCGGACTGGTGACGATGCATAGCCTCCACAATGGGCCGGTCGGGAAACGACTGTCGCCGATGGCGCCAGGCTCGAAGAGCACCGGTCTTAAAAACCGACGGTGTGGGTTCGAGTCCCATCGGGCGCACTGATCTCCGTTCAGCTCTTGCGCGACTCTGCGCCTCGAGGCGTGCGACGTCCGCGCGCCGCGTGATCGGCGACCAGCGTGGCCACCGGGACGATGCAGCGTGACTACGGCACGGGCTGAGAACGAGCGCCGTCGCGCAAAGACAGATCGCCTGCGAGCGCGAGGGCTGGATCCCTTTCCGAGTTTCACGCTTCGCGACCGCAACCTGGTCGCCGAGCTGGTCGAGCGCCATGACCCCGTGGAAATGCGAGCCGGTGTCTACTTCGAGTATCGATACCGCCTCTCGGGGCGAGTGATCGCGAGGCGGAAGGCCGACGAGATCGTTCTGCTCGATCTCCGAGACCGTTCGGGAACCATCCGGCTGAGCGTGAATGCAGACGACGACAGCGCCAGGGCGACGGTCGCGGACGCCGATATCGGAGACATCGTCTCCGTGGTCGGGCACGTCTATGTGACGGCTCGCGACCAGCTTTGTCTGGAAGTCGAATCAGGCTCTCTGCTTGCAAAAGCGCTGCAGCTGCCGCTGACGAAGGGACTGAATCCCAATGGGCGTCGCCGCGAGCTCGAGCTGATGGCGAGTCCGGAGTGCCGCAGGCTATTTGCCGCTCGCGCCGCTGCGCTGTCGGCCGTTCGGGATTGGATGGCTCGCCACGATTTCGTCGAGGTGGAGACGCCCATCCTGCAGCGCCTTGCCGGAGGGGCGCTGGCACGCCCCTTCCTGACTCACCACAACGCGCTCGACTGTGAGGTATCGCTCCGTCTCTCGACGGAGCTCTATTTGCGTCGCTGCTCGATCGGAGACATGGAGCGGGTCTACGAGCTCGGCAAGTGCTTCCGGAACGAGGGCATCTCACGGAGACACAGTCCCGAGTTCACGATGCTCGAGTGGTACATGGCGTACAGTGACTACCGCGACATCGCTACGGCTGCCGAACAACTCGTGACCCAGGTCGCGAATCGGGTACTCGGTCGCCTCCGGGTCACCTACAAGGGCAACGTGATCGATCTCGAGCCCCCTTGGCGGCGGCTGACGTTCGGGGAGGCAATCAAAGAACGGACCGGCCTCGACGTATTTGCTGCGAGCGAGTCGGAGCTCTCGGCCGCGTTGTCTGAGAGTCCAGCGTCCGGCTCGTCATGGGCAGACGTCGTGCTGAAGATCTATGGCTCTCGGGTAGAGCCGTACCTCATTCAGCCCACGATCGTCTACGACTGTCCACTCGACGTGCATCCGTGCATGAAACGACACGCCGACCGATCACAACTGGTGGAGAGCTTCGACGTGGTTCTCGGCGGCGTAGAGATTAGTAGCGGGGGCACTGCGCTCACCGATCCGGATGAGCAATGGCAGCGGTTTGAAGCGCAGCGTGGCGGCTTGAACGGCACCGATCCCCACCCCAGTGATCAGGAGCTCGTGGCGGCGCTTCAATACGGCGCACCGCCGGCAGCAGGCGCGGGAATGGGTATTGACCGCCTGTTGATGGTTCTGCTCGACTCCGATTCGATTCGGGACGTCACCTTGTTTCCGATGGCCTAAAACCGAATGCGAGCTCTGGAGATGATCGAAGCGCGGATGAACAACAAGGCGGTCGGCGTCGACGGCAAACACGAACACCTTCAGATGGAAGGTCTCGCGAGGATTCTCTTCGGTCACAGCGCCTTCCAGTATCTGAGCGCAGCGTGCGAGTTGGGTCTCTTCGAGTGTCTGGCAGCAGCACCATCGATCGGGCGCGACGACATCGCGGAGCGGCTGGGGCTCGAGCAGCGGTCGTGCGACATCCTCATGCTCGGAACCACAGCCCTCGGGCTCGTGCAGTTCGTCGACGGTAGGTACACGTGCGCGCAGATCATTCTCGAGCTGATGGAGTCGGGCGACTGGTCGCGATTCGTCGACACGGTTGCCTTCGAGCAGCACATCGTCTATGTGCCGCAAGTGGACTTCACGCGGTCGCTCAGGGAGTCACGGAACGTGGGCCTCGCACGAGTCCCCGGACGAGGCAAGACGCTCTACAGCCGTCTGGAGGAGAATCCCGAGCTGCGATCGATCTTCTATCGCTACATGCGATCGTGGTCCGAGCTCGCGAATCGACACCTCGTCACGACGGTCGATTTCAGCGGTCGACACGTCCTCGATCTCGGCGGGGGCGAGGGCGTGAACGCGCTTGCGCTTTGCGCCGCAGTGCCCGATGTAACGGTCACCGTCTTCGACCTGGCAGACACGATCGGCCTGACGAAGGACGTCGTTCGTGAGGCCGGGTTCAGCCAGCGCATTCGGTTGATCGGCGGTGACATGTTCGTGGATCCACTGCCGGACGACGTCGATGTCGTCCTGCTTGCACACCAGCTCGTGATCTGGACGCCCGAAGAGAACGAGGCCCTCTTGCGCCGCTCGTACGAAGCCCTGCGTTCGGGCGGGACGGTCGTGATCATGAATTCGATGTCCAACGACGCTCTCGACGGCCCGGAAATCGCTGCTCTGGACAGCGTCTATTTCGCCGTCCTTCCGGCTGAGGGCGGGATGATCTATTCATGGGCGCAACACGAGCAGAGCCTGCGCGAGAGCGGCTTCACGAACATCCGTCGGCACGAGTGCGATGGCTGGACGCCGCATGGGATCATCACCGCGACGAAGGAGTCGAACGGCCGTGGCAGGTGATTCTCCCGGACGACGATTCTGGCGCCGGTCGCGTGTCTGCCCGGGCTGAACACGACGACGACGCGACGTACGCTGCCCAGGTGAGCTTCGACTTCGACGCGTGGCGCGCGGCCGTCGAATCGCGCGACGTCGACGCGTGGCTCGCCTTCTTCGCCGATGGCGCCAGCTGGGTCGAGTACCGGCCCGGAAATCCGCCGAGTGCGCCGCGCGTGCTCGCAGGCAAGGGCGCGATCCGCGCCTGGCTCGAGGAGATCAAGCCCACGCCGGCCGAGCTCCGGATCACGCACGAGCTCGTCGGCGAGCGACGCATCGCGTACCGTCTCACGGTGACGTTCGCCGGTGGCGGGCGGCGGATCGTCGAGCACGTGATCGCCGACCTCGACGAGCGCGGCGCGATCGTCTCGCAGGTCGACGTCGAGATCTGGGACAACGAGGACTGAGGCCGCGCTCGGAACGATTGTCGAATCTGACTTCACACCGCAAGGCACCACCCTCCGTCCCAGGTATGGCGTCAACCAAGCCCCGTTCGGGCCTGACGGCCGTTGGCGGCGAAGGCGCGTACAGCCAAGGCTGACAACGCGAACACTGTGGCTTGACACCGCTCGCGAGACCGTCGTAGGATCGGCCGGCCGCGAGCGGTCGCCAGGACCCGGCCGTGCGGCGTCGGTCCGGGGTCGCGAACGTCCGAACAAGCCAACGTCTGTTCCGAGGCAGGAGAGAGAGGCGAGACAAGAAGGAGGTGGTCTAGAGTGCGGTCTTCTCGGCTCCTCCGCGGAGCCGCGGTCGCGTCCCTCGCGGCCTTGATCGGACTTGTGTGGGTGGTGAGCGGCGTCTCCTCGACGACCGTCGCCGCGCGTGCCAACGGAACGTGCGGCGGGCCGATTCCGACGAAGGCGGTCCAGGATCCGCAAGGCGTGATCGCCAAGTCGACGCCGGCGGTGAAGGCGGCGTTCAACGGCTACCCGGTCGCGGTTCACCCGAGTCCGTGGGCAAACTACAAGCCGAACCACGGCCCGCCGTGGGTGATCGGCTGGGCGTGGAACGAGCTGAACGCCTTAGCCACCGGCAATCGCGCCGGTATCGACAAGGAGTTCGCAATTTACAAGAAGCTTGGGCTCGTCTCGTCGTATATCCCGACGCTGACGAACCAGGCGAATGGAGCAGTCCAGCAAGCCCAGCAGATCCGCACGGATGTCCAGAAGAAGGTCGACATCATCATCTCGGCGCTCACGTCGCCGACAGCCATCAACCCGGCCATCGCGGAGGCCGCGAAGGCCAATATCCCGCTTATCAGCGAGTCGGGGACAGCGACCGATCCGCACAGCGTCAACGTGCAGGCGAACCCGTACCTGCTCGGCGCGCAAACGGCGACGGCGCTCGTCAACATCATGCACCAGACGGGCAACCTGCTCGTCGTCGACGGCGTGCCCGGCCTCTCGATCGCCACGTTCTCACTCGCGGCGGCGAAGCAGGTGTTCGCGAGCTGTCCGAACATCCACATCGTCGGCGAGGTGGTCGGGAACTTCTCGCAGTCGACGGCCAAGTCCGTCGTCTCGCAGTTCCTCGCCACGCATCCCGGGAAGATCGACGGGGTCTGGCAAGACTCGTCGATGGCGCAGGGAGTGATCAGCGCCTTCGAACAGGCCGGCCGACCGGTGCCTCCGGTCGCGGACACGAGCGCCGACCTGGCCTCGCTCGCGTACTGGCTGCACCACGAGAAGGACGGGTACCAGGGAACCGCCAACGGCGACCCGGCCGAGCGCATGGCCGAGGCAGTGTGGGACGTCTCGCTGCGGATGCTCGAGGGACAGGGCGTCAAGTACACGGACGTGCCGATCGTGCCGCCGATCATCACGACGAAGAACCTGTCGCAATGGGTTCCGGCAAGCTGGAACGAGAACGTCTCGCACACGGCTGAAGGCCCTCCGGGGAGCTGGGCGCCCGACAACTACCTGAACAGCTTCTTCAGCCACCCGGCCGACCCGACCAAGTTCAAGAAGTAGTGAGGTCGCGTCGCTGGGAGTAGGATCCGGCCCGGCGCCTTCCGCCTCGGTGAGGCGGGCGGCGCCGGGCTCGTGCCCAGGCGCCGGGGGAGAACGAAGGTGGTGACCGAGTTGTCGGAAGCGGCGGCGGCGGAGACAGCGGGCGCGGCCGCACCGGCGGGGCCGGTCCCGCTCCGGGTCACCCGCGTCGCCAAGCGATTCGGCTCGACTGAGGCCCTCCGCGACTGCTCGTTCGAGCTCCGGAGCGGCGAGGTGCACGCGATCCTCGGCGAGAACGGCTCCGGCAAGAGCACCCTCGTGAAAATTCTCGCGGGCGTCCACCGGCCGGACGAGGGCGAGCTCGAGCTGGACGGCGTCGCGCAGGAACGGATCAGGTCGCCGCGCGCCGCGATCGCCGCCGGCATCGTGACCGTCTTCCAGGAGGTGCTGGTCGTCGGCCAGCGGAGCCTGCTCGACAACGTCTGGCTGGGCGCCGACGGGCTCGTGCGCAAGCAGAGGACCCAGGCCGAGAAGCGGCAGCGGGCACACCAGGTGCTCGAACGGCTCCTCGGCGACGTCCCAGACCTCAACGTCGCCGTCAAGAACCTTCCGCTCAGCCTCAGGCAGGCCTGTTGCGTCGCGCGCGCACTCGTCTTGGACCCGAAGATCCTGGTCCTCGACGAGTCCACGTCGGCGCTCGACGTCGCAACACGCGACAACCTGTTCACGATCCTGAACGAGCTGCGCGCCCGCGGCCGGAGCGTCGTCTTCATCTCGCATCGCATGGACGAGATCGAGGAGATCGGCGACCGCGTGACCGTGCTCCGCTCCGGCGTCTCCGTCGCGACCCTCGATCGCGGCGCGGCGACGGCGAGAGAGCTCGTCGAGCTGATGACCGGCCGTGAGCACCTCGTCACCGAGCGGCGCGAGGACGACGCGAAGGACCGCGTTCGCGACCAAGTCGTGCTGCGAACACGCGGCGTGCGCGTGCGCCCTGGCGCGGCGCCGATCGAGGTCGAGATCCGCGCCGGTGAGCTCGTCGGGCTCGCTGGGCTCGAAGGCCACGGCCAGGACACCTTCCTGCGCATCCTCGGCGGTGTTGCCGCGCCCGAGGAGGGCGACGTCGTCTGCACGAGTCGCCGCGGCGAGGCGGTGATCCGGTCGGCGCGCGACGCCGTCCGGCACCGCGTCGCGTACGTGCCCCGCGACCGGCGCACCGAGTCGGTGTTCGAGTCGAGGTCGGTGCTCGACAATTTCGGCCTGCCGACGCAGAGCCGCGACAGCGTCGCCGGCATCATCGTCTCGAGGAAGACCGATCACCGGTTCCGCGGGTACGTCGACACACTGCACATCGTCTTCGGTCGCGGCCGCAACCTGATCACGACGCTGTCGGGCGGCAACCAGCAGAAGGTGATCACCGCACGCTGGCTCGCAGCGAACCCGGCCGTTCTACTTCTGAACGACCCGACGCGTGGCGTCGACATCGGTGCGAAGCACGACATCTACCGCGTGCTGCTCGAGGTCGCGCGCTCAGGCGTCGGCGTGGTGATGCTCTCGACCGAGGTCGACGAGCACGTCGAGCTGATGGACCGCGTCCTCGTCTTCCGCGAGGGTGAGCTCGCGGCCGAGATCCCACGCGACCGGGCGACCCGACAGCGGATCGTGGCGAGCTTCTTCGGCGAGGACCACGATGGCTAGCCAATCGCTGTCCGTGGCCTTCCCCGGCATTCCCTGGCGCGCACGTCTCGTCCAGGGGCTGCGCGAGAACACGTACGTCTTCGCACTCGTTCTGACCGTCGCCCTGATCATCGCGAACACCGCCGTCTTGCCTGCGTTCGCGAGCTGGAGCCAGGTGCCGGCCGAGCTCGGGACGCTCGCTCCTTTCGCGCTCGCGGCGATGGCGAGCACGCCCGCGATCCTCGTCGGCGGCGGCGGGATCGATCTCTCGGTCGCGCCGGTGATGGGGCTCGTGAACATCATCCTCGTCATCGGCCTGCTCTCGCACGGCCTCGGTGACCCGGAGGTCGCTCTGCCGATCCTGCTCGCGCTCGGCGGTGTGATCGGCGCGATCAACGGCACGCTCGTCGGCATCTTCCGCTACCCGCCGGTGATCGCAACGCTCGCCGTGTATTTCGTGCTCGGCGGCATCAACCTCCGGCTGGCACCGTCCCCGGTGAGCACGAACCCGAACTGGACCAACGACCTCGCGAACAACCTCTGGGTCATCCCCGGCACCGTCTTCACGGTCGGCCTCGTCCTCGTGCTCTGGTTCTTCTTCCGCCGCACCGCGTACTACGGGGCGATGCTCGCCGTCGGGGACGACGCCGTCGCCGCGTACGCCGCCGGCGTCAACGTGGCGCTCGTGCGCATCGTCGCCTACGCAATCGGCGGCGTCCTCGCGGCGTTCGCCGGCGTCGCGCTGACCGGCACGATCCAGTCGGCCGACGTCACGGTCTGGCCCTTCTACGTTCTGATCGCGCTCGCCGCCGTCGCGCTCGGCGGGACGGCGCTCGGGGGTGGGCGCGGCGGTTTCCTCGGCTCGGCGCTGGGCGCGGCCGCCGTCTATCTGATCCAGAACCTGCTTTCGGCGCTCAGCGTTGACGTCTTCTTCGTCCAGGTCTCGTTCGGCGCCGTGCTGCTCGCGGCGGTCGTCGCCGGGGCGTCCCTGGGCCGCACCGGACAGCGTCCTCGGAGAGCGGGATGACGAGCATCCCCGTCCGCCGGGTCGTCGTCGAGGCGCAGGAGGTGCAGCGGCGGTTCCCGGTGCTGCAGATCGTCGCGCTCGCCGCGCTGTTCGGCTGGGGGACCCTCTCGCTGCCGGCGTTCGCGGGGCGGCCGAGCATCGACTCGATGCTCGTGCTGGCGTCGTTCCTCGGCATCGCGGCGGTCGGCCAGACGATCGTGATCCTGATCGGCGGCATCGACCTCTCGATTCCGAACGTGATCACGGCGGGGAACCTCCTGACGACGCTCCTCGGCGGGAAGCACTGGTCGTTCGGCGAGATCGTCGCCGTGATCCTCGGCGGGGCGGCGCTCGTCGGCGCGGCGAACGGCTTCCTCGCCCACCACTTCCGCGTGCCGGCGCTGATCATCACGCTCGGCTCCGGATCGATCGTCATCGGCGCCGTCCTGGCCGGGACGCACGCCTCCGTCTACGGCAGCGTGCCCGGCTGGTTCACGCGCTTCGTCTCGCCGGCGAGCACGGTCGCCGGCCTGCACGTGCCGCAGGTCGTCGCGCTCTGGATCGTGATCACGCTCGTCGTCGGCGTCGTCATGCACCTGACCGGCATCGGCCGGCGCCTGTACGCGACCGGCGCGAACGAGCGCGCAGCCGAGCTCTCGCTCGTGAAGACGGAGCTCGTCTGGGTCGGCGCCTTCGCCGCGAGCGCGGTCTGCGCCGCGATCTCCGGGATCCTGCTCGGCGCGTGGAGCGGCACGGGCGAGCAGTCGATCGGCGACCCGTACCTGTTCCTTACGATCGCGGCGGTGATCGTCGGCGGCACGTCGCTGATCGGTGCGCGCGGCGACTACTGGCGGACTGTGCTCGGCTCGCTGATCCTGATCGTGCTGACGACGAACCTCGTCGGCCACAGCTACAGCGAGGCCACACAGCAGATCATCCTCGGCCTGATCATCCTGGCCGCGGTCGGAACCTACGGGCGCGACCGCGCGCTGCGCGATCGGGTCTGACACTCACGAACGGAGGAAGAGCATGGCCAACAGAGTTCTGATCACGGGCGGCGCGATCATCAGCGTCGATCCGTCGATCGGCGAGTTGCGCAAAGGCGACGTGTTGATCGAAGACGACACGATCGTCGAGGTCGCGCCGTCGATCGACGCGACCGACTCACAGACGATCGACGCGACCGGGATGATCGTCATGCCGGGCCTCGTCGACTCGCATCGCCACTTCTGGCAGACCGGGACACGATCGGACTCCGTCGACCAGGTCTTCTGGGACCTCGTCGCGAGCCAGTGGCCGAAGATCGCGGCGCACTATGCCGCCGAGGACGTCTACGCGGCGGTGATCGCGGGCGCCGCGGACGCGGTCAACGCCGGCGTGACGACCGTGCTCGACTGGTGCCACGTCGTCAACACGCCCGAGCACGCCGAGGAGAACCTCCGAGCCCTGCGCGAGATCGGCATCCGCTCGCTGTTCCTCTACGGCGCCTCGATGTCGCGCAAGCTCCAGGAGTATGAAGGGCAGACCGAGCACGAAGACTCGTGGGCGCCGGCGCGCCGCATGCGCGAGTCGGAGTTCTCGAGCGACGGCGGGCTCCTCACCTTCGGGCTCGCGGTCCAGGGCCCGGACGTGACGACGATGGAGATCACCGCGGACGATCTCGCCGCGGCGCGGCAGCTCGGCGTGCCGGTCGGCATCCACATCGGCGCGCCCGAAGGCGGCGAGCCGCACTACTCGATGAAACGGATGCACGAGGCGCGGCTGCTCGGCCCGGATATCAACTTCTCGCACTGCTGCAACAACACCGACGAGGAGCTGCGCATGGTCGCCGACTCCGGCGGCAAGTTGGTCGCTTGCCCGACGCTGGACGTGATGTTCGGAATGGGCAACCCTGCGACGGGCCGGATCCGCGACGCCGGCGCGCGCCCGGGGCTCGGCGTCGACTCGGTCATCGCCTCGAGCGGGAGCTTGTTCGACGAGATGCGGGCCGCGCTTCTCTACGAGCGCATGAAGAACGCGCAGCGCGTCTACGACGCGGAGAAGCGCGACGTGAAGTCGGTCGACGAGCTGCGCTTCACGACGCGCGAGGCGCTCGAGGCTGCGACGATCGGAAGCGCCGGCGCGATGTGGCTCGACGACAAGATCGGGTCGCTGACGCCGGGCAAGCAGGCGGATGTCATCCTGCTCCGCGCGACCGACCTGAACCTGACGCCGGCGAGCGACCTCGTCGGTGCGGTCGTCAGCTCCGCGCACAACGGCAATGTCGACACCGTCCTGATCGCCGGCAAGGTCATGAAACGCGACGGAAAGCTGACGGCGATCGACACGAAGCGCGTCGACCGGCTGATCACTGAGGCGCGGGACCGCCTCTACGGGTACGACGACTACGACGGCATGCGGCCGCCTGCCGCGGTCGGCGCGGCGGCGTGAGCGCGACGCGCGCGTACATCGTCACCGGCGCCGGCGGCGGGATGGGCTCCGCCGCCGTGCGCCAGCTCGCCGAGCGCGGCGCAAGCGTGCTCGCCGTCGACTGGAAGACGGACGGGCTGGAGCCGTTGCGCGAGCTCGGCGTCGTGACGGCGACCGCCGACGTCGCAGATGCCGGCGATGTGCAGCGGTTCGTCACGCAGGCGGTCGAGACGTTCGGCGGGGTCGACGGCATCTTCGCCGTCGCGGGCATCGGCACGACCGAGTACAAGCCGCTCGCTGACGTCTCGAACGACACCTACGACGAGGTGATGCGCGTGAACGCGAAGAGCGCGTGGCTCGGGATGAAGTACACCCTGCCGCATCTCGTCGACCGGGGCGGCGGCGCGATCGTCACGACGGGCTCGCACCTGGCGTGGCACGCGGCGCCGACGTTCTCGGCCTACTGCGCGTCGAAGCACGCGGTGATCGGGATGACCAAGGCGGTCGCGCTCGAGTACGGCATGCAGAACGTGAGGGCGAACATCATCTGTCCGAGCGCGATGTCGACCGCGATGGGCCAGGAGGCGGCCGAGGGGATCGATCCCCAGGACCCGCAGCACGGCTGGCAGATCATGATCGACCAATCGGCGAACGGCCGCGTCGGTCGGCCGGAAGAGGCCGCTGCGGTCGGTGTATGGCTGCTGCTCGACGCACCCGACCACGTCTCCGGGATGGTCTTCCCGGTCGACGGCGCCCAGTCTGCGAAGTAATCACGAGAGGAGGGCACGATGGGAAGACTCGATGGCAAGGTCGCGATCATCACCGGCTCGGCCGGCGGGCAGGGGCGGGCCGCCGCGCTCCTCTTCTCGCGGGAGGGCGCGAAGATCGTCGGCTGCGACGTCGGCGAGGGCTACTACCGCTCGGAGGAGGTGACCGGCGTCTCGGACCAGTACCGCAAATGGACCGCCAAGAGCGGTCCCGAGACGGTCGAGATGGTCGAGGCGCAGGGCGGCGAGATGGTCAGCATGGAGCCTTGCGACCTGACGACGGAGGGCGATGCGGAGAAGCTTGTCGAGCTCGCGCTCGACACGTTCGGCCGTGTCGACATCCTGTACAACAACGCGGCGAAGGGCGAGTTCGAGTGGTTCGCCGACATGTCGCACGAGCTCTTCTGGAAGTGCATGCGGCAGGAGCTCGACACCGTCTTCCTGCCGTCGAAGGCGGTGTGGCCGCACATGATGAAGCAGGGAAGCGGGTCGATCATCAACACCGCGTCGATGTCGGCGCTGAAGTGCTACGAGGCGTTGCCGTGCGTGGCGCACATGACGGTCAAGGCCGCCGTGAAGGGCTTCACGCGGCACCTCGCCTTCGAGGGGGCGAAGTACGGGATCCGGGTCAACTCGATCGCGCCGGGCCTGATCGCGAGCCCGTCCACCGGTCCGTACCTCGACGACGACTCGTGGCGCGACGCGTTCCTCGCCGACACGCCGATCAAGCGGGTCGGGACGCCGGAAGATGTCGCCTACACCGCGCTCTTCCTCGCGTCGGACGAGGCCTCCTACGTGACAGGAGCGAACTACGCGGTCGACGGGGGCGCGCTCGTGATGTAGATCAGCGGGCCCGAGCGGCCTGGCCGCCGTCGACCGGGATCAGGATCCCGTTGATGTGTGCGGGCGCGTCGAGCAGGAGCCAGACGCCAACGGCAGCGACCTCGTCCGCCGTCGCGAGGCGCTCGTTCGGCGACTGGTCGATGAGCACCTGCTTGCCGGCCTGAATGTCGTCCGGGTTGATTGCGAGTGAGACGCGCTCGGCCATTGCGGTCTCGATCGACGACGGGCAGACGGCGTTGATGCGCACATTCTCGGTCGCGTGCTCGAGCGCGGCCGCGCGCGTCAACCCCAGCACGGCGTGCTTCGAGGCGCAGTACGCGCCGAGCGTCGCCGCGCCGTGCCAGGCGAGGTGCGAGCCGACGTTCACCACCGCGCCGCCGCCGTTCTCGAGCAGCTTCGGAATCACGTACTTCATGTTCAGGAACACGCTGCGGGCGTTCACGCGCATCACGTTGTCGAAGTTCTCCGTCGACCCGCCGCCGACGAACTCGAACCTGCCCTCGATGCCGGCGATGTTGAAGAGGCCGTCGAGTCCGCCGAAGCGGCTCGCCGCGTCCTCGACGTAGGAGCGGACAGCGTCCTCGTCGCCGACGTCGGCCGACTGCGTCACGACCGCGCCCGGACCGCCGGCAGACGCGCGCGTGCGCTCGAGGCCATCGGCGTCGAGATCGACCGCCAGCACGTTGGCGCCGCGCTCCGAGAGCTGCCGCGTCGCGGCCGCACCTACGCCGCCCGCCGCGCCCGTGACGATGAAGCTGCTCATCCCGTCCGTCTCCTTCGCTCGAGGGTCTGCGGCGCGACCTTACCAGCCTCTGTGGAGTGAGAGTGCACGTCGTGCAACTCAACTTGACACCCCTGACGGGCGTTCGTAGATTCCAAGCACCGCGAGCGAGGAGGGCCAGTGACCCAGGAGACCACAGTCGTCGAGCAGCAGTCGAGCGTCATCGCCGACGGGATGAGGATCGACTGGGACGTCCCGATCGAGATGGACGACGGCATCGTCCTCCGGGCGGACGTGTTCCGACCGATCGAGGACGGCGCGTACCCGGTGATCATGACCCACGGCCCCTATGGGAAGGGCCTCCCGTTCCAGGTCGGCTACGCCGGCATGTGGAAGGTGCTCGAGAACAAGTACCCGGAGATCATGCGCGGCTCGACCTGCAAGTACCAGAACTGGGAGACCGTCGACCCGGAGAAGTGGGTTCCGGACGGCTACGTCTGCGTACGCGTCGACTCCCGCGGTGCAGGCCGCTCACCCGGCTACCTCGACGTCTACGCGCCGCGCGAGACACGCGACTTCTACAACTGCATCGAGTGGGCCGGCGTGCAGCCGTGGTCGAACGGCAAGGTCGGGTTGCTCGGCATCTCCTACTACGGCGTCAACCAGTGGCAGGTCGCGGCACTGCACCCGCCGCACCTCGCGGCGATGTGCCCGTTCGAGGGCTACCAGGACTTCTACCGCGACTGCAACCGCCACGGGGGCATCCTCAACACCTTCATGCCGGAGTGGTTCCCGGTCCAGGTGATGTCGGTCCAGTACGGGAACGGCAGCGACCGACCCAATCCGAACACCGGCGTCCCGGTCGTCGCAGGCGAGCAGCTCTCGGACGAGGAGCTGATTGCGAACCGGAGCGACCTCCCGGGCGAGCTGCGAGGCCGGGAGCTCGACGACCAGTGGTACCGCGACCGCTCGGCCGAGGTCGAGCAGATCACCGTGCCGCTGCTCTCCGCGTCGAACTGGACGCACTCGCTCCACACGCGGGGCAACTTCGAGGGGTACCGCGCCGTCGCGTCGAAGGACAAATGGCTCGAGGTGCACGGCCTCGAGCACTGGACCGAGTTCTACACCGACTACGGGATCGCGCTCCAGAAGCGGTTCTTCGGCCACTTCCTGAAGGGGGAGGACACGGGCTGGGACGCGCAGCCGCCGGTCTTCCTCAACCTGCGCGCGGTCGACGGGACATTCGTGCAGCGCGGCGAGAACGAATGGCCGCTCGCGCGCACGCAGTGGACGAAGCTGTATCTCGGCGGCGACGGCGAGGCGCTCTCGCGTCAGCCGGGCGAGGCCGGCAGCGTCGAGTTCGAGGCGCTCGGCAAGGGGCTGACGTTTCTCACGGAGCCGCTCGCGGAGGCGACGGAGATCACCGGGCCCTGCGCGCTCAAGCTGTTCATCTCCTCGACGACCGAGGACGCCGACATCTTCGCGGTCGTCCGTGTCCTCGACCCAGACGGCAAGGACGTGACGTTCGTCTCTGCGCAGGACCCGAACGGGATCGTCACCAAGGGCTGGCTGCGCGCCTCGCACCGAAAGCTCGACGAGGAGAAGAGCCTTCCGTACCGGCCCTGGCACACGCACGACGAGAAGCAGCCGCTCGTCCCGGGCGAGCGCTACGAGCTCGACGTCGAGATCTGGCCGACCTCGGTGCTCGTGCCGGCGGGCTACCGCGTCGGCGTCTCGATCCTCGGCAAGGACTTCTGGTGGGAGGGGCCCGGCCCCTGGCCCCAGATCTACGGGATCGACATGCGCGGCGACGGGATCTTCCACCACAACGACGCGACCGATCGGCCGGAGAGCGTCTTCGGCGGTCGGACGACGGTCTACACAGGCGGCGACGAGGCGTCGTACCTGCTCCTCCCGATCGTCCCCGGCCGGTCGTGAGCGCGCTCGACACGCTGACCGGCGAGGTGATCGGGCCGGAGCACCCCGAATACGAGAGCGCGCGCAAGATCCACAACGGGATGATCGACAAGCGGCCGGCGCTGATCGTGCGCTGCCGCGACGCGCCGGACGTGGTCGGTGCGATCGGGTACGCGCGCGCCGAGGGACTCGAGATCGCCGTGCGGGGCGGCGGTCACAACGTCGCCGGGCGCGCGATGTGCGAAGGCGGCCTCGTCGTCGACCTCTCGCAGATGAAGCGGATCGAGGTCGACCCCGCGAAGCGGCTCGTCTGCGCCGAGCCCGGCCTGTGCTGGGGCGAGTTCAATGCAGCGACCCAGAAGCACGGGCTCGCGGTGACCGGCGGCACGATCTCGACGACCGGCATCGCGGGGCTGACGCTCGGCGGCGGCTTCGGCTGGCTGATGGGCAAGTTCGGCACGGCGACCGACAACCTGGTCTCGGCCGAGGTCGTCACCGCCGACGGCCGCGTCCTGCGCGCGAGCGAGGACGAGAACCCGGATCTCTTCTGGGCGATCCGCGGCGGCGGCGGCAACTTCGGGGTCGTGACGGAGTTCGTCTACCGGCTCTACCCGGTCGGGCCGGTCATCACCGGCGGTTTCTGCTTCTGGCCGCTCGACCTGGGGCTCGAGGTGTTCCAGGTCTTCCGCGACGTCTCGGAGACGTTGTCGGACGATTGCAGCCTCGTCTCCGCGCTGGCTTCCGTGCCCGAGCCGCCGTACGCGCCGCTCGCCGGCATCATCGGCTGTCACATCGGGCCCGAAGAGGAAGCCGAGCGCGAGCTCGCGCCGATCCGCGCGCTCGGAGGGAAGGTC
>Ga0209579_10000839_pt1 | contig 27472 bp, 22 predicted proteins | sample Coa_R1_2_FD_187152 | JGI IMG/M metagenome (GOLD analysis project Ga0209579, IMG submission 187152) | Surface soil microbial communities from Centralia Pennsylvania, which are recovering from an underground coalmine fire - Coalmine... | ecosystem: Environmental > Terrestrial > Soil >... | reverse complement strand
GCCACCGCCTCGCGAAAATCCGGCGCCAAGCCCGCGCAAGCCCGCCGCAATTCGGACTCGCGAACCACGACTGACCTGCCCTCCAGCCCGTCCAATCGCCGCGCATAAGCCAGCAACGCCCGATCGCCCCGTTTTCGGACCCCTTCCAAAATCGGCCGCACCACCGCGCAAGCCTTATCCAACCGCACCGACCGCCGCGCAATCAGACGGCCGATGCTTTCATCCGCGTCCATCTGCGTCCATCTGCGGCCAGAATTCATAAGACAATCTTGTTCAGCGGATACTCCACGATCCCCTGCGCCCCCGCTTTTTTCAGCCGCGGAATAATGTCTCGTACCGTGGATTCGTCCAGAATCGTGTTCACCGCCAGCCACTCCTCATCGCTCAAATGCGAGATGGTAGGCCGCTTCAACGCCGGTAGCACCTCCAGCACCGCGCGCAGGTCGTTGCTGTGGACGTTCAGCATCAGCCCCACTTTGCCCAGCGCATTGATCGCGCCTTCCAGCAGCATGCGCATGTCCTCCAGTTTGCGCCGCTTCCACGGGTCCTGCCACGATTCGCGATTAGCGATGAGCTGCGTGTTCGACTCCAACACCGTATCGATGATCTTCAGATTGTTGGCGCGCAGCGACGAGCCTGTTTCGGTCACCTCCACGATGGCGTCCGCCAGCACCGGCGGCTTCACCTCCGTCGCGCCCCAACTGAACTCCACCTTGGCATGCACGCCGTGCACCGCCAGGTACCGCTTGGTGGTGGCCACCAGCTCCGTGGCGATGATCTTGCCCTCCAGATCGCGCACGGACTGAAAACCGGAAGACTCCGGCACCGCCAGCACCCAGCGCACCTTGCCGAAGCTTTGCTTGGCGTACACCAGGTCCGCGACGGCCTCCACCTGCGCTTCCGTCTCCGCCACCCAGTCCCGCCCGGTGAGCCCCGCGTCCAGGATACCGTCCTCCACATAACGCGCCATCTCCTGCGCGCGGATCAGCATGCACTCCGTTTCCGGGTCGTCGATCACCGGGAAGTACGACCGGCTGCTCGTGGTGATCGTGTAGCCCGCGCGCCGGAACAGGTCGATAGTCGCGTTTTCCAGACTGCCCTTCGGAATGCCCAGCTTCAGCTTCATGTCCGGCCCGTGTAGACCGCCGCCGGATCGTAAGTGCGCGGCTCCCCCGTCACCCATTCGCCGCCTTCCAGCCGCCGGTAAAAGCAGCTCTCATAACCGTCGTGGCACACTCCCGGACCCTGCGGCGCCACCCGCACCAGCACTGCGTCCCGGTCGCAATCGGTCGAAATCTCCTTCACCACCAGGCGATGTCCCGAGGTCTCGCCTTTCACCCAAAGCTTCCCCCGCGACCTGCTGTAGAAGGTGGCAAAGCCGGTCGCGATCGTCGCGCGCAAGGCCTCCCCGTTCATGTATCCGACCATCAGCACGCGCCCCGACTGAAAGTCCTGAATGACCGCCGGCAGCAGTCCGTCCGCCTTTGAAAAGTCCAGTTCCATGCGAATTGCAACAAAAAAGCCCGCCGGGCCCAGAGGGCAACCCGCGGCGGGCGTCCTTTCTTATTTCGATGTGGTTCGAATCAGAACACCGCCCGTCACCAGTGGATTTGGCCGTGATGATGATGGCCGCGGGCAGCGGAAGTCATAAACCACCAGTATAGCATGCGGCAGCGTTGCCCTTGACGCCTACGGCAGCTATATCGTACGATATTACTGTAGCTAGCTCTTCAGATATATCGCAAGGAGGTTTCATGAAACGCTATCGTGAGCGCTGGGGTTTCCCGGATCCAACCGAGTGGTGGCATGGCGGTTTTGGACCCTGGGGAAGCCGCGGCCGCTTCTTCGGCGCCGGCGAAGTCCGCATCGCCGTCCTCTCGCTCCTGTCCGAAGGTCCCAAACACGGCTACGAGCTGATGAAGGACCTGGAAAACCGCTCCGGCGGCAGCTACCGCGTCAGCGCCGGAACCATGTACCCCGCCCTGCAACAGCTCGAAGACGAAGGCATGATCGTCTCCGAAGTGCAGGACGGCAAACGCGTCTATCAGCTCACCGAACTCGGCAAACAGGAACTCGCCCGCGAGAAAGCCACCGCCGACGAAATCTGGCGCCGCGCCTCACAATGGGGCGATTGGGCGCAATGGATGGGCCCCGAAGCTTCCCTGATCGCTGGCCCCCTGGGAGCCCTGATTAAAGCAGCCTTCCGCGCCATGAAACACTCCCGCGGCGACACCGTACTGCGGTCCAAGATCGAAGACATTTTGGATCGCGCCCGCGCCGAACTCGAAACGTTTTGACCGTGCGCCGGCCGATTGCGGCTGCTCAGCTTGCGCATCATGTTGTCATCCGGAGAGACCATCGACACGCCTTAGTTCGGACCGGCATCATAGAGCTGCCAGATGTGGCATGGTTCAGCGCGGCCATCGCTCGCGCCTCGCGCTCGAAGCGTTCGGAGAATTGGGCACGCGAAATCTTGATGGCCACCACGCGGTCCAGGCGGGGGCCGCGAGCTTTGTACACATCTCCCTTGCCGCTCGCGCCGATGGGCCCGCGGTCCAAGATCGAGGATATTCTGGATCGAACCCGCGCCGAACTCGAAACGTTTTGAGCGTTGTCTTATTTCCCAGCGGCACAGGGTGGCGAAGATAGTCGAAGAAGTTTCGAGGAACGCCGGCGGGTGAGCCCTCTAAGGTTTCGAAAGAACTTGGTCGGGGCGCGCGGATTTGAACCGCGGACCCCCTGCGCCCAAGGCAGGTGCGCTACCGGGCTGCGCTACGCCCCGACACTGACTACTCACTCCATTCTAAACCACCAGCCGATCGCCTTGCGCGGGGCCGCCCCACACTGGTGGTAAGATAATTTCTCCAATCCGCCCTATGGACCATATTCTCTCCATCGTGCTGTTCACGCCCGTGGCCGGGCTGATCGTGCTGATGTTCCTGCCCGCGTCGAATCCGCGGCTGGTCAAGCTCTGGGCCAACATCGCGGCCTTCGTGGGGTTCCTGGTCTCCCTCCCGCTGGTCTTTCAGTTCGACCGCACCAAGCCGTGGGCGTTTGAAGAGCAGGCCGCCTGGATTCCCAGCATCGGCGCGTCCTATCACTTGGGTGTCGACGGCCTCGGCATGCTTCTGGTGATGCTCACCACGGCGATCGGATTCCTTGCCATTCTGTCCAGTTGGAACGCCATCCAGACACGCTTGAAGGAATACTATGCCTTTTTCCTGCTGCTGCAGACCGCCATGCTGGGCGTATTCATGTCGCTCGACCTGCTGCTGTTCTTCGTGTTCTGGGAAACCGTGCTGGTGCCGATGTATTTCATCATCGCCATCTGGGGCGGCGAGCGGCGCTCCTATGCGGCCATCAAGTTCATCATTTATACACTGATCGGTTCGGTGCTGATGCTGCTCGGCATTCTGACGCTGTACTGGGCGCATTATTCGCAATTCCAGAGCTACTCGTTCGACCTGGCCGACCTGATGCGCACCAGCCTCTCGCCGGCCATGCAGTGGTGGGTGTTCTGGGCTTTCTTCGTGGGCTTCGCGGTGAAGGTGCCCATGTTCCCGTTCCACACCTGGCTGCCCGACGCGCACACCGAAGCGCCGACGGCCGGCTCCGTGATCCTGGCCAGCGTCCTGCTGAAGATGGGGACATACGGATTCCTGCGCTTCTCCCTGCCGCTGCTGCCGGATTCCGCCAAGAATCCGACGGTTGTGTACGTGATGTCGCTGCTGTCCATCATCGCCATCGTCTATGGCGCAGCGGTGTGCCTGATGCAGAAGGACTGGAAGAAGCTCATCGCGTACTCCTCGGTAAGCCACCTGGGCTTCTGCACGCTGGGCATCTTCGCCCTGAACCCCGCGGGGATCGCGGGATCGATCATCCAGCAGATCAATCACGGCATCTCCACCGGTATGCTCTTCCTGATTGTGGGGGTGGTGTATGAGCGGCGGCACACGCGCGCGATCGCGGAATACGGCGGACTGATGAAGGTGATGCCGGTATTCACGATCGTGTTCCTGATTGCGGCGCTGAGCTCACTGGGCATGCCGGCGCTCAACGGTTTCGTGGGCGAGATCACCATTCTGCAAGGCGCCTACCAGATGTCGTTCAACTGGGCGTTCTGGGCGGCGGTGGGAATCGCGCTGGGAGCGGCGTACCTGATCTGGCTGTTCCAACGCACCATGCTGGGCGAGGTCTCGGAGAAGAACGCGAAACTGCACGACTTGTCGTGGCGCGAGATCGCCGTCTTCGCGCCGCTGATCGTGTGGGCGTTCTGGATCGGGCTGAATCCACAGCCGTACTTCGGCGTGCTGGAGCGGCCCGTGGCGCAGATCGTGGAGCGCGTGCGGCCTGGATATTATGCGGAGCATCACCTGGCGAATCCGTTGACGGCCGGCGGAGCGGAAGCGCTGCGCTAGAACGCCACGCATTACTCTACGCGCAGCGATTTCACCGGATCGAGGTTGGCGGCTCTCCAGGCGGGCACATAGCTCGCCAATACGGCGATGCCCAGCATCAGAACACCGACCGACGTGAAGGTGATCGAGTCCGTCGTGGCGACCCCGTAGAGCAAGCCGGCCAGGAAGCGCGTCACGGCCAGGGAAGCCACCATGCCCGCCGCGATCCCCGCCAGGGTAAGCCGCACGCTTTGCGCCAGCATCATCCTTAGAATCTCCGGCCGGGTGGCGCCGATGGCCACGCGCAGACCGATCTCGTACGTTCTCTGCACCACGGCGTTGGACACCAGACCGTAGATGCCGACCGCGGCTAGCAGCAAAGACGCGGCAGCGAAGCTCAGAAACACCCAGATCGTGGACTGAAAATCCGCCGTGGAGCTGGACACTAATTCCTTGAGCGGAGTCACTTCGCCGGCGGATGTGTTCGGATCCAGGTTGCGCGAGATCTGCCTGACCTCGCCCGATATACGGGCCGGATCCGCGCCGGTTTTCACCAACAGGCTCATGGCCGCCGGGATCAGATGATCTCCGGTGACGGATTGCGCATAGGGCATGTACATGGCGCCGCTGATGCCATCCGGATTGCGGCCGGTGAGGGTGAACTGGTGAACATCATCCACCACCCCGATCACCGTTCGCCAGGGCTGCTCCCAAACCGCCTTGATGTGCTTGCCGACGCCGCTCTCCCCCGGCCAGAATCGGCGGGCGGTGGATGCCGTCACGATCACGACGCCGCTGGATTTAGCGCTGTCGGCGCTGGTGAATGGGCGGCCATCCACCAGCGGGATGTGCAGCATCTGAAAGTAGTCCGGGGTAATGGCGCCGGTCCACAGCAACGGCGCGGGAAAGTCTGGCGTTTTTGGATGCCCTTCCACATCCACGGGCATATTTGGATTGAGGCCGTCGAGGGGAATGGAATTGGCGACCGCGGCATCGGCCACGCCGGAGATGCCGCGCGCCTCGCGCACCAGCCGATCATAAAGCGCGATGCAGGACTCGCTTTGCGCGCACGCCGATGGATTGGGGCTGAGGCGCACGGTCAGGATATGCTCGGGGCTGAAGCCCGGGTTCACGCGCGACATGGCGTACAGGCTCTTCAGAAGCAGGCCTGCGGAGACCACCAGCACTACGGTCATACCGACCTCGCCGATCAGAAGCCATCCGCGCAGGCGGACCCAGCCGGTGGTCGTGGAGCGGGCGCTGCCCGTCTTCATAGTACCGGCGAGATCCACCTGGGAAGCGCTTAGCGCGGGCGCGATGCCGAAGCCCAGACCGGTGAGCACCGCCAACGCGCTAACGAACCCGGCGACCGGCCAGTCGATGTGCACTTGCGCGATGCCCGGCGTATCCGGCGGCAGGACCGACTTAAATACCGACAGTGCCACGGTCCCGATGAGCAGACCGGCGCCTGCGCCCATTGCCGCCAGCGCCACGCTCTCGGTCAGGAGCTGGCGCACGATACGCAGCCGGCCGGCGCCCAGGGCGGTGCGCAGGGCGATCTCCTTGCGGCGCGCCGTCGCACGCGCGAGCAGCAGGCTCGACACATTCGCGCACGCAATCAGCAGCACGATCCCCACCGCCGCGAACAGGATTGTCAACTTACCGTGAATATCGCCGACCATGTCGGCCTGCAGCGGGATGGCGGTGGCATCGCCGTTCCAGTTGCGCGGCATGATGAACGGAAACTGCGTGTCGAGGTACGCCATCATGGAGCGCACTTCGCTGCGCGCTTGTGCCAGCGTGGCCCCGGGCCGCAGTCTGGCCACGAACGGGACGTACTCCTTGCCCCAATAATCTTCGAAGTCCGAAGGATCGACGCGGGCGGGTATCCAAAGCTGGGCGCGTCCGTTGGGGAAGCTGAATGCGGCGGGCATGACGCCCACGATTTGCCGGGTCACGCCGTTGAGCGTAATCATCCGGCCGATCGCCTGTGGATCGGCCCTGAATTCGCTCATCCACAGGCGGTGGCCGAGCACCACCACGCGGTCGCTCCCGGGACGTTCTTCTCTGCCTTCAAAGCCCCTCCCGATAGCCGCCGGCGCGCGCAGGACGGAAAACAGATTGGCGGAGACCGCGCTGCCCGTGACGCGCACGGCCCTGCCCAATCCGGTGAGATTGAACTCGGAGCCCGGGCTGACCGACGCGATGTCCATGGAGCGGCTCCGTTCGCGGAACATGACCAGCCCGGCCTTGGGATAGACCTTGGTCAGGCGCACCAGCCGGTCCGGTTGGACGAACGGCAGCGGCCGGATCAGCAGGGTATTCACCAGGCTAAAAACCGCGGCATTGCCGCCGATGCCAAGTGCCATCGACAAAACTGCGATGGTCACAAAGGCGGGGCTGTGCGCGAACATGCGCGCGGCGTACAGCAGATCCTGCTGGAGCCTCTCCAGCGATTTTGAACTCCACATGCGGCGAGGGGCAGTCAAGCCCCTACCATCGTAGACGACATGACCATGGATTTGGTTAGACCCGCCGTATCGCGCATTATAATAAGAGCGTGCCGAAGGCCAAGGAACTCGAGTTGCGCTTGCAGCGCACTGAGCAGCAGCTGCAGCTTTTTCAGAAGGTCAGCCGCTTCATGGTACGGGAACTGAGCCTGCAGGAAGTGCTGCAAGGCATCGTTGCGCTCACCGTTGAATTCTCGCAATGCGATTCGTGCCTGGTCTATCTGCTGGACAACGACGAGTTGGTGCTGTGCGCTTCGAACACGCCGCACCCTTCGACCATCGGTAAAATCCGACTGAAACTGAACGAGGGCCTTACCGGGTGGGTAGCCCGTGAGCGCCGCCTGCTGGCCATTTCGCGCGAGGCTTATAAGGACCCGCGCTTCAAAACCTTTGGCGAACTGCCGGAAGACTCCTTTGAAGCTTTCCTTTCGGCCCCGGTGATCGCCCGCAACCGCGTGGTGGGAGTGATCAACGTACAACACCGCATGCCGCACCAGCATACGGGCAGCGAGATGGAAGTGCTGACTACGCTAGGGGAGCAGGTGGGCTGCGTACTGGTGTTGGCGCGCATGGAGCCTACGTTGGTGGAATCGGCCAATCACGTGGAACTGGTTTTGGCGTCTGGCCCGATTCGCCCGCGTTAGCCATATGGACAACGTACTGGTGAGACTAACCGCCGCCCTGGCGGTGTCTGCCGCGACGCTGGCGGGGCCCGCCTTCTCCGCGGAGAAATGGCGGAGCGCCTATTTCTACGACAAACGGGATTCTTCCCTGGTGATCAACGACCTGCAATTCCCGTCGGCCGCGCGCGGCGTGGCGGTGGGGTATCTGGAGGACAAAGGCAAGTCCAAGCCGGTAAGTATCACCTCTGCCGATGGGGGCGCGCACTGGGTGGTGGGCAGCCTGCACGAGGTCCCTATTTCGCTGTTTTTCCTCAATGAGACGCTGGGCTGGATGGTCACGCCCAGGGGGATCTGGCAGACGCACGATGGCGGCCGTGAGTGGCGCGACATCCCCAAGTCGCCGCAGTTGCTCCTGAGAGTCCTTTTTCTGGATGAATCGCGCGGCTTTGCCATTGGCGGCCACAAAGAGGCGTACCGCACTGTGGATGGCGGCAAAACATGGGAACCGATTGCCGCCGCCGGCGAGCCCGGCACCAGTCCCGAATACACGGTCTACAACCACATCACGTTCGTGAGCGCGAAGGTCGGGATGATCGGCGGCTTTAGCGCGCCGCCGCGGCGTGGGGACGACGGCAAGCCGGACTGGCTGGACCCCAAGGACGCCACGACGCGGCGGGAGTGGCCCCATATTACGATCATGCTGGATACCCACGATGGCGGCGCCACGTGGCATCCATCCACCGCGTCGATGTTCGGCCGTATCACGCGCGGCGTATTTCTGCCGGATGGCCGGGGCTTGGGACTCATCGAATTTACCGATACCTTCAAATGGCCGTCGGAAGTTCACCTGCTGGACGGCACTACGGGCAAGAGCAGCATCGTCTACAACGCCCCCGACACCGCCATTACCGACGTTCTGCTGCAGCCCTCCGGCACGGGATATCTGGCGGGCGTGGAAGTGATGGGCAAGATGCAGCACTCGCCGATTCCGCGGAAAGTGAAGATCCTGAAGAGCGAGAACCTGACCGATTGGCAGGAAATGAGCGTTGATTATCGAGCTGACGCCGTGCGTGTCATGCTGCGGGCCGCCGCCGACGGCTCCCTGTGGGCCGCGACGGATACTGGCATGATCTTGAAATTGGAAACCACGCCGTGAAATTCTACTAGGCGATGCTCTTCCTGACTCCGCAGCACCGCGCCTTTCTTCACGCCGTCTCCCAGCTCGCGTATGCCAACCCTTTTCTGCCCGAACGCGTGGAGTTCGAACGCGCCGCGTTAGGCGATGCCTTCATCGCCGGCGAGCCTGTCTGGAGCCAGCATGTTCGCGATCCCGAGGAGCCGCGCGCCAACGTCTGGCGGATTGTCGAACGCCTGGAGCCGCTGGCCGAACAACTTCAGGCCCGCCTGCGGCAGGGCGCCGACGCTTCCGAAGCCGATCTGCTGGCCTACGAGGACGTCGTTCTGCACCTGCTCTATCAGCGCTATTATCGCCACTTCTTCGATGCCGCATTTGGCCCGGCAGCGGCCCACGGCGACGCCGGCCGCTGGCGCTTCTACAATAACTTTCTGGCGGACTGGCGCCACTTCTTTCAGATCGAAGCCTTGCGGCTGCCAACCAATCACGATCCCCGCCACACCTTCGCCTGCTTCCGCCAGATCCAGCGCGCATTCGAGCAGGTCTTCCGCGACATCATCGGCAGTTCCATGCCCGCCGCCATGTTGCGCGCCTCCATCTGGCAATCCATTTTCACGCACGACATCCGCCGGTATCGCCGCACGCTCTACGCGCGCATGGGCGAGTTCGCCACGCTCATCACCGGACCTTCCGGAACCGGCAAGGAACTGGTGGCCCGGGCCATCGCGCAGTCTCGTTACGTACCCTTTGACGAGCGGCGGCTGTCTTTCGACGACGAACTGGCTTTCTTCCCCATCAATATCTCGGCGCTTTCGCCCACGCTGGTCGAGTCCGAATTGTTCGGCCACCGCCGTGGCGCGTTTACGGGCGCTGTCGCGGACCGCAAGGGATGGCTGGAAACCTGTCCCGAACTGGGCTCTGTCTTTCTGGACGAACTTGGCGATCTGGACCCCGCCATCCAGGTAAAACTCCTGCGCGTGATCGAGACCCGCACTTTTTATCCTGTGGGCGACACCACTGGCCGCCAGTTCCATGGCAAGCTGATTACCGCTACCAATCGTGACCTGGCCACCTTGATTGGAAAGGGGCGCTTTCGCGAGGACCTGTATTACCGGCTGTGTTCCGACCAGGTGGCCACGCCCTCGCTGGCCGAGCAACTGGCGGACTCCCCTGAGGTGCTGCGCGAGCTGGTCTTCTACATGTCGCGGCGCGTGGCGGGCGACGAAGCCGAAACTCTGGCGGCGGAAGTGCTGGCCTGGATCGCCGCCAACCTTCCGGCGGATTATGCATGGCCCGGCAATTACCGGGAGCTGGAGCAGTGCGTGAAGAACGTGCTGATCCGCCGCAATTACCGGCCGTCGCAGTCCCGCGCCCACAGCCCTGTGGAGCAGTTCGCACGGGATGCGCGCGCCGGACGCCTCTCCGCCGATGACCTGCTGGCCCGGTACGTGACGATCGTCTACAGCCGCACGCACAGTTATGAGGAAACCGCCCGCCGGCTGGGCATGGATCGCCGTACCGTCAAGGCCAAGGTGGACCGGGCGTTTCTTGCGGCGTTAGGACAGCCCTCGCGGCCGGACTAACTGGCGAGCTCGATTTCGATCTTCTTGGCGCCTGAATCCAGCTTGACAATCCGGAAGCTGCGGATCTGCCCGGCACGCGCCGGCTCGCGCTTACTCACCTGCGGTCCGGCCCCGGCGCCTTTCCACTTCGCCGACAGCATGGACGAAAGCGAGCTCAGATCGGCGCCCGGCCCTTTGGCCTGTTCCTCCGGCTGGCTGGCTTCTCCGCCGGCCACCTTGCAGGGCACCTGGATGCCCTCTCCCAGCTCCACCTTGGCGCGGCCGCCGGAAACGTCGGCGATGCGGCCCGTCACCATGTCGCCTTCCTTATGCTCGGCGATGTATTCGTCGATACTGGTGGGCTGCAGTTGTTTGATGCCGAGTTTGATGCGCCGGCGCTCCGCGTCAGCTTCCAGGATCTGCGCACGCACGGTCTGGCCAACCCTCAGCACGTCCTGCGGATGATTGATGCGCTTTTCGGCGGTGATGTCGCCCACGTGGATCATGCCCTCCACGCCTTCGGCAATCTGCACGAACGCGCCGAACTTCGTCAGGCTGACCACCGGGCCTTCGATCACGCCGCCCACCGGATACTTCTGCTGGATATCGGCCCACGGATCGCCGAGCGCCTGTTTCAAGCCCAGCGAAATACGCCGCTCGACGGGGCTCACATGGAGCACCACCACCTCTACGGTATCGCCCGGCTTCACCACGTCGGCGGGCTTGCGTGCCTTCTTCGACCAGGACATTTCGGAAAGGTGGATCAGGCCTTCGATGCCCGGCTCCAACTCCACGAACGCCCCAAAATCCGTAACCCGCGTAACCGTGCCGCGCACGCGCTCGCCGGTCTTGTAGCGATCGCCCACCTGATCCCAGGGATGCGGCTGAAGCTGTTTCATGCCCAGCGATATGCGGCGCTTGGACGGATCCACCTTCAGGATCTGCACGTCCACTTCCTGGCCCACCGTCAGCACGTCCGCCGGCTTGTTCACGCGGCCCCACGAGATTTCGGCCACGTGCAGCAGACCATCCACGCCCCCGATATCCACGAAGGCTCCGTAATCCATCAGGCTGCGCACCGTGCCATGCACTACCGAGCCTTCCTGCAAATTAGTGAACAGTTTCTGGCGGGCGCTGGCTTCTTCTTCCTCCAGCACCGCGCGGCGGTCCACCACCACGTCCTCATCGCCGACGTCCAGTTTGATAATGCGGCAGGTGATGTCCTGGCCCACCAGCTTTTCCATCTCGGGCACGTCCTTGGCGCCCGAACGCGAGGCGGGCATGAACGCACGCACGCCTACGTCCACGCTGAGACCGCCCTTCACCAGGCCGGAGACGACGCCCGCAATGGAACGCTTCTCGTTGAAGGCCGCCTCCAGTGAGGACCAGTCCTTGGGGCGCTCGACGCGCAGCTTGGAGAGCTCGTAGTAGCCTTCCTCGTTGCGGCCTTTGATGGACACCGGAAACCGGTCGCCCACCCGCACTGTGACGTTGCCGGACGGATCTTTGACCTCCGTTACCGGTATGACGCCCTCGATCTTGTGGCCGATATCGAGGAAAACCTGCTCGGACGAAACGGCTACGACGGTGCCTTCGAAACCCTGGCCACCGGCTTCGGGTTTATGAGAGTGTGATTTTTCGAACTGGGACAGGATTGCAGCGAAATCTTCGCCGCGCTCGGGCGTAACTGGGGTTTCATCCTGTTCCAGCATGGAATGGTTCGGCATGAGACGGATGTATTTATTGTGGCATAATCCGGTCTGGGACCGCATGGTGGTGGAACGGGAGTGGTGGCGGCAGGCTGCGCGGTGGGTTCGGCCACAGGATTTATTGTGGCTGCTATTGTTTTCGGGCATGGCCATGCTGTGCCCCCTGCCATACCGCGACATCTTGTTGTTCGTTCCGCTCACGACGCTAGCTGCCTTGCAGATCCTGGAGCCGAAGCTCGCGTTTGTCGGGACGCGGCGCGGCAAGGTCATCTGGATCGTCCTGAAGCTGTTGTTCTGTTATGTTGTGATCGGGTTCACGGGATCGCTGAGCAGCAGCTACTATTGGCTGCTGCTGCTGCCTGTGATCTCGGCCGGCACATCGCTGGGGCTCCTCGGCACGCAGATCTTCGTGGTGCTGTCGGGCGGCACCTATCTATCGTTCCTCGCGTTCCTCGACCCGCAGAAGTACTACCTCGATCTGCCGGAAAAACTGGAACTCGCTTTGCGCGTGATCTTCCTGGCGGTGGCCGGTACCCTGGCCAATACCCTGGCCGAAGCCCTACGGCGGCAATTCGCCATGACCAAGGCCGTGGCGGACCAACTGGCCGACGCCAATCGCAACCTGCAGCAGGCCGAAGAAGCCGTCCGCCGCTCGGACCGCCTGGCCGCGCTGGGGCAGTTGGCCGCCGGCCTGGCGCACGAACTGCGGAATCCGCTGGGCACCATTCGCGCTTCCGCCGAGATGCTCAACCGCAGCGTCGCTTCGGAAAACGAAGTGGCGCGCGAGGTGGCCGGGTTCATCTCGGATGAAGTGGACCGCACCAACTCGCTGGTCACCCGCTTCCTGGACTTCGTGCGGCCGCTCGAATTGCGCCCCGCGCCGGCCGACCTGGCGCAGGTGCTGGACCGTTCCGTCACCATGCTGGAACGGGAGGCTGCCGCGCGCTCGGTGACCGTCTACAAGAACTACTCGCCGGACATCCGCCCATTTCCGTTCGACGGAGAATTGATGGAGCGGGTATTCTACAACCTGCTGGCGAACGCGGCGCAGGCAACGGCTCCCGGCGGCGCGATTACGGTGAAAACCCGGCCCATGGCCGGCAATGCCGAAATTTCCGTGATCGACCGCGGCGCGGGCATCGATCCAAAGCTGAAGGACTCGATCTTCAACCCGTTCTTCACCACCAAGCCCGACGGCGTGGGGCTGGGCCTGGCCATTTGTTCCAAGATCGTAGACCAGCACGGCGGAAAAATCGAGGTCGAGAGCGAGCTTGGCAAAGGCAGCGTGTTCCGCGTCTACCTGCCCATGGAGGTGAATTCATCCGCCTCGATACCGAACGCCTGATCCTTTGCCCCTGGCACCCGGAAGATTTGCCGGCGTTCGGCACCATCGCCGCGGACCCGGAAGTGATTCGCTACATCGGCGCCGGCACGCCCTGGACCGAAGAGCGCTCGCGCCAGTTTGTGGAGCGCCAGATCGCTCTGCACCTCGCGCGCGAGTTCTGCTTGTGGAAGCTGCTGCCTAAGCAGGGCGGCGGGCTCATCGGGTTTTGCGGGCTACAACCGCTGCCCGGGACCGATGAGATCGAAATCGGCTGGTGGCTGGCGCGCGGCTGGTGGGGCCGCGGCCTGGCGACCGAAGCCGCTCGCACCGCGCTGCGCGACGGCTTTGAACGCGTAGGATTAGAGCGCATCGTGGCGATCGCGCAGCCTGCCAATAGAGCCTCGATTCATATTATGGAAAAACTCGGTATGCGCTATGAAGGCCTGGGGCAGCCACGCGGCATTCCGGTAGTGATGTACGCGGCGACCGCTAGCGTTTAGGTAACAGCCCGCAAAACGGCGCGTGGGCAGTTATGCGAAGGCATAGAGGCACCCACGCGCCTTCGCGGCCAGCTAACCCGCCAGGCGCCGCAGCAACTCCGCGCCCATGCGGATATCGCGCAGCCGCTGGACCGGATCGCTCGCCTCGCGCTCGATGGTCAGGGGGCCTTGGTACCCGATCTGCTTCAGCTTGGCGATGAACCGTTCCATCCCCACCGAGCCCTGGCCCAAGGGCTTTTCTTCGCCCAGCGCGCCGGGCGAATCCTTTGGCGGCCAGTCGCCATCCTTGCAGTGCACGGTGACGACGTGGCCGGCCAGCGTATCAAGCGCGCTGATGGGATCGCCCGTGCCGTACAGAATCATATTGGCGGGATCGAAGTTGATGCGCAGGTTATCGCGGCCGGTGGATCGCAGAAAATCGAGCAGCACCGTTGCCGATTCCTGTCCGGTTTCGAGCGCAAAACTTTGCCCGTGGGCGGCGGCGTGATCGCACACCCGCCGCACCATTTCGCGCACGGCCACATAGTCCGGAGCGGCATGGTCTTCCGGAACGAAGCCGATGTGCGTGGCGATGCCGGGCACCCCCAATTCGGCCGCGAAATCGCTTACCGCCAGCGTGCGCCGCTCCCGTTCGGCGCGCGTGGCCGGCGGTACGAATCCGACGGTCCGCTGCACCGTGGGGATGTCCGCGTAGCTCTCGCCTATGTAGGCCGCGAACACGGTGGCCACGGTGAAAGCCTCATCCGCCAACGCCTGCTTCCATTGCGCCGCCGCACCCTTGAGGGCCATGTCGCCCGGGATACCGATTTGGCCGCATCGCACGCCCAGCGATTTGAGTTCGCCGATAGTCTCGCGTGGGTCGCGTCCGGCCCAGAACATGACGCCGATGTCCATCTCTTTCAAAGCTTGCATGGGATCTTCTCTCCGTTCTTACGCCGGGATTCGAGCATGAGCAGCGCCACTTTCACCGCCGCGGCGGACTCTTCGGGCGGGCACGCCAACGGCTTCCAGCCATGCGTGGCGCACTCCAGAAAGTATTCGAGTTCGGCGCGGTAGCCATCCGTATCCGGCACGTCCAGAGCGTGCTGGAGGCCATCGGCGCCGTATTCGGCGAGCGGCGTGCCCGCGGAATCGAACTCCAGCGTGCCGCCGTCGGACACGATAGTAAACTCCATCGAAAACGGATAGGCCGCCGGGTGATGCCAGCCGCCAGATAGAACCACCGCGCCGATGGATGGATAGCAGAACTGCGCCATAACCCAGTCCACGCCGCGCGCCAGGTCTTGGTATCCGGTAGCCGATACCGCTTCCGGTTTGCCGAATGCGTGCAGGCAGAAATCCACATCGTGGATGAGCAGGTCGAACACCCCGCCTCCGCTTTGCGCGGGGTCCGAGAGCCAGGCGCTCCAGGCGGGCGCGGCGCAGCGGCGTCGCAGAATAGCGGTGCGCACGGGTCCCAGCCGGCCGGAGCGCACGATATCGGCGGCGCCCCGGTACGGCGCGATGAAGCGCAGTACCTGGGCCGCCATCAAGGTGCGCGCGTGCCGTTCGGCTGCCGCGATCATGCGATCGGCAGCGGCTCCATCCATCGCCATGGGCTTTTCCACCAGCACATGCTTGCCCGACTGCAGGGCCAGCACGGCAATGCTCTCGTGCAAATGGGTGGGAAGGCAGATGTCCACCGCGTCCACGTTTGGATCGCGCACGGCATCTTCGGCGCTGGTGTATTTGGCTACGGCGGAGAAATCCAGTTTCTCGCCGGCTCCCCCCAGGTTGCCTCGCACGCCGGTCAGGTCGCCGGATAGGCGGGCCGGATTGTTACTGACGACCGCCGCCAACTCGGCGCCCTGAATTTGCCGCCAGGCGCGAATGTGGGTGCTACCCATGAAGCCGAGGCCGAGGACCGCAATTCTCATGTGATGGCTTACCTGTTCCGCCCGTACTTCTCATGGCTGGATACCCAGTCGGACGAGGAAATGGCCGCGCCCAGCGAGATCTCGCCTGCCAGCGTGACGCCCGCGATGATTTCCGCCAGGCGGTTGACCTTGCCCTTGCCATAGCAGCCCAAAATCTCGAGACACTCGCGCTGCGTGGCCAGGCCTGTCCCGCCGCCATAAGTGGCCACGATGAGCGACGGAATGGTCAGCGAGATATAGAGATCCCCTCCGGGCGTCATCTCCGTGTACAGAATTCCCGCGGACGATTCAGCGACGTTGGCCACGTCCTGTCCGGTGGCGATGAACATGGCGGTGATTCCGTTGGCCGACTGCGCGCCGTTGTTGTTGGCGCCCGATAGAAACGCGCCGACATTGGCCACGCCGTAGTGATACGCCAGCTTTTCGGGCTCGACGCGCAGTTGTTCCACCAGAACTTCGCGTGTAATGGTGGCTTCCGCCGTCACCCGCTTGCCGCGCGTGCGCATGATATTGATCTGCGAAGCCTTCTTATCGGTGGCGAAGTTCGACTCCAGATAAAAGTGGGTAATGCCCTGGTACTGATCCAGAATCCAGCTGCAAGCCGCGAAAGTGGCGCGCCCCACCATGTTCTGTCCGGCCGCATCGCCGGTAGAGAAATTAAATCGCAGGTAAACGAACTTGTTGGCGACGTATGGGTCGACGTACAGCAGCTTGGCTATCGAGGAAGTGGCCTCGGCCTCCTCGCGAATGCGGTCGATATTGGCGTTGACCCACGCGACGAACTCCCGCCCGGCGCGCGCATCGGCAAACACAAACACCGGCGCGCGCTGCATGGCATCGCCGACCACTGTGGATTTTACGCCGCCGCAGGCGTTCAGCGCCTTAATGCCGCGGTTGTGGGACGCGATGAGCGTGCCCTCGGAGGTGGCCAGCGGAATCAGAAATTCCCCATCGGCGTGCTCGCCGCGGACGCGCAGGGGGCCGGCGCAGCCGACAGGCACCTGGGCCACGCCGACGAAGTTCTCGCAGTTCCCCTTCACCATGTGCGGATCGAACGAAAAGCGGGTGATGTGGTGCGGCTCCACGCCGGTCAGTTGCTGGATAACCGCCTGGCGCTGCCGGATCACCTCCGGCGAGTAGTCGTCATGCTCGTCGCGCGGTAATCCGCCGTGGCTGACGGCGTCTGAAATGGCATCCTCCACCTTGAATTGCAGCTTGCCGAACGGGCGTGTTTCGACCGCGATCTCGATCTGATGCTTGCCCTTGGCGAGCGCCGGAGCGCCTGTCTGGATGACGACGATAGCGCGCAGCGGAAATGGCAGGGGGTGCGCGTTGTCCACTTGCGAAGCGGGTATTTCGCGGCCGCCAGCGAGCGTCAGCCGGATCTTATCGGGCGCCGCCGCGGTGCCGTTGATGACCACGCTGCGCACGCTAACGAGCTCGCCGTCGCTGAGGCGGTTCTTGATGGAGAACTGTACCCCGGCGGATGTATTCTTCAGGCTGCCTAGCGTATACAGCTTCTTCAGCACCAGGCTGGGAATCATCATAACGGTCCATTGTATGTCCGGTTCGCCTGGGACACGGCCCTACCCGCGATAGGCGATCAGGAAGAGGCGGCGAAATGGAAACAGTATGCCTCCGGCGGGGCGCTGCTGGAAGTGCGGGCGCAGCCGTTCCAGGTAGTCCGCGGCGAATCGTTCGCGGTCCGCTTCGCTTTCGAGCGCCTCCAAAAAAGGCCGCAATCCGGTGCCGCGGTACCATTCTACGATCGACCGCGCATCGGGCAGAATGTGCAGATACTCGGTGGCCCAAATGTCCAGGCGCGATGCGCGGGCGGCCAGCGCATCGTAATAAAACTCCATTTCATGGTGATGCCACTCGCGCACCTTGCCGTGCGCGAACCGGGCGCTCCAATCAGGTGAAGCCGCCACCTCGCGCATCAGCCGGTGCGGCAAGGCGTCGATATTCCCGGGTATTTGAATTGCCAGCGCGCCGCCAGGCGCCACGTGCTCCAGAAGCCGCGGATACACCCGCGCGTGGTCTTCCACCCACTGCAGGGCGGCATTGGAGAAGACCACGTCGAACAGGCCGTCGCCGGCGGCCGCCGCCCATGCCGAGATGTCACCCGCGATCCAGCGATGCGCGGGACATTCGTGCCGCGCCCGCGCGATCATTTCCGCGGAGCTGTCCAGGCCCGTGAATTCCGCGTCCGGCCAGCGCTCGCGGAGTACCGCCGTGCTGTTGCCGGGTCCGCAGCCGAGATCGATCACGCGCCGCGGGTCGGATACCTGGATGCGGGCAGCCAGATCGCGGCAGGGCTGCGTCCGCTCTTCGGCGAATTTCAGATACTGGTTCGGATTCCAGGGGGGCATCTTCGAACTAGCGCGGGGCGGGCCGAGCCCGCCCCGCGCGCCAAAGGTCTAGAAGGAAAGATGTAGCGACAACTGCAGAAAGCGCGGGCTGCCCACCGTGTGCTGGATGTAGCCCAAGCTGCCCTCCGGCGGAATCGACGGTGGCCCCGTGTAGTAAGGGAAGAACACTACGTCGTTGTTGGGAGCGTCGAAATCCGGGTGATTGAAGATATTGAATGCGTCGAAATTGAAGCGCAGCCGGTAGCGCTCCGCGAGTTGAAGCTCCTTGCCCAGCGAGAAGTCGAATCGCGACTGGAAGGGGGCGCGGAAAAGATTGCGCCCGGAAGTCCCATACAACGACTCGTAGAGATCGCATCCGGAAGAATCGCACGGCGGAACGCCGCTGGTTCCCGGGGCCACGAATTGCGGCCCAAAGTCGGCGGCATTCAACACCGGCTGTCCCGCATTGACTCCCAGGGTGCCCTGCAGTTTCGCCTGATTCGCGCTGACTCCCGGATTCAGGCCGACGATCGGGTTGGTGATATAGTCGCTGGAGCCGTAATACAGGCTGGCAACCGATCCCGAATAGTCGTAGATACTGTACGGCTGGCCGCTCTGCGCCACCACCTGCCCCCCCAGAGTCCAGCCATTGACCAGATAGCCCAGCGACTTATTCGAAGTTACACTCGGGAAAGTGTAGCTGAAGTTGACGAGGAACACATGTGTTTGATCGAAATCCGCCGACGCGTAGTTCGACTTGGGCGCTAACGGGTTGTTACCCGTGAAGAACAGACCCAGGCCGCTCTGCTCGTCCAGCGCGTGCGACCACGTGTAGGACGCCGTGAACTGCAGGCCGTTGGACAGGCGCTTGCGAGCTTGCAACTGCAGCGCGTTGTAGTTCGAGATGCCTTCTGTCTTGTACAGCACGGAATTCATGTCATACCCGATGTAGGGGACGCGGCCGGGAGCGTTGCCGGCATACTCCGGCGCCGGATCGTAAGGCTCCAGGTTGAGGTACAGAGGTGTGACTCCACCGTAGGAGTAGGTTTGCCCGTTCACCGGATTCTGCTGGGTGGCAATCAGCGGCTGATTGAATGGAATCGGAAGCACCTCGTGCACGCCATGATTGCCTACATAGCCAACGCTGAACAGCCAGTTGTTGGATGCCTGATATTGAATGTCGAACGTCCAGTTGAGGGTATACGGCAGGCGGTTGGTCGTGTCATATCCGCCGATGAGAAAGGGCCCAAACAGATTGCCGGCGGGATAGTTGCCGTTCAAGGTGTCCGACAGGTTAGGCAGCAGCGCCGTGAATGCCGCGGCGCTGGACGGCGGAGCCGGAAATGGACTCGTGCCGAATGGCGTCGAGAGCGTGGCTCCGTGGGTGGCGAAAATCGCGGTGACGAAGGGCTGCTGCAGCGTGACACCCAGCGGGCCGTTGAACCCGAATCCGGCGCTGGGTGAGAATTCGCTGAAGAGCTCGCCGCGGTCGTAATACATGCCGAAGCCGGTGCGCACGGTCAGCTTTGGCTTGGGTGTCCAGGCCAGTCCGATGCGCGGCGCGAGTCCCCATTGGTGTTGCGTGAGCAGACTGTCGCTGGCGCCCGCCGTGCCGAGTTGCGCATTATTACCCGCCACCTCCAGACCAGAGCTGGTGATCGTGTCCGTGGACGCATCGTAGGAATACAGGCTGGGATTGAAAGCTGTCAGTTTCCCGTATTTTTCCGACAACGGTCCGTCGAAGTCCCAGCGCAGCCCTACGGTCAACGACAGGTTGCTCATCATCTTGAAATTGTCGTTGATGTAAAGGCCGGCCGTGTCGGAACGGTAGTAGCGGCTCCCGCTGCCGGAGAACGCGGCCGAGTAACTTCCCGTGCGCACGGCGCCTTCCACGAAATTCATGAAGCCCTTAAATCCAAGCGTGTCGGTGCTGGTGTTGTTGTTGATGATGTTGAGCTGCGTGTGGTCCCAATTGCCGCCCATGGAGAGCGTGTGGCGGCCCTTGATCCAACTGATCGAAGATCCCACCTCCCATTGGTTCTGATACATGCCGGCGTTGCCGAAACTGACGCTGGGTCCAAACTGCAGTCCGCTGCTGCCCAGCACGTTGGTGATCTCGACCTGTGGAAAGTTCCCGGCGCCCAGCAGGTTCATGCCGAAATCACTAGGCGAGAAAGCCTGCCCGGTGGCGGCATAAGCGCGCAGGCGGGTGAATCCGACGTGCTGTTGCCATGTCAGGTTCGGACCCAGAATCGTGGTGTTGCTGATGGTGCCCACCTGGCTGCCGGCCTGCAGCCGCTGGGCAAAGCCAAGCAGATCGCCGACTGCGCCGAACGGATTGGTGGTCGGGTCGTTCTGATAGTAGAACTTCGCCGACAACCGGTCCATATCGCTCAGGCTGTAGTCGATGTTGGCGATGCCCTGGTCCACATTGGATTTGGCGTTCGGGCCCTGTAGCACCGCGTCGTAGCCCAGAGCCAGGGCAGTGTTGGGGTCCGTGATCTGCGCACTGGGAAACAGGTAGGCGCCGCCGGGCAGCTTAGCTTGCAGCATGGCTTGGGCCGCGGGGCTGATCTGAGACGAGGTGATCGTTTTCCCGTAGCTGTTTTGAATCATGTTCACGATGCCTTGCGCGCTGCGGTCGTCGGTCAGCCCGATGGGTACGTTGATTTCCTTTGTGGCGTCCGCGGCATCCGCCAGCCGTACGCCCTGGTAGGCCCCGAAAAAGAAAAGTTTGTTCTTCTTGATCGGCCCTCCGACGTTGGCGCCGAACTGATTGCGGTTCAGGAACGGATCCTTCACCAGGATGGCGGGCGAAGCATTGTAGAAGAACGGCGCCGCGTTCATGGCGCTGTTCTGGAATTCCTCGTAGACCATGCCATGCAGCTCGTTGGTGCCGGATTTAGTTACCACGCTGATGTGCGCGCCGCTGTGCGCGCCTTGCGTTGCGTCATACATGGCGGCGTTTACCGACACTTCCTGGATGGTCTCGGGCGGTGGGGTGGGAAGCGCCTGGCCGATCGCTCCGTAAACCGAAGTGCTGGTTTGAATAGAGCCGCCGGCCCCGAAGTTCTCGCCGATGTTCAGCACGAAGCGGTTCTCACCCACCTGGCTGGTGGAATTGCCGTTGAACAGGTTGTTTGTATCGACGCCGTTCAGAGAAAAACTATTGCTGGTGTCCCGATTGCCGTTGGCAAAGATCGCCTGGTTGCCGAGTCCGCTATTGCTGCCGGCGCCGCCCAGCATGTCTGCGTGCACGCCGGGGGTCAGAATCGCAAGTTGTGTAAAGCTGCCGGTACCGAGCGGCGTCTCCTGAATGGTCAACTGGTCGACTACGTATCCGTTGGTGGTGTCCACCTGGTTCATCAACGGCGTGGACGTCACTTCCACGGTCGTCGACACCGTGCCCACCTGCAGGCTGCCATCGACAGTGATCGTGCGGTTGGCATTGACCAGAACCTGGGTATGTGTTTCGGTCTGGAATCCTTCTTTGGTGAAGGTGACCCGGTAGTTACCGGCGGGGATGTTGGCCACCACGTAGGACCCGTTGCCCTGCGTATGCTGCACGATCTCCAGATTGGTATCGATATTCCGCGCCCGCACGGTGGCGTCGGGCACTGCCGCGCCGGTGGCGTCCTTTACGGTGCCGGTGATGGCGCCTAAAACATCCTGCGCCTGGAGCGGCGCGCCAAGAATGAATCCCGCCAGGATAATGAAACAGATGACTTGCTTCAAATTACGCGTCGGTGAACTCATTTCAATCCTCCTCGTAGTCCAGAACGCAACCGCCTGCGCGCACCAATTCCCCGCGTCCCCTTCATTGAAAAACGAACTGCCCCGTAAGTACTCCTGCTTGTTGCCCGCCGCGCGCGCAAGCAAGGCGCACCCGACCGGACGCGGAACTATTTTAAGCTATGATAACCTCAAATCTGCGGAAATCAAGTTGAAAGTTTGGTTAAAATCCGGGCGGTTGTCCGGGCCTCTATGATCGTTGAAAACGTTCGACATTCGAGCTTTACCGCGCGCCTGGATTGCCGCTATCTGGTGCATCCCCCGCAGGCTGTCGATGGCCAGACATTGCTGGTGGTCACTCTGCATGGCTTCAGCGCCAATCCGGAGGTCATGCTGCGCCTGACGGCGGCCATGATGGGTCCGCGGCACGTAATCGCGGCACTGGAGGGTCCCAACCAGTTCTATCTATCTCAAGGATCGAACGAGGTCGGTTATGGATGGGCCACGCACAAGCACCCGGACTCCTCCGTGCGCCTGCACCACGACATGATCCTGCACGTTCTGAATGAGGCGGGCCGCGAATACGGCATCCCGCGCGAGCGCCGCATCCTGGCTGGCTTTTCACAGCCGGTAGGCATGAATTACCGCTTTGCGGCCACCCATCCGGAGCAGATTCGCGGCGTCATCGGCATCTGCGGCGGCATTCCGCGCAACTGGGAGGAAGGACCCTACAAGCCCGTGACGGCGGCCGTCTTGCACATTGCGCGCCGTGAGGACGAGTTTTACAAACCGGAGGTGACGGAACGCTACGCCGAGCGCCTGCGGCTGCGGGCCGCCGACGTCGAGTTCCACATGCTCGATGGCGGCCACCGATTTCCCTCAAAGGCCCGGCCTATCGCGGAGGCCTGGCTGGACCGCGTCATGCAGCCGCGCGCCGCGGGCTCAGGCTAGTCCGCGGGTACCCGGTCCGGTTTGGCGGACCATGCCCAGCGCGAGGAGGAAACGTAGGCGGCGATATCCCTCCGATAGGTCTTCACCACCGCCAGCAGCAGCATCAGCCCGATCAGAATGACTGTGGCGAGCGCCGTCTGCGCGACATCCAGATTGTTCTTGCACCACGGCAGCCACCGCCCGTAAACCAGCTCGATGTGCACCCAGTAGACCAGCAGCGAAGTGGTGCCGAACTGCCGCACCCAACTCCACCCGGGAGCCGCGCCGTACTGCGTCCACACGAAAGCCAGCGCCAGGATCAGGAGCGTGACGCCCAGCTTGATCAGCACCTGGGCCGGGCTATCCAGCCAGAAATCGGACTTCGGGTAAATAGAGAAGGGCAGGTTGGCGAAATACCGCGCGCCCACAATCATGCCGATGCCGAGCAGCGCACACCACTGCATCGCCCGGTCGTAATGCTCGTGCTTCAGCAATCGGATCAGGCTGCCGGCGCTCACTCCGAACGCCAGGTATGCGGCCCACGGGAAGAAGCTGAAGTAGTTGTAGTCCGGCGCCAGGTACGCCTTCACGATCCACGGCACACCGTTCCAGTTGAGCTGCGAAACGATCGGTGAGAGGCCGGCGATCGCGAGCCCGAGGGCCGCGCAGATCCGCGCTCGCTGGGCCGTAGTGAACCACGACATCCCGCTCATCAGCGCAATGCCGAAACCCATGCAGTTGAGGATGTCCACTTTAAGCAGATTGGTCCACGGGTTCGGCAAGCTGAACAGCCAGAGCTGCACGCGCAGCAGCATGGCGATACCGAACAGATATCCGGCGCGGCGCAGCGTGCCAGTGAGGCGGTCCCGCCGCGAAACGCCCCTGCGTTCGAAGCTGTGCATTAGAAATGCCAGCGTGATGCCGGTCAGGAACAGGAAGATCGCCGGGGGCATGCCTCCCAGGAACTGCGAAAGCATGTAAGACGCGCCGCCGCGCAGATCGGGCTTAAGAAACGACTGGAATGCGTGGCCCTGCAGCATGATGATACCCGCTGCGCCGCGCAACCAGTCCAAGAACGTGAGCCTGTTGCCTTTTACTTCCATTCGCCCTACTTTTGCGGGTATTCCCGCTTCACGTTCTTGGGCAAGTGCAGTTTCAGGGCCGAATCCGCTAATTCGGGGTTTATCTTCACATCCGAATACGTGAAGATCATGTAGTCGCCCCCCACCTCATAGAACTTTTGTTGGACCGGATAGCCGTTTTCGGCCACCCAGATCTCCAATTTCCTTAGATGCTGGAGGACCTCTTTAGATTTCGGGATCAGTTCCAGGCACTCGGTCTTCTGGCCGCCGACGGTATCCGAGCCAACCAATCGCAGGTTATAAGAGGCCTGCAGATCTCCGCGCGAAGTGCCGAATCCGATGAGGAAAAACTCATCCAACAGCGCCCGGTTCTTGCCCAGGTCGTACTCCTGGACCGTCTCCATTTTCGGGTAATAGATTTCCCCTTTTTGGCCTTGCAGCGCCACGGTCTTCGGATCGGGCTGGGTAAAATCCACCAGCATGCGCATGTCCCGCGCGTGCGCGCGCTTGAGCAGAATGGTGCCGGAATCCACGTTGTCTTCGTTGATGGCGGCCACATGCTCGACGCGGTGCAGATGGGCCGACATGCCTTTGAAGCTGGCGCCGGCTTTATTGATGCGATCCAGCACGCCATCCAGCTCCGCGGCCGGCTTCGGTCCGGCGAACGCAGCCAGGGCGATTCCCATTACGATCATGGCGCGGCTATGCATCGGGGTGGCTGATCAGGGCTTGGCGAAGACCATGTACCCGGTGGTTTCTCCATCCGAGTCTGCAACAGGTTCAACCCGGGTCACGGTCACTTGTTTCTGGTGCGTGAAACGCTTCAGGAGCTCCGCGAGTTTCTGCGGCTGCTGGTCTTTCGGAAGATCCGCCAGCAACTCGGGCTCGACCCAAAACACGTTGCTGCCGTGCTCGGCCGGCAGGACCGCGATAGAACTGACCATGGGTGTCCGCGGCTGGTCGCGAAACCATCCGCGGGGGGTCAGGAATATAAACGCGACAATGATCCCCACCATCACGTCGTATTGCCAACTCGCGCGCGGGTAGTCCCAGAAGATGAAACGCTTCAGCACTGGAAGCCACAGTCTAACACGTGACCCCTCCGGCCGACTTGATAGGGCCAGAGTATCCTGGGAGATATGCCAGTCGAAGAATTGACGCCCGGCGTGGCGCGGCTGAAAACGTTGATGGCCAACATATATCTGATCGGCAGTCCGGGCGGGCCGTGGGTTCTGGTCGACACAGGCACCCCAGGCAACGCCGCCCGTATTCGCCAGGCGGCCCGCGAGCGCTTTGGGAGCGACGCGCCGCCGACGGCCATCCTGCTCACCCACGGGCATCGGGATCACTCCGGCTCCGCGCGAGAGCTCGCCGAGGCCTGGGATGTTCCGGTCTATGCGCACCGCCTGGAGCGCCCCTTCCTCACCGGTCAATCGGCATATCCGCCCAAAGAGCCTTTGGCCGGCGGGACGTTCGCATTCCTGTGCCGGGTCTTTTCCACGGACCCCCCGGATATGGGAGATCGCTTGCACGACCTGCCCGAAGGAGGAGAAGTGCCCGGCCTGATCGGCTGGCGCTGGCACCACACGCCGGGACACGCCCCCGGCCACGTGGTATTCTTCCAGCGCTATGAATCCACCCTGCTGTCAGGCGACGCCTGCGTCACCATGGACCTGGATTCGGTGATGGGTATACTGATCCAGGAACCCCGCATCTGCCGCCCGCCGGCGGCGTTCACCTACGATTGGGAGCAGGCCCACGCCTCGGTCAAGTTGCTGGCCGATCTAAGCCCCAACGTGATCGGAGCGGGTCATGGTGAACCGATGAGCGGCGACGCTGTTACGGCCGGGTTGGCCGAACTGGCGCTGAATTTTCCCAGGCCGCGGCACGGACGCTACGCGCATGAACCGGCGCGCATCGACGAACATGGAGTGCAATACGTGCCGCCGCCCCTGCCCGATCCCTTGCCGAAGATTGCCGCCGCAGTGGGGCTCACGGCGGTGGCCGTTGGCGCGGTGGTGGTGCTGTCGCGGCGCAGCCGCGGCTAGAACTTGAGCTCCGGGGACGCCACGAACTTCCGGGAACTGCGAAACTGAGTTTCGTTGCGGACCACCCGCTTCCCCTGGCGAACCTGCGGAACGGAGCGCAGGGTGGAGGCGCACCGATTGCGGCCCAGGACTGTACTGCCGCCGAATACCATCAAAGGGTGCAGCCCGTGATGAACGGTTGCCCGCTCTTCGAAAATCTGACTGTAAGGAGACCTGGGGCCGGGCGCCCGCGCGCGATCTGGCGTATGTCCGGATCAGATGAGCGCCGAACTAATCGAAAAGGCCGATCTGCTCCTTGGGTGTGGTCTTCGGCTTGGACCGCCGGCGCAGCGGACTTCCCACTACTCCCAGTACTTGCAGCTCGCTCAGCGCCGAGCGGGGCAGAAACAGGCGCTGGTTGTTGGAATAAGGATCGGGAGGCACTACCGTGAATCCATGCGCCTCCATCAGCAACAGGTTATTGGCCAGGATGCCGTCCATCACCTCGCCGTCGCGGAACTTGATGCGAACCCACAGCCCATCCATTTTGGGCCTTGTACTGAACACTTTACGCTCGATGGCGGGGTCCGGAGGTTCGAAATCCTTCACGAACTGAACGGCCTTTATCTCTTCGTATGGGACCACTGAATAACTGCCGTCCGGCGTCAGAAGTTCCACGCCGGTGGGCCGCAAATAGGTCAGCGGGTTGACATAACCGAGCAGCCACTCCCGATCGAAGCGGCTGATCCGAACTTTCTTCGAGGTGGAGCCTGCCAAGTCAACACCTAAACGGAAACATTGTTTTAAACATTGATCGGGGTTATTGTATCATTGGCACAATGACCGACGCGTCCGCGCCGCACAGGACAGGCTTCCCAGCCGAAGCCGCGGCGTTTCTTAATTTTTGCAGAATCGAAAAGGGCTTGACCGCCAATTCCTTGGAAGCTTACCAAAGGGATCTGCAGAGGTTCATCGGGTTCCGGGACCGCGACTGCGGCAACTCTGTTCCGGAAGCCGAAGCAGTGCGCCTGTACATGGACTCCCTGTATCGGACCGGACTCGGCGGCAGATCGGTCGCCCGGCACTTGTCCACTCTGCGGAGCTTTTACGCATTCCTGGTTCGGGAGGGACGCCGGCCAAGCGATCCCACCGAGCATCTAGCCCCGCCCCGGCAATGGCAAACGATCCCTAAGTTCCTCAATCTGGAAGAGATCGAGCGTGTGTCGCAGTCGCCGGACGCGGTCCGGAAAACCGGTTTGAGGGACCATGCCATGATCGAGCTGCTTTACGCCACAGGCCTGCGTGTCTCGGAGTTGTGCGGTCTGGGCGTAGGCGATCTCAACCTCAACATGGGCGTCCTGCGGGCCACCGGCAAAGGCCGGAAGCAGCGCATGATTCCGGTGGGCAAGGCAGCCCTGGCAGCCGTCCGGGCCTATCTCGAAACCGGCCGTCCCGCGATCCTGAAGGGCCGCCCTAGCCGGTACCTCTTCGTCACGGCCCGCGGCGGATCCATGACCCGCCAGGCTTTCTGGAAGCTGCTGCGCAAACATGGCCGGAAGGCTGGAGTATTTCACCATCTGACGCCACACGTAATCCGGCACAGCTTCGCCACCCACTTGCTGGAGGGAGGCGCCGATTTGCGTAGCGTGCAGACCATGCTGGGCCATGCGGATA
>Ga0209579_10000835_pt1 | contig 27508 bp, 23 predicted proteins | sample Coa_R1_2_FD_187152 | JGI IMG/M metagenome (GOLD analysis project Ga0209579, IMG submission 187152) | Surface soil microbial communities from Centralia Pennsylvania, which are recovering from an underground coalmine fire - Coalmine... | ecosystem: Environmental > Terrestrial > Soil >... | reverse complement strand
AAGACGTGGCCTCCCGGATCGGCCCGACGGTCGAGGAGGTCATCGAGCCGCTCGACCACGTACCCTCCGACTGGGCGAACAACCTCGTCGACGTCCAGACCGGAGAGGTGGCCGAGGGCTTCGTCCCCGTGATGGCACGCTGATCGACCGCCGTCGTACCGCATCCGGGACGCACGTGACCCGCGCTCGGGGCTGAAGTGCGTAATGACCATGCCAGTGGGACACTACATGGTTCCTCACGGAGCCGGTGTCGCCGGAAAGTGGGTCTGGCGGATTACAACCGCTGGCTCGCCGACGTCTGCTCGGCCGCCCCCGAACGCCTGGTGGGCCTCGCTACGTCCCGATGTGGGACGTCGACCTCACCGTCAAAGAGGTGACCTGGGCCGCCGAACACGGGCTTCGGGGAGTGAAACTTCCCCGCTCCGCGTGAAGAGATCCAAGAGTACGACCACCCGAGCTGCGCTGAGGCATCAGCCGGATAGGAGAAGAGATGCAGGATCTGAGAACCTTCCTCGACGGCCTCGGCCCGAACCTGTTGCGCATCGACGATGTTGTCGACCCGATCCGTCAGGCCGGAGTGATCTCCTCCGAGGCGCGCGGTCCGATTCTCTTGGAGAACCTGAAGGGCTTCCCCGGTTGGCGCCTCGTCGACATCCTCGTCTCGGACCGAACTTCGCAGGCAGTCGCTCTCGGGACCACCCCGGACAACGTCGTCCAATCCCTCGCGGACAAGCTATTCCGCGTCGGGGCCGGCCCGGTGAAGGAGGTCTCGGACGGGCCCTGCAAGGAAGTGAAGATCGTCGGATCAGACGTGGACATCCGTCAGCTCCCGATCCCGGTGCACAGCATCGGCGACGGGGGGGCCACCGGGGGCCGCTACCTCGGTTCGGGTGTCACGATCACGAAGGATCCGGACACCGGCGTCCGCAACGAGGCGATCATCAGAACCCAGCTGCGGGATTCCGAACCGGATCGCGTCGGCTTCTGGATGGCCGCCCGCCACAACTGGGCGCACTACGAGAAGTACGCCGCTCGCGGCGAAAAGATGCCGATGGCCTTCGCCATCGGTCTCCATCCTGCCTACGAGATCGCAGCCAACTACAGCGGCCCGCACGTCGGCTACGACGAACTCGCCCTCGGATCCGGGATCCTCGGCGAGCCGATCGAAATGGTGAAGTGCGAGACGATCGATCTCGAGGTACCTGCGCACGCCGAGGTCGTGATCGAAGGCCTCGTGCCACCAGGAGTGCGTGAGCCCGAGGGACCTTTCGGGGAGTTCACCGGGTTCCAGGGCGGGAAGATCGGGACGTCGCCGGTGATGGAGGTAACGGCGATCACGCATCGGTCCGACCCGATCTTCCGCCACATCCAGGCGACCGTCTACACCGACCACCAGGCGCTCGTCGCGCTGCCGATGGAGGCTGCGATCTACGACCGGGTGAAAGACGTGCAGGGAGGGATCGCGGTCCACGACGTCCACGTCCCCTCCTACGCGGCGCTCTTCACCGTCTTCATCAAGATGACGCCACGCTGGGACGGCCAGGCAACGGCGGTCGGCCTCGCGGCCCTCTCGAGCGTCAACCTTCACCCCAAGGTCGTCGTCCTCGTCGACGAGGACGTCGACATCTACGACCCCCGCGACGTCTGGTGGGCGGTCACTCAGCGCATGAACCCGCAACTCGACGTGCAAGTGATTCCGAACCAGCGGATCCACCCCCTGGACCAGTCGGTGCCGACGGTAGGAGACGACGTGACCGTCATGCGTGTCGGCGGAAAGATGGTCATCGACGCCACGATGCCGCCGACCTGGCGACCGGCCGCCCGCGCCGCATTCACCCGCGTTCGGCCGTCCGGCTACGGCGATGCTTCACTCGAGGCGATACTCGAGCGGGTACGCGAGCACGTCCGCTGACGAATTGCCTCTATCCGGTCTGAGCTGACCCACCATTTACGATAAAGAACCCGCCCGCTGCAGGCTTGCTATTCATCCGACTCGGGGCGGTTCTCTCCGGAACAAAGTTAGAAAGACGACTCCGCCGGCGCAAGCCGACTCCGGAAGGTGGGTGAAAATCGACAACCGGCTGTCCGGCACGGACTGCGGGCCGAGAGCTCAGCCCTCCCAGCGCCGAAAGAGCGCGTGCTCGACGCCGAACTGATCGAGCACCTTGCCGGCGGTGTGCCGGAGCAGGTCGTCGATCGACTGGGGACGGTGATAGAAGGCGGGAACCGGAGGAAGCACGGTCGCGCCCGCGAGCGTAACGGTTTCCATGTTCTTGATGTGGATGTAATTCAACGGCGTCTCGCGCACGACGAGCACCAACCGGCGTCGCTCCTTCAAGGTCACGTCTGCCGCCCGGGCCAGCAAATTGTCGGTGTTCCCGGTCGCGACCGCGCCGAGGGAGTGCATCGAACATGGGATGACGACCATCCCGATCGTGAGAAACGATCCGGACGAGATCGAAGCGGCCATGTTGCGGTTGTCGTAGGACACGTCCGCCAGCTTCTCGATGTCTGCGGGATCGGCTCCGTATTCGAGCTCGACCGTTCGACGCGCCCCGTCTGACATCACCAGGTGCGTTTCGACCGTGCCTACCTCGCGGCAGGCCTGGAGGAACGACACGCCGAGCTGCGGTGCGCTCGAGCCGGACATGCCGATGACGAGCCGACGTCGTTGATCGGCAGGCATGGGTTCCCCTTTTTCGTAGAAGTCGCATCGGACGGAAAGGCCATTGTAGCATTGTAGATTTTGACTTCGGCCAGTTCGCGGGTGGGACCCAGCCGGATCACTGAAACTAGGAGAACGGGTTTCGCCCGCGTTTCGGGACAACCAGAAGGACCACACCGCCACCGTCGGCGACACCGTTGCGGCCCGAGTTCAGGCCACGACTGCGATCCGAACGTCGACCACGGCCGTCGTACCGGATTGGACCATGTCGAGCGCCCGCACCAGCGTGGCCACGAGCTCCGACGGTTTCGCGACCGCCTCCCCCCACCTCCCCCCGCCATTAGCCGTGTGCCGGTGCTCGTGAGACGCCCCCGGAGGTCGAAGGAACGATCCGAGGAATCGACACGCCCTGCTCTCCGAGCACGAGCGCGGCTGGCTTTTTGAAGGGGTGCAGAATCGCTCCCCGGTTTGAGGAAGAGCGCGTCCAGCCCGCCGTGCCCGAGCGCGCATAACGCCTCCTCGCCGCACGTTCGGGTCGGAATGCCCATGGTTCTCCTTCCTCGATGTTGCCCTCAGTACTCGTCGAAGAGGCGCTGCAGATCGCGACCGCGGACCTCTGCCGCGATCCCCAACATGAGCAGGATGCGCGCCTTGTACGCGGAAAGGTTGTCACCCGTGATCCAGGGAACGGCCTCGTCGGTCTTGGGAACGCGGCCCCATCGTCCGCGTCCGACGACGACGATCGGAATCCGGCGAGTCTCCGCCGCCCTGGCTAGTAGGTCGCTCTGTTCTCCCGTCGGAAGCCCGCGCGGCGTGTAGCCGTTGATGACGACACCTTGTGCTTCGTCATGCAACGCCGCTGTCAGCGGCTGCACGGCTGCGCCCGGGTACGTCTCGACGATTTCCACTCTGGGGAGAGGGGCCGTCACGGATCTCGCGGCGAACTCCGACCGCGTCGTGTGACGGCGAGTGGGCATCCGGTAGATGCTTACCGTGTCGGTCTCCACCGTACCGATCGGACCGAACAGCCCGGAATTGAATCCTCCCGGGCGCTGGCTGGTCTTCGTCGCCTCCCTCGAGCTGTGGATCTCCTCCCCCGCCACGAGCACGCACCCGAGCGCTCGTGCTTGGGGAGACGCTGCGACCCGGATCGCATCGACGAGATTCCGGTCTCCGTCGTTGCCGAGGGAACCATGGAGGCGCTGTGAGCACGTCACGACGATCGGCTTTTCGGTGCCTACGCAGAGGTGGAGGAAATAGCTGGTCTCCTCCGCGGTATACGTGCCATGAGTCACGACGATGCCGCTCACTCGTGGATCTGTCGCAAGTTCCTGGGTGCGGCACGCGATCGCCACCCAATCGGACGGCGTGAAGCTCTCGGAAGCCACGGTGAAGATGTCATCGTGGATAACCGACGGGAGTGTCCTCCCTCCGTGCTCGCCGACCACCTCTTCGAGAAGGGTGGCGATGCTGATTCTTCCCGACGCCGTGTTCTGGATCGTCCCTCCAGTACCCACGACACCCACCGTCGCTTGGGAGACGCTCACTCGAACGCCGCCCAACGTTTGGTTCCGGCTCGCACGACTGAAGGATGTGCGTCCGTGGGGAGCATCCCGAGCTTGTGGCGAAGCTCGACCACGACCAGGGGCGAATTTCGTGGAACCAATGGGTGCCTCTCCTCACGGGACGTCTCTTCAAGGCGCGTGTTCACCGTTGATTCGCCGTCAGATCCTGTCTCGCCCTTCCTCGATGCGCACGTGCGAACCACTCCCGCATGAGCAAGTGATCAGCACCTGACCCCGTTGTGCTTGAATCCTAGTGAGGAGAGCTCGATGCGGAGGAAAGAGGTTGCGTGTTCCGGTTCCGATACGCCCGGCGATGGTTTGGGGAAGCGACGCAGTCGTCGACCTGCTCTCCAGACTGGACCTGCCGTCCATCAGCATGTTGGCCGGGGCGCGCTTCCGGGACCTCACGACGGCTTCGTCAAATGTCAGAGCTCTCCCGCCCGATGTTGAGTAGCCGGCGAGCGCGGCGACAGGCGAGCCCTCGGGTTGGGATGCGCAAACGCTCGGGACAACATCTTGGAAGATGTCTCATGTCCGCACCGACGGCAACGAGACGTTGTGGAGCTCGCCTCGCTGCGATCATCTCATCCGACTCCCGGGAGGTCCCGTTGATGGATTGGGTATCCCTGCACGGTGATCGTCCATACCGAGGGGAGGGCTGATCGTGGATCGGAGCGTGCAGTCTCCTGAGCGCGTCCAGTTCTGGTTCGATCCCTACTGCCCCTGGGCATGGATCACCTCCCGTTGGATGGTCGAGGTCGAGAAGGTGAGACCGGTGGTCACCGAGTGGAAACTCATGTCCCTCGCCTACCTGAACCTCGTCCAGCACGAAGGCAAGGGACTGTCCGAGAGTTACCTGGCGATGATGGAGCAGGCGTGGGGACCGACTCGAGTCTGCGCAGCCGCTGCTGCCGAGCAGGGCCCCCACATCCTGGGACCGCTGTACAGCGCGCTGGGCATGCGGTTCCACAACCAGAATCGTCGAGCCGACCCAGAGGCTGTCGTCGAAGCTCTCGACGAAGTGGGGCTCGACAAGTCCCTGTCCAGAGCTGCCGAGACCGACACGTTCGACGACGCGATCAAGGCCTCCCACCACGAAGCATTTGACGAGGTGGGCCTCGACGTGGGCACCCCGGTCATTCGCGTACGCGGTCACGCCCTCTTCGGACCGGTCATGAGTCCCGTCGTGAAAGGCGAGGCGGCGGGCCGGCTGTGGGATGCCTTTGTGATCGTCACGGCGACCGATGGCGTGTTCGAAATCAAGCGCACGCGGAACCGGAAGCCGATCTTTGAGTAGCGGCCATCGGGACCGCGCCAGAAGAGGAGTTGTCCTTCTGGTTTGCCCTGACGCCAAGCGCGGTCATCACACCGGCTTCAGACAACGTTGAACTGCGGTCGTAACCTCTGGATCGAAAACCTCTCCGCCGCCAACGGGGAGACCTCGAGAACCGGGGTCCTCCCAAGGTAGTGATTTGGACGAAGCCCTCGGCCACCTCGCCGGTGTGGACGTCGATGTCGTTCGCCCACTCCGCCGGCACGTGCTCGAGCGGCTCGATGACCTCGTCGCTGCACCACACGAGGCCCCGGCCATTTGCGCTCTCCTTCGACCGTTACTCGGGATGATGCAGGCCCCGAATGTACCGTAGGAGCTCTCTTCGTAGGCAAGTTCTCAATCAGGACGTCGCTCAAATGGTTCATGTCGCGGCACCCACGACGCACGGCGGCAAGAAGCGACCCGTGCGCGCAGGAGTGGTTCTTCCTCAATCGTGCTCAATTGCGCAATTCTCGAGGTTCGGTACGATGCTGGCCTCACTCTTCGATCAGCGAGAGGGCCGCGCCATGACCGCACCGCCGAGCACCGTGTTCACGAGCCTTCGACAGGCACCAACCGCGTCGATGCGACTCGACCGCGGGACGGTGGCGTCGTTGTTCGGCTTGCAGACGGGCGCACAACACGTCGACATCCACGTCAACACCCTGAAACCAGACTCAGGGCCCGGCCCCTACCATTTCCACGCAGAGTCCGACAACGTCTACTTCGTGTTGGAGGGCGAGATAGCCGTGGTCGTCGAAGGTGAGGAGTTCCGGCTCGGGCCGGACGACGCCCTCTTCATCCCTCCGGGCTTGCGGCACGCGACCGCCAACTGCGGGCGGGTCCCGGCCCGGTTCATCGAGATCTACGCGCCCGCCGCGCCGGACTTCCACCTGGCCGACGATGGCCAGGCCCCACGCTGATGGCCGGCGCCGAACTCCGGGTTCGCAACGGGACGCTCCACACCCCGTCCGGAGCAATCAGCGCAGATCTGGTGGTGCGCGACGGGCGCATAGCCGCCATCGTCGATCCCAACGACCCGACGCCGGCGGAGGAGACGATCGACGTGACGGGCCTCGACGTGCTGCCCGGCCTCGTCGATCTGCACGCCCACACCCGGGTTCCGGGCTACGAGTACAAGGAAGACTACCTCACTTGCTCTCAGGCTGCGGCCGTGGGTGGTGTGACCACGATCGTCGACATGCCGAACGTCGAGCCACCGACCGACGACGTGAGAACCTTCGAGGAGAAGCGGTCCATCGCCGCCGGCCAGTGCATCGTCGACTGGGGGCACCTCGTCGCGCCGACCAAGACGGACCAGATCGCACGTCTCGCCGCCGCGGGCGCCACGGGATTCAAGGTCTTCCAGGTCAGCGGGGGGTATCCCCACGATCCGCGGCTCGCTCTCGGGGAGCCCGAGAAGATGTTCGTGGCTCTCGACGAAGTTGCCAAGACGGGTCTGCACTGCAGCGTGCACCCGTTCAGCCAGCCGATCATGGACCTGCTGACCGAGCGTGCGCTCGCGCGAGGACGCCCGCGGGACATGTCGACCTTCGCCGACATCTACACGGCCGACATCGTCTGGCGAGCCGGAGTCGTGATGCTGCTCGAACTGCAGAAGGAGACCGGGGCGAGGCTCCACCTCCTTCACACGCATAGTGCGGGGAGCCTCCGAGCGATCCGCCGGGCGAAGCTTGCCGGGCAATCCGTGACCTGCGCGATCGACCCGAAGTACTACCACCTCACCGACGATGACCTCGCAGCCCAAGGCGGCAGAGCCATCCCGGGGGGAAGCGTGACGCGTGATGCGGAGAGGATGGACGAGATCTGGCGGTCGCTGCGCGACAGGACCGTGGACATGATCGACAGCGACCATGCACCCCACACCCTCGAGGATCTGAAGCGCTTTGAAGAGGACCCCTGGGTGGGGCCGTTCGGCAGTCCCCAGTACGAGTACATCCTGTCTCTCGTTCTCACCGATGTGGCCGAGGGAAGGTTCAGCCTGGAACACGCCGTCAGACTGCTCAGCGAGAACCCTGCCCGCCTCATCGGCAGGTACCCGCAAAAAGGTGCGCTCCAGGTTGGGTCGGACGCTGACGCCGTCGTCGTCGACCTGACAAGGGAGGTCGTGCCGTCGGACGACAAGACCTTTACCAAAGTCCACTGGACCCCGTATGCCGGCCGGCGCTTGCAGGGATGTCCCGTCTTAACGTTGCGCCGCGGCGAGGTCATCGCCCGCGACGGGTCGGTGCTCGGGAGACCGGGAAGCGGACGGTTCCTCGAGGGAGTGCCACAGGAAGTGTGTGACGCGAGCGCGGTCGGGCCGTCGCCCGGACTCGAGCTCACGAAACGTCATTGAGGTACGGAGGGTTCGCAGGGTGAACTTCGGCGTGTTGCTTCCGCACTACGGCGAGTACTGCGATCGGCGTCGCCTGATCGACGGGACGAAGCGACTCGAGGAGCTCGGATTCGGGGCGGTCTGGGTGCGAGACCATCTTCTGTGGACTCCTCACGGGATGGAGGGGTCGGACCGGACCTTCCTCGACGCGTTCGGCACGCTCGCCTGTGTCGCGGGTGCAACGGAGCGAATCGCACTCGGCACCGCCGTCGTCATCCCCATCCGATGGCCGCTCAAGGTTGCGCAGGACTTCGCCACGTTGAGCTTCCTCAGCGACCGGCAGGTCCACGCTGGGTTCGGGATGGGTTCCAATCGGGCCGAGCTCGCGGCAGCGGGCTTCGACGTGGACAAGCGGGCGTCGATCTTCTCTGAGACGGTCGAGATCTGCAAGCAGGTGTGGACCGAGGACGATGTCTCGTTTTCTGGCGAAGTCTTTCAATTCTCCGACGTCAGTCTCCGCCCAAAGCCCGTTCGTCCAATTGCCACCTGGTACGGCGGGACGACGAGGGCATCGGTCAGAAGGGCTGCCGCCCATTGCGACGGTTGGTTACCGGGTCGGTTGCCCATGGCGACGTTGGACGATCGCCTCGCGCTCCTCAAGGATTTAGCCGTCGAGCGCGGACGACCGTTGCAATGGGGAGCGATCCCGATCGTTTGCGTCGACGAGGAAAGGGACCGGGCCTTCGAGCGGGTGAACGTGCCAGCGCTCGCGACGAGCTCCGAAGGGAGCGCCAACTGGATCCGGCCCTCGTCAGGCGAGTTCAAGACGCCGGAAGACCTCGAGGGACTCCTGGTCGCCGGCGACCCTGACGACGTGGTCCGGGAGATCCGCAAATTCGAGGCGCGTGGCATCGACCAGTTCGTCTTCGATCTCAGGCTGCAGTTCGACAGCTACGAGGACAAGGTGGAGCTCATCGGACGTGAGGTTCTTCCGAGGTTCATCTGAAAGGTACAGATCGTCTTCGGAACCGGGCCGAGCACTTGAATACCCCGGATCTCAGCGATCAGGATGAGGCCTGTCGGATCCAAACACCATCGGACGAAGGGATGCGGCGGGTGACACACCAAGCAGTCGCGTTCGCGCTTGCGGCGTTCCGGATCAGCGTGGCGTCGGTGATGCTCGCTCACGGTCTCAACCACATCTTCGGCGGAGGAAAGATCGCAGGAACGGGCCGCTGGTTCGAGAGCCTGGGCATGCGACCCGGGCGGCTGCACGCCTGGCTGGCCAGCGTGACGGAGGTCGGCAGCGGAGCTCTACTGGCATTGGGACTCCTCACTCCGCTCGCCGGTGCCGGGGTCATCGGCGTCATGGTCGTGGCGTGGATCGCGAACCACCGTGGCAACGGTTTCTTCATCTTCAGACCCGGCGAGGGCTGGGAGTACGTAATGATCCTCACCGTTGCGGGGCTCACCCTTTCGACGGTAGGGCCGGGCACTTGGAGCCTGGACGATGTTCTTGGTCTGCAGAAGCTGTGGGGCGCCACCGGGTTGTGGATCGCGATCGGTGCTGGTGGCGGGGGGGCCCTCAGCCTCCTGGGACTTTTCTGGCGACCGGTCAAGGCCGAGCACAAGGAGGCCTCAGCCTGAACGTTCCAGAGCGTGGAGATCCCAGGTGTCGTGGGTGACGGCGACAAGCGAGAACGCCCCTCAAGGTGTCCTGTTCGCGTTGCAGGACCTGTGCGGACGATTCCTCATGCTGAGGCGCCGTTCGGTTCGGCGTTTTCCGGGTGGGCGGACTCGGCAAGAGGCGTCCTCTCGGCCGTCCCGAGAGCCTGACGCACAACCCGCTCGAAGAATGGGGGATCTCCCGATGCAGCACGGGTCTCGACGCGACAGTTTTGGGGATAGCCGGCGCCCCGGCAGGTGGGGCGCGGCCGCCAACGCTTGAGAGAGGTAAAGGATGGCCCGGAGACTTCACGTGACGATCGATATCGGGGGCACCTTCACCGATCTCGTCGCGTACGACGAGGCGAACGAGGATCTCTTCTTGGCGAAGGTGCCGTCGACGCCTCCGCTGTTCATCGACGGTGTGATGGAAGCGCTGTCCATCGCCGGCATCGAGCCCGGGGAGATCGTCCACCTCCGTCACGGCTCGACGATCGCGACGAACGCGATCATCGAGCGGCGGCCGGTAAGAACCGGCGTCCTCACGACCCGTGGGATGCGCGATGTCCTCGGCGCAGGGCGGGCGAATCGACCCGACCTGTTCAACTCGAATTGGGACCCCTCCCCTCCGCTGGTCCCGCGGCGCCACGTCCTCGAAGCGACCGAACGCGTCGACTACGAGGGAACGATCCTCAAAAAGCTGACAGAAGAGGACGTGCGGATGGCGGCGCGGACCTTCGCCGCCCGTGGGATCGAGGCGGTCGCGGTCTCGTACCTGAACTCGTTCATGAACCCCGAGCACGAGATCCGCAGCCGCGAGATCCTCGAAGAAGAGCTTCCCGACGGCGTCTACGTCTACACCTCCGCCGAGACGCTCCCCGAAATCCGCGAGTTCGAGCGCACCTCGACGACCGTCGCGAGCGCCTATCTGGCGCCAATCGTCAACCGGTATCTCGACGCCCTGGTGAATCGGGTTCGAGAGTGGGGATACGAGGGCGAGGTTGGAGTTACCCACTCGGGTGGTGGGATGCTTTCGACGCGAGCGGCCCGGAGCGTGCCGGCGCGCATCTGCCAATCGGGACCGGCAGGGGGTGTTATTGGCGGTCTCGTCACGGGGCAGGCGTCGGGATTCGAGAACGTCATCACGTTCGACATGGGCGGAACGAGCGCCGACCTGTCGCTCGTGGTCGACGGCAAGCCCTCGCTCGTCTCGGAGTGGCGGGTCGACTGGAACATCCCGATCCTCTTCCCGGCTATCGACCTCGTCACGATCGGCGCGGGTGGTGGAACGATCGCGTGGGTGGACGACGGCGGATCGTTGCGCAGCGGACCCCAGAGCGCCGGGGCGGACCCGGGGCCGGCGTGCTTCGGCAAGGGCAGCATGATGCCGACGACCACCGACGCCCACCTCGTCCTCGGAAGGCTCTCCCCGGACCGGGCCCTCGGCGGCACCATCCACCTGCAGCCGGAGCTCGCGCACAAGGCCCTCCAGGAGCTCGGGGACAAGCTCGACATGAGCGTCGTGGAGGTGGCGCACGGCATCCTGCGCATTGCCAATACGAACATGACGATGGCCACCCATCTCATCTCCGTTCAACGCGGGCACGATCCCCGCGACTTCACGCTCGTGGCGGGCGGCGGCGCAGGGCCTCTGCACGGTGTTGACATTGCCCGGGAGCTTGGAATCCCGCGGGTGGTCGTCCCCCGATCGCCCGGGCTCACCTCGGCACTCGGCATCTTGCATGTCGTCGTGCGCAACGACTTCCAGCGGCCGATCCTCAAGCAGCGATCCCAGCTCGGCGACGGCGAGCTTGCAAGCGCCTTCGAACGACTGCTCGCCACCGCACAAGCGTGGTTTGACGCCGAGCAAGTGCCGCGCGAGGAGCGCCACACGGAGCTCTCGATCGACGCCAGGTACTACGGACAGACGTCATATATGAACCTGCCCCTCCAAGCCCTGCCCGAAGGCGCCGCCGACCTCGAAGATCTCGTCGTGCGGTTCGAGGGTCGCTGTCGAAGAGAGTTCGGCTACGTGCTCCCCCGAGACTTCGCCGAGGTCGAGTTCGTGAACGCCCGAGTTGCCGCGGTCGGGAGCGGCGAACAGGCGAAGCTGCCCATCGATAGCACCCCCGGAAGGGCGGAAGATGCGCGGATCGGCGAACGCTCAGTCTTCTTCGAGGAATCCGGCGGGATGACGACGGCGGCGATCTACGAGCGCGACCTCTTGCGGAGCGGTGTCCAACTCACAGGGCCTGCCATCGTCGAACAGCTCGACTCCACCATTGTGCTGCCGCCCGGGGCCACGGCCCAGGTGGACGACTACTTGCACCTCGTCATCGCCGTCAACGGCGCCTGAACATGCCCGCAAGCGACTGAGGAGATCCCAGTGCCAGAACCTGCAAGAGAAGCGGGCCACAAACTCCGGCTTGACCCGATCACGTTCGAGATCCTCCGCAACGCCTACCGCTCCATCTGCAACGAAGCGAGCGCGCTGATCGAGCGGGTCTCATACGCCCCCACGATCACCGAGGGCCACGACTACTCCGTGTCGGTGCTGACGCCCGACGGTCGCCTCATCTCTCACGGACAGAGGGACCAGGCTCCCCACATGGGAACCTTCGAGTCGTCAGTGCAGACCCTGGTCGCCTCCGTGACCGAGTTCGCCCCCGGGGAGGCGTACATCTACAACGATCCGTACACCGGAGGGTCGCACCAGAACGACGTGAAGCTGATGCGTCCGATCTTCCACGACGGGAAGCTCCTCGCCTTCGCGATCGCCCTCTGCCACTGGCCTGACGTCGGTGGGCCGAACTGGGGAACGTTCAACCCGCGAGCAGAAGAATGCTATGCGGAAGGACTGAGGATGCCGCCACTCAAGCTTTTCGAGCACGACCAGGCGGTACGGCAGATTTGGGACCTCATCATGGCCAACGTCCGGGTGGGTGTCGAGCGCCAGGCGGAGATCTATGCGCAGTTCCAGGCGTGTCGACTCGTGGAACGCCGCCTTCTCGGCCTGGTGTCGAAGTTCGGGCTCCAAAGTGTCCTCGACGGCTTCGAGGACGTAATGGACCATTCGGAGCGGCTCTTCAGGGCCTGGGTCAGCCGACTCCCCGACGGCAGCTATGAGTTCGAGGACTTTGGTGACCACGACGTCGGCAAGGAAGATCAGTCTCCCATCCGAGTGCACTGCAAGATGACGATCGCCGGAGACCAGGTGACGTTCGACTGGACGGATTCCGATCCCGCACCCGTCGCCTCCTGGGGCTTCGCGCGGCCAGCCCTGCTTGCCGCCAACTTCGATGGGACCATGCACTGCTTCCCGGAGCTCGCTCCGCTGAACCACGGAGTAGTCAGGGCAGTCAAGGTGATCACCAAGCCGGGATCCTGCGTGGACGTGCAAGTGCCGACGCCGGTGACGGGCTACTGCTCGGGGTCGTTCGAGAAGGCCGACGCCATCGCAATGGCGTGTTGGGCCCAGGCGTTGCAGCACGTGGACCCAAGGCGGGTGCACGCCGCCACCGTCAACCTGCAGAACGTCGTCACCGGAGGAATCCACCCCAAGACGGGCCGCGGCTTCGTCAGCTATCTGTGGCTCGAGGGCGGGCAGGGTGCACGTGTCTACGCCGACGGCAACGACTACTACATGATGATTTTCATCTCCGGCGCGTCGAACCAGCCGTGCGAGACGCTGGAGCGCTGGTACCCGATGTACTACACCGAGGTGCTCGCTGTCCCGGACTCTTGCGGAGACGGCAAGTTCCGGGGGGGTGTGGGGCTTTCGCGGAGCTTCGAGGTCTGGGGAGAGACCGAGATCACCGTCCACGGAGACCGTGAGATCTTCACTCCCTTCGGGCTCGCGGGAGGAACGAACGGCGGCCCGAACCGGATGATCCGCAACCTCGGGCGTGCCGACGAAGAGAACCTCGGTATGTTCGCCACGAAGAAGAAGCTTCGTCCAGGTGACACCATCAGCTTCGAGTCGAACGGCGGAGGCGGATACGGGTTGCCGTGGGAGCGGGACGAGGCGGCGGTGCTCGAGGACGTGATCGATGGCTACGTCACGAACGAGAAGGCGTGTGAGGTCTACGGTGTCAGCGTGAAGGTGGTCGACGACACTGCGCTCGTCTTTGAGATCGATCGTGAAGAGACGACGTCGCTCCGGCAGCGAATGGCTGCCGCGGACACTCGGCCGCGGGGACTCAGGGCGCACGAGGTGCACCCGCTCGGAGAGCAGCTCATCGAGCGGGTCTGACACGCGAGGCTGGGATCGGAATCGAGAAATGGAAACCGCGAAGGAGACTCTTCGTCGGTCCAGCCCGTGACTGCAAGCCAGGCGACGGGACCGGACGAGATCGTCGCGACGACGTTCACCCTCAATGGATCGCGGACGACGTTGAGCTTTCCAGTCCGATGGACCCTGGCCGATGTGCTTCGAGAGAAGGCAGGGGCTACCGGAACCCACCTCGGCTGCGAGCACGGCGTGTGCGGCGCGTGCACCGTGCTTGTCGACGGGAAGCCTGTTCGCTCATGTCTGATGCTCGGAGTGCAGGCGGAAGGCGCGTCCGTCCGCACCATTGAAGGCGTAGCCGGCGTAGCCGGCCTGCATCCGCTCCAAACCATGTTCCACGAACATCACGCGCTCCAGTGCGGTTTCTGCACGCCAGGCTTCATCATGTTGGCACTCGGGCTGCTCGAGCAGGAGCCTGACGCGTCGCAGGAGCGGGTCCGCGACGTGCTTTCCTCCAATCTCTGCCGCTGCACCGGCTATTCGCCGATCGTACGTGCCGTGCTGGCCGCCCAGAAGGAGATGGCGCGTTGACCGTTCTCACCCGCGCGCGGTCGCAGTCGGTCGGGATGCCGATCCCCCGTAAGGAGGACGAACCACTCGTACAAGGGCTCGGCTGCTACGTGGCGGACATCCACCGCCCCGGCCAGCTGCACGCGCGGATCGTGCGAAGCCAGATCGCCCACGCGAAACTGCTCGCCGTACACCTCGACGAGGCCCGCGCCGCCCCCGGCGTCGTTGGCGCATTTTCGGCAGCGGACATTCCAGGACTTTCAGAGAAGAAGATCCCGGTCCGGATCTCGCCCGGGAAGCTCGACCGGTACGCGCTCCAGACTCCTCTCGCTGTTGACAAGGTGCGATACGTCGGGGAGCCGATCGCGGTGGTCGTGGCAGCAGATCCCTACTTGGCCGAGGACGCTGCCGAGGAGGTGTGGGCTGACGTCGAGGAACTGCCGCCGCATCTCGATCCCCTTCCCGGGAGCGACGGTGCCCTCTTGTTCGAAATGGTTCCGGACAACGTCGTCGGCAGCATCGAGACCTCGCACGGCGAGGATGTCGACGCGATCTTCCGTCACGCAGACGTCCTGGTGCAGGAGCGGTTTTCGATTCACCGACATTCGGCCGCCCCGATGGAAACTCGAGGCCTCTTGGCCGAGTTCGACGAGCAAAGCGGTCGGCTCACGCTCTTTGGTGCAACGAAGGTCAAGCACTTCAACAAAGGTGCGCTCGCCGACCTGCTCGGTCTCCGGCCCGATCAGGTGCTGCTCGTCGAGCCAGACGTGGGCGGCGGGTTCGGTCCCCGTGGCGAGTTCTATCCCGAGGACTTCATCATCCCCTGGTTGGCGTTGCACCTTCGGCGCCCGGTCAAGTGGGTTGAGGACCGGTTCGAGAATTTCGTGGCGCTCAATCACTCGCGGGAGCAACTAGTCGACATCGCGGTGGCAGCCCGGCGCGATGGGACGCTTCTCGGCTTTCGCAGCACCGGCTGGTGCTCGCTCGGCGCCTATGTGCGGACGACCGGGCACGCGGTGCCACGGCTTACCGGCGAACACATGTCCGGGCCCTATCGTTGGCGAGGCTTCACCACGAAGATCATCAGCGTCCTTACGAACAAGACGCCGCTCGGCACCTACCGCGGCCCCGGGGAGGTCGAGGCGACGTTCGTCCGGGAGCGCGCGCTCGATCTCGTCGCAGCTGAGCTGGGTCTCGATCCGCCTGAGCTCCGCCGCCGGAACCTCATCCGGCCCGATGCCCTCCCGTACCGTCTCGATACGGGCCCGGGCAGCGAGCCGCTCGTCTACGGGTCCGGAGACTTCCCCCAGGCTCTCGACGTAGTTCTGGCGGCTTCGGGCTACGAGGACCTGCGCCGTTCTCAGGTGGTACGTCGCCAGCGCGGGGAGGCAGTGGGGATAGGTCTGGCGTGCTTCTTCGACCAGGGGGGAATCGGTCCGTTCGAGCAGGCGCGCGTCGTGGCAGAACCGGACGGAACCTTCACCGCGCATGTCGGGGTCTCATCGCTCGGTCAGGGGGTCCAAACGGCGCTCGCCCAGATCCTCGCGGACGAGCTCGACGTGGATCTTGAGCGTGTTCGGGTTCGCCATCACGACACCGACTCGATCGAGGAGGGCACCGGGGCCTATTCGAGCCGGACCACCTCCTTCGGCGGCAGCGCGATCGTCCTCGCTGTCCGCCGGCTGCGAGAGCTGGCTCGCAAGGAAGGCGCCCGGATCCTCGGCGTCGACGAAACCGACGTGACCGTCGATGGCGACGTGGTCCGGACGAGCGACGGACGGTCGGTGTCGCTGGGGACCCTCCGCTGCGAGGCGACGGCGAAGTTCGAGACGACACACATCGACTTCTCCTTCGCGAGCGCCCTGGCGGCCGTCTCGATCGATCGCGCAACCGGCAAGGTCACGGTGGAGCACTATGTCGGCCACTACGACGTCGGGCGCGCCGTCAACCCGCTCATCGTCCGAGGCCAGCTCGACGGCGGCGCCTCCCAGGGAATCGGCGGCGCCCTGCTCGAGGAGCTCTCGTATGACGATCACGGCCAGCCGCTTTCGACGTCGTTCATGGACTACCTTGTCCCGACGTTGGCAGAGCTCCCGACGGTGCAGTCGTCATGGTCGGAGTTCCCGAGCATTGACAATCTCGTCGGTGCCAAGGGTGCCGGCGAAGCCGGGATCGTCGGGACGTTGGCAGCCATCGGGAACGCCGTCGCCGATGCGCTCGCGCCGGACAATGTCGTCGTGACCTCGTCCCCCTTCACCGCCAACCGGGTCCGCGACCTACTGCGCACCCGCCTCCACGCCGATGTGGGCTAAGTCGTAGGATATGGCCGCCGCATGAAGCCGCCACCTTTCCGGTACGCTCGCTGCTCTTCGGCCGGCGAGGCCGTTGCGCTCCTGTCGGAGGCAGGGGACGACGCGAAGGTGCTCGCGGGCGGGCAGAGCCTCATGCCGTTGCTCAATTTCCGGCTCGCTCGCCCCGCCCTGCTCGTCGACGTCAACCCACTGACCGATCTTGCCTACGTGCGCGAGAACGACGACGGGGAGCTCTGTATTGGAGCCCTTTGTCGACAAATCGCTCTCGAGACGATGCCGCTGGACAAGCGGTGGCAGGCGATCGCCGATGCGCTCCCCTGGATCGGCCACTATCCCACTCGGGTTCGCGGAACGGTCGGCGGAAGCATCGCCCACGCGGATCCTTCAGCCGAGCTGCCCCTTCTGTGCCTCGGGTTCGGTGCCCGCCTCGAGCTGACGGGCCCTGCGGGTGCACGCAGCGTTGCGGCAGACACATTCTTTCTCGGGCCCTTCACGACTGCGGTCGGTGACGACGAGCTCCTCACTGAGATTTCCCTGAGTCCACCTCCCGACCAGGCCGCGACCGCGTTCTGTGAGTTCAGCGAGCGGCACGGAGATTTCGCGCTCCTGTCCGCCTTCGTCGGCCTGGCGATCGAAGACGGACGCTGTTCATGGTGCCGGGTGGCAGTCGGGGGAGCGACTCCGGCACCGGTGCGGATTCCCGAGGCGGAGCGAGCGCTTCTTTCATCGGGCGCGAGCGACGAGGACCTTCGCGCTGCGGCCGAAACCGCCGCCGGCTCCTGCACTGCGGATGACGACGTGCACTGCAGCGCCGCGACGCGCCGAGAACTCGCGAGCGAGGTGACGATGCGCGCCCTCGTCAGCGCCCGGTCGAGAGCAACGGAAAATCGGACCACGAAGATGAACCCCGACGTCGTACGCGGTACGACGAAGGACCCACATAGCAGCGCATAGAAAGCCGTCTAGAGGTAGCAAATGGACGCCACTTCCACCATCGGCGACGCGGACAAATCCGGTCCATCGTCAAAGCTGGACGCCTTGCATTTCGCGCTCGCCGGCACTAAACAACAGGCACTCATGACGACGCCAAAGGGGGTAGGCGTGGGCGCATCCGGTATTGCGTCTTACTGCGCCGCCGGCTCGACGTCCGGAGGCGCGACGTGATCGTCTATACGATCCGCAGGATCGTTCAGGCGATACCGCTCTTCCTGAGCGTGCTCTTCTTAATGTTCGTCCTGCTGCAACTGACGCCGGGAAGCCCGATTCAGGCGATCGTCGGGCGCTATCCGGTACCGCCTGCGTACCGGCGCATCATCATCCAGGAGTACCACCTGAACCAGGCGCTGCCCGAGCGCTTCATCTATTGGTTGTGGAACATGCTTCACGGCAACCTTGGCTACTCCTTCGGCAGCCACGATTCGGTGACGTCGCTCATCTTCGCCGCACTTCCGAACACGTTGTTGCTCGTAGTGTGCGGGACGATCGTATCGACGGTACTGGGCATCTTCCTCGGGTTCCTTCCGATGCTCCTTCGCGGCCGCTTCGTCGACGGCACCGTGAGCCTGGGCGTGATCGCCGGCTTCGCGATCCCCACCTTCTGGTTCGGCCAGATCCTGATCATCGTCTTCGCCTTGAAGCTCCATCTGTTTCCGGTATCGGGCATGTCTCCCCTGTCCGGGGGAGCCACGGGCGTCGCCGGCGTCTTGCAGCATGTTCAGTACCTGGTCCTGCCGGTCCTGGCGCTCAGCATTCCCGCGCTCGCGAACATCACCCGGATCCAGCAGCAGAGCGGGCTCGAGGTCCTGGGCAACGACTACATCGTGACGGCCGAGTTGAAGGGGCTTTCCGGAGGCCAGATCATGCGGCGCCACGTGCTGCGAAATTCGCTGCTGCCGGTCATCACGGTCATCGGCTATGGGTTCGGTACCTCGATGGCAGGTACGATCCTGATAGAGCGCGTCTTCGGGTGGCCGGGTATCGGCAACCTTTTGATTCTCTCCATCACACGTCGCACAAACCAAACGATTATCGGGCTCACCATGATCGCAGCAGCCATCATCATCTTGGTCAACCTCGCGACCGACCTCATCTACGGCGCCCTCGACCCGCGAATCAGGGTGGGCTGATGGCGATCGACGGAGCGCCGCTGACGGACGCAGTCGCTCTCGAGGGTATCCCAGCGTCGCGTTATGCAGAGGAGATCCTCGGGCCGCTCGAGGAGGAGACGTACACGCCGCCGGGCCATGTCCACGGCGCGCTGAACTGGGTCTCCCGCTTCCTCCACACCCAGTTCGGAATCTTCTCCCTTGTTCTCATCCTTCTCTTGACGTTCATGGCGATCCTGGCGCCGGTGCTCGCGCCCTACGACCCGAGTGCCATCGCGGGTCCGGCTCTGGCCCCTCCCTTTGGGCACTTTGTCTTCGGAACCGACGCGATCGGTTCAGACGTCCTCAGCAACTTCATCTACGGGGCGCAGGTGTCGTTGTTGGTCGGGGCGGCCTCCGGTTTGATCGCGCTCGTACTCGGTTGCGTCTTCGGGGGGTTGGCGGGCTACCTCGGCGGCTTCGTCGACGCAGTGCTCATGCGCATCGCCGAGCTGTTCATGGTGATCCCGACGCTGATCCTGGCTGTCGTCGCGGTCGCGTTGATCGGCGAGAACCTCCTCTACATCATCGTCATCATCGCGTTGTCGCTCTGGCCGCAGGAAGCTCGAATCGCCCGCTCGCAGTTCCTCACTCTGCGCGAGCGGGACTTCGTCCAAGGGGCGAGGGTGCACGGCTTCCGATGGCCGCACATCGTGTTCAAAGAGATCCTCCCGAACGCCATCGCACCGGTGATCGTCCAGGTCTCCTTGGACGCCGGCTCGGCGATCCTGCTCTACGCCGGTCTGTGCTTCCTCGGCCTCGGTGACCCGGCACTGCCGAGCTGGGGAACGATGCTCACAAACGCGCAGAGTTATCTCACGGCGGACCCGTGGCTGAGCGTCTTTCCCGGAGTGGGGATCCTCGTGGCCGTCCTCGCCTTCAATTTCCTGGGGCACGCCTTGAACGAGGTGATGAACCCACGCATTCCGCGGGTCTCGGCCCTCGCCATGGGCCGGCGGATGGCGACCCGCCTCGTCGCCCCCTCCACCCTGATGGCCCCGTCGACCCTTGCCCCGACGACCCTCATCACTCCCCCGACGGCCTCGGGCTCTGACCCTCGTGAGGTCCCAGGCCTGTGAGCGCGGATCCGGTGTCGGCCACCTTCGAACCGGAAGACGCGGCAAAGCTCCTCGACGTGCGCGGGTTGACGATCCACCTGAAGGTCCGCGACCGAGTAGTGAAGGCTGCAGACGGAGTCGATCTGAGCGTGTCGGCGGGAGAGTGCGTCGGGCTCGTCGGCGAGTCTGGTTCGGGCAAGACGATGGTGGCCCGGGCGGTGATCGGTCTGCTGCCCACCGTGAGGCTCGAGTGCTGCGACGGCGAGATCATGCTCGACGGCACCGAGATGCTCGGGCTGCGGACGAAGGAGTTGCGGCGTGCTCGGCGCGGCAGGGTCTCGATGATCTTCCAGGAGCCAACGAGCTACCTGAACCCCACCATGCGGATCGGCACCCAGGTCGCGGAGGCCCTCCCGAAAGGGACCGACCGCCGCCACGCCATCGAGCGGGTGCAGTCCCTGCTCGCCCAGGCGGGCCTGCCACGAGGACAGCAAATCGAGCGCCGCTATCCGCACCAGCTGAGCGGAGGGATGAAGCAGCGGGCAATGATCGCCCTGGCGCTCGCGTCGAACCCGAAGCTCCTGATCGCCGACGAGCCGTCCACGGCGCTGGACGTGACGGTTCAGGCGCAGGTGCTGCGGACGCTCAAGCACCTGCACCAAGAGCGCGGCATGGCGATCCTGCTCATCACGCACGACCTGGGCGTCATCGCCGAGATGTGCGACCGCGTCTACGTCATGTACGCCGGCGAGATCGTCGAGTCGGCAGACACGCTGACGTTGTTCGAGAATCCGAGACATCCCTACACCCGCTTGCTGCTCGAAAGCCTGCCCCACCGACGCCGCGACGGCGAAGGGGCGGCCCTCAAGGGTTCGATCCCGGACCTGAGCATGCTCGGGTCCGGGTGCCGGTTCATGCCGCGTTGTCCGTTTGCAACCGACGCCTGCCGGGAGCAGCAGCGGCTGCGTGTGCGACCCGACGGGCAGGCGGTCCGTTGCATCCTCGAAGACGCATCCGACGCGGAGACGGGCGCCGACGAATACCCGACCCTTCGACCTGCAGGGCGTTCCTGAGATGACGGTCGTCGAACCCGATCTGGATCGCTCCCTGACCAATGCCGAGCCGCTGCTTGCGGCGCGCGGCGTGACCTGCATCTACACGCAGGGGGGAACCTCCGGTCCCTTCGCCCGCAAGCAGATCGTGAGGGCGGTCGACGACGTGACCCTGGAGGTGTTCCTCGGCGAGACCCTCGCGATCGTCGGTGAGAGCGGTTGCGGGAAGACGACGCTCGCACGGCTCCTTCTTGGTCTCGTGAAGCCGGCCGGAGGCACCATCGAGTTCCGCGGAAAGAACGTCCGCAAACTCTCACGCCACGAGCAGCAGAAATTCCACAAGGCGGTGCAGGTCGTCTTTCAGGACCCTCTGTCGTCGCTCAACCCCCGCAAACAGGTACGTCGCATCCTCGGGGACATCGTTCGCCTCTGGGGGGACAAGATGACGCCGGCGAAGCTCAATCGTCGAGTGCAACAAGTGCTGAGCGAGGTCGAGCTCACGCCACCACGGCTGTTCTTGGAGCGGTATCCTCACGAGCTGAGCGGCGGACAACGACAGCGTGTCGCGATCGCAAAGGCCATCACGGTAGAGCCGGATCTGATCGTGGCCGATGAGCCGCTGTCGGCCCTCGACGTGTCCGTGCAAGGGCAGATCCTCGATCTCCTCAGGCGCTTGAAGAAGGAGTTCGGCGTCGGGTACGTCCTCATTTCCCATGACCTTGAGGTCGTCCACAGTGTGGCCGACCGCGTGGTGGTCATGTATCTCGGCAAAGTGGTGGAGTCCGGATCCGTCAAGGACGTCTTCGAGTCGCCGAAGCACCCCTATACGAGGTCCCTGCTCGCGTCGGTGCTCAGGGCGGACCCGCGGGCGGCGCGACAGCGTGAACGCACCGTGATCGCAGGTGAAGTCCCATCGCTTGCCTCGGTACCGAGCGGTTGCCGTTTTCACCCGCGATGCCCAGTGGCGATCGACCGGTGCAGCGTCGAACAACCCGTCGCCATCGAGATCGGGAGCGGGACTCATGTCGCGTATTGCCATCGGGCGGTCGAGCCTGGCGTCGTGGAGCAGATCGAGGTACCGACGTACTGATCGTTCAGACGGTGACGCCGATACCGCACTGGCCGCGCAGCTAGCCTCCTGGCTCCATGGGTACTGATCTCGATGCCGACCCCGAAGCTGCAGTCGCCATTTGCCGCGACGCGCACTCCCGGGTCCTCACCACCGTCGCCGGCTTGACCGACGACCAGGTCGGCTCACCCAGCAGGCTTCCCGGCTGGACCGTCGGTCACGTGCTGACCCACATCGCCCGCAATGCAGAAGGCCACTCGGTCCGCCTCGAGGGAGCGCTCCGGGGCGAGGATGTTCCCCGCTATCCAGGAGGCGGAGGACAGCGCGACGCCGACATCGCTGCCGGCGCCAGTCGCTCGGCTGACGAGATCGTGGCGGACCTCCGTGCGGTGCAGCGCCATCTCGAGATGGTGTGGGTCCGCTGCATCGACGCAGGTTGGCCCAACCGTGAGTTCTTGAGCCGCGACGGGTGGCCGATCACTTCGAGTCCGGCACGACGGCTCCGCGAAGTGGAGATGCACCATGTCGACCTCGGCCTAGGTTTCGAGCCTTCCGACTGGCCAGCTGAGTACGTCGACTGGGAGCTGCCGATCGTGCTTGCCAGCGCGGCGGACCGGCTGCCCGACGGGGGCGACCGACAACTGATGCTCGCTTGGCTGACGGGACGCGACGACCTTCCACCGTCCACTCGTCTCGATCCTTGGTTAGCGCGATGACAATCGGCCGCACACTTTGCGCACCGCGCCGTCCGAGCGACCTGGGTACTCCACTGCTCGTCGGGGACCGCTTCGATCCACCTCTGCAATTTCGCGAATCAACACCGCTGGGCGCCTGGCGGGAGCGCCATGAGCGAATAACAGAGAAGTAGTGTCGGCCCTTCCGAAGCCACTCTCACACGAGCGCAACCAGGAGGCGGGTGTGCCCAGCAGCAACGACCACATCGCCACTCGTCGCTACAGCGGATACCGCGCGAAGGGCATCCGCTTGACCGAAGAAGAGGTGCCGCTCGTCGATCCTCCCGTCAGAAGCAACTTCATCGAGATGGCTGATGCGATCCAGTGGTTCGACAAGGCTCATCTGGTCATGCTGATCGAAGAAGGGTTGATCGATCGGGAATTCGGCGCAGCGATGCTGAAGGCCCTGAGGGACCTCGAGCCCGACAACGTGACTTCCTCGCGACTCGAGGCAGGCGGGGCCACGCACTCCGGTGAGAACTATCTGATCCAGCAGCTCGGCGAAGACGTCGGAGGGTGCCTCCATCTCGGGAGGAGTTCAGGCGATCTCGCCGAAGTAGGTCTGCGCGTCACGATGCGCCGGCACCTGCTCGTGATCGCCGATCGCCTCTGCCGTCTCAGGCAGGCGATCGCTCGACAGGTTCCTGCGTACACGACCACCGTCATGCCCGGCTACACGCACGGGCAGCAGGCACAGCCCACGACCTACGGCCACTGGCTCGCAATGTGGGCACACGTGTTCGCACGCGACACGTCCCGCGTGTTCGAGCTCTATCGGCGGGCGGACATGAGTCCAGCGGGTGCGGCGATCATGACCGGTTCAGACATCCCGCTCAACCGGCGTCGCGTGAGCGACCTCCTGGGCTTCGCCTCACCCATCGAGAACACGCTCGATGCCATCCACAGCCACGACCTGCAGATCGAATATGCCATGACCCTCGCCACCTGTACCCACGACCTCGGGCGACTCGGAGACGACATCCTGTTATGGGCGAGCGCCGAGTTCGGGTTCGTCCGAGTCCCGGACCGATTCTGCGGGACCAGCAGCATCATGATGCAAAAGCGAAATCCCCTCGCACCGCAGGCGACCAAGGCGATCGCCGCCGTGGCCGCCGGGACGGTGACGACGGCCTGCATGGCCTTCAAGGGCACGACGGGGTTACCGATCCTCGAGCGTGGCTACGTGGAGAATCAGCTTTGGTCGTTGTCGACGAGCGCGACGCGGTCGCTCGACTGGTGGATCGAGCTCCTCCCGAACCTCGCGGTCAACGCTGACCGAATGCGTGACGCGGCCGGCGCGCACTTCGCACAGGCGACCGACCTCGCGTCCGCGCTCGTGCGCGACCGTGGGCTTCCTTGGCGTACCGCCCACCAAGTAGTGGGCATCCTGTGCCGCCTGGCAGAGGAGAGAGGCATGACCCCGGATGACGTGAGCTCCGAGATGCTCGACGAAGCGGCGGTGACCTACGGCCTTGCGCCTTTGGGTCTCGAAGAAGCCACGCTGCGGGACCGACTCGACGCCTCCAAGTTCCCTTTCCGTCGGACGCTTCTCGGTGGTCCCGCTCCTGATGCCGTCTCCCGCGAGCTCGCCGCGATCGACGAGGGAATCGGTGAGGACGAAGCGCTCCTCCAGGCTATGAATGACGCCCTCGGTGCGGCTCAACGGTTGCTAGAGGGCGCAATCGACGACATTCTCGGCCAAGGCAGCCGGCCCGAGCCCGCTCCCGGCCAGACTCCGAGCGTCTAAGACCGCTCCGCTCAGGTGTAAGGCTCGGTCCCGTGGGGATGCTCAAGGCGCGCGGCCGCGACGCGGCTCGCCACCTGGCGAGGGCCGATCTGGCCTGCGTGGGTTCCGCGCACGCGCTCCGACGAACGGGCTTCCCGCCCCAGCGCTAGATCCGCTCGAGGTCGGCGCCGTCGAACAGCGGGACCATGTCGAACGACGCCATATCGTCTTCGAGCTCGGCGGCCGTGGGTGCGGGCGTCGGCGCGTCGGCCGCCTGCAGCACGGCCCGCAGCACCTCGAATTCCGACGACGAGTCCAGAAAGAGCGCCGGACGCGCCAGAACGTACCGGACAGCCCGGGAGATAGCTTCGGCGTCGCGCAGCGGCTCGTACCAGCTGTGGCCGGCCCGGGCCCCCGGTGAGGTCCGGTCAGCCCAGCGTCGTCGGGCGATGGACTTGATCGTCTGCACCGCCACACCGCGCTCGTTGCAGACGGCGAGGAGGGCCTCAACGTCGTCCCGGTAGGAAGGATCGCAGAGCAGCGGGAAGTTGTAGGGGAACAGCACCGAGTCGTAGGGAAAGCGCTGCAGGCTTTTCAAGTGCATTCGCGGAATGCGCATGCCGTGGCCGGTGACCCCGATGAAGCGGACCAACCCCTGGTCCCGGGCTTCGACCAAAGCTTCGAGGGCCCCCCCGTCCCCGTGGGCCACCTCCCAGTCGTCGTCTTCGACCAGGTTGTGGAGCTGAATCAGGTCGAGCTGCTCCACGCCCAGGCGGGCGAGTGACAGTTCCAAGCTCTGGCGAGCTCCTTCGGCCGTGCACTCCCGGGTCTTGGTCGCGACGAAGAACTGGTCGCGCCGGTCGCGCAGCCACGGTGCGAGACGCAACTCGGCGTCGCCATAGAGAGGGGCGGTATCGAGGTGGTTGACGCCGAACTCGTCGAGGAGCGGCAGCAGCCGGTCGGCGGTCTGCTGGTCCACGGACCCTATGGCGGCGGACCCGAAGATGACCCGAGAGCTCAGGTGCCCCGTCCGACCGAACGGGCGACGTTCGATCATGGCTGCATCCTACGGTGTCTTTGGAGCGCCCCGGCGTGGAACCTTTCCGCGCAGGTGCCATGGGACCAGCGGGGTCGTGGGGCGAGTGGGGTTGTCGCCAAATCCCCAGGGGAAGCGAGGGTTTCTCCACTTCCGATGGCTCGCCCCTGTCTCTACGATGTCGTCTTGCAAGAGATCGCGTGGAGGTCTCGTCAAGGGACCCTCCAAGACAGCGCCGGTTGTCAAGTTCAAGGGGGGACATGAAGAACTTCTTGCGTTGCAGTCGGGTCCCGTTCGCCGCCGTCGCCCTGTTGTCGTTGGTGCTCGTGACCTGCGCTTCCACGCCGGGGACCGCATCGGCAGCCGCTCGCGGGCACCGTGGAGGAGTGTTCACGATCGGTGTCGGGACAAACCCGCCGAACCTCAACCACGACATCACGACAGGTCTCACCAACTCGATCGTCCAGCGACTGTGCGAGAATCAGCTGTTCGAGGAGAACGCGAAGGAAGAGATCGTCCCGTCCCTCGCGACGGGCTACAAGGAATCGAGTGACGGACTGACGTACACGATCACCCTCCAGCACGGCGTCAAATGGCAGGACGGCGTGCCGTTCACGTCAAAGGACGTCGTGTTCACCCTCGTGACAGTCCCGAAGGTGTCTTCGAACGTAAACCCGACATTCGTCAAGGTCGTTGCAAGCGTGAGGCCCGTCGGGACATACGAGGTGGTGGTCCACCTCAAGTCGCGCTACGCCCCGTTCATCGTTCTGCTCGCCGGCACAATCTATGTGCTGCCGAAACACCTCTACGGTAGCCAGACACCCGCGAAGGACAATGCTGCGAACGACAAGCCGGTCGGAACCGGGCCCTACATCATGAAACAGTGGGTCCCGAACCAAAAGATCGTGCTCGTACGCAATCCGCATTACTGGGGCGCGACGAAGAACAGTCCGGTCCCGTGGTTCAACGAGATCGTCGTCGACCTCATCTCGAGTCCCCAGACGATCGTCGACGGCTTGCTGAGTGGCTCCATCGACTACGTGCCGACAAGCTACTTGCCATTCACCGATATCTCGACGGTCATGCACTCGTCGTGCTGCCGGGCGGTGCCCATCCATGGCACCCCGTCGTTCAACATCATGTACACGAACATGGCGAGAGCGCCGTTCAACAACGCGACCGTGCGGCGCGCCATCTACATGGCCATCACACGCAAGCTCCTCATCCAGGACGCTCTCGGCGGTTTCGGCACGCTTCCGCTTGGGGCAATCCCACCCACGTACGCGAAGCTCTACACACCGAAGATCAACCTCATGAAGCAGTACCCCTACGACCCCGCCAAGGCCGCGCAGATGCTCGACAAAGCCGGGTTCAAGGTGAAGAACGGGGAGCGGTTCGGCAAAGCCATCACGCTGCTCTACTCGAACGCGACAGGGACGTTCTCAACCGATACGGCCAAGTTCTTCAAAGGGGCGCTCGCCAAGCTCACAATTAACGTCAACCTGGTCGAGCAGGACCTCACAAGCTGGGCCACACAGACGTACGTGAAGAAGAATTTCACACTCTCCTTCATCGGGCTCACCTCCGCGAACGACCCGGCTATCGGCGGCATCCAGCGGTCGTTCGCCTGCCAGCCGAGGCCGACAGCGGAATTCACCAACCCGACCGGTTGGTGCAACAAGCACGTCACAGCACTCTTCCAGCAGGGTTTGGTCGCGACGTCGACAGCCGGGCGCCAGAAGGCGTACGCGAAGGCGTTCAAGATCGTCGACAACGTCCTCCCGGCCTATGAGCTCGGGTGGCGGACGACATACGTCGGGGTTTCAAAGCGCGTCCAGAACTGGAAGGTATCGCTCCTCCAGTGGGGCGGATCGTTCCAGACCACATGGTCTCAGTCTTGGTTCAAGTGAGCGCCGGCGACCGGGCAGCGCTCGCGGCCACAAGGAGGCTCGAAAGAAGGGGACCACCACGTGAAGGTCACTCCTGAGACGCTCCCGCAGGTCCCAAAGATCGTGGACCTCGCGGTCTCACCGG